>JAABUP010001624.1_pt1 | contig 46897 bp, 45 predicted proteins | sample 5559201 | NCBI WGS metagenome assembly JAABUP01 (sample SAMN10711887, study PRJNA513373) | rock metagenome | isolation source: Antarctica rocks | place: Antarctica
GTTGATATCTCATACTGCGTCGGTACGACGGGTACGGGCATCCAGAAGCCGTTCCTGTGTGCGAGCCGTTGTCAAGACTTTCCCAACTTCGAGCTGGTGACGACATGGAATACTGGACCCTTCTTGTCTGATAGTTGTGGCTATGTGGTCCTGTCTCATCCACCATCGCCTCCACGGATAATAGTCGCTTTCCGAGGGACCTACTCGGTCGCAAATACCATCATCGACCTGTCGACTGTACCACAGGAGTACGTCCCGTATCCTGGGGATGGGGATGACGATGACGATGCGAGCGAGCAGAACAAAGGGTTGCGAAAACGGGCCATAAATCCTCAGAAGGCGGAATGTACCGACTGCACTGTACATGCAGGATTCATGACTTCATGGCGACATACTCGAGAAGAGATTCTTCCTCACATCAAAGAAGCCGTCAAGGCGTATCCAGAGTATCAAGTGACTTTGGTTGGGCACTCGCTTGGCGGCGCAGTCGCTGCACTTGCATCCCTTGACTTCGAAGCTCGAGGCTGGAACCCTCAAGTCACCACATTCGGAGAACCAAGAATAGGCAACCAAGGATTAATGCGATACATAGACGAGTCTTTTTCGAACAGTAGCCAATCTAGCATTACAGGGAGGTATAGACGGGTAACGCATGTCGACGACCCTGTCCCTTTGCTGCCATTGACCGAGTGGGGCTACCAGATGCATGCTGGGGAAGTGTACATCTCGAAACCCGAACTCTCGCCGGAACTGAAAGATCTGCGATACTGCGATGGTGACCAAGATCCAAGCTGCATCGCTGGCGCAGAGACTCGTCAAGAGAGCCCAAACATTCCAAGCATTGAACAAGGCGCAGACATTGAGGGTTTCAAAGATTGGTGGAACGATACGAAGGGACTTTTGACGGTACCGCCACGCTTCCGTATCTGGCAGCTATTCTTTGCTCACCGAGACTACTTCTGGAGACTCGGTCTATGTCTTCCAGGAGGAGATCCAAAAGACTGGTACAAGAAGTACTCTCATGATGGGGACGACGAACCACTGGAGCTTTGACGAATGGCTTATGACCTCGGGTTTGAGCAACGGCGTTCAGGACATTGTAATGATACCATAGCTGTCATACTGTCGTACCAAGCGCGAAAATCCATATTCTTAGATCACATTGTTGTGAATGGAAGCTTCTGTGATATGCTATGGCCACAATAATCCAAACCCCGATTCACTGCATGATGTTTCTAATGCCAGGAGCTGAATAGGTTTCCAGCTGCCGTTGCCCTTTCCGAAGGAGATACTCGATTGCCGAAAAGTCTTTCTTATTCAGCGTGACATTCGCTTCAAATTCTCTTCTACCCAGGACGATCAATATTCCAATCTTGTTTCATTAATTTGTACACAATTTCTTTACCTTGCAAATTTCCTAAAATTTCCCTGAGATTGCTAGCTGGCGTCAGAGTGTTAAAACCTCCGGACTTTTCAACTTTGGGCTTACAATTGGCTTCTTCCGGATCTCCCTCAAGCACTGCCGGTATAATGACAATACGCCCTTCTGAAGGCCCGATAATTTCATCTCATCAGAATCAATGCAAATGGGAGGCAAGCCCAAGGACATTCGCGGCAAGAGACGCAGAAATTTGCCGGCACGGAGATATCGGCTGTAAGTGTGCCCAATGACGACTCTCTGTTTCCCTTCGAGCGAAAGCTCCTCCTTTCAGGTAAGTATTTGTTGTCCCTGGTGTATATTCTTCGTCCTCGAGATTCACTGGATTACTCTGTGCCTGTCTCATCATGCCCGCTTTCTCAGTGAGCCCAATCAATTCAATTTTCTGCCCAGTCCACAGTGATGAAGCTAATTCTTGACAGAGATTGGTCCGCTTCCTTGCCAGAGATGGGAGGACTTACTATGGAGATGCCATTCTCCCTCAAGGTGTCAGCGACCTTGCAAAGATAAGACAAGCTCGCGTGATCAAGGGCGATATCTTCGGCAAGCACGATGTGACGGATCAAGTAGCTGTAGGGTTTCGCCCTCGAACCCGAATGGAAGCGAAAGCTCAAGTCGATAGGATGTCCGCCTTCTAATCTCCCCTTTGGCTCGCGAAGACGTGAAGACTGTCCGCTGTCTCGGACTCAATTATGAGCAACACGCCAAAGAAACTGAGATGCCTCTCCCTAAATATCCTATCCTCTTCTACAAGCCCGCCACTTCCCTGGGAGGTCCCTTTGACAATGTGCAAATCCCGAGCATGGCGCAAGAGTTCGAGGGTCTGGATTATGAATGCGAATTGGTTGCTGTCATTGGCAAAGAAGCGTATGAAGTACCCGAGTCTAGAGCGTTAGACTATGTCTTAGGCTATGCTGTTGGCAATGATGTTAGCCATCGAGAATGGCAATTGAAGAGAGGAGGAGGGCAATGGGCGTTGGGGAAAGGTTTCGATGGATGGGCACCATATGGTCCAGGGATTGTTTCAAGCGCTTTGATCAAGGACCCGCAAGCGTTGAGGATCAGTACAAAAGTGAACGGGAAGACGCAACAAGACAGTAGCACGAGAGACATGATCTTTGGAGTAGCAAAGACGATCAGCTTCTTGAGCCAGGGAACCACACTGTTGCCAGGAGATCTAATATTTACAGGAACGTGAGTACTGCTCATGTGAATATTGGCTAGAGAGTTCCACTCACATGCAAGCAGACCACAAGGAGTAGGATCAGGTAAGAAGCCTCCTTTATGGCTAAAGGACGGCGACATTGTCGAGGTAGGATTAGAAGGTATTGGAACGTGTGTGAATAAGATCGAGCATATTACAAGCAGGCCGAAATTGTAGGAGAGGTTTCTTCGTTTGTACATACCCGATGAGGTTCACGAATGTCTTCTCGAGCGACCCTTTTGTCCTATGCAAGAGCTCTGCATTCTTTGTCGCTTTTCCACCCATCTGATATAAGACTGTTTGCGATGAATGGCTCTCTTCGTTCTTTTAATTACGGTAAGGTGGTCGGCACATTTCAGGATGGGGTGTCTGAAGGGCCTTGTATGAGATTCGAAGATGTACATCAATCCTCAAGTTGATATGGGTGTTGAGAAGGTAGGTGAAAGGTGAAAGTTGAAACACCGGAATTATATTCAACGGAGCCATTGCACGCGAGTCGGAAGCTTACTCACGAGTACTATGACTATATGAGCAGGGTCAATGATATGTGAAACAAGTAGGTCATGAGATGGGTGTGGCTGATTAAGTTGACAATTAGATGAGACGTGACTGAGGTTTAGCTGGACATGCGTGATACGTGTTCTGCAATAATTAAATGAGGTGGATACAAAATCAAATAGGTAAAAAAGTCTGATGACGCCTGAGAGATTCGAACCTATGGCCCTTCCCCTTTTAGAGATAAATGGCAAAAGACTCACAGCACAGCCTCTGTTAGAGGGTGTACTGCTACAGAAACCTCGATGGTTTGCTTTCGTATAGGGGGAAGGAATCGGTCGGATGGCGATCTCATCTTTGACCCGACCACTCGGTGTGGATGCCTAGAAGAGATGGTCATCAAGGGGGTTGGTTGGCCTCTTCTTGCTTGTAGTCCTCCACAGCTAAACTTTAACGAGTTCTTCTTGCTTGTAGTCCTCCACAGCTAACCTTTGGCGAGTCAGGCGAATGTTGTTTCGACTCGGCCATTTTTGTCGTGAGGGATTTAGCGGATATTTGGAATATATACCATGATCTGGAATATGACAGGGGTATGTGTTATGTTTAATCTCATATATGACTGTGGAACAACAGGTGAAAGTCGAACAGACCCTGAGCTCGACTCTGATGGCATTGCATTCTATTGACTTTAATTCACCTTCGTCGGAGAATTTTGATAGTTAAGTGCTATTCTACATGCCTTGACTAAGTTCAACAACTGTTCTGGGGCTTTGGGGCTTTGAAACAAGCTTGATAGATCTATGTTTCAATATAGCAGCAGCGCTCAAGAATTTTCCAACAATCAGGCCTTGAATCAGTAGAACAAGTCGGTACAATTCGAGCTTCTCGTCTTTGACCAATTATATCAAATTGTCTAAATACTGATTGTGGTCAGTTCGAGAAAGCAGCCATGGCTTTGAGAATCCATCAGATCATAGCATCAAAACGACGCTGAACAGGGCGTTGCTTCGAGCGTATCCTCAACATCTGCAAATTCATGATTTTTGCATCATTACAGAAAGACTTTCATCCGAAGTAAGTTGATGAGAAAATCGAATCAAATTATCACACGGGATTAGTGGTGTCAACAATATCAACAATGACATGTTCTCATGATCGTATTCGTTATTTGTTACAGGTCGCATGTCAGATGGCTGTTGCTTCACTAGATAATGCAACACCTAAAGTTCAACAGCAGTCATAACACTTACAGCACTTCGTTTCTTGCTCTTAAGCAATACACAGCCCACCGTCCTCCATCTTTATCTTTGGACGGACAAACAAGCAAACTTCAAGCCGACCCAGGTGCCTCAACACTGAAAAAAAAGATTCGGAACGGCCATGAGATTCTGTAGGTCTTATTTTAGGTCCTTCTCCTCTCGACTGTTCATATCTAACTCGCAGCTCAGTCGTAAAGAGTTGGGCAAACCTGAGAATAGAGCTCGACCTCGACCCTAATGGGACCACCGTCGCCGATCTCAAAACTATCCTCATCGATCAGTTCAGGGCGCAGTGCTCCCGACTCCTCCGGAACGATGTCTTTCCCTCCTCAATCACAATCTACTCCGGTGAACGCAAATTAGGAGAATCAAATACCCTGATAGAATGTGGCATCAGACCCAATTCGGAACTGACGTCGACTCTTGCCTCGAAACAGGAGACAAGGAAGCGATATGGCAAGGGGTTTGACATCAATGATGACTACACCCACGAATACTTTTCGAGACGCGAAAAGATGCGGAAGAGAGAGCAGAGGAGATGGAAACGAGCGGAAAGGGGGGCCCAGGCAGGGGGGGACCCGGATGCCGAGCCATGCAACCATGAGGAGTTTTTTGGAGATAGAGAAGCAGCCCAGACAGCCGCGGGAGAAACGAAAGATATGCTCCAACCGCAGAGAAAAGCAGATTCAGAAGCTGAAGAAACCCAGAGCGAGGAGCAAATTGCAGAAGTAGAGATACTTGTGGAGGATTCGGGAGGATTGGGGAATATACAGATTGGAGCTGATCCGGAGAATAGTGAACTTGTTGAAGTGCCGTGGGAGGATCCGTATGCGCAGGAAGATGCTGACAAAGAGAACTGGGACCCGCAGATTCTACGGGAAGCTGTCAGGGACCGTGTGCTAGCTCAGGCGGAAGGGGCCTGAATGAGGGACTTCGAGGGAAGTATTGCAGCTTGGCAATTTTACTCACTTGCATAAATGGACCTGTTTGTCATGACATCCATGGATATGATTAAAGACGTCAGTGCCCAGCATCAAATCCATCAATTACGGGTGTGAGACAGTGAGGTGACACTCCCTCGAGACCTTGCTCAGATTCATGGGCGAGTCCTGCATTGTGTCTGGTCAGGTCCTCGAACAATGCCTTGATCCGTCAACTTGAGGGCGCTAGATGACGCCATGCTGGCGAGTGAATCATGCCGTTATCTTTATCAGTGCTAGTACACTCTGTTTCTAAACTTCCTGCGTCCTCCCATAGCCTCTTATCGTTTCAGCAAACGCCCAGCTCTGTCCCTCCAGCTGCTCATCCTCCTTCAACTCCACACCTCCCTCTTTTGAAACCACCGCAATCGAGTACTTATCCATACTCCTCGCATCTCTGTAAAACAGCACCTTCATGCACTCTTTGATCGCTTCCACAGCTTTTTCTCTCGTCACCTCTCCGACCTTGCTCTCATCATCTGCCACCTTCCTTAATAATGGTTGCGCCAAATGCGCTCCGAACCCCGTCGCTAGGGTTGGACTTGAGAATGTGGTTCCTAGAAGGTCCACACTACTCAGGAAGGGCTTGTCATCTCCATCTAATCCAGCCACCAGCATCTGGTTCCACAACGGGTTGATGTCGGAGCGGCGTTTGTACATGACTTTTGAGAGGTAGGTATGTAGATTTCTGGCGTTGAGACTGTAGCCCTGGGATGAGTAGTTTTCGGTCACATCGAGGGAGTTGAGCAGCCGGTCAAGGTATTGCATGTCTGAGACGTCGCCGCCAATGCCTACTATGGATTTGGAGTTGAAGGGCCGGAGTCGCTTTACATCTGTGAACCGAGCAAGGGAACCGTAGGACGCTGGTAGAGAAGCGAGTTAGCACCAGATCAGTTTCCCGAGGAGTGCTTAAGATGAAGAGAGCGCGGGTACCTAGATTATCTGCAGCTATCACAACGCCATCTTTGAATTTGACGGCAAGGACCGATGTTCCAGTGACTATTGGTTGCTGCGTGTGGGTCTGAGGATGACGATTTTGGAGATATGACGCATCGTATGGTCCGTAGACATCATCGCGTGGCTGTCACAAAGCATACTGTCAGACATAAGTCTTTGGAGGGCACGACAGCTCTGAGCTTACACGGCCCCATGCTTGGGGAAGGTGATTCATGCTGGGGACTTCCTGCAAAGCCTTTGAGATATGATGGTCGCTTGGGAATTCGATCAAGCGGAGTTTCTGATGCAACAAAGTGGTTCTCGCAACAGTTGAGTCAATACGGGCAAGCTTGCTGGAGCTTGATGAAGGTCTACGCGGTAATGCCAAGTCATTTCAACGCTAGCCGCTTTCGATATCCACGAGCTTCTTGGTTTTAACTTGATACTTGGTTTTTGCAGCGATGACAGGTTCAACATTTGCCATGAATCAAATTGACTCGTCGATTTCTCTTCCATCCGAATACAAATGCTAAATGCGAGTCACCTTTCATATGTCTAAAATCTCTTGTCCGTCCAATCATGAATAGTCTACTTGTGGCATATTGGCTGACTGACGCAGCGCGGACAGAAAGGGAGCCAACGTTCGGCTACCTACTTGAACGATTGACTACTGAGTAGAGTACCTCGTGAAATACGATGCCCATTGGGTTGGAAGCAAAGTCCAGACACCGAATCCCATCCAATGGGTACAGAATGAATCCTTCAACATTCAGGTGGTTCATATCAACGATGGGGACCCTAAGTACTGTGAATACTGCAATTCGAGTAAATGTGGCCTCATTGACACGATTTCATGTCGCTCAATAGCATGATCGTAGAAGGCGTTGCCATTCACTGACCGAAGCAGATGAACTCCTGTTGAAAATCTCGTACTCTGGACCGGTTGCTCCTCTCCTCCTCCGCAGGCCAGCAGGAAGGTTTCGTGGCTGAAAGTAAGCATTCAGATAGTCTTGAACAGGAAACGACCAAAAGGATTTACCCGCCACGTACATGCCCCGTGACAGACTCGATCCAAGTTTCCCTTCCTCATCCTCCCGGCCCTCGAAGAATGATTACTTATAGAAGTGCAGGTCTGCTTCGGTCTGCCAAAGAGTGGCCGCAGTTGAAAGATCCCTCTAGGACTAGGACTTTAGTGCTCTACGGCAACCGAGCTGGACCCTGATCTCCAACGCGCGTAACCCAGTTTGTGGGCCCGCCGGGCTGAAAAGCTTGGTATAGTTCTATAATTACTAATACAACCTCCCCGCAACATCCTCGGCAGTCTTGTCCGCTGCAACACCTCGAACCAGTTGCCCATTGCCAGGCATTCTCACTCATACCTTCGCTCGAATTGTACATATGACCATGGCGAACGAGAAAGCCCCAAGCCAGCCCAATGGCCATCACACCTTCGGTATCGCCACAAAAGTCGACGCAAAAGCCGATAAGCTCCAAGGCAAGGCCGCAAAACATGGCCAAGGCGAGAAAGTTGACAATAAACCTGCCGGCGGATTCGACGAAACACCTATACCGCGAGCCCCTCCCGGCTTCGATGTCAAATTCACCTTCCATCGGGCCGCGCAACTGCCAATGGCAGATATCAACAGCATGTCCTCCGATCCCTACGTGATTGCGAAATTGAGCTCCAAGCTCCCAACCCGGCATAAGCAAGATCCGCCGATGTTATTCCGCACCCCTACCATCAGGAAGAGTTGCGATCCAGAGTGGAACAGCGAATGGATTGTCGCCAATGTCCCAGCCAGCGGCTTTGCGCTCAAGGCGCGAATATACGACGAAGACCCCGCAGACCACGATGATCGCCTTGGCAACGTGACTATCCATATCGACAGCATCAGTGAACGATGGCAGGGCATACATGAGGGACACTACAAGATCAAAAAGCGAATGGGCAGCAAGCGCGCCTATCTGATTAGGGGATGCTCAGCAATGTTCTCACGAGGCATTCATATGTCTGGCGATTTGGTGATGAGCGCTGAAGTCCTTGGGCGAACGGAATCAGACGATGGCGGTAGAATGTGGACTATCGGCCCCTGCGATTGGACTCAGCATCTGAGTCCCATGATTGGTAGGCTGGCTGGTACCAAGGCGCCAGGCCAGGACGGAAAAACCGGAAAATACTCGTATGTCAACCCACCTCTATTAAACATCTCCTATACACATCCAAGCATTGGTTATTAATTCGTGCCCAGTTTCCAAGCAAACCAAGTCCAACTCCGAGGCCCAGTCCCAGCACAGCTCTACCACCGCTACGTCGAATTCAAACCCTTCGTAAAAGGCATGTTCACCGGCACCTCGGTCCGCGGCTGGGTCCTTCATCACGCGCTTCACCACCAACATAATCGAATCTATAACTACGACCGGGACACCATCTACGGCTCCTTCCCCGCTCCTTGCCCCGATATGACACTCAAATTCCTCGATCTCGTTCACTGGGATGAAGGCGGCCGTATTTTCACGTATGTGCTGACGCTGGATGGGCTATGGCAGTTCACGGAGACAGGAAAAGAATTCGGCATCGATCTTCTGAGTAAGCATACAATGCACAGTGACGTGAATGTCTATATTGCTTTCTCCGGCGAGTTTTTCATACGTCGACTGAAGACGCCACACAAGGAAGGTGCACCAGACCAGCAAGAAACACATCCGCCTGTAGAGTTGTCCGGTGGACTACCTGAAGCAGAGCCGCCGAACGATCCCGCATATTACTCCCTCATCATCGACAACGACAGCGGCACATATCGACCCAACCCCAAAATGCTTCCCGTACTCAAAGAATTCATGAAGAGAAGCCTGCCAGGCATCAAGGTAGTGACGCTCGACTGCACCAGCGATGCAGAGAAAATGGGCAAATGGAAGAATGAGCAGAGGGAGAGAAAGAAAACCGAAGGCACCGGGGTTGTACTTGTGCAGGGCGATAGCGGCAGTATCAGCAGTAGCGATGAAGAAGACCTCGCGGATCAGCACCGTCAGGTTGCTGGCCAGGGGAAGCTGAGCACGAAGGAGAAAATCGATGGGAAAGTGCAGGAGCCAATTCATGCGATTGAGCATCTTCGGAAGGGAGATCGGGAGAGGGAGGCCAGGGAGGGGGAGCCTGATGTGGGCTCGTCGGCTCAATGAGTGTGATTTGGTGTGGTTGCGTTTTTAGCGTCTAGCGTGCGGCGTTCCTGGAGCTTCTCGGGGCAAGGAACGGCTTGTTCTTCTTCTCTTGCTTGATGCGATGTCATTCCTGGGCTGGCACTGTCCGGCCATTCGAGTAAATACCCCTTACCTGTTAATAATGCTTGACATCCTTATCTAACGCGAGCAATTTCACTCAATCCAAGTGTGGAAAATCTGACTCGACCAAGCAAGGGTGCCTTTGAAACATGATCAGTAGGAGCCATAATGAATATTTGTTTGTTACACTTTAAGTGTTCAATCGAAGAATGTCAAGTACTACTTCAGGGGCCCGCAAATATTGCTAGTGTATAGGTATCTCGATGCTATTGGAGAAAATGCAATTGTCCAAATCCTTGGGAAAATGAGATTTGTCATTCTTATTAAGTGGACAGGAGACTCACAGCTCAATCTGTAACCAACATTTACCACTTCCGGTTCAAATGGGTTTACCAAAGATATCGTTCCTGTCACTTGCTTTGGCCACTCCTGGAAAGAAGGCAAAGCAGTTTAGTGAGACCTGTATTGCAGACTCCGTAACAGCACATCGAAAACTTGGATCGCGTGCCGAGAGTCGCTCGTATTTTCTAGAGGATTATCCAAAGGGCACCCTGGGCGTTTGTCCCCACTCGAGACAAATTCGACCTTGCTTTCATAGCATCTAGGACTCAAAAAGCTTTTCGAAGTGGAATTCTCCGTCTTCGCTCTTCTCAACGACTCCTTTTTCTGTCACGATGCAGTCAATGAGCTCGTGGCAGGTGACATCGAATGCTGGGTTCCAGGCGCCATGAAGATCTGCTGCGATTGCAATTTCATGAACATCGCTTCCAACGGTCAAACTTCCATCCGCTGACCGCCCCACGGAAGGACCTTTGATTGTTGTCACCTCAGTGGGTTTGCGCTCCTCGACGATGATATCCGCGCCGCACGTAGTACTCAGATCAATGGTTGTTCGAGGCGCAGCTACTATAAATTTGACGTTTTGGAACCTTGCTAGGCATGCAAGGCTGTAGGTACCAATTTTGTTGGCAGTGTCTCCATTTGCGGCAACTCTGTCAGCACCGACGATTATAAAAGAGATGTTCTCAGACTCCCTCTTTAGACCTAGGAGCGCGCCAGCCATAGAATCTGTGATTAATGTAGATGGAATGTTATCATGCAATAGTTCATATCCAGTCAGCCGGGAGCCCTGATTGTAAGGTCTTGTCTCTGTGTAATATGCACGTTTGAGGAAACCACGAGCATGCAAGGTTCGCACAATACCCAAGGCTGTTCCATAGCCTGCAGTTGCCAAAGAACTTGAACAGAGAGGTCAACTTACTTTCGTACTTAAGTAAAGGAGACGCCATTCTACTCACCCTGTATTACAATGGGTCACCACACTCAATTTTCCACCAGGGTAGACCAATCTTGTATGCCGCAATATCCAATCAGCACCAAACTTGCCTATATTTTCATTGTCCTGCACATCGTCTATGAGCATTTGCTCCGCCGCTAGAATGTATGCCTGGTTGATGCTCAGATCCGTTGCGCCGGGTTGCGCCTCAGCAGTCCAAAGCACTCTCTCCAACTTTTGCACAGCGTCTGAAAGATTCACGGCAGTCGGCCTACTCGTAACCAGATGCCGCAGATTGTGACATATCAACCCTGAAGCACTCATGTTGGGTCCAAGCTTTGCAGGATCCGCTCCGCCTACGTTGCACCGGTAGAGGCAGACTGCGACACTCAATGCAGCAACGATGGCAATTGCGGGAGCTCCTCGGACTTGCATGTTGTGAATAGCATTCCAGGCATCTTGGATGATGCGAATGTTTATATAGGCCTCTTCATGCGGGAGGCGAAGCTGATCCAGGATTTGAAGACTACCTCGAGAGTATTTGATTGCTTGGAGAACCATGATTGAGAACTCAGCCTTTCCCTAAGTCTTTCCAGTAATAGATTGCAAATTTGTAAATCACAAGGGTTGAGTTGAAGATTGTGAGGTCAATGAGTGCCTTAGGGCTATTCACTAGCGCGGTCGAGCTGCCGAGCCAAGGATCTCTAGAAGTCGTGAAGCTCTTTACAATCAACATCACATCCTCCTCGAACGCCATTTACGATTTCAATCACAGAGTGATTCGTGGCACTCATCCACATAAGTTGACAAAAATCTCCGACCCTTATCAGCTTTTCAAGCAAAGCGAAGCTCTAGCATACTTAGTCCAGTCACAACGATGGATGGGAAGGACGACCCAGAACGGGCAGATGCCCTCGAGCAATTCAAGAAAAAACTGCTGGAGCTGAGAGAGATGGAGGCGAAGCTTAAGACTCTAAGGATCGACATCAAAGGTCTACAGAAGGATTTCGATACGACGGAAGACAACATCAAGGCGTTACAGAGCGTTGGTCAGATAATAGGGGAGGTTCTCAAGCAGCTGGATGAGGAGAGATGTGAGTTTCTCATCTCAAAAATCATGCCCAGGCAAAAGGCCTTCTGCTCCTCCGCAGATTGCTAATCTATGCTGTGCCAGTTATTGTCAAAGCTTCGTCTGGTCCCCGGTATGTTGTTGGCTGCCGGTCGAAAGTCGACAAAGCCAAGTTGAAACAAGGCACGCGCGTTGCTCTCGACATGACTACACTTACCATAATGCGAATGCTGCCCCGAGAAGTCGACCCGCTTGTCTACAATATGTCGCTTGAAGACCCGGGCCAAATCAGCTTTGGAGGTATCGGTGGATTGAACGAACAAATAAGAGAGCTTCGAGAGGTCATCGAGCTGCCGCTGAAGAACCCTGAACTGTTTCTGAGGGTAGGGATAAAGCCACCAAAAGGAGTTCTGCTCTACGGGCCTCCGGGTACAGGAAAGACGCTATTGGCAAGGGCGGTGGCAAGTGGTTTGGAGACGAATTTCCTTAAAGGTATTAATGCCGTTTTTACTCGTTGGAATGCAATGGACTAATACTGGAACTAGTCGTCTCGTCCGCTATTGTCGACAAGTATATCGGGGAGTCAGCAAGATTAATAAGAGAGATGTTTGGTTACGCAAAGGAGCACGAGCCATGTATCATCTTCATGGATGAAATCGATGCCATTGGTGGACGACGTTTCTCAGAAGGCACATCCGCGGATCGAGAGATCCAGCGAACTCTTATGGAATTATTGAACCAGCTTGACGGCTTCGACTATCTAGGGAAGACCAAGATTATAATGGCGACTAACCGACCAGATACACTTGATCCTGCGCTATTACGAGCCGGACGTCTGGACCGCAAGATCGAAATCCCCCTGCCGAATGAAGTAGGCAGGTTGGAAATCTTGAAGATCCACACAAGTGGAGTTGCTCTCGATGGGGAGATAGATTTTGAGAGCGTAGTCAAAATGAGCGATCAGCTGAATGGTGCAGATTTACGGAATGTGGTGACGGAAGCGTAAGTGATCAACTCTGTCGTTGGCGTGGAAATTCACTGACCAGTCCGTGCTCAGTGGCCTCTTTGCCATCAAAGATTACAGGGACTCGATCAATCAGGACGACTTCAATAAAGCAGTAAGGAAGGTTGCGGAGTCCAAGAAGCTTGAAGGCAAGCTGGAATATAAGAAATTGTAGACCATACCATAGAAGACTAGGAGCGTTGTATTAAGCGGCATATAGCATTCATAATTGTTCCATTAATTTCGCTTCCAATGTGTGTTCTTCACGAATTATAATGATTACATGCGAAAGACCACTTGGCTCCTTGCTGCTAGAATTGCGGGTAAATTCGCGGGAACTCCTACTTTAGTAAACACATTGATATCCGATGCCACTGTGACTTGTATCCCAGTTTCGGACATCAGAAGTACGTCATTCATACGAGAGAGCTGGGAATTGCCGGCAGCTGCAATGATCCTAAATATTTTGCGCAGTCCCCATTGAGGCGCACATCCTCGTCCATGGCAACTCTCGAGTAGTCGCTCAAGGCCGTAAGCCAGCAGATTAGATCACTCAGGAAGACCCGACTTCTCTCCAGATCTCCCACGATTATGTCTCTCACGCAGCGGGGCCACGATGATAGCCACTGGCGGTCACAGAATGGGCATTCGCAAACGGGCAACGGAGGCCTTGCTAGCAAATTAGATGGCTATGGGTTCGGAGACAAGCGAGAGCTGCCTATGTACAAGGACAAACCTTACAACTATGCCGGGTCGAGAAGGAATACGCCTTTCTATCAGCGATGGCGGATTATTGGTGGAGCGATCTTGGGGATAATAGCATTGGCATACTGGTTCGGGATGTTCTCGAGCTCGACAGCCAAACCGAAGCCGAGAAATCCGAGTAAAAGCTCCTGGAGCTGGCTAGGGGGACAGGAAGCTCTTGTTGATTGGGATGAGCGGAGGGAGAAAGTGAAGGAAGCATTCGTGCTGAGTTGGGATGGGTACGAGCAGTATGCCTGGGGTATGTAAAGACTGTTTTCGAGAGACCCTACACGTGCACTTTTTCTTGACGGTTGGCAGATGTGTGGAAATCTACACCGAACGCGAGGACTAATTTGAACTTTTGCAGGCTATGACGAATATCATCCTTTGACGAAGACTGGAAGGCAAATGGATGAAGACAGCAAAGGCATGGGCTGGATAATTGTCGATGCTTTGGATACTCTCATGATAATGAATCTCACGTCTCGCTTATCTCATGCTCGAGAATGGATGTCTACATCACTGGATTATGATCAGGACAATGAAGTCAATACTTTCGAGACCACCATTCGCATGCTGGGAGGTCTTCTTTCCGCTCATTACCTGTCTACTGAATTTCCTGAAATGGCCCCCTTGACCGACGATGATCAAGGCGCACCTGGAGAAGACCTGTACCTTGAGAAGGCCGCGGATCTGGCTGACCGAATTATGGGCGCTTTCGAGTCAGATAGCGGTGTACCATACGCAAGCGTGAACCTAAAGACATCCAAGGGAGCAACGTCACATGCAGATGCTGGCGCATCCTCAACTGCTGAAGCGGCTAGTCTACAGTTGGAGTTCAAGTATCTTGCCTCATTGACAGGAGAGAAAAATTACTGGGAAAAGGCTGAAAAGGTAATTCAAGTTATTGATGACAATGGCATGGAGGACGGACTTCTGCCCATTTTCATCTACGCCACCACCGGCACCTTTAGAGGAGAGAACATACGGCTAGGCAGTCGAGGAGATTCGTACTATGAATATCTCATCAAACAATATCTGCAGACTTCTGGAGAACAACCCATCTATCAGGAGTTGTGGAACCAGTCTCTAGCTGGCGTTCGGAAACATCTTATAACATATTCAGACCCCCATCACTTCACAGTCCTTGGCGAGCGCCCAGATGGCCTAGGGGGTAAGCTCTCAGGCAAGATGGATCATCTTGTCTGCTTCATGCCCGGGACTATTGCTCTAGGTGCAACGGGCGGCCTCACAATCGAAGGAGCTAAGAAGGCCGGAAAGTGGGGCGAAAAAGAGGAAGACGAGATGGAGCTTGCCATCGAGTTGACTAAGACCTGCTGGGGTATGTACAAGATCATGGCCACAGGTCTAGCGCCAGAAATCACACATTTCCATCTTGACGAAAATCCGCACATGGAAGCAGATGGTATCCTAGCATCAGCACCAATGTCGCAGGATCGGGATTCGAAATGGAAAGAGGACTTCATTGTCAAAGGCAACGACCAGCATAACTTACAGCGCCCAGAGACCGTGGAATCACTTTTCTACATGTGGCGGATAACAGGCAACGAGATGTATCGCGAGTGGGGCTGGGAGATGTTCAAGTCCTTCGTGAAGTACACTGCTGCCGATGATGGAGCTGGGTTTACCAGCTTGTCAAAGGCGAATGAAATACCCCCAATGCTGGCGGATAACATGGAGAGCTTTTGGCTAGTAAGTTTTTTCGGAACTTTGAAATTTGCTGACAACGGCGAAGCTGATATGTATGACTAGGCCGAGACTCTCAAATACTTTTACCTCCTCTTCTCTCCCAATGATCTTCTACCACTAGAATCTATCGTCATCAACACCGAGGCCCACATCTTCCCACGCTTCAAGCTCACACGAGGCTTGAAGACTGGATGGGAACGGAAGCCAAGAGACAAAGAGGGAAAGCTTGTTCAGCACGCCAGAAGCGATATAAAAGAAGAGTCGAAGCCTGCAAAGATCAAAACTATCACAGTAGAAAAGACAAACCCGACGCCTACGAGCGATGATTCTTCTACTAAGGCAGCATCTTAACAAGCATTTCATTCTATGTCATCAGTAATCAAGGCGCTATGGTGGGAAACAATGTACTATAGCGTCTTGGAGGAACAGCGTGCATTGTACACATCTTTGTGGCTTTATACCCCATATTCTGGCAGATAACAAATGAGCGCGTTTGATTCGATCATTCATCACATCGATTTCGCATTAAGGATACACAACTAAATCCGAGGTAGACAGGCCAATCTTCATAGCAGATCCTATTGACGGTTTGATATCTTTCCTCACTCTCAGTAAAAGATCTTTCCGGATAGCTGACCAGGGCATCAGACTGGCTTGCTCTACTACCAACCTTATTTACCGTCGGCGGAAAATGCTAATACCACGCACGGAAACGAATGAAAGAATGAGCCAAGCAATGTGTACCTGCCACTAACAGAAAAAGCTTGCTCTGCCGGGCGGTTACAAGCGCCTTGAAAATAAGCTACTTTGTGCAACGACACCTACTAATTATTCCTAATTGTTATGTTTGCTTCCAGAGAGAAAAATTGGAATGCCTGATCAAACATCGACGAATGGGGGAGAGTTAAGGTATCCACTGGTCTTGAGATCGACATCTCCAGCTGGGCAGAACCCCACCCAGCTTTCGAGTTTGCGTTTTGGATCACGGATCACATCCAACGAGCAGTCTTTCGTTGGCCTCCTCTTTCGCGATCATGATCAAAAGGGATGTTTGCTGCAGTCGAAGGTGAGCCTGCGTTGCTTTACATGATTTTCAAGCCTAATATCAGGATATGTTTGGGCATCGGCAAGACTACTAGTCAGATTGCAAGAGAGTCAATTTAAGCCATCAAAATGCAAGCTCCCCATCCGATCATCTTTCCTGAGTCCTGAAGTCGTGTGTCTCTTTCTGTGCATTTGATTCGTAATTCCGATGTCTCCTGACCGCTTATCGCTTCAACGCTTGTCGCTTGCTCTCTCCATACTTTTCTCGGACGCGGATATGTAGTGCTTATCGGCCTAGCCGCTTTACTAAAGAGATCTCTATTTTGGATGATGTGGAACCATGTGGAGTTGATCCCATATTGAGCTTTCACACTGTCAAGCTGCTGATGTTCATGGAAATGGGGGTACGCTCGTTGCATGCTCTTTTACTACTGTCTCACTGCATGGTCATGAGTCTCGCTACTCCAATCCCTCCCCTTAATCCCACCTTGAGTCTGGATATTACGAATGGCAGCATCTCACACTACGACCTCACAGCAAAGTAAGTACCTCCCACAACAACCGCGTCCATCTCCCCTCCCCTCTTCTCACCCAGCCCAATACACAGCCTCCTCAGCGCCCTCATCAACACCAGCATCCCCTCCAACCCTGCCTTCGAACAATGGCACATAATCAACACCCCCACCTCCCTCCGCATCGCCCTCCTCGGAGGCACAATCGACAAATTCGCCCTCGGCAACACAATCCTCAACACGCAAATGACCCTCCGTGCCTTCATCCAAACCCACTACCAAGCCGCCGACACCCCCCTCACCGTCTCCGACGACCCCTACAAGAGCTCGCCGCGCCTGGCGGGCTGCTTCGTCGGCGTCGATAGCTATCCGAAGGGGAATAAGCACCTGACGTATGGGATCGTGGCGAATGTGTTGCAGGGGTTGTGGGATTATTTGTACAAGGGGGGGAGGTGGCGGGATGCGGTGTTTGAGGTGCAGGATGAGGAGTGGGGGACTGTAGGGGTGGGGAGGGTGTCACAGAGGTTGCCTGGTGGAAGGGATTTTATCTAGAGGTGGAGGGAATATAAGGGGGTGAGTGTCGATTTCAAAGCTCTTTCGGGGTTTTCGTAGTAGGGGTGAAATTCCCTCTGTCTTAATGAGAATAGGAAATCTGAATAGTTTCCACTTTAAGGACAGTGCCTGACCCCCATAAACCTCGATACCATTTAGGGCAATTAGGACTCTGAAATAATAGATTCTGGGTCTAGGACCTTTAGTTTTCGCGACATATAGGGTAGATAGGGGTTGCGGAAGGAAACATTTAAGGTCAGTGACCCTTAATATTAGCGACTATTAGGACATTTTCCCTACTTAGCCCTAACGAGAAGGGACGACGATATGCCCCTTTAGTAGGTAGAGGGATATACTCTTTGCTTACGGTCAGACTAGGAGGGGTTTCACCGAAATAATAGGAGATTTTATGATATTAAACCTCTGTAACAACCTTGAAGAAGGGCATTAACCCCCCCGGCCTCTCTGTATTCGGGCCGAAAACCCCTTGGATATCTACTCAAAAGGGATTTAACCCGTCATCTCTTGATCAACGTCACCTCCAACCCCGTTCCCCTCTTCCCCCTCCTCCCCCAAATCCAGGCGCTCACAGGCCATCATGGCCTTCCTCCGCTCTACATAGGCCTCGCTCTGGTTAAATGCCTCCACATCCCACACAAACTCTGGAGGAAATCTGACCTTGTCTCTGCCAAACACTTCCTTCGGCTCCATAGCTGCGATGGCGTACATGTCGCGGAATGTGTGCTTTAAACCACAGAACTTCTTTCCGTTGCTGTAGATGTATTTGACATTTGCGAGCGAGGGGAGAATTCTGTCCTCCATAACTTTCAGCTTGATAGCGCCTGAAACGTGCTGTTCGAGACGGGGGATCTGTAGTTCTTCTGCCAATGTGTAGACATTGCACCAATCCTTGAGACTAAGATCTTCGTGGTCTTCGCACCAGTCTCTAAAAGCCCCCGCTCCAATTGGAAGGTTTGCGAACCAAAGCATAATGACGTGGAAGCTCGCGACGTCCTCTGGCAGCGGATCATTCAGCCTGCAAGAGACATAGGGATATCGATCTTTCTGGGATGCTGTAAGGCAGTTGCGAAAGTACTTCGACTGATTATAAGCGAGCGATTTGTTGACTTTGTAGTCGATTGCATCCGCCACGTTCAAGCGGACACACAGATCATCGCCTGAGACCTCCCAGCCCCTGATAAAGATTAGCCAGACTCACACATGTAAACTATATCAGTTCGGCTTACAGAAGATCTTTGATATCTGGCTGCAATTGCATAACGCTCCCACCGATTGGACGCGCTGATGGTATATCACCCATGGTATCATGCATTTGTACATCATGCTCCCCTGGGGCTATACGCATGGATGGCGAATCCGCCGTGTTGAGCAGTGATGGAAACTCATCAGCCCCTACATCTCGAGGTATGGAGGCGGAGTTCCCCATATTAAGGCTATTGATGGAGTTGATGCCTGTGAAAGTAATAACTGTTATGATCGACAACAGATAAAATATACGCAACAGGCTGTTGGTTTCCAGTAATTCTTGCACTTCAGCGTCTTTGTCTCGTGATAAGAACGCGCAGCACTGTGACACCCAAACAGGGCTAAGATCCACTATGCATTGCTAGGCAATCTAGTCCGGAAGAATACTTTGCTCAAAATCTTCCCTTGCACTGACACTGATACAGAGTGTAGGATCGATGCTTTTGAGATCTGGTTCCCGAATTGTTGCCAGTGTAGCCAAGCCTAGGTACGAGTGTAGTATGTCTGTGAGAGGTATCGTTTGTAAGAAATTGCACTCACTGTATTACAGCAACAAGAGAAAAGAGAAGGAAAACATACCAGGAAGGTCACCGGGCATCTTCCCGAAGCCCCCAATCATATGCTGAGTTTTCTCCAACAGATACCGCCTTATACCATTGAAGTCCTGAAGATATACTTTATTCAGTATCTAAAGAGCAAATGACTTAGCAGACTTTCGATTCACATAAAGGAGCATATGAGCCTACACCTAACGAGCCTCCTACCCAGAACGTGTAGCACGTATCAGCTACTTTGTTACACCGCCCGTTAACGCCAACGTACAGCATCTCCTCAGGCGAAAATTCGATCGCAGGGCGCTCTGGAGCTGCAGGCGATGCCATTCTGACTGGATGAGAGCCCATGACGTGGAACTTCGGCGGAAATACTACAGGCCCTGACTCGAGAGGTTCTTCCTCAGCCATAAGCATCTCCTCATCTTCGTGCAGTACGAGTGTCTGCCGTGAAACGAGCCATCGAGTCAGGTCATCGATAAAGTCTGGGCTCATCGTCTTTTCATCTTCAGTCGTTGTCCCCTTCCGTGGTAGCCTCCCAAGCAGAGATAAAGCACTGACGCCAGCATAGGTCAACCCAGCTGTCAGAACAGGTGAGCAATGGGTTTTGTCATCCTAGAGCACAATCGATGAGCCACTGCGTACCATGTGCTTCATGGAACGGCGACTGCGCTATTCCTCCCTCATATGTCTACCGGTATCAGCTCCAAATCTCAACCAACAGCGGTCGAACTCACCACAGACTCCTGAATCCATCCCACCAAACTTTCTACGTTAATGTCTTTCAACGAGTCCATTTCTCCTCTTCTCAAGAACCACCGTATTCCAGCAGCCAGTTGCGAGAATCTCATGTCTTCCGCCCCCTCAATACTTCCATTCTTTCCTACGCCCTCTCCAAAACTCCCGTTCTTTCTCTGGAGAGACCTCACCCACTCAAAACATTCCTTGCTCTTCACCTGCTCCGTACCCTCCCCCAAGACAGCAAGCGCCGCAAGAGCGAAATATGTCGCTGCCAGATTCGCGGCATCCCACTCACATGGCCTTTGGTCGCCCTCTACCATAGTACCCGTGAACCCGCGGAAACCCCCATTAGGATGCTGACACCGCAGTATCCACCCAGCATATTCGGCCCGCTCAGCTGGCGAAGTATGCTCATGTAAGACGCCAAGCAGATCAAGAGCAGAAAGGATAAAGAAGGCAAGAGTCACGCGTTGGGAGTCATTGGAAGTGTAGGCATTGGGAAGGTGGGTCTTGAGACAGCGAAGCCAGTATTTGATGTGTCTATGCTTGTGGAACTGGGAATGATCTGGATTCGAAGACAACATCGAAAAGAGCAGAGCATTGCAGAATCAACATTAGAGGATGTTGCCAGCCTTATTGCGGAGTGCGGAACGGAGAGCGAAGTGAACCTTTTCACGTCTGCTACCCAGCGAAGCAACCACCCCCTATTGCAGCTCCAACCACACCACTTGCTGGAACTTCAGTTGATAAGCATTTGAATTGTCTGCCTTCTTGTTTCCCTTCACAACTGCCTGAAATGGCAATCATCTCAGCAACAACTCTCCTGCGCACAATCTGCGTTTTCCATATCACAGTAGCCTACTATCTCCTCACCTCACCTCTAACGGTAGCGGATCAAAACCTCGTCTACATCCTTGGTGCAGCAATGGACATAGTATGCTCTGTCCATGTCCAGTTCTTCTCTCTTCTAAGAACATTTACTCCCACATGATCTTCGAGTCGATTGCTAACGCCTCGTCCAGCCGTCAGCACCCCCTTCATTCTCCAAACCCTCCCCTGCCCTTGCTATTGCCTCTCTGTTCCTAGTCCTCCTTGGGATCTCGGATCTCAGCGCCACGAACCTCCACGAAGAAGTTGCATCTTTCTACTGGAGCGCTCAAGCACCTATACGGCTAGCTTTCTTCCTTGGGGTGACGGGGTATAGCTATCTATGGAAACCAGCTGGGGGTGCATTGAGTGATTTAGGTGGAGCGAGGGTGGGCGTGGGAAAGGCGACTTCGCAACTTGGAGGTCTAGTCTGTAATAGTGTAGTCTTTACGTGGGCGTTCGTGGAGATGCTGGTTTGGTTTTGGGTGAGCAGATCATGCAATTCATCTTTCAGCTGGAATCTCTATTGACGGCAGCACAGATTTTTGTAACACTAAGAGATGAGAGGAGGGAGATGATGGCGAAGAAGGAAGAGCGACGGAAAGCGGAAGATGATAGGTTATGAGAAACATAGCGTCTTCGTGTCTCAACGTCAATGGTGTGAAACACGTGAAAACGATATTCTATTTTACGATGCCTTCTATCTGAATCTGGAGAAAACTTGATTCCCGTGGGCCTTTATATTACACCCAAGGCTCAATGACCCACGGGATCAACTCGTTACTCCTGTGCCTTTTGTCAACGCGAGTGGGGGTATCATCCTCTCAAACTCCTGGCGCTATGCAGACGCATGGTAAGTGGTTTTGGCGACAATGCCGACATACACCCATCTCATACGATCTTTCGTTCCATTTACTATTTGTCGCTATGCAAATTTGGTTCGACTGACACCTTCGAGCGCGTCAATCCAGCTGCCCCTTAGGTCCCAGCATACCTTCTTAATCTCAGGCTGATGGCCTAAATTTTTTATCTCTTTGGCTATCACAGCCTGATCTTCTCCCACCTCTGAGCCGCCTAATGCTGCCTCATCAAGCTTTTGAAGGAATGCTTGATCACGAAATTTATCTCGCAGGGTAGTCGCCGAGTGCCAGACATTGCCCGATAGATTTGTGCACTCGCTCTTAAGGGCCTTTGTCGCGCTTGTCAAGTATTGGTGGTCGATGCATGGCTGTTTCTTGTTCTCATTAAGAGCGTATTCCAAGGTCGCAAGGATGAATTTGCATTGTTCGAGATAGGAGAAGAGCTCATGGTAATGATACCAAACCGGTATCTTGAGATCGGGAGCAAGCGACATGGAGGCGTATAGGCCAGATGCTGTGCTTGCTGTGAGTGCCTCAGAGCTTTGAGTGAGCCAAGATTCGAGATTCGCAAATAGTTGACGAATAAATTCGGCAGCGGCGGACTTCTCAAACTGTTGTGGACGAGCATAGAGAGCATAGAACTCAAGGAGTGTCGTCACAACATTAGCCGTTCCGTGCTCAGCGGGGGTAAAGGTGTATCGATCCCATCCGTTGCCCTTGTCCATTGCTTCTAGCTCACCCGCGTTGAGCTCGCTATAACCAGTGTGGAGAACGTCCCAGAAGTATGCTAGAAAGAGTTGATGCTTGAGCCAAGCGTCCTGCACAAGTCTTAGCATTGGGTGCGCGGCTATGGCGTCTTTCATTCCGCTTTACTTACATCTGGGTCACTAGATGTGCCGGCCATTGGCAAGTGTTGTTCGAAAGTAAGCTCTCCGCCTTCAAAATCCGGAAAGGCACTCCTATCACGGGTATCCCTTGTGCCTCGTGGAACAGCTATTACAACATTAGCCAACATGATGATATCGTTGGGATGGGGCGCGAGTTACTTACGCATGCGTTGCTTTATTGCCATCTTGGAGGTGGACGAGAAGCGGTCTATGCGTTTCAATTCCGCGTATAAGAGACATCTCGCGAATCCGTTGAAGACCGCATGATTGGTTTCCAGTGAGTCTAAAGCGAAGTCCCATCGTCCGCCCTCTTGCATTGAATGGACAGATTTCCGGCTGAGAGCCTCGGCAGACTTGTGCCAATCAAGAGCTTGTGACATATCGTCGACCGGGGCAATGGTCGTCCTACCTTTCCCGCTCGTTGGATAGCTTGCAGGATATGGATGTATGCTTGAAAGGCGTGTGTAAAGCACCCATGAGATAGTTGCGTACTGGATGTTCTTGATTGAAAGCCTGTTGTAGCGATCCAGGGCTAGTGATCCGGCGCCCAGAAACATGTAAAGGCGAGCCAAGATCAGTAAGGCGTCATAATTGTGCTTGGATTGCAGAAGCATGTGCTCCAGAACAATAATGCTTTGCAGCAATGCCTCCCTCCTGCCTGCTTTGAAAAGACGGATGAGACCCATGACTGCCAATAAAGCTGCGTCATCTCCAGGTCTGCGGTCGCTCACCGGAAGTTCGAATTCAAAATGCAGAGATTGATTATACAATCGGAGGCAGCTACCTACAAAAGCGGTGAGAAGGTCCACCCGATGGCTATTCCAATCTCGAGAAATGACCAGGTGGTACTCAAGCTTCAATCGGTTGATCTCACTGGTGATCCAGAAAATCATCTTGGACTGTTGACATTTTAGCGGCTGCAATTTACGCTGATTGCCTGGACCTGGCGTGACTCACCTCCGGATCTCCCGACTGAGGTCTCATACCTCGAGCTATCTTGGCGGCGTCAAGTAGCAGCTGCTTTCGTCCAGCTAGATCGAGGCAGGATAGCCAAGGTTTGAAGTCAAGAAAACAAACTACCCTGGTGGAGAAATCGCGAAAGAACTCCGCAAGAGCTGTAAGGAGTACATCCTGACCTTTCCTGCCTTCGACAACCTCTGTAGAATAGAAAAGGAGCAAGGCTAGGCGCGCGTTACGTTCTTTGGGTCCCATCATAGGATGACAGAACGATTGAATCACCCCTTCCACTTTTACAGAGTCCCTAAAGTAGTCAGCACTTGAAGTTGAGTACTGGGTGATTGCTTCAAATGCTAACTCTGCAGGGTTGGCTTCGCTATTCGCATGAATAAGCATTTGCCAAATGAACCAGTCATCCCCAAGCTTGCCAAAGCCATAATGGGATTCGCCGTGCTCTGCGTCAATAGCCTGACCTATGATCATATAGCACAATCCACTTAGTTGTATCCAGCGCTCGCAAATCTCCAGCAATTCCATGTACTGCCTGGTAAGCTCCCATCTCTGTCCAGCCTGAACGGTCATGATGCCAAGATGTGGGTCCGACATCATGTCGATTGCTTCTGCATACCTCCCCTGAGCTCGATAGACTCGAAGTAGCAGGCATCGATCATCGTAGCTTTGTATTTGCCTGCCATTCGCTGGATTTTCTCCATTGGATTCTGGTGCGTATGTCGCAGCCTTAGAAAGATATTTATAGGCAAGAGCCTGCGCCAGAGTCTTCTCTTGTTCGTCCGTACTTCGCTCCCAGATTAGGTGGGTGTTGAGAATGTAGAGAAAGAAAGGCATCTTGAGATGTGGGAAGTTCTTCATCCAAATTAGAGCTGCCTAGAGCGAAATCCAGGTCAGCGTAGTAGTTGAGCTTTCCTACAGGAGCATTCACTTGTTGAGCGCCTTTAAAGTCTCCCTCATCGAACTTAGTGCGATACCACTTGGAATGAAGTTTTGCGTCTTGAGGCCGGCTGACTGCCGCACGTTGCCATGTCTGCTTTTGTTTGGTTGAAAGATGTCCTGAATCCGCGAACGCCTCCAGCACCATATCTAGAGCGCAGAGAGCTTCGATATCGGCCACTGGGGGCTTTCTCTCGAATAGACTTTCGAGGTCTTTGAGACCCTGCTGAAAGCGTGTTGGGTCTTCCCAAAAAATCAAGATCTTTATCTTGGTCACCAAGAGATAGTCGCTCCCCGGTGCCTTCTTCAGCTTTTTCTCACACAAATTGAAAGCCTGCTTCCATTGTTTCGCAGCTATGAAGTTATTGAGAGTATCGTCCTGGAGATTCATGGTGTTCGTGGCGACCTCAATGCCACAGGGTCTTACTCGCTAGCAGTCCATGTTATGAGACGCGTCGAGAAGCATGCGCCACAATTTGGTATTGGGGATAAAGTTGTTGCTGACTTCTATCACCAAATTCCTATGCGTTAAGTACTTTAGCAATATCTAAATTGTATCCCATGGAGGACCTAGAGGCATGAAAGGCTTCATCGGAAAAAAGATCGTAGAGAATAGGATTCAGCGTGCAGATACCTAATTTCTACGGTGGATTTGTGGTTAGAATTTGAGGATGATGAAATTCGTCTTGAGTTGCTCCGGCGTTAAAGATTAGTGCGAGTGTTATAACCGAGTCGCTTCACTCACTGCCCAGACATCGGAAGGATGAAACACTGGAGTATGGTTAGTTCGCCTACTTCTGGAAGTCAACCATCACGCGAGCCGTATTACTCTTTCTGCAGTTGAAAGCTTCCAGTCATACAGAGGGCTCATTCATAAATCCTATGTCGGTATTGACATGAACGTTTCTATTGACATCAGAGAGACATCGAGTCAACGACGCGACCTTATTTTGGCCTAAGCTCAAAGCTAGGCTAAAAAATCTCCCGGTGAGGCCTGCAAGATGCCAAAGCAGACGACCTTACAAGCGGGAGGAAGTAACCATTTCATCTGGAAGGGAGCAAGAGATGAGAGCGGCTCGAATTCTGAGTAGTTGCATATTGGGTGACCGATATCATGAGGGCCGAATGGCCCTTAGTCAATACCAGTAGTCGACCAGAATTACGATCCTCAAGCGTCAGACGTTGGTGGAAGGCTCCGAGTCCACATGTTATTCGCCGGTCCCAATCAATAACAGTAAATACATTTTCGCAGCTCATTCACAGACCGTACCCTCTTACACTGGAATACTCCATGTAGTGCTGAAGAAACATCTTCATGTTTTTCAAGTTCTCCCTAGCCCTCCCTCCTTCAGGAACTTGGATTCGGAGAGATCTCCGTCTTGTTCCCTCCATCCGTAAAGGGCTCATACTTCGTGATTAATGACCATTTTGGGACATTGGACGCGGCGCCCCGTCCCTCCCATCAATTCTCCTCAGTCGATGCAGGCATAGTCTTCTTTGCCCAACCGCAAAATTCCTAGAATATCAAGGACCCATTATCTAGAGAAGAACCCTTTCGATTCTCTTTTCTTTGCTTCGTTACGCTCCGTGGTCTGCACACACTTCCGTTAGCATTGATCCACAGACATCGGGGAATTAGGAATAGGTGTACCCATTGCTTCTTGCAATCCCTGTAAGCTCTGTTTGACGACGATAAGGATTAGCATTTGGACATGCGCGCAGATGTTTGGGGCCTTCAGTTTGCTAGAGGGTCGCTGACGCTTGTGAATGGGCGGTTGGAAAGCCTCACTGGAAATAATCCGAGCACAATTGCCTATCTCCCCCATTTCGGTGCAGACATTTCATACTGCGCGAAGCTGCTTCATGGCATGGATCGAAGTACTTGCTGTACTCTTTGCTGAGGAACGGTCAGCAAAGCCGTTGTACACACATGACACAAGAGGAGCTGAAGGTGGCGGAGCAGAGAGATGTGATGAGGATCATATACACCTACGCCGTGAAAGCAGCTTCCCCCTTTGCCCATGGAGATTCGCCTGGTCCACCCGCCTCCGCCATCATGAGCAAGCGTGGCGAACAAAAACGATGATAGAGAATATTCCGCCACAAACAGGCGGTCACTTCGAAAATGGAATCACACGAGGTTCAAAGAATTTAGCGCCCGCAGATGGCATCTCGGGAAGCTGCCTCTAGCGTCAACGTTTATTCCAAAGTACCGATGGAGCTAATCTGCCGATAAGGAGGGGAACGTCACCGGGGGAGTCGAAGGAATCCCCTTTCAATTTCTTCGCCTCTGCAGGCTTCGACATCAATTCCTTTGTCATTGATCCGCACACGATCAATGTCGATCCGTTCTCGTGGCTTCGGCCATTGCTCGGCTCATGATGGTGCTCGGTCAGAGTTTCCGACTACCGTCGATATGAGGGACTTACATCGTGACGCTCAATCACACGACTTCTAGAAAGTCTTTGGGGTTGTTCCTGCAACAACGGCGTACCGCCAACGGGGACAAGTCATACTAGCATTGGCACTTGAGGGAGACACTCGAGCAAAAAGAGGGGAAGCGTCCGTTGCCCGTTGCCCTGAGCGCTATGTCGAGGGTGTCAGTCGCAAATCCCATAATGTTGACAGAACTAGCTCAGGATCTTCTCATGAGACCGCTTCAGCGCTTGTACGGCTAGCCCTGTCCTTGCTGCGTTCCAGTCGCCTGGGCTACTGGCTATGCTCTATCTGTCCATATCAGGAAATGGGGTCCCGCCCGGCCGTCAACCTGGGGCCAAGCGCTGTTCTTACCAGAGTGACGGGATCCGCCCCAGCTCACCGTGTGCTGAAGCAGATCTGAGTGAGTAGCAATGCCCGTCACACACTGTCAAGTTCTCCCATACACATGATGTTGCTCGTGGTCATTTTCTTTTAGGGCATCATCTGACCTCTGGTTGACGTCCGTTGTGTGGCGTCTGTTCCGAGCGAATTTAGCCTGTACGAACCATTATTCTGTCAGAGATCTTGGTGGCCGTTTCAGAGAGTTTTAAGGCGCAGGATTAGTCTCGGCACCGATGCACAATCAAAGTTAGCTGCAGAACCCAAACCAAAGGAAGTAACGAAATCCGTCCATCGCGCGTACGGATTATCATCTTCTCCACATTCTGGACAACAGCAAGATATATGATCTTCAGCGCACTGGTTCCTGGTCATGGATCCACAGGTTTCACTTGGTCTGGCTCGGCCCAATCGTGGCTGGAATGGCGCCGGCGTGACGAAGTGAAGCACCTCCCAAGACTGTCATTCACAGGTAAATCAGGGCGACAGGCCATTCACTTCCCAGTGTGGAGGGGCATTGCTGAAGCCATGGCTCAGAGGGCCGCGTGTAATGGAGCAGCTCCCCCCTCACTACCAATTGGGTTTCGTTCCGATGGAGGCCGCTCCCAGGCAATCCCTACATCGCCGATTGCCATCGACCTAAGGTGGTATTTGTGCTATATAGAGCAGCATGTTGCAAGCTCTGTCGATTGATGTCAAACGTGTCAAGGTACCTGGTCCTACGTGCGAACTAAGTATCACGAGCGAGATCGGGCCATTGGCGGCATTGGCGATAACAGCGGGCCCAGCTTCTAGTTCGTATCATACACTACCAGGAAAGTTGCGATACACCAAATTCACTTTATAGTCCGTCACCTGGCATCAGCATTCCGTATTTCAATTCTCTTCTACTTCAAACACCTTCTTCACACACTTTACCTTCCCCTTAGAACTGCTAAACACACCTCCGCGTGTTCACTACCACTAGCCTCTGCTTTGACAAACTTTCCAAGAGCACTGCTTTTAATCCTTGTTGTCTTCTTTCCCAGCATGGCTGCAGCAAATGTCATGTCGCTCGTGAAGGATGCTGCCCCGGGCTTTCACCCCGTTATCAATGAAATGCCGAAGACATCTTTGGGCACCGATGACTTTAACCCCAAGAAGCATCTCGACTTCAAGTTTCCTTCCAAGATTCACACCATGGCAGATTTGAAGCTTCCCGAGGGCACTGGCGTCTCTCCTTACGCCGTGTCCGAGCCTTTTCATTTTTTTACCGAAGAGGCGGTGCAACGTATGAGAGCGGAAATCTTTCGAACAGAGGTCTGGGAGAATTGCCAGTACTCTAGCAACCTTGCTCAATGCCAGCTCAGAGGGTTCGCTGCGAAGTAAGCTGACGTCCTATTCTGCTTCTGATCACTTGTCCTAATTCTGTTGCCAAGGTACGCTCCATTTGTGTACGACGTGTGGAAGAACCCAGAGGTGCTCGGAATCATTTCAAAGATTGCGGGCGTCGAGTTGGTACCAGAGATGGACTTTGAGATCGCTCATATCAACATTTCGGTAAAGTCAGAGAAGCAAAAAGCCGAGGAGCTGGAAGCATTCCGAGAAAGGTCGCTGACTGAGGCGGATGAGGGTATCGCTGGTTGCCCTTGGGAAGACGATAAACCCATCGTAGATTGGCACACAGACAGCTATCCTTTCGTCTGCGTTACTATGCTTAGTGACTGCACCAGCATGATCGGTGGGGAGACTGCCCTGCGTACGGGAGACGGCGAGGTCGTCAAAGTTCGAGGACCTCAAATGGTGAGAGCTTCTGTAGATCCAATTTTGGATGAGCTGACAGACTATGAGGGATGCGCTGTCGTCCTACAAGGCCGTTACATCGAGCATCAGGCCCTCCGCGCTCTGGGAGCAACCGAGCGTATTACGATGGTGACTTCGTTTCGCCCGAAATGCCACACAGTCAAGGATGATACTGTGCTGACTACCGTTCGCCCCATTTCTAACCTGTCTGAGCTTTATTATCAATTCAGTGAATACCGCCTTGAGATTCTCGAGGAGCGCATCCGTGACCAACTCAAGGCATTGCGCGAGAATGAGAGTCGCGGCAAGAAATTCAACACCAAGAGTCTGAAGGCCTTTCTCCTCGAGCAGGAGACATTCTTGGCCCACATGAATAAGGAGATGGTGGATGATGACCTTGTGACCAAGGGATGTATTGACGATAGCCATCTCTTCAGCGAGCATGGTAAGAACAAGCGCAAGCGTGCTACATTAGTAGAATAGGGATGAGAAGGTCAGCGGGTAGAGCAAAGTAGGCATGGTAATGATGAAACGGCGATCGACGAATTTCCTTAATGGTCATGAGCGAATATCTCTCTTCGAGCTGTGTACTTACTAGCGAAGGGTTGTGGGACTGTGATGCGGATTGGTCGATTGCTGGCTTGCGTCCTTACACAACATGATACCCTGACACTGAATCTAGACTAGAGAGCACGGCCGATGGAGTTGGACGCTGTGAAGAAGAGGCCTCGGTCAATGATGACGAGAGCATGCGGTCCATACATCAAAAGATTAGTATCTCCGGGCATTTTCCCATTGACCATTGGGGCCCTTGTGACTTCACACTGATTCCGGTTCAATTCCGATATCTGATATCATGCTATCGAATAACAGGATCATCCGAAAGAGCTGCGAGCTGTCGCCGAGAGGGCTCAAGATACCTTGAGTCGGGTCCTTTGGCAATTTAGGCCCACAGCTCCTAGTCTAGGAAAATATCGTCTCGAGCATGGCGCTGTCACAACCTGATTCTACCAATTTCCTATTCAAATAATTGGACACATCGTTTGCCTTTCATGGAGATGTTTCGGACCTTGATAGTTTTCAAGTTGAGATAGATATTTGTGCATCTCATGAAGCAACTAAAGCATTCCTCAGTTGAATCAAGTGGATCTCGCCTCGGGTAGAGTAGGTATTGACATCAACCAGATGTACGCTTTGACCTCAGGAGCCCCCAAGCGTCAGCTTAAACTAGCTATGTTGCATATGTACGTGATGCACGACGCATCGTCCACAGAATTACCTCCATGCTCTTTTTGAGAGACTCAACTTACCAGTTTAGTCCCACTCCTGAGCCAAAGAGCGGGACATGCTTGCATTGGTGTTTATCAGTTGAGTCTAGTGCGGCGGATCCAGATATTCCCTGCTAGATGGTCTTGATGAAAATGCCTCACATTGGATTACAAAGGAGATCGCCGAGGGCGTTGTTCCTCGCGTTTCACTCTGATATGAACGGTACAAGACAAAGAATCTCAATCCACCTATTGAAGAAAGGAGGGTCCCTTGGCTGTTTTCATTTGATCGGGCCACTCAGACGCTAGCGGAACAACCTTAATTTAGCTCCGAGAACTTCCAGATCAGGCATTGTGTTGCTGAAACACCAACTTCACCTCCCACTTTCACCTTCTGTTCACTCACTGCAGGTTAACCTGTAAGCGAAGACTCACTGACTCCTCTTCAAATCTGCTTTGAACGTCTTCGAATGCTCTTTTGCTTGACCATAGCATTCCCAATATCCATGGAGTCACCATTGTGCTGAGGGGGACATTGCTAGGCACGTCAAATATCGTAACGGCTTCAGCCTCCGCCTGGATTACCCTAATGCCCAAAACAGCTCAGAACCATCGGAGGATGGCCTCCTTGAGCTCGACTGGCTCTACACACAATATTCAAGCAGTCATGGGCAACACAAGTAGCACCTCCGAAGGACGCCATCCTGAGAAAGATGGTTCCGTGGGCCTCTTGCAGACACTGGAGACAAGCCTGGAAGATCTACGCGCCCTTATCATCTGTCGAGTATGTGTTCGTCCTCTCTTCGAGCCTTACACCATCGAATGTGGCCATACCTTCTGTTACGGATGTCTCTCACGCTGGTTCGAACGAGATCGTACGAAGAAGACCTGCCCAGACTGCCGTGCAGAGACCACTCGTGCACCAGCACCCGCCTATCTTGTAAGAAATTTTATCCTTCATTGTACGACATTTCAAGAGAGTTGCTCATACATCTGATAGGTTAGAGACATGACCCAAATCTTTGCGAATCGAGCAGAACTGATGCCTGTGGGGGAGACCACTGAGGAGCACAAGAAGTGGCAGGAGGAAGAAGCAGCCCTCGTGGAGAAGGATCGTTCCAATACTGGTCCCCGCGGAGGCCTCTTTCGCGGCTCTTTCAAACGGGGGCCGCTGGGCCGTCGCATGCCACCGGACTACGAGGCTCGAGGGCCCATCAGAGATGACGAGGATGGTGTTGATCGCTGCCCGAGATGCACGTGGGAACTAGAAGACGGCCTGTGTCAATCATGTGGATATCCGTCAGAAGACGACGAGCTAAGTGATTCTGAAGCTCCAGACTACTGGCTCAATCATCCAGACGATGTTTATGGTGATGGGGATGATATGGACCGCGCCATCCTTGACGTCCTCGATCGTGAGGGAAATATTCACGAGCACATCAGAGAATACAGCCCGGCATATCTTTCGGAGGACGATTACCCAAGTGAGGAGGAATACGAAGAAGATGCACGTGCGCGTGAACATGAACGCCGCGAACGTATTATGGCTGGAGAGCTTAGGCGGCTGCAGCGTAATAGAGATCGACATACGGGATTAAATCCCTACTTGGGTGAAGCTGGAACTCCTTATGATAGTGTGCACGAAGAGACCGACGAAGACAGTGAAGAAGAAGATGCTGCCTCTTTGGATGGCTTTGTGGTAGATGATGCGGGAGAAAGGCACCATTCGCCCTCAAGCTCTATTCGAAGCTTGCAATGGGAGACTGATGATGGTAGTGGAGATGAGGATATGCGAACGCACGACACAGAGGATGGGTTTGAAACAGAGGCTAGTGACAACTCCGATCAGGACGACGATAGCGCATTGCTTGTACTTACCACTGATCGACACACCTCCGAGGAGGACTCCGATGAAGGTCCAATTCCACCATCTAGGAGACAGATAACGCGAAGGGCACAGTCTCTCAATGGCTTCAGTAGTGACGATGATGGACAACCTGTGGCTATGAATCGCAGACAAAGGCGTCGAAACGCTGTTAGGGAGAGATCAAATGTCACGCTGGAACCTTCACATAGCATCCCTCACCATTCAAGGGCTGCAGGCACTGATATGGAGAGATCCTCTGGAGTTCCTATCGAGGTCGACAGTGACTCTGACGCGCCAATATCAGCCTCTCAATCGCAGAGGAATCGCCGTGTGCCACGTGCCAGCCCCCAGTCGGAGGGTCCAGAGAGTGGAGACAGTAGTGGCACTGCGACGGTGGGGCGACTATCTCCACGCTCAAGAGTTAATGAATTGCGTGACAGTCCATCAGGTACCCGTGGGAGCAATGAGTCTGCTGCTATAATGATCGAGTCGAGTCCGAGAAGACCTCGGATTGATGCAGATCGACAATCCGCAAATGAAAACGTCTCTCCGGCCAATGAAAGTTCTGTGGAGCCTCCCCGATACTCTGACAACTCGTTTCCACGTACATTTCCACATTGGAATCAGCCCCTAGATGATCCTCACTGGCCACCACCAAACAGCTCCGATCCGAATCGATCTCCAGCAGCTTCAACACCCGGCCGAAGAAACCCAGCCAACCAGCGTCTAAGCCCTCTTCCACCTTGGTCACACCGTCACAGTCCGCCACCTGGATTTTCTCGCCCAACGACGTCAGAGGAGCAGGTCCAGCAAGGCTTGCGTGATCGTCAGGTTCAGAAGGCTGAGCGGAAGACAGAGCGTCGACGCCTCAAGGCGGAGCGAGAGCGAAGACGTAATGGGGAGGCTATGGGATCGGATTCCCCTCTTCAAGACACGATAAACTCATAGCGGTTTCATCGTGAGATATGTCGTTTCAACAAACAACCCATAGCATGCTGATGGCCGCTGGATCCTTGTTACTGCTTTGACTGATGAATTCATGACAGGGTATTGAGCGCTGCATGGCATGGTGCGGTGATCTTCCCGGAGGAACGAGAGGCGGCATTTAAGGCATTGATTCTTAATTCGATTTTTTTCCATGCGCTTTGAGCATCCATAGCCCCTTTGGCTCAACTTCCAGCTTTTCTCAGCTTAAAGTTTGCATATATACCAGGTATGCTAGCTTCCAAAAGCAAAAGAATTCAAAGCAGTGGAATTGACGCAGGTCTGTGGCTCCCTGGCTCCCTGGCTCCCTCTCCTTTGCGAGTGATACTTTGACGAATGAATCGTGCGGCTGTTGCCAGTCTCAAGAGTTGGCATTCAACGGTCAAGCTATATTTCATTCTCTACTGCTGCCTGTGATTCTTTTCCCTCAGGAGTTACCTCTGCGGTCGCTGTCTTACGTACCTCAAAGATTACGGCACCGTTCTTCCCCTTGATGGTTTTCCATCTCCCTAATCTAGGCTCTGTTCCAATTGCCGCAACAATCGACAAGCCATCATTCCCATGCTCTCCCCTTTCAAATACGCAAAGGTCGTTGACGAACCCAGCCATCGACTTTTGTTTTTCCCTCTCGGCCCTTTCGTCCTCAGCTCCCCCATCCACCACCTCTTCAACTTGTTCGACTCTCCCCACAACCCCAAGCCTCTCTAAACGCCTCTTATCCTCACTGATCTGCCAGACTCTCACATAGCCATCCCAGCTCCCGCTGATTACAAGGTCCGAAAGCGGTATCGTAGCCAGCGCTGTGATCCATCTCGGCTGTCGTTCCGGTATCTTCACATTCGGTACAAGGTCGGCGGACACTTCTTCTGGTTTTAGAGCTGGATCGAGTCCATGGGCCAGGGGGATCGTGAAAACGGGTTTCTTCTTCTGGACGGACCACAGACTCAGCGAGCCGTTATCTGACCCTGTGACGAACATCTCATCATCTACCATCGCTACACGGTCGATGCTGCCTTCATGATATGGTCTCGGTCCAGAGGATGCGTCATCGTCCTTCTTATTTCGTTTCTTCACCATACTACTTCCCCCTCCTCGAAAAACAAGTTGCGTCTCCTCCACCACCTTCCAAAGCCTCGCCGTCCTATCCCTCGCGCCCACAGAAACGCACCTCTCCTGCGCCAGCGCCGCCACACCAACAACCTCATCTTGATGCCCAAACAGCGTCTCCACGTATGCCATCTCGTCCAGACTCCACGTCTTGATCGTGCGGTCCTTCGATGCGGAATACAGTTGGTTTGTGCCCTGTCGGAAAGCTAGTGATGTGACGGCGTCGCGGTGTTGGCTGAATACTCGGAGGGGGGTAAGGTCGGAGGCGGACCAAACTATTAGTTTTTTGTCGGCGCCGCCTGTGGCGATGAATTTGTTGGTGGGGGAGGCGGCGACGCAAAGGATTGGGGCTGTGTGGTGTTTGTAGGAAGGGTCGCCATGCTTTCTTGTGTCACCCTTTGTCGTTCTGAGTTTGGTAGGTCGACGGCGGATGGGTCTGGGGGCCTTCTCGGAGGTGGGTGCGTCTTTTGATGGGGGAGGCGTGGGGTAAGAGAGTTCCCATTTGATGAGCTGGAGGTCTTTGGAGACGGTGTAGGCGTAAGGGGGACAGATTGCTATCGAAGTCGTTGTGAGGGTTGGGTAGCGGAATTGGGTCTGGGTTGCGCGAACGAAGTCAAAGGTGGAAGCTATGTGTTTGTGTAGACGGCCTTTGGTGTCCGCGACATCTTTTTCTAGGCGTTCTGCGATCAAGTCTCGGTCGACTTCTTCGGCGTCGAAGCCTACGTCTTCTTCTACCTCGCCTTTGATGTTCTGTAGGTATTGCTCTGCGAGTCGGAGTCGCCGCTCGGCGTTTGTCTCGTCTGCATCTTCGGATTCGTCGTCAGACACAGGTTCATTGTCATCGGCGGACTTTCGCCGAGCATCGTCTTCCGATTCAGCACTTGAGATAGACTCATCTCGCCGGGCTCGGGCGGTCTTCGCTGTTTGGGGCTTTGCGTTTACTTTGGTGTTTATATTCCTTCGTTTTGTCGAGGGAGTGGTGTTAGCGTCATCCCGTTTACGCTTTCTCTGTGAAGCCGGGGCTGTGAAGAAGGTGGACATTGCAGAGAGACGTTGATGATCAGAAAACTCTTAGACCGGTTCTTTCGACGTCTTAAACTTTTTGATAAGGCTTGTGGCCGAAATCTTGGCGCCCTCGGCCTACCTTCCCCGCCTAAAGTCCTAGGCCGTCGAGCTCACGCGTGGCCCAGACCTTCTGCACATCATCCAGAAACGAGACATAGAATCAATATGTGAGTGTCTGGGGATAGTGTGTTACAATGGATCTAATGAATTACCAGGGAAGTCCTACTCGGTTTTACTGGAAAGGATTACACCATCGTTGCGGCTTCTAAAGCCGCAATGAGAGGTGCTACCATTCTCAAAGCTTCTGATGACAAGACTAGACAACTCAATAAGCACACTCTAATGGCATTCTCGGGAGAAGCGGGCGACACAGGTAAGAAAAGTCTTGCAAAGCCTTTATAAGACAATCGGCTAATGTTGAACTAAAGTTCAATTTGCGGAGTTCATACAGGCCAACATCCAACTCTACTCAATGCGAAACGATACAGATCTGGGGCCTTCAGCTGTTGCGAATTTTGTTCGCGGAGAGCTCGCAAGGAGCTTAAGATCAAGGCATCCATATACTGTTAATCTGCTATTGGGAGGCATGGATCCAATCACAAAGCAACCACACCTTTACTGGCTCGATTACCTAGCATCGCTGGCACCTCTTCCATATGCCGCACATGGCTACGCTCAGTATGTTACGATGGCTCCTTTCCAGGCCTCACGATCCCACACCCGTCCCTCGTATACAAGCCCAATACTGACCCCGAATGTAGGTATTACTGCCTCTCAATTCTCGACAAGCACCATCATCCAGACATCGATTTCGAACAAGGGCTCAAAATCCTGCGAATGTGCACAGACGAGCTCAAGCGAAGGTTACCCATAGACTTCAAGGGCGTAAGTGGACTGCTACTTTTTGAGCCAATACTCCAGAGCTGACTGTCGCTTCTTTTAGATGCTTGTGAAGGTGATTGACAAGGACGGAATTAGAGAGATTGATTATGATGACAGCAAGCAAGTTCTGAGTGCATAGCAAAAGGCGGTTCTTTAGGGTTTCAAAAGTAGATTCTCTCTAAATAACCTTCTGCTTTACGGTCCGTTCGTAGACAGGGATGATTCTACAATCTCCTACGTCTTAAATTGACATTAGTATTGATGACATCTGAGCCATAAGGCATGAGGAAAGAGCGGGTGCCAAAAAGCTCCTGAATCGAGATTTCAGAGTTTAGGGCGCTAAGCCTAGTTGAGCAATTTCGAGAGTCTGACTGTCGAAAGTTTCGTTAATCCGTATGTCGTTCGCTCTCGTGATAACGGGATTTATGGTGGGTCTCATGAGCGCGAACGACATACGGATTAACGAAACTTTCGACAGTCAGACTCTCGAAATTGCTCAAATAGGCTTAGTGTATTCGGCTAGGGCTGACAGGTCTTGGCATTGCCTTGGATTCACCTCAACGCTGCCGTCGGATCAGAGTTTACAGGGACTCCACTTCACACACGATATGGTCAAGAGACAGGCCGAGGAGGCCCTGGAGGAAGTCGCTGCGCAAGGCTCTCCAGTTTCTAAAAAGGCGCGAGTACAAGATCTGCTGAAGACATCAGGGCATACAGGGCATACCAACGGCTTCAGTTCAGTATCTGATCTGCCAGATCAAATCAATGGCATGGAACGGGGGAGCGATGAGCGCGCCGGAGACGGCATTCTTGCCGCAGCGGACCACGAACAGGAGGAGTTGGAAGAGACCTTATCCCCAATCGACGACACTGAGATTCAGGACGAACAGTCTGCTTTTTCAGCCGCATCCCGACAACAAGCCCCGACGGAGGGCTATTCCGATCTTTATCTCGACACTATAGACCGTGGTGTCCTTGATTTCGATTTTGAGAAGCTTTGCTCCGTCACCCTGTCCAATATCAATGTTTACGCTTGCCTAGTGTGCGGGAAATACTACCAAGGACGGGGACCAAGGTCGCATGCCTACTATCATGCACTGGAGGTGGGTCATCACGTCTACGTCAATATGCAAACGAAGAAGGTTTATGTGCTGCCAGAAGGCTACGAAGTGAAGAGCAAGAGTTTGGATGACATCAAATTTGTCGTGGATCCGCAGCTCTCGAGAGACGAGGTCGTGCGCTTGGATAAAGAAGCCAAGGATGCATGGGATCTGGGAGGAAAGAAGTACAGACCTGGTATGTTGGATTCTCCGTAACGTTGTGACATGCACCATTTAATGAGTGATAGGCTTTGTTGGAATGAACAACATCAAAGAAAACGACTACTTCAATGTAATAATCCAAGCCTTATCTCATATACCGCCTTTACGGAATTTTCTCATGCTCGAAGACCTCTCCGAGAGACCTGAGTTAGTCCAAAGGTTTTCCGTGCTTGTGCGCAAGATATGGAACACTCGAGCTTTCAAAACCCACGTCTCCCCTCATGAACTCCTCCAGCAAATATCACGGCAATCGAAGAAGCGATTTGACCTTCTCCAACAATCCGATCCTGTCGAATTCCTAAGCTGGTTTCTAAACAACATGCATCTCGCTCTAGGCGGTAGCAAGACCAAGCCCGGCACAAGCATAATACAACGGGTCTTCCAGGGGAAGCTGAAGATCGAGTCTCAACAGATAACAGCAAAAGCAGACGCCGGAGATCGCCTTCGCTTTGAAGAAGCAGGAGAAGTCCACGTGGATGTCACAAGGTACCTGATGCTCACTTTGGACTTGCCTGCAGCCCCCCTTTTCCAGGACGAACTAGAGAAGAACATTATCCCGCAAGTACCGCTTACCTCTATCCTCTCCAAATATGATGGTCGAAACCCTCAAGAGCACATGAACACAAGAAAACGCTATCGCCTATTACACCCTCTACCGCCCTACCTTCTCTTCCACATCAAACGCTTCTCGACAAACAAATTCGTCACAGAACACAACCCCACCATCGTCACTTTCCCTACTCGCTCTCTCGATATGTCGCCATACATTGAACCGAACCCGTCATTGCATTCGCCTGGTGAGCCCATCTGGTACGACCTTGTCGCGAATGTGACGCATGAAGCCGTGCGAACACGCGACGATAGCGTAGAAGGAGAGGCGGAGAAAAAAGTGTGGAGGGTGCAGGTGCGGGACCGGGCGCGGGACGAGTGGCTTGAAGTTCAGGATTTGTTTGTCGAGCGCGTTGTTACTGAGACGCTTTTCACGAAGGAGAGCTACCTCATGCTTTGGGAGAGGAGAAAAGATGTAAAGGGGAAGTCGAAATCGGGAGGATGAAGTAGGTGAGCACCTTAGTATTCACTTTATAAATCTTCATTGCCTTGTGGATGGCGTCTCCATTGGAGCGCAAACAATCGAGCACTGAGAATGTTATGAACTTCAGCCGAACATGTTCCTCCAACAGCTGCATCTGTTACACCATAATAACATCTTCTCCAGTCGCCTTTATCTCCTTCACATCTCTCATCTCCCTCACCCCCAATTGATCCATCTCCCCAAGCAGAAATTCCACAAGCCAACTCTCTCCCCACAGCTCCTCCACCCGTCGATAATGCCTCTCAGTGTACACTCTCAGTGCCTCCACCACTTCCCTCCCTCCCTTCCTTTTCCCCAGCCCCGCCAGCCTCGCCGCCGGATAATTCTTCACCACGACATACAATACACGCTGCGCAACAGGCGATGTGCGCGCATTCGTGTTCCAATCCCGGACGCGGGAAAGCAAAGAAAGCAACTGCCCGTCTGAAAGCGAGCAGAGAACTTCATCCACATCTTTCAATCCGGATATCGAACCTGCTTCTGGCGGCGAAGTATCAACAACATTCTGCAGCAAAGACAGCAATCTCGCCGGATGATTCAGCGCCAACGCAAGCGTAATAGCCTTCTGAAAATTGCCCCTATGAATGTAATTCTGCAGCTCCTGATCCTGCTCCACGCGCTGCGTGGCGGCGGCCGATGTCTTCGCCGCCGTCTCCGTCGACGTGTCTTTCCAGAAGGTGACGACGCTGTCGCCCCCGCCGGAGACAACGGTGCCGGTATCCGGGTGCGCCGTTAGAGCCCAGATGCGGTCGGTGTGGTTGTCGAGGGTTGTGGCGCAGTCGCCGGTGGAGGCGTCCCAGATTTTTAGGAGACCGTCGCCGCCGGCGGAGGCGAGCTGGGGGGGTCGTTTGGATTGTGGGTTGGGTTGGGATTCGTCGTTGTTGTTTGTGGTGGTAGGAGGTGGGATCGGAAGCCAGATGACTTTGAGGACGCTGTTCGTGTGGCCTTCGAGAGTGCGGACGCAGCTATAGTCGTTGAGACTCCAGATTTTGATCGTTTTATCGCCACTGCCTGTTAAGACGAGGCCGCGACTGCTGCTGGCGGAGCCGCTTTCGCTGGATATCGAAGGTGTGTCTTTGGGTGCAAAGGCGACGGACCAGACGCCTCGGCGGTGGCCGCGGAGGATGCCTTGGACTTCGCCTTCTTCCGTTGACCAGATCTTTACGGTACGGTCTTGGGAGGCGGATGCGAAGAGGTTGGCATTGGGGGATAGGGCGAGGGAATTGATGTCTTTGTCGTGAGCTTTTCGGGTGTATAGTGCTCGGGCTTGTGAGGAAGAGGTGATAGACTGTTTTGAAGGTAAGGCGACCGTCCAGTGTTTTATGGTACGGTCTTGGGAGCCTGTCAGAAGGAATTGTGGTGGATGGTCGAGGGGGTGGAGATTTCTTGCTGTATTTATTGGCGGTGGTGTCGAATTGAGAGAGATGGCGCCAATCGATTCAGCATGACCAGTAAAGGTAGCGTAATGCTGGTAAGCCTTCGACGCATGATCGATCCTCCATAAGCGTGCTGTATTATCTTTGGCACCGGTAGCCAGCCAGCAGCCAGACCAATCCACCGAGATGCAAATGATGATGTCCTCGTGACCTTGAAGAAGAGCGACGTCGGCGCCGAAATAGCTGGCATCTATTGAAGAAGAAGTTTCTGGCCTCGAAGTTGCCAGGGACACGAGCCGGACGTTCTCCGAGTTCGTAGCTAAAGCCAATAAGGAGCGATCTGGTGTCACGTAGGCTAGATCGATGATTTCGTCATGTGTACCGGAAATCCGTCGAAGTACAGGCAAAGGACTGAGGGAATTAGCTATTAAGTTCGAGGTAAAGAGGGCAGAGGTCGAGTGTAGGACTAATGATTGGTCTGCATGGATGGAAAGTAAGAAGTCTTGGGTATCATTTCGTAGAATGCTCAAAATTCCATCACCTTCACTTCCCACTACTTGCTCTTTGGTGATTTCTCTTCCAGAATCGGTTTGCCATATCCTGAGCCGACCAGTCTCACCTCCGGTGTAGAATAGAGACCCTTCTTTAAGATACCCTGCAGCCTCTACGCCTTTAAGGACGGGTATGACCTTCTTGACCTTCCAATCCCGGGCATCCCATACGATTATTGTCGCGTCTCGGCTCCCTGAAATCAATGTATTTGTTTCTCCAGAAAATTCGAGGTCGCGAACAACGGAAGTATGAGAGTGTAGAGTCGCAATCGCTTTTCTCTTTGCCAGATCCCAGATCCGAATCTTACCATCGTCACTCCCAGAAGCCAGACGAAATGCGGCAGTAGCATCCTGATCACGGGTCAAGCGCGCATCTTCTTGCAAATCGCTCCTCGACCGCTTCTTCTTGCCTTTCTTTGGTTGAAGCTTAGGTTCGGAGGTCGAGGCTTCGAAGAAGTGAAGGGCGGAGACAACCGCTCCATGTCCACGAAAAGTGTGTGTGAGATAGCCGCCTGCTATATCCCAAATCTTAACGACGCCGTCAGCTCCTCCGGTCGCAAGCAGAGTGCCAGTACTGTCGATGTCGACTGTAATCACAGGCGTTGTATGAGGTTTCAAGGTCTTTAGAAGTACAGGAGTAATCAAAGATGTATCTTCAGAAGATCTAAGGGCGTAAATCTGCATCGATAGCGAGCGAGAGCAGGTTATAAGATGGGAAACGGTTGGGGTAACTTATGCCGTAGTAAGCTAGATGCAAAGGCTTCCTCTCAGAGAACTTTGAGGGGCTTACTGGAAAGTGCGGTCAAGACTTCGCCATCCTGTGTTCCTCAAGCGGTGTGAGTTTGTGTATACGACAAGTTACGATTTTCAGAGTACATACACCTTCTACGCGGGCAAGTAATTCCCCCGTACCCAAGTCTGTAAGCAGCGCCTCCTCTCCCAAACAGGTGGCGAGGATTCGACCTCCTCTACCGAGTGCGACATCCCCGCCTGTATATATTGGCTGTATAACGCACTCTGCGTCGTATGTGGTGGTGCGCTTGGTCCTTGAGGCCATGGTATCAGATAGTCGAAGTCCGTTGCTTATGCAGACTCCACGATGTGGAAGACGATTGTTATTGCTCGTCCGCCGTCCATTGCCGACTTTCAGACCTCATCGAAAATTACCTAGATGCCGCGGATGTCAAAAGTCATTTAAGGTTGTCTTGCAGCGGGATCTTCCGAGATGTCGTGCATTAGCGTACCTTCCGCCCAATGGCCTCCTGCAGGGCTTCCGTCCTTTCCCTTTTTGTTTTCGCCAGCCTAAGCCTTGTCTTATTTACCCATGTAGAGCCTCTTCTCTTCGTCCAGGCCAGTTATCTGCGGACCCTTCCTAATCACAGAGTTCATGCCGCCTCTATGGCATTCTGCTGCCTTGCTCGAGTCACGAAAACGATGAAGAGATCCTGGTTTTAGCCTCAGCTGTATTCTCACCGCAGACATCACCGACATGGGACGCCGACCCTATATGACCCAGTTGGCTTTGGTACAGTCTCCCCCCTTTCCAGATTCCTTATGAGACCAAGTTGTAAAGCCAGCTTCGTTGGGTTTTTACTCTTGCGTTGTAGTTGCGTTTCAATCTTACGTACTTGTTTCATCAGCCTAGACTAATATCCAACGTCCCACATTCGTGCTCACCTATCTGCATTGACGAATACCTCAGATGAATCCTCATTGCTGACGGTGACGATACAGGGCCGATCTGCCTTTGAGCCTTTGCCAGAAGCTTCGGATACTGATCCTGAAGCCAGTCTGGCGAAGGCCCACCGACCCGAAACATTCGAAACCCAAGATGAAATGGCAGGATCAAATACCACATCAGACACCCAAATTAATTTAGCAGACCAAACATCACAAGCGACACGAATTCGCGAAACCCCAGTCTATCAGCAGCAATACAACCGCCGGGGTCATCCCGAAAATCTCGCTTCTAGAGAACTCAGTCGTCAATCGAGAAGGGCCATGAATGATGTCCTCGCTACTGTTGGAATATGCACTGGAAGAAATTCTTTCGATTATAATCCGACAGTAAGCGAACGAAGCAAGTCATCCATCGACAGTGCTAAACTCGACGACATCGGGGCAGAGAACGGCATTGGTCTCATCTTGGACTCTGTGGAACAAACTCTACTGTCCACAGTTAGTGTGACCATAGTCGGATTGAGACATAGACTACAGGTCAGTACCATTTTTTACCAGCTTCCACGCTAGTATTCACTACGAGATCAGGCATTTCGATTCTACTCGAGGATACCACTGACGCAGATACTGGGACGTGAACGGGTGCAATTTGGGGTCGTGAAGCTGCTTTTTCTGGGGACGCCAGCATATGCCTTGTACGCTATCCTAGCTGGCACAAGAGCATGGGCGATTGAGACCTTCATCTCTAGCGTCGACGAATATGTCGAAACCACCCTAACATCCGACATCCCAAATGTACTCATCCAGACTACATACCTGTCGTAAGCAAATTAAGTCCCGATTGCAAATCTCATTCTCTAATCCGCCTCTCAGTATCACCGCCTTATCCTGTGCCATACTTGCGCCTTTGGAAATGTTTTCTGTCTTACAAGGCTTAGGTCTTCTTCCCGGATGGCCATGGTTTCCTCACCCAAAAAGCTTTATCCCGTTCTCACCCTCTTCCCCTATACAGCTACCCATTCTCCCAACTACATTGACCCTGGGCTCTGCTTTAGAGTATTTGGCCTCAATCACAGTCTCTCCACTTTTTCTCTGGTGGATCATTGTAAGGACAAAACCCGTAGTCCGCGGAAAGCTGCAGGCTTATATACGAGCTTCTGTTCCTAAACCTCAAAGGCCGGATCGATACTCGCTTGAAGCTGCCAAAGCAGACGAGCTGGACGAAGACAGTATCCCTGGGCTATGTAACGATCCTAATGGCGACCCGTCTGGTTGGGAGAGCAAGAGCTTTCTCGAAGAGCTTGCGAAGGATCTCCAATACCTCGGGCGCAAGTTTCAACCGCTCTATGACCGATTGGCGCAGATCATTTCTAGGTATAGAACAAATCCTCAGCACATCACGCCAGGAGGCCTTCGCTCCCAATTACCGAGAACTCCTTCACAAAGCACATCTTCTACCTCCACTCCTGATACGCCTTCGAACTTTCCCTCTACCCCCGAAACACCTCCTCCACCCATTGAAATAACCACGTCGATCATGGGCACCAACACAATACATATGGATGTCCAAATATCCACCCCAAACACTTACAACGACCCCTTGGGCAATAATTCATATTCTAATCCCCCGCCCACGAACGAACCCGAGGTTCAAAATGAGAACAATCTGAAGGAGACAGAGTCATCTCTCTACCGCGTTACGACGCTCACTGCCTTTGCGGCAGACAGCATGTCCCACCGTCTAGCTTCTCACATCACTGAGCTCCTGTTTCTTCCACTGGAAGCGCTCTTCGTTCGCAGTCTCGCACTCGGCTTCCTCTCCTCACCCAGAGCAGACCCCCTAGCGCAGGCCGCGGCATCCAGGTGGCGAAGCCAGGTATTCCCGCTCGGTGGATGGTTTGGTATGGGGCTGCGAGCAGGGGGATGGAAGGGCGCTGCTGATTATGCGGCAAAGACGGCATTGATCTTTGGGATGGAGATGGGGTTTAACCTCACGGTTTGGCAGATCTGCACGGGTATTGCTTTGGTAAGCGGACGGAGGTGTTTTGGTTGGGGAAAGCTTTGAGGCTGCTTCTGCAATGGCAGCGATTTCAGCATTTTTGAGCGTATGATACCCCGTCGATATGACCATCATCAATTTAGATTTTCCTAACAACGCTATCGGATAGAGCCGTGATCCCGGGGTATCATCCTAACATGGCATCAGTATCGCCTCTGCCTGCGTTCAGCCGAACGGCTCCTTTCTCTTCGTGACGAGCCATAATTACGACTTCGCTCTTTTGATCTGGATCGTCGTCGAGACGAACTGTGTCTGATCTCCTCATATTCTGAGCTCCTATCCCTCCTTCTCCTCTCACCGTCACGGCTCTGATCCCTCTTTCTCCTCTCACCATCACGACTCCGATTCCTCTTTCTTCTCTCACTATCACGGCTCGGATCCCTCCTTCTACGCTCCTTTGAGCGCGATCTATCCCTCATCCTCTCCCTCTCCCAACTCGGATCACGCCTCCTCAAATCCTTTGACCCGCCATAATCCCCCCTCTTCTCTCCATTCCTCCCATCCTCAATCATATACCGTTCCTTGCCCCTCTTCTCCAACTTCCGCTCCTGATCAATCCTCAAATTCTTATCTCTTCGTTCCCGCCAATCCTCCTCTTTGGCCCCCTTCATCTGCTCTTCCTTCTTCTTCTGCAGCTCCTCCTCCGTGAGCATCTCCCCCGTTTTCGAATTTTGTAGTAGCACAGGATTGTACGTCAAGTCTGTCTTCCTTTTCCCCTTTGCAGCTTTGCCCCACGCTCCGAACTCATCGCCGACACCACCGGGGGTTTCTTTGGCGCCTATACCAAGGAGTGCGGGTCGTCGTTCTTTTATCATCGGTTCTTTGGGGGCAGGGGCTCCGGCTCGTCGTTTGCCGACTGCTTCCCCGTCTTTCCATCCCATTCCCCTTAGCAGGGCGGCCCCGAATTCTTCGACGGGAATGGCGGCGTAGTCGTCCAGACTTGCGCCGTCGGGGCGGGAGGCGACGTCGGCTTTGAAGCGGTCGTCTTCGTTAGTCAACTCTGAGTAGGCGGGTTCGAAAGTTTGATAGCCATTTCGATCATCGGCCTCCAGAGCTGGGATTTGTAAGGTTGATTTCTTTTCACTGCCGAGGAGGGCTTCCATGGCTTCCTCATCTGCCGTCTTCGATATTTGGGCTTCTTGTAGTGTGATTTGTTGGAGAGCTTCCTTTTCTGGCATGGCCATGTCGCCATCCTGATCTTGATTCACAAATTGGATCCCTGAGACCTTTGACACCTCATCTCGCTCTACATGAGCAATTTGACTGTCCCCGTTTTGACCTGATTGTTGCGCGGCCTGCACCTCCGCAGGCAGCAGGTTCTTCCGCCGCTTTTTCCTGCTCTCCTCCCTCCAATCTCGATTCTTCTCCACCTGGATCACTAACGGTGCTTGGGCTTTGGAGACGCCACTACTGACAACTGCTCCAGATTGATCGAATGCTGATACGAGCTGGGGTCCACGGTCTTCATCTTCATGGTCTGAGTCTGGCTCGGCAAGGGCGGAGTGAGGGCGTTTCTTTGGCGCTGTTACTGGTGTCGACTTAGGTTTTGCAGAGCCAAATTTAATGGAAAAGGGCTTTGATGGTAGTACAGCCATTGCCGAAGGATCGGCTGAAGGCATTCCGAGCGGTCAGATTGGATGTTGAAAGCAGCCAAAGCATTAACTGCATATCGAGTTTGAATCATAGGGCTGTTATCGCTTGGCTTTTTTTTGATACGGCGCTAGTAATAATCGCTTTGCATGGTGACCAAAGACCTTGGAGTCTATCTGCTGGATTACGGGACCACATGTCGATTAATCAAATTTTCTACTGACCAGAGGCTAAACTCAATTCATCTTGATTGGTGGTGTCATGGGAGCCATCACAATGGATCAGATCGGCTGTCTGTGGCTACAAGTCGAAGGTAAACAACCGTTCTGCGACATCTGATCTCCCCAAGCGCTCAGCTGTTTTCTCGGAACAAAATGGACGACACACATTCGTGTGCTATCATGAATGAGTCAATGACTCCAGTATGATCAGACTATCTGCTTGCTAAGCCTTTTGAAGTTACATGTATGCTGTAATCTGGCTACACAGTTGAGTTTTGCTTTCTTAATGATTCTGTGATAGAAGTTGTGTGTTTAGATGTGAACTGGGTTTGCTGCAGCGCTATCGTTTTGATAGCACACCGGCTCCGATCATTTCGACCTCTTATTATGTCTAATAAGCATTCTATTCCAAGGTTGCTAAAACATTCGTGTTTCTAAGTCCGCTTTTGATTCTCAAGCTCCAGTGGTACAGCGTGCATTATGCTTTTGATATTGCTATTTACACATAGGACCTCGAGTACATGACCATGGACATTGAAAGGAGACTCGTGAGTCACTGCATTCCAACATCCGAGCTCCTACATGTTGGTGATGACCAAAAGGTAAGGATCTGTGCAACACTGCTTCCTAGTTCCCTGTTCAATAGTCTATCCATTTA
>JAABUP010001625.1_pt1 | contig 46897 bp, 37 predicted proteins | sample 5559201 | NCBI WGS metagenome assembly JAABUP01 (sample SAMN10711887, study PRJNA513373) | rock metagenome | isolation source: Antarctica rocks | place: Antarctica
GGCCACTACACCGTGACCAACGTCCGCGGAGGGACGATCCCCGTCTCGAGCGGTGACAACACCGAGTTCACCCCCGTCGAGCTGCTCCTCGCCGCCATCGCGGGGTGCACCTCGGTCGACGTCGACCACCTGACGGCTCGACGGGCCGAGCCGGAGTCCTTCGTCGTCGAGGTGGGGGCCGAGAAGGTCGCCGACGAGCAGGGCAACCACCTCACGGACATTGTCGTGACGTTCCGGGTCGCCTACCCGGAGGGGGAGGGCGGCGATGCCGCGCGGGCAGTCCTGCCGGACATCGTCACGAAGTCGCACGACCGGCTCTGCACTGTCAGCCGCACGGTGGAGCTCGGAGCCCACGTCTCCACGGTCATCGAGCAGTGACGGCCGACGGGGCCCGCCCGGCGCTCAACGTCCTTGACCTCGTTCCCGTCGTCGAGGGGTCCACCGCAGCGGACGCGGTCCAGGTGACGGCGGAGATGGCCCGCGCCGCCGAAGCGTCCGGCTACCGGCGGTACTGGATGGCCGAGCACCACAACATGCCAGGCGTGGCGTCGTCGTCGACCGCGGTCCTCATCGCTCACGTCGCCGCCGGCACCTCCACGATCCGGGTCGGCGCCGGAGGGATCATGCTGCCCAACCACGCCCCGCTCGTCGTGGCGGAGCAGTTCGGCACCCTCGCGACGATCTACGGTGACCGGATCGACCTCGGGCTGGGGCGTGCCCCGGGGACGGACCAGCTGACGGCGATGGCGCTGCGCCGAGACGACCGCGCGGCCATGGACTTCGCCAGTGAGGTCACCCAGGTGCTGCGCTACACCGGCCCGGTCGACTCGAACGCGCGGGTCCGGGCGGTGCCCGGGGAGGGGACGAACGTGCCGGTCTGGATCCTCGGCTCGAGCCACGGTGGGGCGCAGGTCGCGGCCGCGTTGGGCCTGCCCTACTCCTTCGCCTCACACTTCGCGCCGGCGATGCTCCTTAGCGCGCTCGACGTCTACCGCCAGACGTTCCGGGCCTCCGACCGCACGGAGGCGATCACCGAACCGCGCACGATGGCGGGCGTCAACGTCATGGTCGCCGACACCGAGACCGAGGCCCGGCGTCTCTGGGGCTCGACCCTGGAGCGGTTCCACAGCATCGTCACCGGTCGGCGCGGCGCCCTGCCGCCTCCCTCGGAGGGGGACGTCACGGCGACCTGGTCGCCGGCCGAGCGCACCGCGGTCGAGCAGATGACGAGCTGCTCCTTCGTCGGGACGCCGGCGCAGGTCCGCGAGGGGCTCAGCGACTTCGTCCGGCAGACGGGCGTCGACGAGCTCATCGTCGTCAGCTCCGCCCACTCCGCGCCCGCCCGAGGACGCTCTCTCGAGCTCCTCGCGCAGGCGTGGGTCGGCTGACCCGAGTGGCGCCGCAGAAAGCAGCGCTTCCGCGGTTATCGTCGGTCCGTGACGAGCGATGTCTCCAACGACGCGTTGCCGGTCAACGTGTCGAACCGCGTTGCCAAGGTCGTCGAGGACTACCTCGCTGACCTCGAGCAGACCGTGCCGGGACTGGTCGACGGCGTCTATCTCACCGGCTCCGTGGCCCTCGGCGACTTCCATGCCGCCTGGAGCGACATCGACTTCGTGACGGTGATCCACGACCGTCCGACGAAGCAGCAGCAGTCGCTGCTCGCTGACATCCACGAGCGGATGGCCGCCCGGCACGCCAAGCCCCGGCTGGACGGCTACTACGTCACCTGGGACGACCTCGCCTCCCCGCCCGACCGGGCGACGACGCTCGGTCTCCAGGCGCATGAGGGGGTCCTCCATGCGGGCCACAACTGGGTGCCGCCGATCCTCGTGTGGCACGAGCTGCACGACCACGGGCTGCACGTCCACGGCCCGAGCCTCCAGGACCACGACATCGCCCTCGACGGTGGAGCGCTGCGGCTGTGGTGCCTCGACGAGCTCGCTAACCGCTGGACGCCGTGGTGGTTCCGCACGGCCAGGCTGATGTCGACCTCGGGCTTCGGGAGCCTCGGAGCGTGGGCGCCCGCCTCCGGCGTTCTCGGCGTCGCCCGCGTCCACTACATGCTCTCCACCGGCCGCATCACGTCGAAGTGCGGTGCCGGCGAGTGGGCCCTGTCCGTCGCCGAGCCGGAGTGGAAGCGTCTCCTCGAGGAGTGCCTGCGGATCCGGAACCGCCCGGACCGGCGCTCGCTCTATCGCAACTCCTACCGGCGGCGGCGGGATGCGCTGAACTTCATGGACCTGCTGATGACCGCCGACGAAGAGACGTTCGGGGACGCCAGCACGCGTTAGCCGGGTCGGCGGAAGAGGGCGGGGTCGACAGCGCTCGGCTGCTCGGTTGCCCGGGTCACGTGGAGAACCCAGCACAGAACCACCCCCAACAGCGCAGCCCAGAGGTTGCCGATGACTCCACTGCTGACGAGAAAGCCGGGGACGTTGTCCGTGGGCTGCCCGCGAACCAGGCGAGCAGGGGCGTCGGCAACAGGGTGGTCACCGCACTGCCGATGTTGGCTCCCCAAGCGATGACGTTGACGACCCAGCCGGGCAGGACCGACCACCGGCCTGACGTCCTGCGGCTCGCCGCGGCATACTTCCCCCGGACCATGTCGCGATTCTGCCCACCCCATGAAGGGATGTCCCGATGTCTGTGCCCGAGCCCCAGGACGCTCCACCGCTGCGCTGGGGGATCATCGCTCCCGGCGGCATCGCCCACAAGTTCGCCGACGCGGTCCACGACCTCACGGCCGGCACGGTGGTTGCGGTCGGCTCGCGCGACGCGGGGCGGGCGGAGGAGTTCGCCCGGCGGCACGGCATACCGAGGCCGTATGCCGGCTATGACCAGCTCGTGCAGGACGAGGAGGTGGAGGCCGTCTACGTCGCCTCACCTCACTCGGGACACCGCGACCACGCGCTGCTCGCCATCGAGGCCGGAAAGCACGTCCTCATCGAGAAGGCGTTGGCGCGCAACGGCGCCGAGGTCGAGGAGATCTTCGCCGCAGCGCAGGCCAAGGGGGTCTTTGCGATGGAGGCGATGTGGACCCGTCACCTGCCGCACATCGCCTGGGTGCGCGAGAAGATCGCCGCCGGCGCCATCGGTGACATCATCACGGTCACCGCTGACCACGGGCAGTCCCTCGACATGCCGGCCGATCACCGGCTGAAGAACCCGGACCTGGCCGGTGGTGCCATCCTCGACCTCGGCGTCTACCCGGTGTCGTTCGTCGTCGACCTCCTCGGCGCCCCGAGCGAGGTCAAGGCGGTCGGACGGCTCACCGAGACCGGAGTGGACGGACACGTCACCATGGTGCTCGGCTACGAGGGCCGCACGATCGCGCAGGTCGACACGACGCTGTGGACCAAGACGCCGACCACTGCCGTGATCTCCGGCACCGAGGGCTCGATCGAGGTGGACGGTGACTTCTACCAGCCGGGGCTGGTCCGCGTGCGCGGCACGGACAAGGCTCGTTCGGTGGTCGAGGAGTGGGACGGCAGTGTGGTCAACGGTTTCCAGTACGAGGTGGCCGAGGTGGCCCGGTGTGTCGCGGACGGCAAGCGGGAGAGCGAGCGGATGACGTGGGACTCCTCGCGGGCCGTCATGACGGTCATGGACGAGGCGCGTCGCCAGGTCGGGGTCGTCTACCCGGGCGAGTGACGCACGGTGCACGGTGACGGTGTCGCCGGCGCCCGTGTCGAGGAGCGCGCCGGATCCGGAAAACGACCTGTCAACACCGTCAGTCCTGCGTGCGCTGCCGGAAGGCCCGCAGGGCGAGCGGCATGAAGACCGCGGTCAGGGCCACGGACCAGACGATGGTCATCAGGACGGGGTGGTGGAGCGGCCAGGACGCGTCCGCAGGAGCCGGTGGAGAGTTGCCCCAGAGGACGCGGAGCGACTGGACCAGGGCCGAGATGGGGTTCCACTCGGCGATCGTGCGGAGCCAGGGCAGCATCTTGTCGGTGGGCGCGAAGGTGTTGGCAAGGAAGGTGATCGGAAACATCACGGTGAACATGAACCCGTTGACCGCCTCGGTGGAGCGCATCATCGAGCCGACGAGGATGCCGAACCAGATCATCGCGAAGCCGAAGAGCAGGATCAGCACGAAGGCGAGCGCGGCGTTGGGGACGCCACCACGGATCCGCCAGCCGATGAGGAGACCGGTCAGGGCCATGACGACGATGCCGATGCTCGAGTGCATGAGGCTGGAGATGCTGCGGCCGATGAGGACCGATGACCGGGAGATCGGCAGCGACCGGAAGCGGTCGACGATGCCTTTGTCGATGTCGGTGTTCAGGCCGATGGCGACGATGAACGACGAGAAGGCGATCGTCTGGCCCATGATGCCGGGCAGCAGCCACTCGCGGTAGGACGAGCTGTCGGCGGCGATGGCGCCGCCGAAGACGAACGCGAAGAGCGCGACGAACATGACCGGCTGGATGGTCACATCGAGCAGGAGCTCGGGCATTCGGCGGATGTGCAGCAGGTTGCGCCGGGTGATGACGAGCGACTGACCGAGAATGCCGGCGGGGCGGATCTCGGGACGCGCCAACGGTGGCCTGCCGCTCACGACGCCTCCACCGTCTCCCGGACGGTGTGCTCATCGGCGTCCATCTCGGCCCGGTGACCGGTGAGGTGGAGAAAGACGTCGTCCAGGCTCGGCCGCTTGAGCCCGAGGTCGTCGAGGACGATCGCGCTGTCCTCGAAGACGGCCGCGATGCGGGTCATGTCCCGCAGGCCGTCTGCCGGGGCGGTCAGCTGCCGGGCCGCGGTGTCGACGTGCACCTCGGCGGCGTGCCGGCGGAGCAGGCTCTCGGCGGCCGGCAGGTCGACGGCGTGCGACACGGTCAGCACGAGACTGGCCCGGCCCGACTGGTCCTTGAGCTCGAGCGGCGTGCCCGCGGCGATGACCTTGCCCCTGTCGATGACGACCACCTGGTCGGCGAGCTGGTCGGCCTCCTCGAGGTACTGCGTCGTCAGCAGGAGCGTCGTGCCGTCTGCGACGAGCTCGCGCAGGACGTCCCACAGCTCCACCCTGCTACGCGGGTCCAGACCCGTGGTCGGCTCGTCGAGGAAAAGGACCGGCGGGGTGGCCACGAGGCTCACCGCGAGGTCGAGCCGACGCCGCATGCCCCCGGAGTACGTCTTGACGATCCGGTCCCTCGCCTCGGTCAGGGCGAACCGGTCGAGCAGGTCCTCGACGGCCGTCTTGAGATAGCCGCGGGTCAGCCCGTAGAGCGAGCCGATGAGCCGGATGTTCTCGCGTCCGGTGAGCAGCTCGTCGACCGTGGCCGCCTGACCGGTCAGGCCCATGCTGCGGCGCACCTGGTCCGGCTCGGTGCGCACGTCATAACCGGCGACCCTGGCGGTCCCGCTCGTCGGCGTGCTCAGCGTCGTCATCATCCGCACGGTCGTCGTCTTGCCGGCGCCGTTGGGGCCGAGCAGTCCGAGGACCGATCCCCGGGGGACGGAGAAACTGACATCGTCGACGGCGACGGTCTCGCCGAAGCGCTTGACCAGACTGATGGCCTCAATGGCAGGTGCGGTGTCCACCTGTTCACCGTAGGTCCGACCACCGACACCCGCCACGCCTTTTGCCCATCCGCCTCGAGATCGCCATGCCACCGCCTGGTCACCGCTTCGGCGGCAGCCGGCGCACCGTGAGGATCTGCTCGCTGCGCCCCACGGGGCCTTCGGCGTCGTGGAGGGTGGAGGACGTCAGCCCGACGCCGTCAACGCCGAAGACGACACGCGTGTCGAACCCCACCCAGGGGCCGACCGGCTGCCGGAAGAGGTGGACCGTCAGGTCGACGTTGGGAAACATCCACTCGTCGGGAGGCTCTCGGACAACGATGCCGTTGGCGGTGTCGACCAGCCCGAGGAAGGAAGCGGTGAGGCTGGACTCGACCCCCTCGACCAAGGCGGTGTCGGTCCGGAGCCAGGCCTGCCCACGCCCCGGCTCGTTGGTGGCAGCCGCCCGACCCTCGAGCGAGGAGATGAACCCACCACCCCAGAGCTCTCGGCCACTCCATGCCGGCATCGACTCCGGCGCCGGCAGCCGCTCCGGAGCGCCACCGGCGACCGCCGCGGCCTGTTGCACCGCCAGGCGCCACGCCGTGGCGCGCACCACCGCCCGGCCATCGGCGACGAGGGTCGCCTCGACGAGCTCGATCGTCCGTCCGGGGCGCACAGTGCGCACCGACACATCGCTGCGCCCGGACGGGATCAACCCGAGGATCTCGTAGGTCACCCTGGCCAGATGCATCCCCGCACGGGGCTCGTGAGCGTCGATGGCGTGGGCGATCAGGCCGGAGACCGGCCCCATGTGCTGCTCGCTCGGGTTCCACGCCCCCTCCGCGTGCCGGGTCGGCTCGTAGGCTCCGTCGTCCAGCAGCGTGTAGTAACTGTTCGGCGTGGTGTCGTGCTCCCGCTCCCGGTGCCGGGCCCGCTCCCTCGTGACCTGCTCTCCGCGGTCGGGGCTCACCGGTCCGTCCCTTCGGTGACCCGGGCGAGCACCTCCCGCGCGCACACCCCGGGCGCGAGCTCGGGCAGCCAGTGACCCTCCGCGAGCTCGAGAAACCGGTAGTCGGCCGCGATCATGTCCCGCGTGCCCTCGGCCGCCTGGCGCCCGAGGGCAAAGTCGTCGCGCCCCCACAGGTAGGTGGTCGGGATGCGGATCCGGTGGACCGCTCCGGCGGATAAGGGCAGCGCACGGTACCAGCCGAGGGCCGCCGGCAGGGCACCCGGGGCGGTGATCCGGGCCAGGTAGCGGTCGGTGATCTCCCGGGGGAGACCCGAGGAGAGCAGGACCGGGCGGAACATCCTGGTGAAGAGCAGCTCGGGCAGGACGGGCAGCTGGAACCACGCCATGTAGCTCGAGTGCAGTGCCTGCCAGGGGTTGCGGTAGGCGCGAAGCAGCGCGGCGGGGTGCGGGGTGGAGAGGACGGTGAGCGTCGCGAACCGGTCCGGGTGGCTGCCTGCCGCCGCCCACGCGACCGCGCCGCCCCAGTCGTGCCCGACGAGGTTCGCTCGCTCGAGCCCCGCTGAGTCGAGAAGCGCAAGGACGTCCGCGACGAGGTTCGGCATGGCGTATGCCGGCCGGCCGGCTGGGCGCGCCCGCGGGCTGTAGCCGCGCTGGTCGGGGGCCAGGGTGCGCAGGCCCGCTGCGGTGAGATCTTCGCTCATGGCGTCCCAGCAGTGCCGGTCCGCCGGGAAGCCGTGGAGCAGGACGACGGGGATGCCCTCCTGGGGGCCGGAGTCGGTGACGTCAAAGGTCAGCCCAGCATGGTCGAATGTCGTCAGCCGCATGCCCGTGATTGTGTCCTACCGGGCTCCGGCCTTCAGGTGTCGACGACACCATCGTCCGCACGACGCGCGCTCCCAGGAGCCGGTGACACCGTCCTCGTCCCGTCCCTCATCACCCTGCGGGGCCGACGCGCGTGGTGGCCCAGCCGGTGAGCAGGACGGAACCGGGAGAATGACGCGATGCACCTGACGCCGCACGACCTGCCCGGCTTAGCCGTCGAGTTTCTCACCGAGCGGCACCTGGCCACGCTGACCACCCTGCGGCCGGACGGGTCGCCGCACGTCGTGGCGATCGCCTTCACGTTCGACCCGGCCACGGCCACCGCCCGCGTCATCACCAGCGGGTCGAGCCGCAAGGCGCGCAACCTCGCCGGCGGCGGCCGAGCGGTGCTGTGCCAGGTCGAGGGGCGTCGCTGGCTCACGCTCGAGGGCCGCGGGACCGTCGTCACGCAGGCGGCGCAGGTGCGCAGCGCCGAGGAGCTGTATGCCGTGCGCTACCGCCCGCCGCGGGTGAACCCCGAGCGGGTGGTCCTCAGCATCGCCGTCGACCGGGTCATGGGCAGCATCTGACCGAAGTGTCAGTCGTCGGTCAGCAGCCCTCGGATGTCGTCGGCGGTGATCGTTCCGCTCGCGAGGGCGCCCGCGTCCACGACCTGGCTGAAGAGCTCACGCTTGCGCTGCTGCAGCGCGACGACCTTCTCCTCGATGGTGTCCGCGGACACGAGCCGGTAGACCATCACGTGCTTGTCCTGGCCGATCCGGTGGGTCCGGTCGATCGCCTGCGCCTCGGCCGCGGGGTTCCACCACGGGTCGAGGAGGAACACGTAGTCGGCCTCGGTGAGGTTGAGCCCGAAGCCGCCGGCCTTGAGGCTGATGAGGAAGGCGGAGGCGTCGCCGGTCTTGAAACGCTCGATGGCCCGCTGCCGGTTGTGGGTGCGCCCGTCGAGGTACTCGTGCGCAACGCCGGCAGCCCCCAGGCGGCCCCGCACCGTGGCGAGGAACCCGGTGAACTGGCTGAAGACGAGCGCCTTGTGGCCCTCGTCGACGATCGGCTGGAGCAGCTCGAGAAACGCGTCGACCTTGGCCGACCCCACGTCGGCGTGCGCGTCGTCGACAAGCGCCGGGTCGAGGCTGAGCTGTCGCAAGAGGGTCAGGGACCGGAAGATCGCGATGCGGTTGCGGTCCGCGTCCTCGAGCAGGCCGAGCAGCTTCTGGCGCTCGCGCTGCAGATGCGTGTCGTAGATCCGGCGGTGCCGAGGGGAGAGGGTGACGTCGATCGTCTGCTCCTGCTTGGGCGGCAGCTCGGTCGCGACGGCTTCCTTGGTGCGCCGCAGCATGACCGGCCGGACCCGCCGGCGCAGCGTCTCGAGGCGTTCGGGTGCGAGGCCGCTCTCGATGGGTCTGCGGTAGAGCTCCTGGAAGCGTTGGGGACTGGGAAACAGGCCTGGCGCGACGATCGACAGCAACGACCACAGCTCCATGAGGTTGTTCTCCATGGGCGTGCCGGTGATCGCCAGCTTGACCGGCGCGGCCAGTCGGCGGGCGCACAGGTGCACCTGCGACTGGTGGTTCTTGGCGAACTGCGCCTCGTCGAGGATGAGGGCCGACCAGCTCTGGGCGCGGAGCGACTCCTGGTCGAGCCGGAACACGGCATACGAGGTGAGCACGAGGTCGCAGTCGCCCACCTCCTCGAGGACCGACGTGCCGCGTTTGCGGGAGGTCGCGCCGAGGGTGGTCACCCGGAGGTCTGGGCAGAACTTCGCTGCCTCACTCTCCCACGTGGACAGGACGCTCGTCGGAGCGACGACGAGGAACGGCGCTCCGCCCGGCTCGACGCTGCGCGCCTCGAGGACCATGGCCAGGGTCTGGATCGTCTTCCCGAGGCCCATGTCGTCGGCGAGGATCCCCCCGAGGCCCGCCCGGCCCAGGAAGGTCAGCCACTGGAACCCCTCGAGCTGGTACGGCCGCAGGGTGGCCCGCAGTGCCGGGGGGGCGCTGGGTGCAGGGACCCCCTCACTCCCGCCGAGGGCCTTCACCGTCCTGGCCCACCGTTCGCTCTGCTCGTCGACCACCCCGAGCTCCACCAGCTCGGCCCAGAGGTCGGCCTGGTAGGGGGTCAGGCGCAGCGGCGCGTTGGCGTCGTCCTGGATCATGCGGGCCTCGTCGAGCAGGCGCCGCAGGTCGTGGAGCTCGGACTGGTCGGTGCGAAACCACGTGCCGCTGTCGAGGATGACGTGGTCGTCGCCGCGGGTCAGGGCGGTGAGCAGCGCGGCCAGCGGGACCGCCTCGCCGCCCACGGTGACATCCACCCCGAGGTCGAACCAGTCCGTCCGGCCCGGCGCGGCAGCCGCCGAGCTCTCGGAGACCGACAGTCGGATGAGCGGAGCCTCGTCGGCCTCCTCGTAGTCGACCCGCTCGCCCTCCACGGTGACGTGCACGTCGTCATCCGCCTCGAGAATCGGCAGGACCTCGTCGAGGAAGGCCAGCATCCGCAGGCCGGTGAGCGTCGTGTCGGGGACGAGCCGCGGCCGGCCACCGACGCTGATCCGCAGGCCGGAAACCCGGTCGAGCACCTCGGGACCGACGAGGAGCTCGCGCTCGGCGTGGTGGTCGCGGGGGATGCGCACGGACACCGGCGAGTCGAGGTGGACCCGGACGACCTCGTCGCCGACGACGTAGTCGCACGCCCAGACAAGCCGCACGCGGTGCCCGCGCTGGTGCGTCACCGTCAACGCCAGACGCGGAGGTGCGACCTCGGGGAAGGAGACGCTGCCGTCCGACGACATCAGGGTCGTCCGCTCCCGCAGGGCGGCCACATGGTGGGTGAGGAAGATGGGAATCTCGGCGGCCGGGATGGTCACCGAACCGAGGCTGAGGAAGCCGGCCTGGGCCCGGTCGAGCGGCGGCTCGAAACGCATGAGGACGAGGTCGCCGTCCTCGCGCTCGACGTAGGCGCCCATGGGCGGCTCGCCCAGGAAGGTGGCGCCACCGCCCTCGCCGAGCCGCGCCTCGCCGGGATAGCTCACGGTCGGCGCGAGGTGGGCGTCCCCGTCCGGCTCGTCACGGCATACGTCGAGGGCGAACCTGGCGGCCCCGTCGACGAGGTGCACCTCGGCGCTCCGCTTCTGGTCGGTGAGCAGAGGTATGCCGTGCTGTCGCACCTCGTGCAGCGCCGCCCACCACGTCACGCCGAGCTCGTCCAGGTGGATCGTGTCGCTCTGGGTCAGGTAGTACTTGCGGTGACGGCGCTGAAAGGTCTGGGCGATGTCAGCCAGGACGCGCCGCTGGTCGGGGTCGAGGGGGGTGCGGTTGCCGTACGCGTGCTCGATGCTGCTCCAGCTGACGGCGTTCCTGACCCAGCCGGTGCGGCCGGGGGTGACCGGGCGCAGCCGGATGCGGGCGCGGACCGGGCCCGGGACGACGTCCAGAAGGAGCCCAAGGGGTGTCGTCCGGTCGTGTCGAGCACCCTGTGAGTCGGCGGTCAGGCCTCGAAGCACGTCCTCCCAGCTCGGCAGCGCGGCCGGTCGTCCGGGGCCCGATCCGACGGTCGTCCCGGTGCGTCGCTCCGTGCGGGCGGCGAAGACGAGCGCCACCGTGTGCTTGCAGCTGCGCTCCATCGGACATGTGCACGAGCTCTGCCAGTAGGAGACGGCCGTCTCGTCGTCGGGGACGAGCTCCACCGAGGCGAGGTAGCTGCGGCCAAGGCTGCCCCGGACCCTGCCCTCGAGGCGGGCGCCGCCGTTGGACGCAGTGGTCGACAGGACATGTCCCCGCCTGGCGTAGATCAGCCCCCGCGCCAAGGTGGCGGACCCGGCGATGAGCTCGAGGTCCTCCTCGTCGAGCTCGACCACGGCGTCGACGAGGACTGGGTGGCTGTAGTCCACGCCACCTCCTCCGGTTCCACGACGTGGTCAGTCAGGCGTCATCGTAGGCCGGGTGGCCGACAGGAAGGAGTACCACCGTCACGGCGGCCAACATGCGTGCGGAACCGCACGCATCGGCGAAGGTCGGTCGCAGGTCGGTCGCGTCACGCAGCCCGAAGGAGTTCCTCGAAGGCTGTTGCCAGAGGGCTGGCTGGGGTCTCGTCGTGGTCCTCCCGTGGCGGCCCAGCTCGGTCTCGGTCGTCCGGCGCAGATCGTGCCCGCAGCGGATCGGCGACGTTCCCCAGCACCGGAGGTGCAACGGACTCGTAGGTGTGACCGGTCGGCGTGGTCGTCCGGACCCGATGTGGGCCGCCGTCCGAACCACTGGCGCGATCTGGGTCCGGGACGAGCTCCGTTTCCCACCCAGGTAGCTCCTTGGTGTAGTTGCAGCGGGCGCAGAGGCCTCGACCGTTGACGGCGGTCGTTTCGCCGTCGTCCGCCACCGCGGTGATGTGGTCGATGTGCCTGATGGGGGCATCGCACCACGGGGTGCGGCAGACCTGGTCGCGGGTGACGAGGAACCGGCGCAGCAACCCGTCGAAGGTCCGACGCCGCGAGTCCATCGCGACGAGGCTGCCGTCGCTCGGGGAGGTGAACAGCCGGCGTAGCCACACCGAGGCCCGCTCGGCCAGCTCCTGCCCGCCCATGCCCGGCCCACCGATGCCGGGGCCGCCGCTGCCCTGGGCGCCGCTGCCCTGGGCGCCGGCGTCGTCCCTGCCGTCGTCCCTGCCGTCGTCCTGCTCCCCGGCCTTGGCTCGGCCTCTCACGAGATCGCGAGCGAACGCGGCCGGCACCGGCCCGAACCCGGGGATCAGCGCTGGATCATCGTCCCCGGCCAGGAGCGTCCCGGCGGGCATGATGAGCTGTACCTCGAGCGGCACCCCCTCAGCGGTCGCCTGACCGGTGATCCGCTCGACGAAGGTGTCCGCCATGATCTGCCCCTTGGACCGCTGATCACCGCGAGCCCGGGCCGAGGCGGCCGCCTGGCGCAGGGCGAGGTGCACGGCTACTCCTTGCGCGACGGGCAGGAAGCCAGTCACGTACGCCATCGTGTCCGGCGCGGGTCGGATGCTCACCCGGCGGTCGGCGATCGCGCCGCGAGCCCGCCGCAGCGCCGACGTGGGGTCAAGAGCGTAGCCGATCGACTTCGCCCGAGCCGCCAGCTGGGCATCACCCAACGTGGCGAGGTCGGGGCCGAGGCAGGCGTCCACGGAGCGGCGGTCGTCGGCGCTGAGCACTGCGGTCTCACGGGCGACGATCGTGGCCCGCCACTCGCTGATCTCCCCGGCCGTCAGCGCCGCCATGGTGTGCGGCATCTCCCGCACCAGGGCCTTCGCCAACCCGAGGTGGCGCGAGCCCTTGACCTTGGAGTCGCGCCGCGCCAGGGCGACCTGGTCCGCCACCCCGCGCCCCAGCTGCTCGGCCGGCATACCCTGCCTGGCTTGCACCCCGCGCTGAGAGCTGTCGAGCTCGACGCTGACACGGGCCTGCGCCGCCGCCGCGGCACCCTTGAGCCGCTCCAGAAAGTCCAGCTGGGTGATGCGCTCCGCATCCGCGACCTCGGCGTTGAGCGAGGCCAGCCGAGCGACCAGCCCCGCCAGCTCGACCGTCGTTAGGCTCCCGATCGGCGTGGTGGAGGTGCGCTCCTCGGGTGTTGCGGCCTGCACGAAATCGAACATACGTTCGACTGTAGCCTTTCACGCGAGCGGCAGCAAGAGGTGCCCCGATCCTGTGGATGGAAGGTCAGCTGGGTTTGGCCGACCGCTGGAGGCGTCCTCGCCGCCGCGGTGCACGGCTCTAGGGTGGTCCGGACACCGAGCGCACGCGAGAGGCTGACCGAACCGTGGCATACGCCGACCTGCCGCTTTCCCAGCTGAGGGCGCACACGACGGAGGGTGCGGAGCCCGGCGACCTCGACGCGTTCTGGGCCGGCAGCCTGGCCGAGGCGCGACGCCACGACAGAGCACCGGTGTTCACCCAGACGCCCAACGGGCTGACGACTATCGACTCATACAGCGTGAGCTTTCCCGGGTTCGGCGGTCAGTCAGTCGCCGGCTGGCTGCACGTCCCCGCGCAGACGGACGCGGCGCTGCCCTGCGTCGTGCAGTACGTCGGTTACGGCGGGGGCCGCGGCCTGGTCCACGAGAACACCCTGTGGGCCCAGGCCGGGTACGCCCACCTCGTCATGGACACCCGCGGGCAGGGGTCGTCCGGGTCGGTGGGTGTCACCGAGGACTCCGAGGGCAGTGGTCCCGCCTTCGCCGGGGTGATGACCCGCGGCATCACCGACCCGCTTCGGTACTACTACCGTCGCCTCATCGTTGACGCGGTCCGGGCCGTCGACACCGCGCGTGGGACGCCGTTCGTCGACCCCGCCCGGATCGCGGTGGCCGGGGGCAGCCAGGGCGGAGGGCTGGCAATCGCCGCGGCTGCGCTGGCAGACGGCGTGGTCGCGGCGATGCCGGACGTGCCGTTCCTGTGCGACTTCCCCAGGGCACTCCAGCTCGCCACGACGGCCCCCTATGACGAGATCGTCCGCTACCTCGCTGCGCACCGCGACCACACCGAGCAGGTGATGGCGACCCTCGCCTATGTCGACGGCGCCCACCTCGCCCGTCGTGCCACCGTCCCGGCCCTCTTCTCCGTGGCACTCATGGACGCGACCTGTCCACCGTCCACGGTCTACGCGGCATACAACGAGTGGGCTGGCCCGAAAGAGATCAAGGAGTACCCCTTCAACGCTCACGAGGGAGGTGGTCCGTTCCAGGTCGCCGCCCAGCTCGCCTGGCTGCCGACCCGTATGCCGCCCGGCCCGGACTGAGGCTGGAGGCATGGCGCGCGCGTCGATTGGTTGAGCCGACCGGTTCAGTGGCGACTGATCGCCAGCCGATAAGCCGAAGCCCACTGCTCCGCGTCGAGATCCTTGGGAAGCGTTCTGGGCGTGAGGTGCTGGTCTGCGCACCACGTGCGGGCGTCTCGCGCCGGGACACCACCGCTGCGGGTGAGGATCTGCGGCATACCGTGGCCTCGACCGGTGAAGACGCGCCGAACCCAACGGTGGTAGTCCTCGTGATCGCCCTCCAGGAGAGGAGGGTGCCGGCGCCGGATGACGAGCAGGCCGGCATCGACGGAAGGCCGCGGGGAGAAGGCGGTTGAGGGGATGCGCTGCTGGAGGATGAACTCGTACCAAGGCCACCACTGGGCGGTCAGCTGGGTCGCCCCCCCCACGCCGGCGCGCTTGCGGGCGACCTCCCACTGGGTGATCAGGATGGCGGGTCTCCCACTGGCGCATCGGAAGGAGCCGCCGAAGGACGCGGGTGGTGATGTGGAAGGGGACGTTGCAGACCAGGGTGTATGCCGTCGCCGGTGGAGCGTGCCGAAGGACGCGGGTGGTGATGTGGAAGGGGACGTTGCAGACCAGGGTGTATGCCGTCGCCGGTGGAGCGTGCCGAAGGATGTCACCGTCGGTGATGCACACGTGCGGCCCGACAGCGCGCCGTAGCCGAGCGACCTTGCGCGGGTCGACTTCGACCGCCTCCACCGGGCGCCCGAGTCCGGCGAGCGGGAGGGTGAGAGCCCCGCCCCCGGCCGCCCACTCGACGATCGGTCCGTCGGTCGTCGCGGCAAGGTCGACCACTGCGCGGAGAACTCGCCGGTCCGTGATGGCGTTCTGGCCCAGCTCGTGGGGTCCGGGCAGCTGGCTTGACGACATGGGTGGTGCTCCGATCTGTGCGAAGGGAGCCGGGCAGCACGATGCGCCGCCCGGCAGGAGCCGAGAGGCGGCGCGGATGCGTCAGGGAGGAGTCCGCGCCGCTACGGGCGACGGGTCCGAACGATCATCGTGAAGATACCCACACGCGCAGGCTAGACGGGGTGCCGCCGACGCGTCCACGGAGTTCGGCTGCCTACGGCCGGAAATGCATGACGTACCGCCGCTGCCACGGATTCTCAACCGCACGAGCGTTGTAGTGCCGTCGGACGTAGCGCACGGCGTCAGCCTTCGGTATGCCGTCCAAGACCGCCAGGCAGGCCAGGGCAGTGCCGGCCCGCCCGCGGCCGGCGGTGCAGGCCACCTCCACCCGCTCCTCTTCCGCACGTCGCCACAGCTCGAGGATCGCGGCTCGCGCATCGGCGCGATCAAGGGGCAACCACCAGTCCGGCCAGCGCACCCAGCGGGCCGGCCAGTCCATCGCCGGAGGCTGCCGGCCCTGCAGGTACAGCCCGAACTCAGGAGCGGCACCCTCGCCGGCACTGCGGCTAAGTCCTCGCCCGAGGACGAGGCGTCCGGAGGGCAGCCGGAGGACACCAGGCCTCGACTCGTCCCACGGCTCCATCGGGTCCACGGTAGCGAGTGAGCTCGGCCACCCAGGCGCCGTCACGGACCTGACGGCGATTACCTATTGGCCGCCGACGCCAGAAAATCGCGAGCGAACCGGCTGAGCCCTTTGATGTTAGGAGGAGAACAGCTTCCAGTGCCCTTCGGAGACGACGTCGACGGTGCCATCGGTCACCCTGATGGCGGTCTCGTCGTCGATCGCAAACGCCGGACCCGGGATCTCGGCCGCCCATCTTTCTGCGTCGGCCATGGTGTTCTCCGGCAGGAGCTCGTGATCCAGGTGCGGAAAGATCGAGAAGTCGACGACGCCCAGCGTGCTGTCGCCACCGGTGGGCGGTTTCCACCCGACGAAGTCCTCCCCGATACGGGGGGTCATCACCATGCTCCCAGCGCTCAGCCCCACCCATACCGTCTCGCGCAGCGACGGCAAGAGATCCGCCAGCCCGGACTGCCGCATCCAGTGGCACAGGTACAGGGCGTCGCCGCCATTCACCAGCAGGACGTCTGTCTCTCGGACCCAGGCAACCCAGCGTTCTTCGTCGATGCTAGGCAGCGCGGTGAGCTCCAGCACTCCCAAGGACTTCCAACCCAGCTCGCACATGGGTGTGGACGACTGGCCGCTGATGAAACGCCATGCCCCACGAGGACTGCCCTGAGGGTGCCCGTACCCCGCAGTGGGGATACAGAGGGCGTTGGAGTCGGCAATCGGTTTGCCCAGGAGGTCGACCAGCGCGTCGTGGATGCTCGGGTTCTTGACGCCCGCGGACGTGAGAAGAAGCTTCAAGACGCCTCCCAAGTCGTGACCGGCGCGAGACAACTTGCAACGGGCCGCTCGCTCCGCCGATCAGGATCGAGCGCACGTCGGCGATCCCCGGCGGGTAGTGCGATGACCAGGTCATGAGTGCTCATGGACGTCATGACCAGCTGGCCGGCCAAAACTCATCGGCGGCGAGCCTCGCATTCTCGACATCCCTTCGTCCTGGGATCGCCACACATCGCCCCAGACGGAGGGTGTCGACCGAGGTCGCGTTCGACTCCACGGCCAGACAGCGGCAGGGTCGGGCGCCCGGCCCGACATCGGCTACTTGGTGCATTGACCAGGACCGGTGCCTGGCCAGGCTCGGTCTAGCTGTGGCACTGCGGTCCTTGCCTTGGGCGAATACTCGGTATAGCGTGCCGATCCACACGGCATACCGGGTATAGGGGGAATCGATGTCGGTCAAACTGGGCTTGCTGGCGCTGCTGGCCGAGCAGCCGATGTACGGAGCACAGCTGCGCAGCGAGTTCGAGGCGCGGACAGGCGCGACGTGGCCGCTCAACGTCGGGCAGGTGTACACGACTCTGGCGAGGCTGGAACGAGACGGTCTTGTCGAGCCGCTCGATGGCCCGGACGATGAGAGCCGTATCGCCTACCGCCTCACCCAGGCCGGTCGGGAGACGGCGTCGACGTGGTGGCGCACGCCGGTGGACCGGCAGGACGCCCCGCGGGACGAGCTGGTGATCAAGCTGGCGCTTGCCGTGACCGCCGTCGGGGTCGACGTCGCGCAGGTGGTGCAGACCCAGCGCACGGCGACGATGCGCCACCTGCGCGACCTCACCCGGCTCAAGGCGAGGACCGAGGAGTCGCCGGACAGGCAGGAGCTGGGCTGGTCGCTGGTGCTCGAGCACCACCTGTTCGCGGCGGAGGCAGAGGCCCGCTGGCTCGACCACATAGAGGCGCGGCTGGCCCGGGAGGCGGCTACGTCAGGTGCCCGTCCTGCCAAGGCTCACCTGGTGAAACGCGATGACTTCCCTGTCCACCCCGCCGCGGAGGCCCGGCGATGAACGACGCCGTGCTCGCCATGCAGGACGTCAGCCGGGTGCATGGGCACGGTGAGACCGCGGTGCGCGCCCTCGACGGGGTGAGCTTCTCCGTCGCCGTGGGTGAGCTCGTGGCGGTGATGGGTCCGAGCGGTTCCGGCAAGTCGACGTTGCTCAACCTGGCCGGGGGTCTCGACCGGGCCACCGACGGCGTGGTGAGCGTCCACGGCACCGACCTGGCGACCCTGAAGCCGGCCGACCTGGCGAAGCTGCGTCGGCGCCGGGTGGGTTTCGTCTTCCAGGACCTCAATCTCATCCCCAGCCTCACCGCCGCTGAGAACATCGGCCTGCCGCTCGAGCTTGACGGCGACCCGGTGGCCAGGGCCCGACGTAACGCCCTCGATGCGCTCGACCAGCTGGGGCTGCGGGAGCTTGCGGACCGGTTCCCCGAGCAGATGTCTGGTGGTCAGCAACAGCGGGTTGCCATCGCTCGTGCCCTGGTGGGGCGTCGACGGCTGGTCCTCGCCGACGAGCCGACCGGCGCCCTCGACTCGACGACCGGTGAGGGCGTGCTCAAGGTGCTGCGCAACCGGTGCGACCAAGGCGCGGCCGGGCTCCTGGTCACCCATGACGCCCGCCACGCCGCCTGGGCCGACCGCGTCGTCTTTCTGCGGGATGGTCGCATCGTCGACTCCACTGGCGACCCCGACCGGCCGGAGCAGCTGCTCGAGGGGGCGCGCTGACATGGCGCTGCTGACGCCCCGGCGTCCGAAAACGCGTGCACCGCGCCACGGCGACGACGTCGGTCCCGAGCCTTCGCGGGTCGCGCAGTGGTGGGCCTCGTGGAGGGTGGCGGTGCGCCTCGCCCGCCGCGACGTGCGACGGCACCGCGGGCGCAACGCCCTGATCATGGTCATGGTCGGGCTGCCGGTGGCGGTCCTGGTGGCCGGCACGACGCTCTGGGCAACCGACCAGCTGGGCGTCCGCGAGCGCATCCCGTATGTGATGGGCACGTCCCAGGCGCTGCTGACGCCAGGTGCGAGCACCCACGTCATGCAGACGTCCGAGGGCCGCCTCGCCGGTGTCGGCAAAAACCCCGCGACCCCCATTCCCGGATGGGCTCCGGGCAGCGAGGTGGCCGCCCTCGACCGGCTGACTGGTGGCCACGTCTCACCCGTCAACGGGACCAGCTTGCGGGTCCGCCTGGGCACCCAAAAGGTCGTCAGCGCGAGCGTCCTCGGCATCGACGTCCTGCAGACGCGAGGGGCAGCCGGCATCGTCAGCCTGTCCAGTGGCCATTGGCCGACCGCGGAGAAGGAGGTCGTGGTCACGCCGACCGGCTTGTCGAAGGGGTTGCCCTCCAGTGGAACTGTGTATGCCGTTGGCGCGGACGGCGCGTCCACGGCATACACCGTCGTGGGCGTCGGTAGCGGCTGGCGCAGCTCTTATGGTGAGCCACAAGCCGTCGACCTCATCGCCCTGCCTCGCCTGGTGGCGGCGGTCGCGCCCGCCGGCGGGGGCGGGGGCGACGGGTTGGGTGACACGTCCTACCTGCTCGACCGCGCCTCGCCGGTGACCTGGGCCGAGGTGCGCGACCTGAACGCCCAAGGAGTCCTCGTCGTCAGCCGCGAGGTCATCGAGAACCCACCGCCGGCCAGCGACGTCGCCGTGCCGCCCGACTCGGGGTCGGCCGCGGGAGACTTCGCCACCGTCGGGATGCTCGCGGTCGCCCTGCTCATGCTGACCACCTTGCTGGCCGGTCCTGCTTTCGCGGTCTCGGCGGCGCGCCAACGGCGGACCCTCGCGCTGGCGGCGAGCAACGGAGCGACCCGTGCGCAGCTGCGCCGGACGGTCCTCGGCCAGGCAGTCGTCCTGGGGGCGCTGTCAGCCGTGCTGGGGGGCGTCGTGGGTGTCGTCGCCGCAGCGGTCGGGCAGCGGCTCGGCAACAGCTACAAGCCGTGGCGGCTCTTCGGGCCCTTCGACATCCCCTGGCTGCAGGTTGCGCTGGTCGTGGGTGCCGCCGTGGTGAGCTCTGTCGTCGCCTCCCTGCTCCCCGCGCGTGGGCTGGGGCGCCTCGACGTGGTTGCTGCGATCCGCGGTCTGACTGCGGCTCAGCCGGTGCGACGCCGGGTGCCGTGGATCGGCCTCGCGCTCCTCGCCGTGGGAAGCGCAGCCACCCTGTATGCCGGCCTGTCAATTGACCGTCTTGACGGCAACACCCAGGGCTGGGTCATGGTCGGCGGGTCTGTGGTGCTCGTCGTCGGGTCGCTGTTCGTGGTCCCACTGATCCTGCTGGTCGTGTCCCGAGCGAGCGCCCGGCTGCCGTTCTGGGTACGGATGGCCACCCGCGAGTCCGCCCGGCAACGGGGTCGCGCCACGGCCACGGTCGCGGCAGTTCTCGGAGGATCAGCAGTCCTCGCTGCGGCACTGGTGGCGACCACGAGCCAGGACGCCTTCAACGCGAAGCACTACCAGCCGTCGATCGAGATGGGCACGGGTTCGATCTTCCCTGCGAACAGTCGTGGACCCTCGGGTGACCCCGCCCTTCTGGGGCAGGTGCAGGACCTGGTGCAGCGCGTCGCCCCGTCACTCCAGCTGACGGCATACGGACGGGTGGACTTCCCGGAGAACTGGCAGGAGGTGAGCCGGGGCGCGCGTTCCAGTGTGCCGGTGACGCACCAGCTTGCAGCGGTCAGAGTCGGTTGCCCCGTCGAGGCCCTCGTTGAAGTCCAGGACCTCATGTCCGACCAACGGTGCGCCTCGGTGGGAGCCGGGGTGGTGCCGAGCAAGGGGATCGAAACGGTCACCGTCGCCGACCTGCGGCGTCTGCTGTCCCTGAATGACCAGCAGGCTGCGGCGGCGCAGGCCGGTGCGATCGTGGTGCCGCAGGGGGCGCCTGGCACACCGGCTCTTCCAAATGACGGCCGGCCACGTGCGCCGGTCGACGTGGTGAACGGTGCGGTGACGTTCGCGACCCTGCGCGTCGACAACACCCGGGCCGACGGCTCGCCTTCAGTGAGCGTGGAGCGACGGCAGCAGGTGCCCGCGGTCGTCGTGGACCGCGCGGTCCTCGAGTCGGCGTTCCGCGGCAGCGACGTGGGTGCGGTGCTGACCCCCGAAGCAGCGGCGGCGCTCGGCTGGCAGACCATTCCCGACCGGTTCGCGCTGCGCGCCCCGTCCGGGCCGATTTCCGAGGCCGACCGGCAGCGTTTGGAGGCGGCCGTGCAGGACGAGTTCGGGGACGGGAGCGTGTACGTCGAGAGGGGCTACCAACGCAGCGACGCCCTGGTGATCGGGGTCGGGCTCGGCCTGGTGAGCCTGATCATCCTGATCGCCACCCTGATCGCCACCGTGCTGTCACAGACGGAGGCCGGGCCGCTGATGGGGACCCTCGCCGCGGTCGGGGCCACCCGCGGGACACGTCGAGCCTGGGCCGGCGCAAGCGCGGCGTCGCTGGCTCTCGTCGGTGCCCTCGTCGGCATCCTCGTCGGGTTGGTGCCCGGCATCGCCTTGGCGGTCACCTTGACGAGCAGCTCTTGGGTCAACGGCCAGCGAGTGACCACAGCGCCGACGCTGTCGTTCCCTTGGCTTCCGCTGCTCGTCGTCGTGATCGTCGTTCCGGCAGCCGCCGGGGCGATCGCGTGGAGCAGCATCCGCCGCGCTCCCACCGTGACGCGACGGACAGGCTGACGGGGGGCCGGATCTCTTTCCTCGAACCAACGGGTCCGACGCGTCAGCCGGCGCGCGGCGGGTCTTGGGCAGCTAGTCTGCCGTCACCGTCGGGGCGTTGATCTTGAAGGCGCGGAACGATGCTGCGAAGGTTTAGGCCGTGCCGACCCAGCAGGCACACCGGAGCGGCTGATGGGCAGGGTCTCATCTGCCGCGGATCTGCTCGTCGGCACGCCGCAGACGATCTCCATCGCGGTCGGGGCGGCGCTGGTCTCCGTCATCGACTACCGCATCATTCTCCTCACGATCGCGGCCGTCATGACGCTCGCGCCGCTATACCTCACCACCCGACGCGAACGGCCAGCAGCGTCAAGCCTCCAGCTCATGGCGCACGACGGCGAGCGCCTCGAGATAGCTCAGGTTGACGAGCTCCACAGGGCTGACCCCACGGTCCAGCAGAGCTCGTAGGACCAAATCTCCCAACCAGTAGCCGCACCGAATCGGAAGCGGCGAACCTGGCTTCGCGCTGAACAGCTGCGCGATGAGCTCACCGTCGGTGCACTCCAGTGCGTCGAGGACGGTCCGGCGGATGTTGTCCTCGCGCGCGCGGCAATCGCCGACCCACGGTTCGTGGGTGTCGTCGAACCACAGGTATGCCGTGTCGTCGAGCCCCGGACGCAGCCGCCGGGAAAGCGCCACGGCTAGGCCCTCGCTGAAGAGCGCCTCGCCCACGGTCTGCGGCCAGGAGGCAGCCGACCGGGCCAGATGGCCGAGATGCACCGCCTCGTGGACCACAAGCACGTCGTCGAGAGGCGGCTCGCCGAGAAACTCGAGGGCGAGGAACAGGCTCGATACGCCTTCGATGTCGGCGACCCACCCATTCGAGGTGTGTCCGCCGACGAGCAGGACAGCCGGGATCTGCGGCCGATCGAGCACCGCGATGTCGACGAGGTCGTGGCCGGCGCGCTCGACGAGGGAGCGCGCTCGGGCCTCTCGCCCGGGGATCACCGGGGCCAGACTTGTCACGGCATCCGCCGCCGCGGCCCGGCCATCGGGGTTGCCCCAGCTCTCGTAGTAGGTGGCGAAGACGGCCGGGTGCGCCGCCTCGTAGTCATCGACCCACGCTGCTCGTCGAGCCACCCCCTCGGGCGCCTCGAGAAGGCGCAAGTAGTCCGGGATCGTGGACCTCAGGACACCTCTCACACCAAGGCATTCAGTAGCGAGACGAGCGCTCCCTCAGTGAGCTGAGGCGACAGTACCGCGGCAGTCAAGGACGGAGTCTGCGCGCAGGGAAACGGCTGGTGGTTCGGCGCCACGCCACTCGAGGGTGAGGTGACGCCGATGCGGTCCCCGGGCTGCAGCGGCGGCGGAAAGCGGATGGCCATGCGTTGAGTATGTCCGTCGACGGGCGACCGGCCCGCCGTACGGCCCAGTCTCAGTCGGCCGGCGACCGTGGTCGAGGAACTCATCGCGCTTGGCGCCGCGCACCGGCACCTGCGGTCTAGCAGTATTGGCTCGGCGTCGACATGTTGAGGCGCCATTCGCCGGCGCTATAGTCACTTCATGGCTACCCGGACGAGCACGATCCGAGTGACTCGAGCGACACGCGACCTGCTCGCGGAGCAGGCCCGTGAACGCGGAATATCGCTGGCAGCTCTGCTCGCCGAGATCGCCGAAGAACGCCGACGCGAAGCCATCTGGCGCTCGGAGCGGGAAGCCAGCCGCATCGACGCCGAGAATGCCGACGCGCAGACCGAGCTCAACGAATGGGAGGACACCCTCGGCGATGGCCTCGACTGACGCTCCGCGTCGTCGAGAGGTCTGGCTCGTCGCCCTGGGTGCAGGACGCGCGGGCGAGCCGGGCAAGACCCGTCCTGCGATCGTCGTCTCCAGCGATGAACCGTGGGCACCTGAACCAGCTGCGCGTTCCGGCGCGCAGGCTGGCCTCATCGTCGTCGTCCCGCTGTCAAGCTCGTTGGCCCCGTCCGCGCTCCGTGTCGACGTGGCGCCCATCGCCGGTATCGACCGTCCGAGCCGCGCTGTCTGCCGGGCAGTCAGAGCCGTCGTCTCCACACGGTTCGTGCGACGGCTCGGAAGCATCGACCAGGTGACCATGGAACAGATAGAGACGGCCCTCGCGCTGATCCTCGAGCTGGACCATAGGCCACCGAGGGATCGCTGAGCACTACGGCATCGACCGCTGGCACCGCATGGCTGCCGGAGTACTCCCGGCTGTTCGATCACTGGCGTGCTAGTGCTACTGCTTGCTGCTCGCGCCGTACCGCAGCCCGTCGACGAGCAGCCCGACCATGCGGTAAGCGCCCGAGGCGTCGTCGGTACCCGGCGGGGCGGCACAGAGGTTCGAGACCGCACCCAGGAGGTCGATAGCATCCACCTCCTCCCGGACCGCACCCGCTGCCGCGGCGCTGTCCAGCAGGGTTCGGAGCGCCGGTCCGAGGTGGTCCTCGAAGTACGCCCGCAGGCCGGCGAACGCTGGATCGCCCGAGTGGAGCGCAGCTGCAAGGCCGCGCTTGGTCGCCACAAACGTGGTGTAGCGCTGGAGCCAGAGCTCCAGTGCCTCGTCAGGTCCGTACGACGCCGCGAGCCGGGGCGCTACGGCTGCGCAGGCGTCGACCTCCCGCCGGAACACCGCGGCGATCAGGTCCGACCGCAGAGGGAAGTGCCGGTACAAGGTCGCCGTGCCCACACCGGCGCGGGCGGCGATGGCGCGCACGTGGACGTCGACGCCCTGGGCCGAGAACTCCTCCTTCGCGGCCGCGAGCAGCGCCTCGACGTTGCGCTGCGCGTCAGCACGAGGCACCAACGCCCTCCTTGCTTAAGTGGGACGTTGTCCCGTATGGTCCCGTATGTGGGACGACGTCCCACTTCACCCACTGTACGGCACCCGTCGCGGCGCCGGAGGAGATCAGCCATGCACTACCGCACGCTCGGCCGGACCGGCATACAGGTCAGCCCGTACGCCCTCGGAGCAATGATGTTCGGCGCCATGGGCAACCCGGACCACGACGACTCGATCCGGATCATCCACCGGGCCCTGGACGCCGGCATCAACCTGGTCGACACCGCCGACATGTACTCCGGGGGTGAGTCGGAGGAGATCCTCGGGAAGGCGCTGAAGGGCCGGCGCGATGACGTCGTGCTCGCCACCAAGGTCTGGGGGCCTATGGGCGAGGACCCGAACCAGCGCGGCACCTCCCGCCGCTGGATTATGACCGCGGTGGAGGACAGCCTGCGCCGGCTGCAGACCGACCACATCGACCTGTACCAGGTGCACCGCCCCGACCCGAGCGTCGACGTCGAGGAGACGCTCTCGGCGCTGACCGACCTGGTCCGCAGCGGCAAGGTCCGCATGATCGGGTCGTCGAGCTTCCCCGCCTCCGACATGGTCGAGGCGCAGTGGGTGTCCGAGCGCCGCGGGCTGGAGCGGTTGCGCTGCGAGCAGCCGACGTACTCCATCCTCAGCCGGAGCATCGAGCGGGAGGTGCTGCCTGTCGCACAGCGCTACGGGATGGGCACCATCGTCTACAGCCCCCTCGCCCAGGGCATGCTCACCGGCCGCGTCCGCCGAGGTGAGCAGACCGACCTGCGCCGCGCGAGCCGCTTCCGCCACCTCAGCGACGAGCGCCGCATCGACGCCGTCGAGCAGCTCATCCCCGTGGCTGCCAAGGCCGGCATCACGCTGACCCACCTCGCGATGGCGTTCGCGATCACCCACCCCGGCGTCACGTCGGCGCTCATCGGCCCCCGCACCATGGAGCAGCTCGACGACCTGCTCGCCGGCGCCGAGATCCGCCTTTCCGACGACGTGCTCAACACGATAGACGAGATCGTGCCGCCCGGCACCGATATCGGCCGCCTCGACATGGCCTACGACCCGCCCGCCATCCAGAAGGCGACCCTGCGGAGGCGTCCGATCGACGAGCGCACCGCCGCGTAGGCATGGGCGCTGAAGTGCCGACGGCACCGGGGCAGCTCCGGACAAGGGGGTGCCGGCGACCCGTTCGGCGTGTCATCGTCGGCGGACCGCATTCTCGTCAGTCCTAACGGCCGCTACCTGGCCGCCGACCCGGCGACGATGTCATCCACCTTCAGGCGGGTCATGGATAGGCCGAGGTCCGCGACGAGGTCCTCGCGACCATTGGCTGGGGGTGCCGACGGAGACTGCCTGGCGGGCCAGCACCCGACCGTAGGCCCCTCACCCGGGAGCCTGCGCGCGGTGGTCACCACCTTGACGACGTTCTCGACTCCGAGCGCAGCCAGCTGTTCGCGTTGTCTGTCGGTCGGGTCACGCGAAGTATGCCGGAAGAAGGCGGTTAGGAATGGCTGTACTTGCTCGACGATCGGCTCCGCCTCCTGTTAGCAACCAGAGATCGTCCTGGCGCGCGGCACGACTGCTCCCAAGGACAGGTACAGGCTGCTGAGGGGCCACGTGGCGACCAGGCACGGCACCGCGGCGAAGAAGGCGGGCCGCACGTCGGTGGCTATTCCGAGGCGCACGCTGAACCTAGGACGGCGACGGGAAGGGACGGTCTCCTCGACACCACGCAGCGTTGCGACCGCGAGCGTGACCGTGGCGACGAGGAGGAGCAGGTAGATCAGGCGGGTGGGATACGGCGCGTGCTGGAGATCGTCGGCGCCGGCGGCGGCTTCAAACAGGTCCTCGTTGACGGCGGCACCGGAACAGCGATCGCCAAGATCGCCGTCGCTGCGCATCTGTCGGCGTTGCTGCTGGGCTGGATCGTCGCGGTCCTGATCCGACTGGCCACGGGCTCAGCCACGGTGGCCACCGTAACGGCCGCCGGCATCATCGCGCCGCTGACCGCGGGCCTGCCACCCACCCAGCTCGCTCTCGTCGTCCTCGCCGTTGGAGCGGGGTCGTTGTTCTTCTCCCACGTCAACGACGCCGGCTTCTGGCTCGTCAAGGAGTACTTCGGCCTCACCGTCGGGCAGACGATCAAGACCTGGTCGCTGATGGAGACGATCATCTCCGTGATGGGCCTAGCCCTCACGCTACTGCTGTCCACCGTCGTGTAGCCGGGCACGGCTCCAGCCGTGGGCTGCAACAAACTGTGGGTTCCCGCTCCACCTGTCACGTGGGCAATCCGCTGACCTGCAGCGCGACAAGATGCCGGCACGACGGCTGTGCCACTAACTTGTCCGAATCCTCGGCGGCCGGTCAGGTTTCACCCACATGCCGATGAGCGAACGCACCCCGAGCCAGCGCACCGGTTACTCCTGAAGGTGGCGTCGAGTCCTAGAAGGCTAGGGGCAGGAGTGTTCCAGCCACGGAGTCAGGGGGTGGGACACACTTGTGCCGGTGCCGGACAGGTAGGGGATGTGACCACACTTCAGAGCCAGCGCGAGGAACGGTTCAGGGCGCTCTTCGCTGACTCGTACGAGGATGTCATCCGGTTCGCGCAACGGCGCATCCATCCGACCCACGCCGAGGATGTCGTGGCGGAGGCCTTCCTGGTGGCATGGCGGCGCCTCGACCACGCCCCGAGCAGCCACGGCGACCTCAGGGCGTGGTTGTACGGCATCACCCGGAACTGTCTGATGAACGCGCGACGCGGCCAAGACCGGCAAGAAGCGCTGGCGGTGCGGCTCGCGCAGGTTGCGACCTCTCAGGCCCAAGATGGCGGCCCCGACCCGGACCTGATCTCCCGGCACATCGACCTGGCCAGCGCCTGGAGACACCTGAGTGTTGGCGAGCAGGAGGTGCTCGCCTTGACCGTCTTCGAGGACCTGACCTCGCCGCAGGCGGCGCGCGTCATCGGGATCAGCTCAGCGGCGTATCGCCTCCGGTTGATGCGCGCTCGACGCGAGCTGCGCCGCCACCTCGACCACGCGGACACAGCGTCCGCCTTCGACCCCGCGATTCAGGAGAGTGCATCATGAGAACGCCAACCGACCTCGACCTGCTTTCCCTCGACGCCGCCGACGCCGCCCTCGACCCCAGCCAGTTGTCGCGGGCCGACGCCATGCTCGAGCGCATCATCGCCGCCCCAGTAACCGCCGAAAACGCCCCTGTACGTGCCCAGCGGCAGACGCGCTTCTCTCGGAAAGTGATCTGGGTTCCGGTCGCTGCGGCGGCGGTTGCGGTCGGCAGCATCGTCATCCCGGGACCCGGCGGCTCGGCCACGGCATACGCCTCCTGGACGTCGACCCCATCGGCGGTCGCAGCCCGCGACCTGGAGGCCGTGACTGCAGCATGTCGCAACCAAGTTGCTGAACTGAAAGACCACGGTCCGAGCTTTGACGCGGCCACCATCCCGGTAGCCATCGCCGAACGCCGTGGCGACTTCGTCGCCGTCCTTTTCCTACAGGACAACCCGGATGTTGACGTGTCCTGTGTTGCCATGAACCGGCCCGGGTCGAGCGATGTCGAGGACATCTCCACTGCTGCCGGGGGCGGCAGCGGCCCGGCACCGATCCCACCGGCAGGTCGGATCACCCAGGGCGGGGCCTCGCAGTTCGGCCTTCAGCCGCCAGCATCCTTCACCAGCGGCTCGGTCGGCGCAGGTGTGGTGGGCGTGACGATCCACGCGGGCCCACAAGTCATCACCGCCACCGTGAAGAACGGACGCTACGTCGCATGGTGGCCGGGCACGGTATTCGCCGACGGACCCCAACAGCCCAGCGGGCAAGGCGGCCCCCGAATCGTCCTCACCTACGACGTGACCCTCACCGACGGGACGACCAAGACCAACGTTATCCCTGCTCCGCCAGCTTGACGTCAGAGCTCCAGGCAAGGGAGAGACGATCTGGGGTGGGCTCGAGCCCTCCGAAGGGTCCTGGGCCACCAACGCACCCCGCGGCGGATACCGGCATGCCTACCCGCCCGAGCCTGAAATCGTAGTGGTGACAACGAAGTACGGGGCGTAGCGGTTGTTGCCCTGGGAGTGTCAGCGAATGGCCGGTCCACGAGCTCTTCCTCCTCCGGCCTCAGCGGGCGGGCGGTTGGCGAAAGAGCGGCCGGTCACGATCGCAAGCTAGTCGCTGGAATCGGCTTCCGACATTACCGTCGACGGAACGTACGGATTTGCCGCGGACGGGACGTCCGCTCTTGCCGCCGGTCGGACCCAAGGATCGTGGCGAGTGGAAACGAAGCACGGCCAGTTGCCCGAGATCGGTCCCGTATTACGCTGACCCAAGCTGTCACTTCTGCCAGCCGGCCTCGGCCGCTTCACAGGCCCGCGCCACCGCCCCCCCCTGCGCAGGGCGATCCGACGCGCCACCCAGGGTCAGCGTAAGGCGTATCACCCGCGCGCAAACGGTCAGCGAAGGTCAGTTCGCGACTCTGACTGGGCAACTCAACCTGCGGCCCCCTTGACCAGTCTCAGACGGCCCTCGGGGGGTGTCTCGCCCAGGTACCGGAGGCGGAAGTCGGGTTCCGTGATCACCATCATTCTGCACAGCTCGTTGACCGAATAGCCTTGCGCTGCATAGCTATCGATGACGCGGCGAACGAGCTGAGGCTCCTCGCGAGGAAACTCCCCCGGCTCTCGCTTCCGGCCGTTGGGCAGCTTGTTGACCTCCATGAAGAGCGTGCGATAGTGCCGTTCACTGATGAGCCCAAGGTTGTGGGCGCGGAAGATCAGTGCGGCGAGGGACACGTGCCAATACGCCTTCAGGGCACCGAGGTCGCGGAACTTGACGTTTCGCAGCTTGGGAGCGATGTCTTCCTCGGGCATCAACAGTGCCGAGGCGAAGTCATCGGCTTCCTTCTCCATCTCGGTGTTCGCGACGCCCTCGTGCATGATCAGGTGACCGATCTCGTGCGCCAGGGCGAACCGCTGGGCCGACGCGGGGAGCCTGTCGTTCATCAGGATGATGTGCGTGCCGTAACTCTTCGCCCCCGGCATGCTCATCGCCCGCAGCTTCTCGTGGCCGAGGTCCATGAGGATGACCGGTGTCCCGGTCGCTTCGACGGCCTTGACCACGTTCGGCAGAGGCCCGTTCGGGATCTGCCACATCGCTCGAGTGAGGGCGGCGACCTCCGCAGGTGACTCGTGCTGGTCGAGGTTCAGGTTGGGGAATGGGAGCGTCGCGGGCACGTCGAAGGTACGCAGCAGATGTCCGACCTGAAGCCGGGTCAACTGCGCCTGGGCATTGGCCGCCTTAAGTGGCTTGGCTGGCAGGGTGAGCCTCTTCTTGTGGAAGATGTCGAAGAGCGTTCCGGGGAGCAGGTCGTCCCGTTGGTAGAAGAGATCTGGCGGAACGCCCGCCAGTTCACTCACCTTCAGCACGAACTCGGGTGTGGGCTCCTCCAGGCCGTTCTCGATCTTGGAGACGCTGGCCTGCGACAAACCGGCGCACTCGGCGATCGCCGTCTGCGTGAGCCCGGCAGCATCCTTGACCGTGGTGAACATCGTCGGGTTGAACTTCATGGCCAGGGCTCAGCTGCCAGTCGAGGGGAAACGGATCGCGTCGAGGGCCAGCCACGGCGCGTCGAGGTTGGGCATGTCGATCATCGCCTGCCTGGGCACGTTGTTGCCCGCGGCGAGGTCGTCGAGGTCGATGATCCACTCGTCGGCGGGCGAGGTGATTACGCACTGCTCCACTCCGGCCTCGGCGGTGTCAAGCTTGTAGCCGAACATCACGTTGGGCAGGTCGAGCTGGGGGAAGTACCCGCTCGTACGCACGTGCAGCTGGGCGCGGGTCAGGTAGTTGCGGGTCAGTAGTTGCCGGTCGTGCATCTTCGGGCGGATCATCATGGTCTCGCGCAGGACGTAGAGCGGCCGCTCGTTCCGCTCGTCCCGCCTCACGCCGTCCATCGAGCACAGGTCGTCATCGGCCCGAGTCACCATGTAGTCCCAGATGATGGCGGCGCGCGTCGAGCGGTGGAAGCGGGGGCGCCCCTCGTTCACGTAGTCTTCCCACGCACCGAGCGTGATGTTAATCAGGGCGCGAGCCCCTTCGGGGCCTACGACGTGTCGCACCATCGCCTCGCTGAGCATGTGCCCTCCTCGGGTCTGTCAAGATGCTTGAATATTATCACGATCGAATGACAGGGCCCGGCGCCACGCCGAAGTCGTGGGCGAGCCTCGCGCTGAGGCTTGCGTCAGTGACCTAGTCGATGAGTGAGGACATGTTGTCCAGTTCCTCAAGTGCCCACACCCACACGGGCGTTGTGAGCGGGAGCGGCAGGCGTCGGGCCCGACATACTGTGCAGATGTGGACGGATGCCGTGCATCTCATGTCGGAAGTGTCAGCAGCGGACTGGATCGGCCCGAGGCTCACCGGGATGCCCGGGACGCTGCTGGGCACGGTGCCATCCGGGTTCGAGGCGTATGCACGTATTTTGCACCCCGTCTCGGTGGGGTGGCAGCAGCAGGCGAGGTGGGCGGAAGTGGCGCAGGTCACCGGTCGGCAGATTCACGCCGCCGTCCAGTGGCATGCACTCATTGGTGCGGCCAGTCCGTTCGCGCATGGCAGCGAGCTGTGGGACGCGGGGGAGCCGGAGACGGGCAACCTGAGTGTCGACGGGCTGACGGAGTTGTGCGCCGTCCTGGGCCGGTTCACCTCGACTCCCGACGAGTGTTTCTACGCCGTGTGGGAGGGCTGGGGGCAGCTCCACGGTGGTCGCGCACGGGTGTGGATGAGCGGGGACGGTCACGGCGTGCCTGCTGAGCCGCTGCTCACCCGCGAGGAACTGAACGTCGATCGGGTCCGCTTGCCGCACCGACGCTACCTGCTGATGTCAGGCCCGCTGAGGGCCGTCGGCGATGTCGCCCGCTACGACGGCCCTGATACGTGGGTGAGCCAGTCCCCGTCCCTGCTGTGGCCGGCCGACCATAACTGGTGCGTGGCCACCGAGATCGACTTCGACTCGACGTTGGTCGGCGGCCCCGCGCCGACCATAGACGAGATCCTCACCGCTCCTGGCCTGGAGGCGATGCGGATCGACCGCAGCCTGTCCTTGAGAGCCGACTCAGACCACCTCAACTGATCGCTTTCTTGGGTAAGGTGCGTCTCGTGGTCCATGGGTTGCGACTTTCCTGCGCTTGACGGTCGGGGCGGTCCTGGTCGTCAGCATGGCTGGGTGTGCGCTGGAGGTGCATGACAAGCCCTGTTGCCACCAGCCGATGCAACCCCGGGCCGTGTCATGACCACCTATCTGCAGGCCCTAGAGAACAACGACTGCGTCACTGCCCGAGCCCTGGGGACCGCAACGTTCCAGAAGGGAAACGGTGAGCTGCGCGGTGTGGTGACCGTGACCGGGCACACCCCGCTCGAACAAGCCCCGGCCCGAGCCGGCGGCGAGGTCGTCTTCCAGCACCCTCACCATCAGCGGAGGCGACCAGTCGTTTACCTGACGGCGGTCGGCTCTGGTGCTGGGTGCTCGCGCGCCAACCGACCACGGCCTGGAGACTTACCGGCGGTGGCGGCGCATGTTGAGCAGTGGGGCCAGGTACTGGGGTGACGTTTCGGTGGAGGCGACTCCCTGGCCGTTCATGGTTTGGCAAGTGAGGTGTACATGTCCCGACTCTTCATGCTCGCCGCAGTTCCACGACGATCATCCAATTCTCGGAGTGGAGGTAGCGCACGTCGGGTGATCCGCTGACGTGTCGCACGTCGAGCAGACGTGATGTGAGCGGCGGCTCGTCGGCACAGGCGACCAAGGTGCTTCCGAGCTTCTCATTGGCAAAACTCAGATTCTGATCCTTGGCCCCGCCCTGCACGTAGCTCCCCCACACGCTATTGCACACCGTGGTACCCGTCATGTCGCCGTGGGCGAAGGTGAGCTTCACCTTGTCGCTGGCGGGCGCGAGGAGAACCGACCGTCCGTCCGTGCCGACGAGAGCGTGGAGGGTCCAGGCTCCGTCCAGGTTTGTCTCACCAGAGGGCCGGGTTACCGCCGACCCGGTCGGTGACGCCGAGCTCGACGCAATGGGTGGTTGGTTCGTCGGCTGTGTTGTCAAGGCGAACGTCGATGCCGTCTGTTGTGTGCCGGACGTCGCCATGGAGCAGCCAGTCATCACTAGCACCGCGATGCTTACCGACACGACGACCCGGTGGCCCAGAAGCTGTCCGTGCACGCGCGTCTCCTACCGCAGGTCTGGCTATCGCGGCGCCGGTCCGGTGCAGGCGATACCCTGGCCGTTCATTGTGTCGCAGGTCAGGTGGACCGCGACCGATGTTACAGCGGCGGGCACGGTGTCGACCAGGGTGCGTTCGATGCCCCCCAGGGTTGGTTGCCGTTCTCGGCGATGAGTGCGCCGGTGTTGGGGTCGGTAAGTAGCTGCTGGTCGCCGAGGACGGTGCCGTGGTTGTAGGCCAGGACGGTTCCGGTCTTGCCGTCCACGGTGGATGGGTCAGGGAGGACGTCGACGCCGGGGATGGTGCGCAGGAGGGCGTACATGCGGCGAGTGACATCGGCGGGCAGGGTGCCGTCCCTGAGCAGGTCCGTCACGCAAACGAAGGCTTCGCCGTCGACGGAGTTCCCGCGACCTTCGGTGTCCCGGTAGAGGCGGTCACGCAGGGCGTCAGGGTCGGTCGGCAGGGTGGCCAGGAACGCGCAGTCGGCACCTGCCATCCCCCGGGAATCTGCTTCGGGGTCAGGTTCATCACCCACACCGCTCGGCCATGCGGCATCGGAGCTGGCGCCGACTTGGTCTTTGATGCGTAGGTTCATCGACGTAGTACGTCGGGCGTGTTCCGTCGACCGCGACGTACTCGGTGCGGACCCGCCGCACGCCGTCACTGTCGAGGCTGTCGCGGGTGACTCGCCAGTACTGGTCGCCTCGGGCGGGGGTCGGCAAGCCGGCTCTCGGCCGTCGTCAGCAGGCTGCCGGTCTGTGCCGACGCCCCTGTCACGGGCTAGATTCCTGCCGCGAACACTCCGACGCACGCTGCGACAAGAACGCCTGCGACAACGGCGACCCGGCGACGGCTGGGCCGCCCCCGGCCCTGGGTGTGTCGGCCGCTGCCGTCGTCGAGGAGGATCGCGGAGACCATCGACTCGCACCGCTCGTCGTACGCGGGCAACCCGGCCGCGGGGTCAGCCGCTTGGATGCGGGCGCGCAGATCGGTGCTCAACTCAGGTCTCCCAGAATTGGAGTCAGCGCGAGGAGCTCGGAGATCGTGGTCAGCTCCAGGAGCGGGGCAGCTCGACGCTTGGCCCGGTGCAGACGAACCCGCGCAGCCGCCGGCGTACAGCCGAGAACCGCAGCCAGTTCCGCCCCATCCAGGCCTTCCCACGCGCAGAGCCGCAGTAGCTCCGGCAGCCGGGCCAGCATCCTGCGCACCTGACGGCCGGCATCAACCCGGCCATCGATATCGGTACCGGACTCGGTCTCGGGAGCCGGCTGATCCGCCAGTCGGTCCAGCAGACGCTACCGGCGGGCGTGGCTGCGGCGTTGATGCAGGACCTCGTGGCGAGCTGTCGCGTACAACCACGGAAGTGGGGGATCGGGGACGGTCGAACGCTGCCGCCACGCCGTGGCAAACACTTCCGCGACGACCTCGTCTGCCACGTCCGGGACTCGCCGCCGCGCATACTTCAACACTGCGAGATGGTGGGTCACGAGTCGACGCAAGCACTCATCGTCGCGGTCCCCGGCCGTCATCTCGCCCACACTGACTCTGTTCCCGGATTGCACAGCTCCGTTACCGGCCATGTCACGGCTCAGGCTCATCCGATCACCGATGCGTCGAGACTGCTGGGGCTCCGTCAAGGTGGTGCACTAGGCGGCGCGCTCTCGCCGGCAGCCGGGGTCGCCGGGCCCCACACGATCCTGTAGGAGCCGTCGAATGCCTTCTTAGTGGTGACCTGTTCGTCAATCCAAAGCACGTCACCGACGATGCCCGCTCCAAGGGCACGGGTTGCATCCTCGGCCGCTGTCGGCCTGGGCAACTGGGTGAGCTCAGCGGGGGTCGTCTCCTGGAGGCCGCGTTGAAAGCTCACGGCGGTCAGATGCTGCCCGGCGTCGTTCGTGAGCCATCCAACCTTCGAGTTGTCCAGGATGAGCGCCTGCTCACGCGGCCAGTACGGGCGCGGTCCGACACGTAGATGTCCACGTACGCGAAGGCCATTTGTCTCGGTGGCTTCACGACGCAGTGAAACCCCCGGCCGTGATCGCCTGATTCAACCTCGTGAGGGCCGGGCCCAGATGGCGATCCGCGGTGAAAGGTGTTCCAGGGATTGTGGATCCGCACGACGAGCCTCCCCCCGGGCGCAATTCGTCGGCCGTGGAAGACCTGCTTGAAGTCGTCGTAGGGGATGGCCAGACCGCCGGCCGCGGCAGCGGCATCTCGGTCACGCCAGTCCACCGCCACCTTCCACACGGAGTCGTCGCCCGGGCGGCGTGGACCATGAAGGCTGACCTTGAACCCCGCCACGGGCGGATGGCGTGGCTTGATGTAGAAGCTGGTGCCCCTGGACCAGATGCGCCACGTGTAGCTCCCAGTGACACGAAAGTGGGAAGGGGAACATGAAATCCGGGTTCCCACTGTAGGAACTCCTCGACGTTGTCATCGCGGCGGAGCGGTGACCTGCCTGTTCTCACCGAGGTGTCGCGGCTCGCGTCTCACCAACTTGTCCGAATCCTCAGGCCGAGACTGCCCCATATGTCGATGAGCGGGCCTTGTCTGAGCTTGGCTCCAGAGCGGACTCCTGGACCTTTCGGATCGCAGACCGGTTCGGTGATCCGTCCTGCTGAGGGGTGTCACGAGCATCCGAGAGTGCCGACACGGTTAACAAAAGCTTGACACGCTCACCGTTGGTCATGGGGCCCAGTCCGCGCCATGATTCGGATATGACGAATCAAGGAGAATCCGTAACGTTGGCGACTCCTACTCCTTCCAGATCCCTCCTGCTGCCTTCCTGGCTGCCGAGTGTCCTCTTGGCCGCCGCCGTACCGGGTGTCGTGGTGTCGTTCTTCGCTCTGTGGTGGAGCTTCGTTGGCACTGGGGTCTACACGGATCCCTCCTTTCCTCCGCCTGCCGACGTCAGCCTCGTCGTTCGGGCGAGCTGGTGGCTCGATATTGGTGGGTTCAGCGGCCCCTTTGCGACACTGACCGCCCTAGTGGCGTTCGGGTGGGCCTCGGCCCGCCGTCGATCGGAGGGGCCGTCGAGCCGGGGATAACGCGCCTCTTGGGGTTGGCTCTTGCCTGCCTGATGGCGATCGTGCAGACGGCTGGCCTCATTGCTGTCGTGGTCGGTGCGGCGATCCTTCTCAACTCGACGGGCGGGCAAAGCCCGTGGACGTTGTTCAATCGGTTTGAACTGACGTCGATCGGTAGTTCTCTGGTCCTCGCCGTGCTGTTCGTGGTGCTCGCCTGGGTCCTGCGCTCTCGACTGGCGGCAGACGCAGTCTGGCCCGGCTCGACGCCTGATCCAGCCCCCGAGCCGCCCGACGGGCGTCCCCATCCCTCCGATCATCCGACGGAGGACAACGAGATTCGGTGGGAAAAGCAAAAGGCGGCGGCCGAGACCTTTCCACCTCCGCGAGGGCGACTAGGTGTTGCTGGCCGGAACGTTGTTGACGCCAATTCTTGACCCAAAGGTCTAGAACGTCTACTGTCGGGCCATGGGCCGGCCGAGAGAGTTCGACGATCGTACGGTTTTGATCCGCGCCATGGAGACGTTCTGGACGAACGGCTATGCCAGCACCTCGCCCGCGCAGTTGGCCGAGGCGACCGGAGTGGCCAAGGGCAGCCTCTACAACGCCTTCAGCAACAAGCGAGAGCTGTTCGAGCAGTGTTTGGACGTCTATCACCAGCAGACCGCGGATCTGGCCCAGAGTCTGCTGGAGCACCCCGGCTCAACCCGCGAATGTCTGCGCGATGCACTGCGTGCGGTGGTCGACTCCGATCTTGCCCAGCCACAGCGACGCGGATGCCTCATCGGCAACACCGCGGTAGAGCTGGCCGGCCAGGATCGGCACATCGCTGAGAAGGTCCGCCGAATGCAGGACGAGTCCACCGGATGGTTCGCCGAGCGACTCGAACGCGGCCAACGAGACGGAGACGTCTCACGCGAGCTCGACGCCCGCGCCATGGCCGAACACCTGGCCAACACCTTGGCTGGACTGCGTGTCATGGCCATGACGCATGAGCGCCCGATGCTCTACCGAATCATCGACACGGCCCTCTCGCCGCTCTGACCCCCTCCGACCAAAAGCAATCTGTCCGTATGTCCACATTTTAGACCTATAAGTCAAGAAAGGTTGTCCCACATGGAACTTCAACTTTCCGGCAAGACCGCCGTTGTCACGGGTGCAAGCCGTGGGATCGGCTTGGCAGTCGCCGAAGCGCTCACCCGCGAAGGTGCCCACGTCGTCGGCGCTGCGCGAACGATCACCCCGGCGCTCAAAGCCACGAGCGTCGCAGCAGTGTCGGCCGACCTGTCCACTTCCGAAGGTGCTCGCAACGTCATCGAGACCGCCTTGGCGCACGCTGGCGGCATCGACATCCTGGTGAACAACGTCGGCGCCGGCGATGTGAATCAACTGAAGCTCGGCGGGTTCCTTGACGCCAAGGATTCGCAGTGGCAGAACCTGTTCAACCTCAACCTGTTCAGCGCCGTCTGGGCCGCGCGCGCGGCTTTGCCGAGCCTGATCGAGCGACGCGGCGCCATCGTCAACGTCGCCTCCATCAACGCCCGCGTGCCCGCTACAGGACCAGTCGGCTACAGCGAAGCCAAGGCTGCGCTGGTGGCGTTCGGCAAACGCCTTAGCGAGGAGTTCGGTCCTCAAGGAGTACGCGTCAATACCGTGTCGCCCGGACCGGTCGGCACCGGACTCTGGCGCGACCCCGACGGGTTCGGCGCCCAGGTCGCCGCGACGTTTGGAGCCGCCCACGAGGACTTCCTGGCCTCGATGCCAACGGCATTCGGCATCACCACCGGCCGGATCGCCGAACCAGGGGAAGTCGCAGCTTTGATCACCTTCCTGGCCTCGCCAGCAGCCGCCAGCCTCATCGGCACCGACGTCGTCATCGACGGCGGCATCGTCAAAACCACGTAAGCCCACGCCCCATATCCACCGAAAAGGAGAACAGCGCCATGACCACCGATCCGATCAACATCTTCCAAAGCGAGTATCTGAACACCTGGACCGAGCCCAACCCGGGCAGCCGTCGCGCAGCCATCGAGCGAGTCTGGAAACCCGACGGTCGGATGGTCGTCTCTTCCGCAGGCATCACGCTGCGAGGCATCGACGATATCGCCGCACATATTGGCCAGGTGCACGATGATCTAATCGCCGGCAAAGGACTCACCTTCACCTACGACCAGCACATCCAGGCAGGAGAAGCCCTTCTCCTCCGCTGGTCGATGCTGACACCCGCCGGCGAGACTGTCGGACGCGGCGCCGACGTCGTGTTCCGCGACAGCGGCGGCCACATCGAGACCGTTTACATGTTCATGGGCGTCAACTGATCCCATGACGCACAAGAACGCGCCATTGTCGCTCGAAGGACGGCCCAGACGGAGAAACCACGCGGCAACTCGACTCCACCACATTCCTCGACCCTCGCACTCGACACCGACGGCGCCGACCCGGCAGCTGAGACTGCGGCGGCGGTAGGAAGCTCCGGCACGGTTGTCGGGGCGATTAGGTGTCGAGCGACTCGTTCCAGTCCGCGCCGAGCACCCACGAGAGCGCTGACATGCGGCCACTCAGGAGGCCCCATTCGAAGTCATCCCAGCCGAGGTTTTCGCGCCCGTACTTCTCCTCGAGTCGCGCTGCAGCCTCACGCGCCTGCTTGAGGACCTTCTCTTGCCCCTTCTTGAGTTCGTCGCCGTGCTCAAGTTTTTCGAGCCAGACCTGATGCCGGTTCCACCAGACCTTGTCCCAGAACTCGTTGTACATCCGCAGGATCTCCTCGTCGTTTCGACGCAGGAGGAGGGGCCAGAACTCGCCCGGAACCTCATCACTCGGTATCCATTCGACCTTGTCACCCTCGGGCGTGTAACCGATCGGGAGCCCATTCGGCCCGACGGCATCCGGCTCGACCGGGTCGGTGGTCTCGGCTTTGGACCTTCGCAGCCCTGGGCCAACATGGAGCCGAGAGAAGTCGCGGTTCAGCTCCTCGATCTGGGACATCAAGTCAGGGTCGAACCGGGCTATTTCGATACCTGCCTCACGCAGCCGAAGCTCACCTCGCCCACGGATGTCATCGTTCGGGTCGAGTACACCGATAACGACGCGCCTGATCCGCCGTTCGATGATCCGTTCAACGCATGGGACTTTTGGGCTGTTTCGGGCCGTGCACGGCTCCAGCGTCGTAAAGAGCGTTGCCCCGGCAAGCGTCTCGTCCGCGAGCTTCCGCTCCAGAAGAGTGAACTCGGCGTGCTCGCCTTGGCCAAGCTCACCTCGGAACGCCTCGCCGAGAAGGACTCCGTCTCGACCGACCACTGCACCAACCCTCGGCGATACGCGGCCAGGCTCACTGACGGACTCGCGCGCGAGAGCCACGGCGCGTTTCATCAGCGCCCGGTCACCTCGCGGGTCGGCCTCTGCGGTCACGTAGCGAAGGTAGCGGGTCGGCGGCCACGTGCACTGAGACCGACGGGCCCTGCGAGGCAGTCGCCTACTCAGAACGCGCCGTATTCAGTAGCCCGGAGCACCACCTGATGCGCTGGTTTGCTGTCGACGCCTCGCGGCTCTGACGATCGACTCCAGCCGGTCGAGGCGAGTGACCTTGCCTCGTGTGGTCGAGCCTGAAATCACACTCTGCTTGACTGTTCGCTGGGGTGCGGTCGTGACCGTCGTCTTGGGTGTTGTCTTGCGCTTGGGGGGCGGCACGGGTCGCCATTCTTGACCGATGTCCCAACTGACATCGGCTCGGGCCGCCGGGGCCCGCCCGTCGAGGTTGAGGGTGTGCCGCAGTTGCTGACGGAAGGTCGGGTCGACCAGGTGCCCCCCGTGGCTGGTGCCATTGACGGCCTGGTACGTGGCCGTGACGGCCGGGACGAGGTCGGCGAGAGCGTCCGGGTGCGCGATCCCGTAGACGGTGTCCAGGTAGGCCTCGATCCATGGGGTCATCTCGTGGGAGTCGGCAGGTACCTCGGCGATCGCCAACACGATCTCTTGCACCAGGGCCGCCGTGGGCCTGCCGCGATTGGGCAGCTTCAGGGCCGGCGCCCAGGACAGGTCGGCAGCGGCCCAGCTACGGCCGTCAAGATCGCCGGCTCCCTCTTGCACGGCAGGTTGAGGTGGCTGCGAGCCGGGGTCGCTACGAGGTGGCCGCCAGGTCAACGGCTCGGGCTCGGCGTCGATGGCGCGGTTCAAGGTGCTCGCGGTGGCGGTGAAGAACGTCAGCAGCGGCAGGTCGGTCAGCGGCTCGGCGTACGACTCGTCCTGGTGGTACAGGTCCGGGTCGAGCAGCGTCCCGGAGACTGGTGCGGCCAGGCGCAGGTCGCCGCCGGTGTACACCTGCCAGAACAGCTCGGTCAGCATGTGGGTGTGGCACCACCGGTGAGGCGGCCCGAGGTAGGCCATGGTGTGGTTGACGGCGGCGATGACGTCGTCGTAGCGGGCGGCGGCCCACCGGCGGGCCTGGTAGTTGATCGGCGGGGGACTGTGTTCGAGCCGGGTGGCCAGGTCGTCCAGGCGGGCAAGGACGTCAGGCCATAGTCCGTCCTGCTTGAGGTAGCGAACCAGGTTGGCGGGATAGACCGCGAAGTTGGCGGGCAGGCCCAGGTCGAGGGCGATGAACCGCCACGGGCGGGTGCTGCCGACCTTGGCCAGCAGCATCGCCGCGGATGCCCGGTCGCGGTAGTCGCGGTCGTCGATCCATGGGGTGAGCTGGCCGGGCCAGATGAGCTGGGGGACCCAGGTGAGCTGCGCCTGGTCAGCGGCTGCGGTCACGCCCGGAGAGTTGGGGTAACGCGGGCGGCCGCTGCCGGAGCGGAACACCAGCTGAGTGCTGGGGGAGAGGCTGCCGTGCAGGGTGGCCAACCTGATCGAGGCCAGCAGGGGGTTGCGGCGGCGCTGGCCAAGGGACCGGTCCGGGCCGATGGGGGTTACGCTCCCTCCGGGGTGCAACAGCCGGTGCTGGGTGGCCACGGTCACCGCGGCGCCGGGATCCGGCTGGTCGAGCACCTGGAACGCCACCCGGGCGGCGTCCAGCAGCAGCGGCGCGGGGCGAGCGGCGCTGCTGAGCAGCGGCTTGACGTCGCCAAGGTGTTCGACGACCAGTTCCAGGACGGCGTCGAACGTGTCGCGGTGGCTGACCGGGAATCCACAATGAGCGCGGGCCAGGCGGTCCGGGTCGGTGCCGGCGTCGTCCGCCGCCTGCCACAGCCTCACGAGCATGGCCACTTCGGCCGCGTTGACCGGCTCGGCCGGCACGGTCCGCAAGTCCCGCCCGCAGACCGGGTACCGGGTGCGCGCCTGCCGTGGCTGGGCCGGGTGTCGGACCGGTTCGCTGCATGTCCAGGCGGGGGTGTCGTGGGTCATCCACGCGGTGGACGTGAACCGGGCCTGGCGGCAGTCCGGGCAGCACCCCGCCAGCATCACCTGGTGGATGACGCACACCAGGTGCAACGGCCGGGACCACGACTCCAGCCACACCCCGTTTGAGGCGTCCAGGCACTGCGGGCAGTACCTGGACCGGGCCGGTACCGCGGTCTTGTGGCGGTGATAGCTGGCCAGGTAGCGACTCACCTCACCGCGCAGGTGCGCGCCTGGGCCGAGAGGGTCCGGCCCGGGAGGCAGGCTGTCCCCGCCGGCGGCCAGAGCCAGGGTGGCGGCGTGCCGGTGCAGCTGCCGCTCCAGCCGGGCACCCGGGGCGGAAGGCACCTGGATGCCCAGTTCGGTCAGCAGCTGACTGACCGGCAGGGCGTATCGGTGCGCCCACCGGACCAGCCAGCTGCTCAGCTGCTCCCCGGGGACCGCAGGGACGCATAAGGGCAGCGCCGTGATGTCGTAGCCGCCGGGGACCAGCCGCGGCCGACGTCCCCCGCCGGCGGACAGGCCCGCGGCGGGGGACGAGCCGTGGTCAGTGGGCACGGCTGAGGGACTGGGCCGCATTGTCGATCGTGGTGGCGGCGAGGACGTCGCCGGTGATGGCCTCCACGCCGGCGGTGATGGCCAACGCGCAGGACCGCTCGATGAGGGTGGTCAAGGAACCGATGTGTCCTTGGCTGCGCCGGTGCAGCTCCGCGGCGTGGTCGCTCAGCATCCCCGGGTGCGCCTGGGCCAGCAGCAGGTGTGTCTCCATCGTGGCCAGCAGGTCTACCCAGGCCCGGAAGCCTGGCCCGGTGTCGATGCGGAACGGCGCGACCTGCACCCGGGTCGCCCGGCGGGAGGTTTGGGCGTAGGCGGCCTGCTCACCGAGGCGGCCCTCGTCGAAGAACCGTTTCTCCCGCAGCTGCACCCCGACGTAGATGAACGTCACGGGCATCTCGTTGGCCAGGCTCTTCAGATGGTTGGACACCTCCAGGCCGTTGCGGTGCGCGAAGTCGATGAAGTGCACGTCGTCGATGATGACCAGCCTGGTGTCGCAGGAGATGACGCAGTCGACGGCCAACGACGCCAGCCGGGTCGAGGTGACCCGGGCGGCCGCCGGGTGCCCGTAGAACCCGAGCAGCTGCTGGTTCAACCCCTTCAACGTAGTGCCCGCCGAGAGCGGCACGAACGCCACCGGCAGCCGCTGGTGCCCCTCGGGGGTGAAGGCACCCTCACGCCGGTAGACCCGCCGGTGGAAGTCGCGGGCGTACCGGGTCGCGATCGTCGTCTTGCCCAGACCCGGAGCAGCGTCGATGACGACCGAGCCGCGCAGCCGGTCCCCGTCGCGGCGGCCCGAGGCCATCACCTGCTCGATGACACTGCTGGCCTGGACCAGCTGCTGGGTCTTGACCGTCGGCAGGTTCGCGTGCCACACCAGTCGCGCCTCGTCGTAGTCCTCCCGCTCCACCTCCGACAGGCGCGACAACTGAGCCGGGCTCAACCGCTCTAGCGGCGCCCGGGCGGCGCTGTTGACGAAGGCGTCCCAGCCCGCCTTGCGCGACAGGGCATATCGGTTGGGTGGGTTCGCCGCCAACCACTGCGCCCACGGGTTACTCACTCCTCGAACACCTCCAACCCCTGCGCGTCCGGGTGCTCGGCATAGAACCTGGCGAACACGTCATCAAGGTCGTCGGGCAGGTCCTGAGCGCTTCGAGGCTTGCGGTGGCGGACGAAGTCGAGGACCACGGGTGCCGAGGCGGTCTCGTGCGGGCTCAGCGAGGGACCGGCGGGCTCCACGGCGGTGGGGTTCGCGGATTGTTGGGCTGCGATGCGGATCGCGAGGGTGCGTTCACGGCGGGTGGTCACCTCGTTGGCTTGCCACCGGGCCAGGAGGTCCTCCATGGCTTGGCCGGGGTCGACGAACTGGTCCCGTTGCCGGCTCAGCGCGCGGGTGAAGTTGGCGGCGTCCTGGCTGAACGGGGCTGTCAGAGACGGCGCGTGCTCCCATACCAGCTGGTGCCAGACCCCGTCGGCGGGGTCCTGGAAGTAGGCGTAGCGCACGTCGTCGACGTCGAGCAGGATCGGCCACGAGCCGGGGTGGGCTCCACCGTAGGGGGATCGGTGGTTGCGGTAGAGGTTCAGGCCCGTCCCGTCGTAGCGCTGGCTGTTCACCTCGACGCCGTAGTGGTGGATCTTGCGCCAGTGAACCGGCAGGAAGTCGTAGTACAGGTCCGCCCGGGCGGGCAGGCGCAGCCGGCCGCACTGGGCCATCCCCCGGGCGTGGGCCTGGGCGGGGGTCATCAGCTCTCGTGGGGACTCCGGAAGGGCAAGCCCGCCGTGGGGGGTGTGGTGGTAGACCTGCGCGACCCACTCGCGCAGGATCTGCTCGAGCTCGGAGACGTAGTAGAACGCCTGGTCCTGCACGTCCTTGCCCCGCGAGGCGATGTCCGGGCCCTTGTAGCCGGCCAGCTTGTCCAGCAGTGCCTGCCGGGCGGTCCTGAAGAACCGTTCCAGGGTCGGCTTGTCGGTCGGCTTGTAGGTCAGCGCGGGTTGGATCGAGATGCCCAGGCGGCGACAGACGCTGGCGGTGTGTTCCGAGAGGTAGATCCGGCCGTGGTCGACCACGATGGTGTCCGGCGCGATGCAGGTTTCCCCGACGTAGAGCGCCTCAGGTATCCCGGCGTACGGGCCTCGGGCCGAGGTGGGCAGGTGCCCCCAGCGTTGCGGGGTCATCGCCTGGAAGAGCACGCTCGCCACATCGGCTGACTTCGCGGCGACCGGGCGCAGCGTCAAACCCTTGATGGTGCGGTCGTGGATGTCCATCGCAACCGTGAGCTCGGTGTTGACCCATCGGTGGGTGACCGGCTCCAGAGCGAACACGTCCAGGCGGTTGGAGTCCAGCACGAAGAACTCGCCCGGTCGGGTGGTGCGCAACCGGCCCAGCACGCCGTCAGGGCGGTCCGCCACCGAGCGTCGCTGCTTGGCATCGCCGAAGCTGCGGCGCCCCTTCGCGAGTTCGTTCACCCGTAGGTAGGCCACGCTGGCCGAGGGGACCCGGCCTCCGGGGACGGCCGCCAGGAAGGCCGCGTTGACTCTTGAGATGACGGTCTTGCGGGTCGGAGTGGACTGCGGGACGTAGGCGTCAAGGACCTGCAGGCAGGCCTCGTCCCAGCGGGCATCCACGGCTCGCCTCGTGTCCTTCAGCAGGCGTGCGTCCACCAGACCTGCCGGTCCGTAGGTGGCGAATCGGTCGAGCCGACGCTCGAGAGTTCGCGGGGAAAGGCCCAAAGCCGCCGCGTGCGCGGCGACCTGGTCGGCTCGGCTGGCCCCGTCCGGGATCGGCGACATCAGGGGCTGTAGGTCCGCGATCTTGCGATCGACCTCCCGACGTTGCCGCGCGGTCAGCGCCGAGAGTGCCACGGTGGGCAACAGCTCCTGCTCCCCGCTGTCGCCAAGGTCGTCCAGTGGCGTCGCGGCGCCCAGTAACGCCGAGGTGGACACCGATCGGACCGTTGATCCATGCCGCAGACGGGCCTGGTCACCATCGAAGCAGTCGACCTCCCACGCCTGCCCCTCGAACCAGAACCGGGACCCGGGCTCCAACGTCAAGAGCTGACCAGACACGGCGCCTCCTCGCGTCGAACAGCCGTGATCACTGACCGGCTCGACAACGGCCGGCTCAGATCGGTTACCCACGACTGTCGCCAGAACAGCGCCAACGCGCAGGCCCGCACATCCAGCCGGTTCACCCCGTCCACGTCGGCCTCGATATCGGCCAAGGTCATTCCCGCCGCGCCCACCGCCTGTACCGCGGCGAGGTCGTCCGGGTTCAAGAACATTGACCGGCGGCCCATTGCCAGGAACCGCAGGTTGCTCATCATGACCGGGTTCTCGCCGTGGAACACCTCGTAACGCCACCCGTGGGCCCGACACACGCGGCCGGTCCAAACCAGGACGACGGCAACCTCCGGCTTGACGCACATCACGGCCGGCTTAACGTCGACCACCACGTGGCACCCGTCACGCATGCTCAGCAGGTAGTCCGGCACGTGTCGGCGGTGGGCCCCACCAGACGCGTCGTCCGGCCCACTAATCCAAAACGGTTGGCTCACGATCCCAACCACGGCCGGGTCGAAGTCAGCCAGCAGCACCCGGTCACGCTCCAACAGACTCTCGTACCCCACCAGCGAGCCCGTTGTAGCCGTCCACAACCAGCCCGGGTAGTTGCCCTGCCGCCGGTGCCACGAGAACTCCCGGACGGGGAGACCCTCGGCCAAAGCAGCGACGTCCACCTCGGCAACGGTGGTCACCACCTCGTCGCCCTCAGCCCTGCAGTACCGCAGCTCCGTCGACCGAAGCCCGCTCGGGTCCACCCGTTCAGGATCCCCCGCCTGACAAGAAATCAGGAATCCGACAAGTTCCACAGGAACCTACACCCACGACAACGGCTCTCCGAATTTTCCCGGAACGATCGGGAACACCGTTCGGCGAACCAGAGTTGAGTCTGATGTACGCAACTTTGCCCGGCGTCGTTTTGACAACCGCGGCCATGTTGGAGCAGATTGAGCGTTGAAGCCTCAACTTTGGCAGGCCAGCTGTCCCAAGCAGCCGGCCGCCCGGCATACCGAGCACAACCCCCAGCCCAGCAGCACACAACAGGAGATCACCATGGCACGTGCGGTCGGAATCGACCTCGGCACCACCAACTCGGCCGTCGCCGTCCTCGAGGGTGGCGAGCCGACGATCATCGCGAACGCCGAGGGAGGACGCACCACACCCTCCGTCGTCGCGTTCTCCAAGAACGGCGAGGTCCTCGTCGGCGAGATCGCCAAGCGCCAGTCCGTCACGAACGTCGACCGGACGATCCGCTCCGTCAAGCGCCACATGGGCACCGACTGGAGCACCGAGATCGACGGCAAGAAGTACACCCCTCAGGAGATCAGCGCCCGCATCCTCCAGAAGCTCAAGCGTGACGCGGAGTCCTACCTGGGTGAGTCGGTGACCGACGCGGTGATCACCGTGCCGGCGTACTTCGACGACCACGAGCGCCAGGCCACCAAGGAAGCCGGTGAGATCGCGGGCCTCAACGTCCTGCGGATCATCAACGAGCCCACGGCCGCGGCGCTGGCCTACGGCCTCGACAAGGGCAAGGAGGACGAGCTCATCCTCGTCTTCGACCTCGGTGGTGGCACCTTCGACGTGTCCCTTCTCGAGGTCGGCAAGGACCCTGAGGACGGCTTCTCCACGATCCAGGTCCGCGCCACGAGCGGTGACAACAAGCTCGGCGGTGACGACTGGGACGAGCGCATCGTCAGCCACCTGCTCACCACCGTCCGCAACAGCAGCGGCGTCGACCTGTCCAAGGACCGGATCGCGATGCAGCGGCTGCGCGACGCGGCGGAGCAGGCGAAGAAGGAGCTCTCCTCCTCGACGAACACCAACATCAACCTGCAGTACCTCTCGATGTCCGAGAACGGCCCGATCCACCTCGACGAGCAGCTGTCCCGCGCCCAGTTCGAGCAGCTGACGACCGACCTGCTCGAGCGCACCAAGGCGCCGTTCCAGAAGGTCATCGCCGACGCCGGCATCCAGGTCAAGGACATCGACCACGTCGTCCTCGTCGGTGGCTCCACCCGCATGCCCGCGGTCTCCAAGGTCGTCACCGAGCTGACGGGCGGCCAGGAGCCCAACAAGGGCGTCAACCCGGACGAGGTCGTCGCTGTCGGTGCCAGCCTGCAGTCCGGCGTCCTCAAGGGCGAGCGCAAGGACGTCCTGCTCATCGACGTCACCCCGCTTAGCCTCGGCATCGAGACCCAGCACGGCCGGATGACCAAGCTCATCGAGCGCAACACGGCCATTCCCACCAAGCGCAGCGAGATCTTCACGACCGCCGACGACAACCAGCCGTCGGTCCTCATCCAGGTTTTCCAGGGTGAGCGCGAGATCGCCCAGCACAACAAGGGGCTCGGCACCTTCGAGCTGACCGGCATCGCGCCGGCCCCCCGCGGTGTGCCGAAGATCGAGGTCACCTTCGACATCGACGCCAACGGCATCGTCCACGTCTCTGCCAAGGACCAGGGCACCGGCAAGGAGCAGTCGATGACCATCTCCGGCGGCTCGGCCCTGCCCAAGGAGGAGATCGAGCGCATGGTCAAGGAGGCCGAGGCGCACGCCGAAGAGGACCGGAAGCGGGTCGAGGAGATCGAGGCACGCAACGCCGCCGAGCAGCTCGTCTACTCGACCGAGAAGTTCCTCTCCGACAGCGGTGACAAGGTCCCGGACACCGAGAAGAACGACGTCCAGGCGGCACTCGCCGAGCTCAAGACGGCGGTCGGCACCAGGGAGGCCCCCGGCACCGACGTCGACGACATCAAGGCCAAGACGGCGCGGCTCAGCGAGGTCTCGCAGAAGATGGGCCAGGCCATGTACGAGGCCAGCGCCGCTTCTTC
>JAABUP010001626.1_pt1 | contig 46861 bp, 60 predicted proteins | sample 5559201 | NCBI WGS metagenome assembly JAABUP01 (sample SAMN10711887, study PRJNA513373) | rock metagenome | isolation source: Antarctica rocks | place: Antarctica
GTCAGTGGCTACAAACACAAGGACCTTCCTCTCCTGACTTTGGTAGAAGTCCTGTTTGATGCTGTCGTAAACTTGAACATAGCCTTCAGGGGGTACCAACATAGATCTGCCCTAGATTGCGCTGACTGTTGCATATGACCTGGCTACATCATCGAAGCAGGCAGCTAGGCAGGCATGGTGGGTCCACGGCTCAGCAGCTAGAACATGCAAGCCCTTCAAACGATACTGCCCTCAGCTGCCCCGACTTCGTAAAACACAACAATCAAGTGCGTCCTTGCGGGTCGATAGATATGGCAAAGAGCAAAGACGACGAGCAGCTGGAGCTGCAAGGGTCACAGTGGCAGTGGTCAGCACGTAAGTGGGTCCGCAGGTGATCGTCTACGCATGCTGTGTTGGGGATATTCAAACGGGTTCTGCAAGTGCCTGCCCAAGCTGATCAACCTGCACTTATCTGCCTGCAAACGGCCTCTCTCTCGCCCTCTGCGCAGCACAGCAAGCACTTTTGATATCACTGCAGCTGGCATTTGTTCCCTTTGAAATCGAGAGGGGTCACCCCTACGATCACTTGACCCCTATTGGGCTCCTGAAAGCCCGATTACGGCAAAGACGGTCGTAATAGCTGTGACAAATACCAGTTACGGGTCTAAATAGGCGTCGAAGGGAACCTGCCGCAGGTCGGGTAGACAGCTGTTGTCTGATAGCATCGAATAGCGCTGTCTCAGAAACGTTCCGCACTGCGATCCGATACTCGAGTACAACCCACAGGCTGCCCGACCGCTGCTCTGCTGCCCAAGCGACTTCAAGTTTGCGTCAGATAAAAAGGACCTGCCGCAAAAGCCCTTGGCTTAGTACGAACTCACAACAGCGGTTGTCGACAATCACTGACTGCGCTGCTGCAGCCGCCCCCTGCCCAATTCCTAGCATCGATCGCCGAGCATAAAAGCACTGCTCTGCCACAAACGTGTGCCAAGCTTGGCTTTCAGAGCAAGGCACGCTTCGTAAAGCCGAGCGCAAAATCGTGTCTCCTTCTTGGTTGGAACGGAAGCATACCATCCAGTGACAAAGACAAGGGTGGGGGGGTGCAGGCCGAAATGGCTGATCCCACCCGCCCCTTGAAGATTATGGTAGCAGGAGGTCAGTGTGGCATCTCCCAGCGGCAGTTTCTGTTCTGCAATACCCACAGACAGTCATGTACAATGCACACACGGCTCAAACATTGCCCAGTATTGGTCTGTATTTGTGCAGGGATAGCAGGTGCTATTAGTCGCACCTGCACTGCGCCTGTAGATAGGCTGAAGATGTTGCTTCAGATACAAGATGGTGCACAAGCTTTGACGTTGCGAGGTGGCTTGCAAAAGATGGCAGCTGAAGGTGTGCAACTGCAATTGCCTCATCTGCTATTTGCAATAGGCTATTGTGGCATACTATTCACGATGAATACTCTGTACACTGTAGGAACTTTCAAGGCATACTTCAGAGGGAATGGTGTCAATGTTGTCAAAATTGCCCCAGAAACAGCTCTCAGGCTTACCCTGAATGACAGAATAAAAGCTGTTGTAGCAAAAAATCACCTAGAGCGAATCACACCTATGGAAAGAATGGCTTGTGGTGGTCTAGCTGGTGCCTCAGCGCAGGTGATCATCAAACATTGATCACACATACCATCAGCAGCTGCACCTTGGGAACCTCCTCATCATACAAGCATAGCAGTTGTCACGTCCCAAACATGCGTCTGGTCTCACTGTGTTCTTTGTATGTGCACACCTTCATTCACGCACTGCCATGAACTTTTCATCGTGCCCACAACACTGCATCTCACATTGACCCTGCCCTCGATGCCAAAGCACTAGTGTAGCCCAGCTTGTGTGCATAGCAGAAGCACACACATAGGTGCAGTGCGCTCACAGACAAAACTGACAACATCAGAATGCCTGTGCTAGGCAATCATATATCCCATGGAGCTAGTCAGGACACGCCTAGCAGTCTCCTCTGAAGGCACATATAGAGGCATGGCTGACTGTATACGGCGGGTTCTCAAGTATGAGGGCATGAGGGCATTTTACAGAGGCTTGTTGCCATCTTTGGTGAGCCCCTCATTGAAACCGCATTCACTTTTTATGTCAGTCACAGGCTTTGCCCGCACCAGTTGTCAGCCATCACATCAAGTCCACATTCATTTGCTCTGTGGGCCCCCCAGCAGACCCTTGACATGCATCTTGGGCTGTCAGAGTACAACAAGCTCACTTGCCGTAGCATCCATAACAGCAATCAATTACTTTCATGTGCAATTGTGTCTTTAACTTGTGGTTTTTGCGTTGGTTATACAAATCCTCAGAGAGAGATAGCAGCAGTTTGACCATGTTTCAGACTGTGCATGTTTGAGAGTGACTCCCCATGATGACTAGCAGCAGCACACAAGTGGATGCACCATGGCATTCAGACCAGCTGCAGTTATAATGCAAATGACCCACATGTATATGTGTGTGCTCAGCTGGGCATCATTCCTTTTGCTGGTGTGGACATTGCTGCCTTTGAAATCTTAAAAGAGCATTTACTGTTCCGGTATCATGGGGACCCACCCCCCCTGGCCATCCTGGGGGCGGGCATGATGTCCAGTTCCATAGCTCAGTTTGCGTCATATCCTTTGGCTCTGGTCCGCACGCGATTACAGGTGAGCCACTAATATATCACTTAAAGTATATATGGTTGCGTTGCATGGCTCACACATACTAGCTACATTGCACACACTGGTGACGTTGGACGCAAGCTCTTTCCTCCAGCCTGGACAAAATGTCAGACTGCAGAGCGCTAGCTGACTTAAAAACCTAATTTGGCTAGAATTTTGTGCATGGATAAATTGAAGAAATATGTTTCCCTGGCGTCAAGTAAGCTCAGAATCAGCTGCATGCGTCAAGAGACAGCATATTGCTGAAAGTTACAGTTGCACATCTTCTGACATCGCGTGAGAGTGGATGCATTTCTAGATTCCTCGTGCACGTTAGGTCCCTCAACCGCGCTTGATCCTATGACTTGTAGACGCATCTGCCTGTCTTGTACTTCTCAGCATAAGGTGGTCTTCCTGGCAAGCAGCCATAACCACAGTATACTCATTTTGGCTGGGCGATGCGCCTGTGGTAGAACACTGGTGGGCAATCCGTTTCTAATCATTTGGGGTCGTTAGTTACAGTCATCATTCATAGTTGTCATCTGCAGCCAGCATTCAAGGTCATTAATCACGAAAATGCACTGCAGTGCACAACATCCGATGCCTCAAAGCTGGTGTCAACCTATGTCCTTTCAACCTTTTGATGTTCAGTCCCCATTTGTTCTGTGATGTGTTTCAGGCGCAAGGCGCCAACGGAGCAAAGTTGAGATATACAGGAATGACAGATGTCTTACGAAAGACAGTTCAGGCAGATGGCTTCAAAGGCCTTTATAGGGTGAGCTCCCCCTCTTACCAGCCTTTGCATATGCTCACACTCATTACTGTTCTTTCAGCTCTTGTTTAGGAAGGTTCTGCTGCTCTGAGACAACCAGGCTGCCTGTATGCTGGAATGCTCACAGCAGTGATCTGGTTTTCTTGTTGTGACATCAGGAGTCTGCTCGATCACTTGTGCAGACATGCGTGGTATAGCACAATGCTGTTGGACATGTGAAAGAGTCCCTACAAGTGGTACATTGGATGGATAACAGTCAATGTAACCTCAACAATTCTGCTGCCACTGGCCTCAGGGTCTTGGTATCATTTAGCAAAATACAAGCGCAGTGCACAAAGTGTCAATTCATCACTTGGATTGGCCATGCAGGGAGTCTTGCCGAATATGATCAAGCTAGCTCCTGCAGCCGGCATCAGCTGGTTTATGTGAGGAGGTGAAGCGTATGTTGGGTGTGGATGTCAGAAGCTAACAAGCCCTGACATTGATCAGCGCTATGTACTCTGCTTAGACGTGCTTAGATGCTGACCATGGTTTGTGCACTGCTACTCACTTAGGCACATATGCTCCTGACCTACTTAGGCAATGAAGTATTGACAGACTACCCAATTGTTGTGATTTATGCAACTATCTGTTCTACATTGCAACAGCTGCTGTTAACAATTTGTTCACGATGGTATTTGTCTTTGTGAATAGTCAATTGCGTCGGTCAGCACGAAGCAATGCGTTCACTCAAGTTGCTCATGAATAGCACTGCTGAATGTCCTTGTTTAAAAACAAACTCTGAAGCGCGATCACGAGGGATCGTGTGTGAGCAGGAGCTCGGGGACCACGCCTGAGTATGCAATGCATTGTTGTTTCGGTGCAGAATTTTTACAGGTCGCGTCTGGCTGAGCTGTAGCTGAAGGCTGGAAAATTTCGCTGGCTGATAGGTCTGCCAGCCACGAGCATCAGGCAGCAGGCAACTGAATCCAATGGAGAGCCGAATTTCATTATACCTTTATCAGAATGTCCTTGTTTGCTGTAGCAGCTCCAGCTTTTGCCGTACACCATTTGTCACATGCGACCGTCTTTAGTCACAATCTGAGCCAATCTTCTTCCTCCAATCAGTCATGCGCTAACAGGACACCACTCTGCGTTGATACAGGGCCTGCGAGATTTGGCGACGCCTGGTTCGGCAATTCAAACCCGCGTGATTTGCTGATATATTTGCTGACACATCGGTGCATTGCTCTGCTTGCTCGTAGCTTTCGCCGCAGAACCTACTTTGCCCGGTCAAGGTCTGCTGCCACTGGCCAGTCTGCTGACAACACTGTCGACCGGAGCGTAAGCTGCAAAAGGGCACGAGCTGTCACATCAGACGTGTTGCGATCTCGCTTTATCCCGGCGGCGTTGCCATAGCTGTACGTGGAAGCTCACCGATGCAACGGACCAAGTTGTGTTGTGTGAAGCTGCCGACGCAGTACAATCGAGACCAAGCTCAGTAGAGGGAGTTGTCAGAAGTTCAGGCGTTCGCATGCCAGCATGGAAAGCCTTCTGCGTGCTGCATCGGGACCAGCAAGTCCTGCAGCTCGACAACGACACAAGCATGGCAAAAACTTCAGAAGGAACACTCTTGTGGCACTAGCGATCTGCCTTATCATACTGGGGTTGGCGGCCTCACCGGTAACATTGGCTCAGCTGATTCCACTACCTTTGGCATCTGTGGTTGTCTGTGCATTTGTAGCTTTTGCAAAGTGTGCAGTGTGGACTGCAGAGCAATCACCAGGTTGTTAGTACAGAGAAGGAGCTGCGACAGCTTGCCAAACCAACCAGCACGCCAGAGGTACCTGACGTGCAGTGCCTGCTGTGCCTGCATAGATCTTTTTTGACCTGTCACCAGCAAGATCAGCATCATCATCTGCTCTGTTTGTTCAGGATGTCCTCCAGAAGATGCAGCACCACACACTCACTGTGGAGGAATGCACAGGCAGCAAATGCACGACCGAGGTTGTCAACGTGCATGATACAGCCATGCTAGTCGAGCAGCAGCTGCCCAAAGACACCCAATCTCAGACAGAAACCGCCCTCAATGCCTCTGACAGCCACCTAGGTCTGGTCTCCATTCAGAAGCAGGTTGGGAAGCCGTTGGTGGTGACTGTGAAGCATGATGACTCAGATCCTGGCCAGCAGGTGCAATCCGGAGGGGCTTTGCTGACAGATGAGGCCAAAGACCGAGTTGCCTTACTCAACCAAGCAGCATCACAACAGCGACTTACTGAGGCCAATCCTGCGCTGGTTCAGAGAGCAGTTGAGATTGCTGATGAGCTGAGCAATCACAATGCTGCTGCACACCATGAGGGTGACAATATTCTGGAAATCCACCGTGATGCCATTGGTATATCCAGTAAACCTGTGGACCCTGCAACACTCAGCAATCTGACCCACATATCTGATGACAACAACCTACAAATCATGCAAGACACCAACAGTGCTTCTTTGCTCAGCGGCTTCAACTCTGAAAAAGCACGAGCAGAGGTACAGGAGCAGCAAAGTGACACCTCTGCTGGGACCAGCGCCATGCGCCTGGGGACTGCACAGTGACATCTATCTTAGCAAATTCGACCTTGATGCAACCAAGACACCAGTGGGTTGCTGATGGATGATTCATTTGTGTTACACTGAATGAAGTAGGGCAAGTTGCCTCTGTGTGCAAAGACATGAGAACCATTGCTGGCTGCAGAGTACAGCAATGACATCCTCATAATGTGCACATTTTGGCCTGCGAGTGTGACGTGAGTTATAGCCACAGCTGACATTGAAGTAAGGTCTGCAAACCCTGTCAGAACAACAGTTACTGCTGTACAGCGAAGCAGTGAAAGTCTGCTGCATGTGATGCCGTAGTAGCTTGTCTTTCACGCTTGCGCATGAATTGAATGTGGGCCGAGCTGGGCCTCCCCTGTTTAGATTTAATTAATTTTTGCCAAATGCTGTAGGTGCAAAGGACACTGCTTGTTTAGGTAACACAAATCAGATTCCATTCATGCAGAACAAGGTGGCACCATCCCATAGTACATCAAGAGTAGCATTAATTTATTGTGTTCTTTGCAGGTTTGATGCAATCAAAATCACTATTGCTAATGGTCTTGCATGCATGTTTGTGTGTTACACATGATGCTGTATTGGCTGCTACGTAATTCACCTGTTGTCTGCATGCTTAACTTCAACTGTAAACACAGGCAGCCTACACCTCATGCTTGACTCTTTCGTTTGCGTAACAGGGGCATATGTATATGCCTGCAACACATTGCACACGCCACGTATGGCACCGTGATGACAAGCTTAGCTCTGAACATGCGGAGGACGCTCCAATTGAGCTACAATAAGGTGATGTAGTGCCATCAGTGGTAGGAATTGACAGTCTGTTGCTAAAGCTGCCTGACGAGCAGCATGATTTACGCCAGTGCAGTGGCTAAGGACATGAATGAACCTGTTGATGAAAACTCGGTGCCAGGCTCATATTCAAAAGAACCCAAACCATTTGCCAGCAAACAAGTTGTACAAGGGTTCACTTGGACGCAGCACAGCAGACAGCTTCAAATAACCAAGGGTGCGTCCGCCAACTTGGCCATGATGATGCAGATGTATGTTTTGCAAAAACAGCAGAATCACGTGATACAGGCCGACATAGCTGCAAGCAGTCAGGACAGGATCTGCTTGCAACATCAGGGTGAACCGCGGCTGCGAAGTGCTCATGTCCAGCTGGAGCATGCATGTTGCACCCTGCAGACATTCAATACACAAATGAACAGGGATAGTGTCTGTTTCAGAAGTAGCAGATGAGCATGCATGTGTTGGTACGTATGTTGGCACATATGTCGGCAGGAGTACACTGTAAACAAAGGACTGTTGTTGCCATAGCATGCGTGTGTCGACATTCATGTTGGCAGGAGTGTACTGTAAACAAAGCACTATTGCTGCCGCAAAGATGGACCACCAACAGAAAAACCATGGCCAAGCAGCAGCTTCGTGTCTATGTACGGTTGCTGAAAAGCGTCCTTGCTGAAAGGCCAGCATACATGGATGACAGAGCAAGAATCCCATGCAGCAACACTTCAGACGAGTCATAGCATAGTAGACAAGTATATAGTCGAGCAGCATGGCCAATCAAAACCTGGCTATGGCAATGTTCTGATGCATGTGTAAACAGCTTTGACAGAAAGTTGAGAATGCAGCATGTGCTGCAGCTGCAGCAGTTGAATGTAGATACCTTGTGATCTGGAGGAGGCCTGAGAGGCAGCACTGCAAAGTACTGCTCAGCTGGCTTGTTGGGGAGGGATCCCAGGTAGAGGGGGCCCCCTGTGGATGCATGGCTCTGTGACTCCTCCAATGGGAAATGCCATCTTGGAAACTGCGGCAAGTTGCATCAAGCTTTTGTACCTACCAGCTTTTGACTTGTCAGTTTGTTGTTCTGCTGGACAAAGGAAGACAGTGACACATTGAAGGAGTACACCATCAAATGAGTGGATACAAAGGCATGTATGAAACCAAAGCGCCCACGCACCAGTCAGCTGACGATGACAGCATCAATCAGCATGATAAGATGTTGGGATGTTACCGCAAAAGTCATGATGACCCCTGAACAGCAGGTCTGTCTGAGAGGTGACTCACCTCAAGGAAGGCAGCAAAGAGGAAGAAGACCAGGGTGCTATCAGTGGGCAGCTCATTGGTCCAGGGTTTGTTGTTCCAGCTGCTGCCACCATTCCAGGTGAAGGCTGTCATGCAGGGCCCTTCTGCAAGCGCCCTGACCCTGGCCAGAATGTACCCCCTGGGTGTGGGGGGTAGCAGCTGCCTGGGTTGCTCCCCCTGTAGTAACTCTGTCAGCTTCTGGTATCTGTGAATGGCCTGCACATGTTCACGAGAAACAACTCAGGCAAGCCCTCATCAAACTTGCAGATCGTTAGCAGCACTGCACTGCTGCACATACCTAGCTCATCATGAGCTGGAAAGCGTATTAACATTATCATCATCATTTTCATTATCAGTATCATTTTTTATCAAAGTGATCATCATCATAATTATCATCATGATCATCATGATCATTGTTCTTATTTATCTTTTTACACTGTAGTCAATGGCATGCTGCCAATAGCCTCATTACCATGTGCAGAGTGGGACAAATTAGGCAAACCCTCACTGCGATGTAGATCATGGCAAGCAGTGCCCAGGCACGCTCAGTGCACATCAACACAAGATCAAGTCACTGAGTCAGGTTCCTTAAGTGCATGAGTCAAGTCCTTGAGTAGCCAAGTCACGCTGCAGGAATGGTGCATGCATGCTCTCCTGCAAAGCAACTCACGGCAGTGGAGACAGACACAGGATGAACATTGGTAAGTGGTCTCACCTGAACACAGAGCAGACTGGGGTCTGGAGAGGGGGTGTCTGGTCTGAGGCGCTGCTGGAAGCCCGCCTTGATGTGTGCCAGCTGGGCACTCTGGTCACCTGCACTTGCAGCCAAATGCTGTACCATTGAATGCTATCTGAAAGATCACACACTGCATATGCGAGGCTTGTGAAATTGTTAGTCATCAGACGGGTAAAGACATGCATTTACGAGGCTTATGCAATTGTTGGGCATCAGACAGGTAAGAAATGCAAATTTGGGCATCAGATGGGTAGAATTTGCAGTTGTTGGGCGTCCATAGGCATCGGACAAATAAGGAAACAAGCACACTTCCAAGGGTCATTGGCTTGTGACAGAACTGCATTTGGTGCAGCCAAACAGCTGGACAATTTTAAGACAGAGGAGGGACTGAAGGAATCCTCTGCATGCAAGCATGCCAGTATGTCACAGTCTGTCAGCATCACAGTGATGCTGTTGCTGCTGATCAATCTGAACTGCAGCTAGAGCTCCTAGTTGGCTGACCTGCAGCAGACTGGTGATAGTCTTCTACTTGTGATACCCCTTGGCTCAGAGGAATCACGTTGATGGGCACTGAGACAGCAGCGCATGCAGCTTGCACATCCTGCATGTCCAGGCACATGAAAAGGATCGGCGACAGAATCAGCGAGGGCAGCATAATCAGCGGGAGCAGTAGAATTAGCGGTGGAAAGACAGCAATTGGCATGAACCCGTTGCTAGAATTCATGCCAGAGTCAAGTGAAGCGTCTCACAGGAATGGCACCCATGTGTAGCATCAGGAAGCAACAGTGGGCATGGTCACATGGTGCATTGCATGACTGACCGGCCATTCAGAATTGTGTAAGCAACCACACTTGTCAAGTGCTGCGAGAAGCAGCTGGCAGCCTGAAAACTTGATGCTGGAAATACCAGAGCACCCGAGTATGGAGAAAATCTGCTGAGATGTCAATGCGAGTTGTCAATAAATTGTGGGTATACTGTGATACCTCCAGTTATGAGTAGTGCAGCAAGGTCTGCACAACAAAATGGAAGTGATCGATATACCTTGTGAGCTTTTTCAGCAGCAACAAGGAGCTGCTGCAGCACTTGTTTTGACATCCATTCCCGGAACCGCTCAACCCACACCTGCAAGAACAAAATGTAAGTCAGATAAATGACTTGCATAAGCATGCTGTGGACACTGCTTGGACTGCACTGTGCAAACCATGCTTGCAAGTTGGATGATCTGACATTGAACAGACAGGCCATATCCTGTCACAAAGCATCAAAACCCAGACTTTGCAGAGTTGGTTTTGCCCAGGTGAAAGCTAGAACATGCTGTCATTTACATTTAGGGTTTAAGGTTTTTGGGTTATTCTTACCTCCAAGGTACGTCTGTCTGTCTTGAGCTGTCTCAGCAGATCTTCCAGTGCTTCTGGGGAGGTTGGGTGCAGGCCCCCATCAGGGGCATGGGGGCTGCCAGCCTTACCCCTAGGCACAAGGGAGGGGTGGTAGGTGGGCACTGTGCCCCCAGAGAATAAAGGCGCTGCAGAATTGGCTTGCATGCCTGCACACATACACGTACATCTATACAGAAGTTGGCCCTATGATGATTGCGTTGAGAGCAATGCTAGAGGCGTTGCATACTGGCTCTGCGTCACAAATAACGGCAATAGTAGACACAGTTCAGGCACAAATGGGCAGATGGCTTGTTTACTGATGTCCGTGGCGTTGTTCATGCACTCGAAGCATTGCATTGACACTGCTGCCATGGACAAGCTAGCGTCTGACACAATGACAAACACAAGCTCTTTGCAATCCCAAAATATATGTTTGAATTCAGAAACATCATCACTACATTAGAAATCTAAATTTTTAAAATGCGTGGGGACAGTACAAAGACTTTCCTACATCGGGGAGAGGTTCTAGATAAGCATCAAAGCAGCGTCCCTGTCATCAAGCTGAAAGACTTCAAAACGAGACAGGCCACCACCTTTGAGTGGAGCAACAATGCCTGGACAGCTGACCAGTTGAATTACAGAAAGACTGACAATTTACATTATGCAATCTGCATGCTGCACCCATTGTGTATGGCTGCGCAGGCAAGTGAAGCTGACCTGAGCCTCTGTCATACGGCGAGAAGGTTGTCTCGTAGTGTGGCTCTGCTGGCGGTGCTGCAGGACTTGTGCCCATGTCAAAGGAATCCTGAAGACGCAAGTGTATCATTGAGCAATGAAAACGCTGAAGTAGCCAAGGGAGAGCTGCTTGACATAAGTGATGGTCACAGCATGCAGGGAGGCTGGCAACACTGGCATGGTGGCGTAGTGCCTGGGGTGTTGTAGGCATGAAGCAGCAAGAAGGCAGCGTACTCAACATGTGTTGGCCTTGCAGCGTGACTAGACCACCTACCATGTATCGCTTACATTGCCGTGATGTTGTGACCACCTCAGCAGCATTGTAGGGGGAATGACGCCCATGGCCTGTTGGAGTGAAAGGGGAGTATGGAGAGCGGCTTTCTCTGTTTGCTTCTGAGTAGTAGGAGGTGCGTGGTGTGTTGGAAAAGGCAGGGGAGCTGATTGTCTGTGCACTGCGCTGCGCATTGGCACTTTGAAATCAGTTTTGAGCGTGAGCAAACAAAGTGTAGAGAGTGAGAAGATACTTTCATGGCAGTCCGGTTACAGTGCAAAAGGTATTGCGTTGTTTGAAACATGCAACAGACAGTGCAGTAACATCAGGAAAAGCCACAGCAGCCGTTCATATAAGCAGTGGGCTCACATTTGGGGCGCCCAACGGCGACTTTAGCTGCTGTGGTGCAGGCGCTGCTTGCGTTGCCTGCGTAAGTCTGTGTTGCTGTGGCACCTCAGCATCCTCAGCAGTTATAGGAATGCCCAGAAGCTTTCGCTGCGCATTGGTTTTTGTTGCTTCCCTGTGATTTGCAGCAGAGTCTCAGCAGTGCTCTTTGCTGTTCACAACGCTGTGCCTATGTGCGTCCGGTCAGTCTCACCATGCTGGCTTTCGAAGAGCTGCCAAAGTCAGGTATCGCAGCGCTACCGTCAGGCAGACACCGGCTAAGATGTATAGCAGCCAGCCTGTGATCAAACGCATCAGGATGTTGACCACTGAGAACAAGCAAACTAACGCTGAATGCCAGGCATGTGCATAGCCCTTGAATGTCAGCTGCTGACCTCGCGAGGTAGACACCGCAAGAGTGTTCGGGAGCCAACCGGTGAGTGGGTTCCTGCATGCCATGGACCGGGTTGCCAGTTATTGTTGAGACCTTACCCTCACTTCGTCAAGTCGATGCAATGCTTGCCAAAAGTTATGCGCAACGGTCGTTCTGTACCCTTGCCAGCCGATGAGCGCAGTAACAAGGCCGCAGATGCCGAAGAAGCGCAGTCGTGCAGGGGCCTTGACGACTCGTGCTTGAGTAACATCATAGTACTCCACCGTTGGCTTGTTCCAGCCCGACACAATAGGCTTTTGCATCGCTCAGCGGCTGCTCCTGCATCGCTCATACACACACACAACGAGACAAGCAATGCCCCTTTTGCACGGACCACGTGCAATGCTGTTCCGTCGAGCACGTGATGCAAGATGCCGTACGCTGTCCAAGCGAGCTGACGAGGGACAGGACAAGGTTGTCTAGCCGTTGCTGGGTTCAAAACATTGGCGAACTTTCGAGATTCAACGAGAAATTCAGCTGTACTGCTCACCGGCAACTTGTCTCGAGTTGAGTTCCTGCCAGACCACATCGCGCGCTTGTCGAGATCGCTGCGACGCTCTCCTTCAGCTAGCGGTGCCGTGTGTTGAACTTCAGTCCGCATTACATTGCACAAATTAGACTGACTGGACAAAGCGGTGCCGGGAGTGACTGCTACCCTCAAGTTTAGCAAAAGGCGAAAGCTGCTCACAACGTGCGTCACCGAGCTTTCAGCCCTGCTGTGTTTCAGCTTCGGGCATGTAGCATACATTGGCCGGTCGAGGTCGCACTATCCTGCATTTGAGGAGCCAAGCGTCCGTAGCGTCGGGATTCCGCTATCTGCGACACACTTATGACGATTGAGAAATCTCGGTGTTAGCCCCCTTGAACGCAGCATGGGATGCTCAATCAGCAAGAGCAGGGTGGTTGAGTCACAGAACGGAGAGGTGGGTTCTCAGCTGGGAGCTGCAAGTCTCATGCCTCAGATATTGAAATTGCAAGCTGTGCTGCTTTGTCTTGCAACCTTGCATACGCAAGGTTTCCAATGCATGGGTGATTGTATGATTGCAATAATAGCCATGCCTTGATTGTAAAAGTGTCATATATGAAGCATAAGCAGATTGGAAACCAAATGTTGCATCTGCAGTGCATGCAGACACATTGCCCATTATGACATTTCCCCATGCATACTGCAGGAACCCAAACATGCAACAGCAAAGCAAGACAGCATCAGGACAGACACTGCTATGCCAGTAACTTCCCCATCAAATGGGACTTCTCCTTTCAGCAACTACCTGGAAAGGAACTCCACGCCTAGTTACAGGCTGCAGCATGAGTACAGAGGCGGCCACAAGCCCAATGATGAGCTAAATCGCATCAGCACCCTTCAGTCCTTAGACATCCTTGACACCAAGCCAGAACCAAAGTATGATGACATCACAAAACTGCTGTGCAGCATCTTTGACATGCCAATCGCACAGCTATCTCTAGTGGACAGAAACAGGCAGTGGTGCAAGTCTCTGCAAGGCCATGACAAGAGAGAGATTGACAGAAACACAGCTTTCTGTGCATGGGTGTTGCTACCAAAACACCCCAAGGCTCTTGTTGTGGAGGATACTCTACAGGATGCCAGGTATGTCTTGAAGCTCAGCCAGTGATTGTGAATGGTGGAAAGTATATGCAGAGCACTTGTAGCTGTCCTACCTGAATGAGCACTGGCTGACAGGGCACTTATGCATTGTATGCTTCTCTGCTCTGCATGTTGTCTGCTCACAGAGGCATCAGATGAAGTGTGTTTTGCTGCTTTGTGTTGAGGCTTTGTCAGCTGCATGCTGTGGCTTGTATAGCTTAGTCATAGCACCAGTCATGTTGTCGTGCTCACTGACGAGTGTCATCTGTCTTGCTGCATCTCAGCGCGGCCTGAACTCCAGCTTTGCAATCATTGTTGCTTGCCTTGAGCACTTCCTCTGTTGCACATTGCTCTGCATCTGTATGCTACAATTTGTCTCACAAAATAGCCATCCAAGGTACAGTATATGCAGGAAAGTCACAGATGTATGTGGGTACCATGTCAGGCACATCATGTACCCAGAACACACATGGATGTGCGTAATGTTGTGTTTGCTGCCTGCAGATTTCGCGACAACACCTTAGTGACAGGTCACCCTTTCATCAGGTTTTATGCTGGAGCGCCGCTGATTGCCTCAAATGGGCATCGGCTTGGATCTCTGTGAGTATTATGCGGCTGTGTGCACTTTCACTTCAATATGGCAAAGCAGCAGAGCATTGTTGTCAGAGCTGCATCTGATAGTGCTAATGATTTATACGGCTAGTGTGAATTTGATGTAGTCATTAGATAGTTGTGTACATGTTCTCGACACCTCTGACAAGAACATGTTCATGATCTTTGATGACTACATCATAGTCCAATTAGCTTTCAACAGCATTAGCACTGTTGAGGTTGCTGCTGCCAGGCCTGTCAAGCACGCGCCTTCACATGAATCATGTGCTGACCTGTGTCACTTTTGAATGCAATGGTAGCTGTTGGCCAGGCTTGATGTCCCTCAATTTGTTGCCGGTGCCCTTGTGTCATGCTGCATGGACCTGTGACATACCACATCATCAGGAGTCACACAGCTATAGTGACGTGCAATCTCACTGTATGCGGTCACAATCAAGGTCAAAAGCAGTGTCTTCAGCAAGCAGTTGGGAGTAGACACTTTTGGCATGAGCTCCTGACCTATTATGCAGGTGCGTCATAGACAGACGGCCGCGTACATTGGACACAGAGCAGCTGGCACTGCTCTGTAACTTTGCTGAGATGGCAGTGCGTGAAATGGAGAAGGACAAGCTGTGCACACTGAAGAGGGGGGACAGTTTAGTGGCGGAGATGACAGCAGATGGCATGCACCGGGCTGCAAAGGCCCTGACCCAGGGGGTGTTTGTGGTGGACGTAACTGCCCCTGGGTGGAAGGTCCTGCTCATGAATGATCAGGCAGCTTGCTTTGCAGGTGGGCTGCACACATAACCACATGACAGGCACTTTGTCATGCACAGGGCAAGCAGAAAGCGAAACTGCACAAGCTGCTGTGTCTGGTGTGGTGTATTGTATGCTCTGTCAGCTTGCAGTGCGTCTCAAGCATGCTGCTGCACTGTCTAACATGCTAGAGCCATGCTACCCATACAAGGGTGCACTTTACTGATAGCAAGAAGCATCCACTCACACACATATAACCTCCCATTCAAGCAGTGTTTTACTGTACATGCTTGGGCAGGGCGTTTTTTTGCTGTCTTTGCTGAGTTGTAGTTACACCAGAACAGGGTTGGAACAGCATGGCAGATGCATGGGTTCTCGAGGCATCAGCATTGCTGACATTATTTCAATTGCTTTCTCAACCACATAACCACTCATGCAGCATACGCCATTGCCGTCGTGACGACTGCTATCATAGTTATTGTTGTTGTGCAACGTATGCAGGTGTCGATCGGGAGCTGGCCCAAGGGCAGGGCATCTGGGGCCTTTTCCAACTGCCCTCAAGCCGGGGCCAGCCAGAGGACCTGTACTCCCACCCCATCAGTGAGAGCCTGGAGTTCAGTGTGGTGGCCACCAGCACTGCAAAGCAGCACAGCCTGTCACTCACATTCAGGTCAGTCTGGCACAGTCTCTGCACAGCTCACACGGCCAAAGGTTCTCTCAATTGCATTATATGCGCACAATGTCATTCACACCACGCAGGCTTGGGGTGTGTACTGTACAACTCTTCTGCACAGCAAGCAGTCACAGAGGTGTCTCAGGCGCAATGTTGTGTGAGATATGTGACAGACAAGATGATACCAAGTCTGATCCTTTAGTTGATGGTACTGGCACAATTTGTCCAACGTGTGACCGGAGGCTAACCTGTCATCTGCCATGGTCGCATGCTTCTGCATTACAGTCTACAACAGCAGGGCCAATCAATGTATTCTATTGCCTACATCAGTTTTCAAGCTTCAGCAAAGACAAGCAAGACGAGTTTGAGCGCATGTTTTGACGAACCATGATGCAAGATGGCATTTGTGCAATGGTGGTTTTCATGCAAGGGCTCCTGGTGGTGCTGCAGGCCAGCTAGCAGTGATATGATGGATGAGCACATGCCAAGCATTGGCATACCCAACTTTGTGGACTTCATGCAGCGCAGAACCAAATCCTTCTACTTCTGTTTTGTCACCACTGTGGAGAAGGGGCCAATGCCAATTGCCTCCCCTCCTGGAACTGCCCTGTGAGTTGCCCTTTGCCCTATCCCATGCTGTCTGCACATTCATTAATCCATGCTTTGAATCTGCGCCTCCCCCTATGATCAGGTGTTTGCAGTCCTGAGCAGCTTCCTGAGGAAGGCCCTGTCTGTCTCTCTGTGTGTGTGTGTGCGTGCGTGCGTGCGTGCGTGCGTGCGTGCGTGCGTGCGTGTGTGTGTGTGTGTGTGTGTGTGTGTGTGTGTGTGTGTGTGTGTGCGTGTGTGTAGCCCATGAACAGCAGCAACTACAGACATAGCAATGCATTTACTGTGAAGTGAAGTGATGATCATGTGCATGCATTTGACTGCACACATGCGTAGAGACTTGTGCATTGCGTTTGTTTTTAAGCTGGTTGTGTATGTGCTGATGCCCTAGCCATGTGCGTTGAGGGCACATTTGCATGCCTGTGTTTGCAATGCTGCTGGCTGGTTGCATGACTGACCATCTGCTCTGTGTTTGGTTTCCACATGTTGCGCTCACAGAGCATTCCTGTGATTGTTGCATTCTGACTGTGGACAGGATATTCACATTTGGTGTCGTGGCCACAGAGCTGGGTATAGATGGGATTGTCATTTGTGGGGATATGGGTTTGAACATGTGTTGCTGTATGATGTTCAGGATTGAGTCTTCTCATGCAAAGGGCTTGACACCATTCCAGGATGTGCGAATAGGGCCGCTGGTGGGGAAGGGCTCCTTTGGAAAGGTGTACAGGGGCATTTGGGATAATGTCATTGTGGCAATCAAGGTGAGTTTGCTGCAAGTGGGTATGACCAACATGCTGCTGCCATAGAGAATTGCTGATAAGCTGCCATCAGGATGCTTGCAGAAAGCATGCTGTGAAGGAGTGATAACCCCAGTGAGCTGCTTTACATTCCTGAGTGCATGTCAAGCTATCACTTGCTTGTGGTCTTGATCAACAAGCTCAGAGCAGTTGAATCAGTAAGCTATTGGGGCCAAGGCCTGATCAGTACTCATATATCAAGGTGGCACGGTGTAGACTGGCTGAGATGATACAGTTGTGGCAGTCTGAGATGGCTTTGCATCACCACCCCTTGACACTGACTCATGGAAAGACGCTGCTAGCTGGGTTGCTGTACTTATACATCATGAAGCTTTACAAGGCGTCCAGTCATGCATACATAAACACTGAGCCTAGGTCGCAGCTTAGGTCTCAGGTGCATGTCAGACTTCACCTGTGATCCTGCATTCATTCTTGCTCAACTCAACAGCTGACTCCGCGCAAGTGGGTTTGCCTGCTGCCTCACATAGTCCCTTGCTGGCTGCTGTCTCATGACTCCCATGAACTCCATCAAAGCTGTGTCTGGCGCAATCACCAACTGGCACTTGTCTCTTCAACACCATCAAACTTCATCATAGCTAAGCTGAATGCAGGTCATTGAGCATGTTGAGCAGCTGCAACAGATCAAGGAGACCCCCTCCAATGACCCCAAAGCAGGGCAGGACGGCTTTCAGGGCGACACACAGGGGCAGCCAGGAAGCGGCGCTCCTCTTCTTGAGGCTGTCCTGGGCCATGGCTTGAGGCATCCCAATGTGGTTCAGACCTACAAATATGCCACTCATCATGCTGAGGTAACACTCTTGGCTACGCCGTACCAAAGCTGGGACAGAATGACTGTTTGATGTCAATGCGCAGCTGCAGCACAGCTGACAGGGACCTGAAAGTGCGTGTGTGTGATGCAGTACAGTTGCAGCAGCAATCCTGCAGGCATACATCCACATTGTTACTGCTGGTGTAACAGCAATGACTTGAGTTCTTTGACAGCCAGCAAGGGAACAGCTCTGCCAAACGCTGGAAGGGTCTAGTAGATTTTGAGGCTCAATTGATCGTCATGTCCTCTTGCCTGTCCATTTTCTTGATCAACATATGCTGATCAATGTATGCTGATGGTCTGCAAGACTCCTGGGGCTGTTGACTGCCTGCCAAGCAGCAGCTAGTTCCTCTGGCTTGCTCCATTTGTTGCCAAAGACAACACAGCAACACAATTCTACTCTCCATCTGACACATTCTTTGTTAATCATCAAAGCATATGTCTGTTGTGTATAGGTGCGTAGCGAGCCCTTTGCCGACAGGCTCAGCACAGTGCCAGGGTCCCTTCCCCCTTCAAACCATGGCACCTTTGCAGACATCAGGGAAGACTGCTCTGTCCGGTCTGAGAGTGCGTTGCACTGCACAGGGAAGCATATGCTGGAAACTTGGCTGCTGCTGGAGTACTGCGATAAGGGATCGTTACAGGTGAGATTTGTGCTGTCTGTCTACCATTGGAGTCCTGAGGCCCCTCTGCAATTGAGCCGAAGCATTACATCAAGAAATGTAGCAGAAACATAGCAGCAACACCTGGTATTGGTTCCCAGGCGTTGATGAATTTGTGTCTAAACTGTGAAACAGGTGTTGCCCATAAGTCAGTGCTGTTTCTGTGTCCTGAGGAGCTGTTGTGCTGCCACTTCTCAAGGGCGCATGAGAAGTAAGCACTCTGTGACGTTTCAGAAGGTAGCACTTCCAAGCAGTGTATGACAGCAATAAGGTGCATCACCAGGAGGCCCTTTGGGCACTTTTTTCTATAAAGTCTTTGAGTTTCATGGTATCCATGCTGTGCCATGTGATTCAGGAAGCCCCAAACAGAGAAGATCTGCATGGGCCTGATGTGAAAAACGTCCTGTTTACTGCACGGGGGACTGCTGCATTTGCAGCTCAAAGAGAAACATGCATATAAATCCTCCTGTGCTGTACAGGACGGCATTGAGCAGGGCTGGTTCAGGAAGCCCCAGACGAAGAAGATCCTACAAGGGGGTCCAGACGTGACAAACATCCTGGTCACTGCAAGGGAGATTGCGGCTGCCCTGGCCTACCTGCACACCAGTGATGTGCTGCATGGTGACCTGACCGGCAACAACATCCTGCTGGCCAGCTCACACAAGGACAAGAGGGCCTTCACAGTCAAGGTGCGAGAGGCTGCAGTCATGTATTTATTTATTTATTTATTTATTTAATCATTTTGTTAATTTAGTTAGTTACTCGTGATAGCCCTATTGTACAGGGCACAAACCAATGGGCTGCAGTCATTCATTTGATTTATTCATACTTTACAGTCTGGGGTGTGGAGCCAGTTGTGACTCATCAGACATCCAGGCTTGAAAGCACAGGTGGATACAGTCCATTTTCTGAAATCTGCACTTCCTTTTCAACGCCTCAGAAGCTCTGATGTATCTGGGCACAGCAGGAAAGCATAGGTGTGCATGTTGGGCTTGCTAGTCTAGCAGTTGCTGTCACTCGTCTTGCATAGGTCGTATGGCTGGCATACTCAAAGCATGACACAAAGAATGTCCGATTTGTCAATCAAAGCTGATGTGCAAAACCTTCATCATAGACAACTTGCAGTGTGTTTTGCTCAGGGCTGATTCATTCTGTGTGCATCAGGAACGGTGGGCAATGTGTGTGAATCATGAACGTTGGTACGTGCATGCAGGTGGCCGACTTTGGGTTGAGTCGGCAATCGTCATCGTCTACGGTAGATACGGACACTTACGGCACAGTAACCCACATGCCACCCGAGCTGCTGATGGAGGGAAAGCTGACCAAGTCAGCTGATGTGTACGCCTTTGGTGTCCTGCTGTGGGAAATGTACACAGGTCTGATATTCATCACCTTGTCCAGGTGGATGATATTGTTACCACCACCAAACCCCCCCCCCCACTCTCCCCACCCTCCCCTCTGCCTTTCTTCTCCTGAAACACAATGTCACAATATAGGTGGGGCAGTCATTTCCATGTCTTCCACCTAATGCAAGTGATGAACTGCTTGAAGTGATATGTTTGCACCGACTGATTTTGCTGTCTCTGACTCAGCTGGCAGGAATTGCCTGTTGGGGCCTTAATGTGCAAATTTTGGGGAAGGTTCCACCATATGTCATTGCAGCCTGTGCTGTGCACTGCCCTTTGTTGCCATTTTGTGTCATGTCAGAAAAATTGCATGCTGCAAGATTGTTTGCATGATGCATACCCCCATAGCAGTATGCAGATGTTTCTGCCATATCCTGCAAAGTTTGGGAAGTTACAAGTCAACATGACAAAATGAACAAGGTGGAAACAGCTTTGATTACACCCATCCATGTTGGCTGCCCCGTTTGCATGTCAGCTAGCTATGCTGCAGCTCATGACAAGATTGCATGTTGTGGAGTGCTTCTGCCGCATACAGTCAGCTACCTACGCTGCATTTGATGATGAGATTGCGTGTTGTGGAGTGCTTGTGTGGCGTACAGGGGAGCGACCATTTGCTGGCATGCGGCACGCACAAATCATCTACCATGTCACCACTTTGCGAGCTCATCCTGAGTTTCCGAAGGATACTCCGCCCAAGCTGAAGGTATGCTTGCCATGAATCCACGATCCTCTATATAAAATCACCCTGTATGTAACACTTGATACTGATATGTCAGGCAATGTATGTTGCAATTGAGGAACTGTAGCATGCACTCAGATGATTCAGCATCTTTCGTTGTGCAGCAGTGTTGTTTTAGTACTCAAGCATAAGGCGGCAAGTGTCGCATCATGCCCCAAGCAATTTGCCCTCAAAGTCGACTTAGACGTCTACATGCTACACAGCACATCACAGTCTCATTTCTGCTGCCTGAACCCTTATGCATAGTGCAGCGATAGACATTGCACGTAAGCTGACCTGATGTTCATGCTGTTGCTGTTGCAGGCCCTTGCAGATGGCTGCATGCATGCAGACAAGGAGCAGCGCCCCAGCTTTGATGATCTGCTGGTGTCTTTGGATGAGCTGCAGCAAGAGCTTAGCCTGCAAGAAGAGTCCAGTCTTGAGCAGGACTCGGCGTCCAGCCAGACCAATGGCTTGGAAACATGACCAAGGAGAGTCCAGTCTTGAGCAGGACTTGGCGCCTCGCTACACCAATCGCTTGGAAACATGAGCCCAGCTTCAAGGCTGTAGCATGACACTGAACAGACTCAGCAGAAGCCTCAACTGATAGGACACATGTGGGACCCCGTGTGGGGAAAGGAAGGAGGGGGTTTGTCAACCCTTGAAGTCATGTGTCAGGCTTTGGGTAGCGAACTGGTTTGCATCAGTTCAGGCTGCGACTACGGACACTTTGCTGCTCAGCTGTGCTCCAGAAATGGATCAAGAGCGAGCATGATATGACGGGCATGCTCAAATGGTGGTACGGCACGGCGTGGCAATGAAGAACTGAAAATTAACTGATTGATCAAACTGGTTAATTGATTGATCAATTGATGTTGCTGACCCCTGACCTGCCAGACACCGCTGTGCTAAAGCAGCCCTGTTGGTCAGTGGGGACATTTTGCCAACCACTGGCAGTTCGCCCTTGATCTTGTTCATGCTATGACAGAGCTCAGGCCTAGAAGGCGTTTCGCTGCTGGTTGTCCACAAATATTCACAATTTGGTTGTCTCATTTTGGATTGGACACAGCATAAGCGGCCTTAGCAATTGGCTTTAGATAGCTTGCATGTACCCCAGACACTTTTACTGTCATCTTTGCTCATGTGCATAAGCTCCATTTTTGGGTACCATGCACCTGAATACTCAGATTCAATTGAAAATTGACCTGCATGGCAGCACCCTTCAGAATTTGATTTTCCTTCGACTCAGTTGAATTATGCCCTTCGTATGGCTCTACAGTTCTGGCCAGACCATGGTCAAGCTATTGGTGTCTATTTCATTTTAACAAGGCAGTTGCAATGTTGTTGAATCAACAACGCATGCCATGCAAGGTGTGCTCTGAGAGTTGAAAAATTGCTTCACAGCCAGTAGTGGTCTCACGATACACTATGTGCTTCAGGTAAAGTTTGCCACAGGGGAAATAGAACAGGTGGTGAGAGTGATTGTGGCGCACCTGGGTATGATGCATTGCATCCAGTGTTTGCTGCAGTACTCAGTAGTCTGGGGGTTTCAAAGAATGTCTGGGCGGCTGCAAAGTTCTACCAAGTGGCCGGCCACGAGCCATCACTATTTCCATTTCACATGTCAAAGGCAAGGAGACTGGAACTTCCTCAGCTCACAAGCAAGGCCTCATAGCAAGTTGTCACAGATGGCTGTGTACACTTATGCAGCTTGGTACACGAGTTTGTAGTAGATGCTTGTCATGACTTTACCATGCTACGTTCAACAGCCAATGCTGTGTCACAATGGCTCATGTGAAGCCCTCACCCGAGCTTGAACATCCAGCACAGTGTCACCAAACATTCTGTCCTGTCTGTCCAGCAGATCCTAGCAGCAAGGCACATATGACTGGCATTTGACATGAAGACTTGCCCTTGTACTGCGACTGACTTACTGAAACCAGGTCAAAGTCAACACAGAGAGTTGATCTCTCCCATGTAAGATTCTAGTTCAGTCAAGTCAAGTAGTTGGCCAATACTTATTTGACTGGATATCTAATGCTTCGGCACAAATTTACATCTGAACAGCGTCAGACATGAGCACAATTACAGTGTGGATACCTCAGTGAGCTGAAGTGGCAGTGTGATGACTAGCTAGCTCAAGCATTACCTCACATCGTCATGTTACATGTGCTGCCACACGTCGATGCTGTGCTTTGTTTGCAGCACGAACCTTATTCACTAACAGCATGGTTCACTGACACGTTTTGCTCTCACTACTTGCTAGTAGCTCACTTCACGCTGAATGTGTGAACTGCTTGTGTGAAACACACATCTAGAAACAGAAACATATACACCAAAACATTACAACTACAACTGCAAGTGAACAGAAACGCCGAGTAAATTGTTTCATCCAAGCTCTACTGTGCAGAGCAGATTTGGAGTAATAAGTGACACTGGATTTGGATATCTCCACTATTGGGAGTATGAGTAGTACAGGTAAGCGCAGGTGCTGGGGCACAGGGGCAAGCCTGGTCTTCACAGCAATATGATATACCGTGGCTGCTATGATGACCCAGAAGGACCAGGCTTGCAAAGCTCTGTAAAACTCCTGGAGTGCTTCCACTTTTGTCTTGATCTCAACTGAACCCCCTTGCCCACTTGACGATGCGTGCGCTGCAAGGCTCTGTCTTGGCCAGTAGTACAAACAAGGTAGGGTACAAATGCAACAGCCAGAACAGGAGGTCTTGACAATGGAAGTCACAAGCTTCAGCCAACTTCAGCTTGCCAGTATGCTGACCAACACAAAACTGCAGGAACTCACCAGCACAGCGCCTCACCTTATGCCGTCGCAATAGCTGCCAGGATGCAGGTATGGACGAAACAAGCGAGCCAGAACCATGTCCATTGCCGGAGTTCCCTGTCCAGCTCCAGTTCTTCTAGTTCCTCCTGCACAGTGTGTTTCAGTGACCTTCTTGACGTCTTGACACCACTCGACGATGCAGCAAGAGTGATTACGCACCTGAGAACGAAGTCACTCGTGCGCACGCGCATTGGGAATGCCTGTTGCGCTTATTGCTGTAGTGCTTGTTGAAGGCCGTGGGCTTGAAAAGAGGCAAGCACGTCTGAGATGGGAAACCGCGGGCTGAGGCCCAAAGAAGCCGCATCTTAATCGACGGATGGGTGTTCTGGCGGACGCACTGGCAAAAGGAAAGTCTCTATCGCATTGCAAGTTGCTCTGCATCCTGCACGTTGTTTCAAGATGTTGAAATTAACACTGCAAGGTGTCTTTCATCTATGGCAGTCGTCAGGTAGCTGCGCTGACACCTAACCACACCTAAGTTTGTGCCATGTATGGATCGAGCCAACAAAAGACTCCCATAGACACCATTGGCACGCGTCAAGAAGAAGAAGACAAGCCATCGCTCGTGGCAGAGCCTGCCAAATGTCATTCATGTCAATGACCTCCGCCCTTTTATCATGGGGACTGTGGGGTCTGACAGCGAGTTTCTTGACTGAAATAGAATCTTGCATGGGAGTTGATCTCTCATGTGTTGACTTTGACCTGATTTCAGTAAGTCAGTCGCAGTTTTTCACAGGATCTCCTTCTCACATGCCAGTCATATATATATGCGCCTTGCTGCTAAGATCTGCTGTGAAGCTGTTCAACCCTATAAGTACGCTCCAGGAGCTCCCTTGAAGACAACTCCACTTGAGCCAGCAACCTGTACTGGGCACAACTAGCGGGAGATACCCAGGTGGGCACTCCTTGGACTTGCAAGACTTGCACCTCCAGACTCTTAAGCAATACCTTAGCAAGCTGATACTACTTGGCAGGACTTGCCAAGGCTGCACTGGGCACTCTCTTGGTCTTGTAATCAATTGATTGTCTGGTCCACTGGTCCAGCTGTGGGCAAAGCAACACAGATTCGAATGAATTCACTTGCCTCACACACGACGCGTTGCTACACCATAACACTCACTCTGCCTGGGGCACAGGCTGCATTTTGGTCAGCTTGCAGTGCAGTCATCAAGCCGTGAAAGTCAATAATTGACAAGAGTGTCTACAAGCACAATGAGTTCCCTATGACATAGCACAAAAGCTGTATTCAGCTGATGGTGAGTCTGTGCAGACAAGTCATCCTACAAGTCAAGCAATGCCTCAACTTTTCTGCTCCCCATCACTGCTGTCAAGTCTGAAAGCGAGGTGCTGTACCAGCCAACCCACCTCTGCTATCAGTGAAAGCATGCTATTGTATGCAGTTTACGTACCTTCCGCAAGTGTGTAACTTCCGCAAGAGATCAGCTGCTTTGAGAACAGGCACAGCAAATACCCAGGTACACATGTCAAGCGCTTTCCATTGGCACAAGTCTCTTTCCCAACGTCGCAGCCCAGTCTGACAGTTTTCTGCTGTATGCAGCCCGCTCACCTCCGCAACTGCCTGATGAGAGCAGCTGCCGCAGGCAAGAGTCAGGGGCAGTCAACGCCGCGCTTGTGACTTTAGGCACCAGACAAAGCCTCATCAGCTTTGGCGGCAAACTACCAGCATGAGTGTCGGACCATCCTTGGCATGTTGCCTGCAGGTTGACAAGGTGCAGGCTGAGCAGGATGGATTGGCGGCAACCCTTGCGCGGCGGCGGCTACCCTTTGTCCCCCTTGCAAGTGCGTCTGCAAGCACCCTTGCAAGGGGACCAATTGGACCAGGTGGAGCTGTACATGAGCAGATGAAGGGCAAAACCGCTTTCACCAGAAGGTGCAGCTTCTTGTCATGCATGACTGCTGCATGCAATGCAACATTCTTCTGATGAGATTGCACTACCGGCATGCATCAAGGACTGGGTGCAGCAACTGGATGGAGGGAATGGGTGGACAGTTGTTTGACCTAGCATTGGTGCTGTCAACACTATTTGCACACTTTCCCCAATACAATGGCACCCATCAACAGTTGAAGCTCGAAGGGAGGAGCAGCCTAGCATTGTACTGCAATACACAAACGCTGCGAATCACAATTCATGCTGTAGTATCTGTTGAGTAATTCCCGCCATGCAGTTGTGTTCCTGCAGAGGTGGTGGTGCCTGTACGGCGACGTATGCTGCTGAGCAGGATGTGCAGCGCCTGGAGAAGGGGAAGAAGGACCAGGACCTGCTGATAGACCACCTGCACCAGCAAGTGCGCACCCAGCAGACCGCCATCTACACTCAGCAATATGAGAACCAGCAGCGTGAGACTCAAGCTGCGAGGGACATGCTGGCTGAGGCTCAGGCTGAGATGGAGGGAGTGCACATTGCAATTGCATAAAGTTGCTGATGTTGTAATTTGTTGATGTTGATCCTCTCCTGAGTAGACAGGACAAAAGTGTTTGGTGGCATTGTGCTGGATGTTCAAACTCGAGTGTGGGCTTCACGTGACAGGCATTGTAACGCACCATTTTGCCATTGAACATGGCATGGTAAAGTCATGCCAAGCATCTAACACAAGCTCATTTACCATGCATGACACAGCTGCATAAGTGTACAGCCACCTGTGACAACTTGCTATGAGGCCTGGCTTGTGAGCTGAGGAGGTTCCAGTCTCCTTGCCTTTGACATGTGAAATGGAAATAGTGATGGCTTGTGGCCTTGGTAGGACTTTGCAGCCGCCCAGAAATCTCTTTGAAACCCCCAGCACTGCAGCAATTGTTGGATGCAATGCATCATACCCAGGTGCGCCACAATCACTCTAACAACCTGTTTGTGTTTGCCTGTCGCAAACTTTACCTGAAGCTTATAGTGTCTCACAAGGCCACTACTGGCTGTGAAGCAATTTTCCAAGTCTCAGAGCACACCTTGCGCGGCTTCACATCTTAGGCAGAACCAAAAACAGATCTGCACATGGTGGTAAACAAGGAATGGTGCCATGCTGATTTTCGATCAAAGCTGTTGTGAAGGCGTCTGAACTTGTCAGAAGCCGGCTGAACTATGGGCTGGAAAAGTCTGAGGAGTCCTACAGAACAGGCCTTTCCAACAGATTGTCTTAGTGGATCGTCACCACAAAAAATGCCATGGGACCTGGTACGACATAGGAAGCTTCGTTTGAGGTGACGTTGGGCATGGCCCTCAGCAGTGCCTCCTTACAGGAAGAAGGCAGAGGATTTTGCATCTTCAGCCAACCAACTAGATAAAGATGTGCCAAGGTTGTCGGTAACCTGGTCAGGAACATCAGTACTAAACGTTTATCATGTCTAGACAGTCTGAGATGCCATCTTCCTGAGCAAAGAAGGATCGCATCGAAGAGGTGTGGGGACTGAGGGTGAAAAGTTGGACACTCAAAGACAAGATGATCACTTTGAACACCAACCCGCCGTTATCGGGTCCCTGTTGGCTCTTTATCCCCTTGAGGAGTCGTTCGCTGTGCAGTCGTTGAGCCGGATCAACCGGTTTCAAATTCCGGCAGAATGTAAACATGTGCTGCACTTGCGCTTTGGTCTCGGAGCGCACCAAGAAGCTTCTTGCAAGCTCACGGCTATGGGAGTCTTTTTTGTTGGCTCGCTCAAACATGGCACAGGTTTAGGTTTTGCAAGGTGTCAGCTCAGCTACTTGAGGACTGCCATAAGTCAAAACACTTTCAGTGTTACTATCAACAGCTTGGAACAACGTGCAAGATGCAGAGCAACTTGCGTTGCAGAAGAGACTTTCTTTTCGCCAGTGCGTCCGCCAATAACCCCATCCATCGATCAAGATGCAGCTTTTTTGGGCCTCAACCCACGGTGTCCCATCTCACACGGGCTTTCCTCTTTACAAGCCCACGGCATGCAACAAGCACAACAGCAAGAAGCGCACTTGGCATTCCCCACGAGCGTGCGGAAGAGTCACCCTCATCTCAGGTGCGTGATAAATTTTACTGCATCGTCGAGTGGTGTCCATCGTCGAGTGGTGTCAAGACGTCAAGAATGTCACTGAAACACACTGTGCAGGAGGAACTGGAAGAATTGGAACTGGACGAGAAAATCTCGGCAACTGGACGAGGAAACGCGGCAAGTGTTCAAACGCGCATGGTTCTGGCTTGCGTTCTTTGTCCTTGCCTGCATTTGGGCACTTGTTACAGCATAAGGTGTGGCGCTGTGCTGGTGAGTTACTATAATTATTGTCAGCACACTGTTGGCTGGCTGACGTCGGCTGAAGCCTTGTGACACCCATCGAAACTATCGCTGGCATCTCTGCGTTCAAAGCAACGTAGTTGAGCGCCGAAATCAGATCAGCAGTTTGCGCTGTCCCCCCGCAACTGACCGCCCTGATAGCGTGTAATGTGGCATTGGGGCTGGTGCCAACCGTTCGTCCACCGGCCAAGCTTGCGGTTGCGGTGCCGTGGCCGTTACAGTCTTCTGTGTTGTTGGTTCCGTCGTAGGACCACCCACCAGCAACGACTCTGCTTGCAGTTCCAGCTGCGTTCAAAAATTGAGGGTGATTAGTCTAGATTCCAGTATCTATCAAATAAATGTGGACTCCTATGCCTGTGTATAAACTCGAATAATACCCATCCAACGGCAAGCTAGCTTGATTGACTCGATCCAAATGCCATGGTGGATTCATCTCATCGCTGGCATTAGCAACATTCACTACATCCATGACCGTATACTCCAGGCTCACCTGCACATCTTGATTCGCAGTACTCAGACTCGGGTCCACTGATAAAGTGTCCAACCCGCTAGGATCTTGTAGGACCACCAGCTGCTTCACAACTCCAAAGATGACTTGTGTGCAATTGAGGTTCTTGCATTTAGTTTCCAATGCCCCGCATGTGAGGTCTTGACTGTACGTCAAAATGTAAGACACCAAACCATCACTAGCCTCTTGAGAAGATGTAGTTTCCGGCTGTGGCTCGGGAGGAGTCTGTGCTGCCCATGCTACCGTGAGCACCGAGAGCAAGAGCAATGTTTTGATTTGCATGATTTGTGTTTCTTTTTTCTGATGCCTCTCCTATTCATCGTGGATTATTTCTTGCAGGCCCGAGTGCAATAAGGACCTTGTTTTCTCGGGCACTTTGCGTATTTTCTAGCTTTTCTGCCTCCAGATCTTTTGCCTTTGTGCCTAGTTGACCCAGGGTGCATCATACGCCCACTGCGTGTAGACGCCATTTCACTATTATAATACGATTATAATTTAGTTGCTGGTGAAACTAGTTGTGGAGACGCTTTTCTGCTCAACAAAATCGCCACCCCAAGTGAAACTATCATTACAAACAGCTGACATGCCATGTTTGCATTCTGGAAAACCTCGGCGTTCATACCAGGGTAAGCCATGATGACTGATCATTACACATAAAATCTATGATGTCAACACGCTAACAGAAGACACGTAAGCTACGCCAGACGAAAGGTTGTACAGTGTGACATAACCACTGCTTCCACTAGTGGCTGTAGCTTCTACGCCACACCTAGATGTTCCGCTGACAGAAGCGATCATAGCAGGAGTGTACGAATAAGAAGTTGGAAATTATACATGTATATGATGTCAGGCTGAGCAGTTGCCGCCCCAGACTTCCTGCAATACCTCGAACAAGTAGGCAACCTAGTCGGCTCAGACACCCGTCATGACTCGCTGATTTCCGGCTCACGCACGCCAAAGTCCACTGGAGAGTCTTCGACGTCTCAGGCAGCCCAAGAGGCGAAACAGCAGTCGCCGCAGCAGCCATGTCGAAAGAGAGAGCAAAATAGAGCAGCCCAGAAGAAATTCAAGGAGAAACAACGAGTAATCCCACCCTTCCTCACTCTCCTGGCTTCGGCTAGTGCATGGCAGTTGCACTCTTTCAGGCTCCTCGATGAAACCTTCAGCTGTGAATGCGTCTGCACTGTTGTTTACAAGCAGCTTCATGTGCATGAGCTCTGCTGTGTCTGTTGCAGATAAAATGGCAGCAATTGCAAAAACAGATAGCAGAAGTGCAAGCAGAAAACAACAAATTGGCTGGCGAGAACATTGCGCTGAAGAACCTGATTTCTCCCAGGCACCACAATGCTGCACAACTCCTACCCTCAGCACCATCCAGACAGGTGTGGCTCCCTGCTGCGCTTGCTCTGGCCGCGGACAGTCAGGACTAGTGCACATCCTATTAGCAGCAATGGTGTTGCATGCTGGATGAGCAAAAGCAGACTTGCATACTGCATATGCCTGATTTGCTGTTCAGCAGAAGCTTTGTAATGCATGATGCACATTGTCCTGATCCTTCTTTACTTGAGTCAACCCCCACTTGCAAAACTACTTGGCAAAACATCTGAAACACAGCTCTGTCAGTACTAGGCATAAGCTGATACACCCTCTCAGTCCCTGCAACATCGTGGCATTGCAATGCAGATGTCAGTGAAGCTGACTATTGCTAACAGCCAAAGCTACATCAGATGGGTTGCTGTAGACAAGTGGGCATGCACAGTGCGTCACACACATGAGGTGATCAGCAGTGATGATGCAGCTCGTATGTCACCTCACCAGATGGGACTACTCTGGCAGGTATGTACACTCACCCAGCAAATGCCATAATCCTGTGTGAAAGGCGCGTATGCCCATCAGGTGTCTTGACCTTGAGTCATAGCCTGGTCAAATCGTGAGCAGCACTCAGTTGTGAACTCAATGTCCTGTTACCCAGACAAGCCTGGAACTTCATGTCTTGGCTCTCTTGTTGTGTCACTCCATGTTTCATCTGCATGTTGAATGTCATGCTGCCACTCGCTTGCATCCTGACTTACCTCTGCGCTCAACCGCCCAGTCTGCTCTGCTGATGCCACATCTCTCAACCAGGAAGACTGTCACATGGCTTAAGATTTATATCTAACAGGAATATGTGCGGGAGCTGGCCATTTGCATCACACTTGGAGGACCACGTTTGAGGAATGATCTGGCTGGTCCCACCGGCCGTCGCCTTTCTGGCCTCATAGCTGAGGTGTCCATCCTTCTGGGAGCCAAAGCCAAAACAGACCCCCAGGCCTTTGAATTGTTTAACCTCAGCACTACGCTGCCTCTTGCTGAGCAGAGTCAAGAGGCTGCTGGTCCTCAAGCACTTGCAGATACATCTGCTGAACCAAACTGGCTTGAGCTTGCGGTAAGGAAGAATTACTGAGCACAGCGTGATGTTTTGTCAGCACCGTTGATCTGCCGTCGCGACAGGCAAGTTCCTGTAGCATGAGTAAAAGCCGCATGCAGAATCGAACAACGGCATGCTTGTTATGGACCTGGATTTGCATCTGGGTCACTTGACTACCTGATGTTGTGGCTCAAGATCCTGCCTGCCCATGTCATCAATTGCAAGTTTTTCTTATGTGCAGCATGGCCTATGCTTCAGCCTGGGTCAAATCAGAAACATCTGCCTGCTGCGACGCTTCTACCTACAGCTGCATGGTAAATTAGAGCAGCAACAGAAGGAGGTAAAAAGTCAACAACGGGCTGCACCCTGGACCAGTGTCGCAAACAGTCGCCAGGCAGAGCAAGAGTTGTCACAGCAGGTTCAGAATCTGGAACTGCAGATCCAAGAGGTCCGCATGTTGTACAAGCGCATCCTGCTTGATGGGGTATGACTCTTCTTGTGAAGCAAGTGCTGTGCCGTGCTCTACTGTTCCTTGCTGCGCTTTGCTGGAAACATGCATCCAATACAGCACTGGACCGCAGATAGATGATCCCTTGATCTGATACTCAGCCACATGAATCGCACCATAAGCATGCTCTGCCTTGTGACACGTGACAGAGCTGGTTGGTACATCTATGTCTGACCTGCATGTGTTAGATGTCCACTGACCTCAGCTTTTGTGTAGTCTGTAAGCACCTCTGTGCAGACAGTGCAGCGGCCTGCAGTGATGCTGCATACACAGATGCATGTGATGTGGTGGGTTAGGTTGGGTTGAGTTGAGTTGAGTCGAGCTGAGTCGAGCTGAGTTGAGCTGAGTTGAGTTCTGAGCTGAGCTGAGCTGAGTCAAGCTGAGTTGAGTTGAGTTGAATGCAGGTGTGTAATGAGTGGCAGGCTGCCATGGCAATGATCAGCATTTTCCCACATGCCCCACAGAAGATCTTCACAATGACTGACCTACTGGCAGAGGAGGCAGGGGAGCCCAGTGCGGCCTACATTCAAGCTTCTGTCAAGTTGGATGATAGCCTCGCTGATGAAGCGTCCTCCAGCTTGAATAGCATTGAGCAGGTTATCTACAAGGCAAGCCTAGGCTCTTGAGATCTTGCTGCACACCCCCAAGACCGCAGGAATACTGACTTGATATATCTCCAACAACATCCTGATGGCGATACAAATAACAAGGTACTGATGTGGGATGGCTCCAACAGAGTATCAATATGCTCAGCAAGGGCTGAACATGGTCGCACTGCGTTTCAGATGGAGCCAAAGCGCTTAGTGACCTGACTGTAGCGGAAGGCATATATTTGCTGATTGGAGTGAGTTTTTGAAAATGAATCTCCTATGGGTTTTTGGTAGTGTATTGACCCTGGCCCTGTGTTACTCCAATTTCATGAGCGGCAAGGCCAGGCTCAGTATGTGTACACCTTCAGCATCTGCGGCTGCTCACTTGCTACCTCACAGCAGTAAGGCTGGATTCTGTGTTGCAGCAGGAGTCACATCTTCATATTGGGTATTTGTCAGCCTGCACAGCCTAATTGTAGAGTAGAGCTAAATGCTAGATGACATGCATGAAATGTAGAACACTGTCTGTATATTTGCGCGTGGCTCATCATTCTTTGGTACACATTGCTTCAGGTCGTCGTGACAAAAGGGCATTTATAGGCGTTACGGGCAGGTAGGCATTGACAGTAGCATACTGTCTGTGGTTTGAGATATCATCACACGCATTTATGCTTTTTTGCGTCACCTAGTCGCCTGCCCCATGGCCTTTTATGGAAATCCCTCTTACGAACCCTCAGTACTCTGGGACAAGATTCGTTGTTACTTTGAAATTAACATGCGGATGGACTTGCTGATTTGCCCAGTGATGGAGATGAATGGAAATGCTCGCTAGTCACAGCGTGGTCAACGCCATGCCTATTGCGGTATCAGGGGACGACACTTCCAGAGTTGCGATGACCAAGTCGACCGTATGCCCTGTGCTGCCAGCATATGTTGCGTGAGGCACTGAGCCTGTGACCAGACGCTTCCAGCTTTCATCAGGCATGCCTAGTCCTGTGCAATTTGCGATGCGAACCTCCCACACCAAGCTGTACTATACGCCTGGCAAGGTCCCATCTCCTCTCGGTGTCACAAATCGAGGCAAGTCCCCGCGCAGATCTCAGCAAGCGCTGCAGTGGAAGGAGGAACAGTATGAGGTATGGCTGCATGTGATCAGCCCAGAGTGTGCTGAACAACGCCTTTCTTGCTGAGGTGCTCAGGCATTCAAACCTCTTAGGTATGTAGGAGCTTCGAAAGAAGAACTGCACGTTACAGGCGTCCAAACAGAGGTTACGTTGCAAGCTGGGTGAGGGTGAGTCCATGCGCCTGATCATGATCTGTTTACAGCAACAGTGCTGTTGTGCTCAGCGTCATGACAGTAGATATAGTCTGCTGCAGCTGTCAGGAGACACGAACAGCTGGCAAGTGAGCATCAAGCAAGTGTGTCACAAGGACAGCAGCTCAGAGCACAGACTGCAAGCCTTGCTGAGCAACTCCTGTCACTGTCCAGTCAGCTCAATACAGAGAAGGTGAAGTGTGAGCAGCAATTGCGAGCAGCAAGGAACAATGCACGCCGGTGCTTGGAACTGGATCAGCAGCGGGAACACCTTGAGCAACAGGCAAGTTATCATCTCCTATCTTGCACTGGCATACAATCTAGACGTAACCGCCAACTGCCTCCAAAGCACCAAGCAAAAGGCATCTGCAGATACTACCTGGCTTTCTGCAAAGCATCATGATGAAGCTGAGCCTAACCAGTTCTGGCTGTCTTGCTGCATACATTGCAATGCTTCATTGCTTTCCTGAAGCACAACTCATGAAAACGAGTTTTCCAGAATTGCTTAGTGTCTGTCCACCTTGTAGGTGAAGCAGCTTCACTACAGCTTGCAGTGCTCACACCAACAAAGCTCCATCCTCAGAACAGAGCTGCAGCACAGATGCGATCAGGTTGAAGAGCTGACCAAGGATCACAACGCTTTGCTGACTAAGTTCAGGGAGCTGACTGTACTTATGAGCGAGGCTCACAACAAGCTGAACACTGCAGTGGCTCAGTCTGGCAAGGCAATGGCAAAAGACCACACAAAGGTACAAAACCATTTCTTGATTAGTCATCGCCATGTGTGTGTCATTGGTGTTAGGCTTATGCAAATCAAGGCTCTGCAGCGTCTCAGGGTGTACAGTGACATGTATTGCTAAGCAGAAATATAAGTTTTTTTCGCATGTGCAATTGCCTATGATGTGTCGATCAATGGAGCTGGTTTGGTCTGGGCTTGCTCACAGCTTGATCTCCATTTGATATGCTACACCACACGTAGAGACAGAACACAGACATACTGGTCAGTATGCAGACTTGCACGTTTACAGTAGGCATGCATGCAACACACCATTCCCTGCTATGCATGAAGAGAAACAGCAGGCAACCAAGCAGTCAATCAATCATGTAGACACTGCTTTACAGTTGTCTTATATCTGATCTAAGCCCCCCCTGCTGCAGACTGCTCTACGCACATGGAGCCAGTCCAACATTGCCACATCTCTGAGGCACCTGAAGCACAAGCTGCCCTTCAGCAAAGAGCCCTCAAGGCCTTCTAGCAGTGCCGCCCTGCAGGAGAACATCCCTGCCTTTCGTGCTGCACACCACAAGGTACGTTTGAAGGGTGTCGCTGCAGTTTTCCCTGCCTTTCGTGCCGTCAGGTTTGACGCATGAGTACCAGACTCAAGTCAACACCCGGCTTCTGAGCCATCTGCAGTTTAGCTGAATGTCATGTAGCCCACAAAACCACTTCGGCAAATCATTGTCATGTCAAGTAAAGCAAATAGCTTTGCTGTTGTTGCTTGCAATCAGCATCACCCATGTAACAGCTGTTCTGCTTCTTGGACATTAACAAGGTTGTGATGCATTGCAGGCGACACACACTCCTATGGCTTCTAGGTTGCGGCCAGGGCATCAGCAGACCAATAGCCCTGGGCCCCTGTCCTCCCATTGCCTGACGCCCCCATGCATGCCACCTCCCTGCATACCCCTTCAGCACCCCCATGGGGCAGGCTCCAACAGCCCTGATGTGCGGCCAGCCTATGAGTATACCTGCAAGAAGGACCTCAAGAAGGTAGGCACGTTCTGCTTGTTTATCCACGCCTGTGGCTTCAAGACACCCACGTTGCCTGCCGTGCTGAGCTACTCAAGTTGCATGCTGTCACAAGACCAAAACATTGCTGTGCAGAACAAAACTTGTTGCGTGCAAGTTGAGAAGCAGGTCAGCATACAAATAGAGGGAGCAAGTTCTGCTGTCAATGCATGTTAACATTAGTTGACTTGATTTGTGATCTATGCAGGCGACAAAGGCACTGCTTCAGACTGTGGCTGACAGGGACATCCCCAGTGGGGTCAGTGGGGCAGGCTGGGGTCCCAGCAGGGCAGCAGCCCACAGCCCCTTTGGCCCAATCACCAATCTGGGGCGCAATGCCCGGCCCAACTTCTTCACCCACATGCCCTCCAAGCCTGACTGGTGGCCCCTCAAGGTAGGCAGTGCTCTTTGACACAGGGCAGAACTCAAGGACACTGCCTTTCAGCATTCTAGGCAGCCCCTGCATAGAGCACAGCAATGACTTCGCCCTTGAGTGGTTGTGCAGACTACCTGTAGGCGCAGACCCTCTTATGACTAGGCTTGCTGCAAATGCTGCTGCTGCTGCTGCTGCTGGAGCTGCTGCTGCTGCTGCTGGAGCTGCTGCTGCTGCAGCCCGCACAAACAGGGCAACATTCGTGTGGCTGGTGATGTGAGGTTGTGACTGCTGCACAGTGCTGCAAAAATGCTGAGTGCATTGCTGCTGATATAGGAATGGCAGGACAATCATTTTCTGGAGCGGGCTGATTCAGGAGCCATCGCTGCTGTTCATGACGCTGCTTTGGTGCATATTCTGGTAGGTTGGTTGACAGCTTTGGTGCACATCTTGGTCAATGTTCTAGCTTTGGTGCACACATGGTGACAATGTTCTACATTCCTGGCAGGCAAAGGCTGACAGGACACTTATACACAAAGCATCTTGATGCCTTCAAATGTTGCATGCTATGCATGAGGTGCATATAGTATGCTACTGCATATCAGGAACTGATCAATGTTTGTTTGGGACATTATGTGCATACGTGGGCTGGAGCAATTTGATACACCACATCAACGCAGGAGAGGCTGAACTATTTTGCATCTGTGAGGTCACACAGCAATGTGAACTTCCTGAGTTTGCGTCCTGATGCAGGCTGGGTAGCAAGTTGGCGTGTTTGACTGCAATTAAGCCCGTTGGGCTTTGCAATAGAGAGCAAATGAACCTTTGCTCTCTATTGCAGATTGGCAACACGATGCAAATTGCCTGAGCTGGATACACCATGGCGGAGTTAGCATATGCTCATGCTACTGCACTGCTGGGTTGATTGTAGTGTTTGCATCAGCCCATTGTGTGTTGCAATACTTGCTCGTATGTTTCAAAAACGTGGTACTGTATAGACCACACTGATGTGTTTCACTGGAGTGTGCTTGAATTGAATGTCCTGTTGTCTGCTCAAGACCACCTTTTCGTGCTTCTTCAAAGCTCTTGTCGTTGCTAACAATAAAAGAGAACCAAAATTGTACCGTTGCCAGCTGAACAATGGGCTGCATTGCAGTTGATTTGATTGAAGAGGGCATCGTGGCAAGCCAGATCCAATAATACGATCAAGCGCTGGCTCCTATGCAATTAACAAGCCGATATGCATGAGATGAATGCCACACTTCCATGTCACTGTTGCATCAAGAGGAGGGGAAAAGGTATGTTGATGCAAAGTGCTGAAGGGGAGGGCTACCACTTGTCGACTGACAGAATAGAGTTCTAGAGAAAAGCAGCTGCCCTTGTGCATTACAATCAGATCTAACGGGTCTGGTTACTTGTGATGCTTGCAAGATGCGATTGGCTAGGCCTTGAACAAAAAATGGCGAGTGCATGAAAAGGCTTGTCTCACTATACTTCACATTGTGCCATACTCTCAATCAAACATCTATGCAATCAAGCCTCAGCTGAAGCACTTCAACGACACAGCAGTATGTGATGACAGGTATGTTTGTCACACATCAAATCACCACACACATACACACACATGAGCTGCAAGCCCTGATACCCATGCTCTGTGTTGCACAAACTACACTACACCACAGCAATGCTATAAATGTACAAGTGAAGTCACAGCCCAGATCTTGTGCGTCGCAAAGGCTCTCCATTGACTCTGCTTGAATGCTTGTCCTCAGGAGGTGGGCAGGCATCAATGACTCTCTGCAAGAGTAGCCTGTTCTGCTCCTTGAGCTGATTGACTTGCTCCTCTAAGTCAGCTGTATATTCCTGCTTGCGCTGCCGCGACCTGGCCGCACTTTCACGGTTCTTCACCTACATGACAGACACATGCTGTGTCAAGAACACAGCATGACAGACATAGGGGGTGCCTATAACACAGCATGACGCGTGGCACACCCCACACAGCTGCTGGCCCTGTAGACCAAAAAGGTGCAGGAGCTTAGCACTCTCAGCACATCTCAGCTGCTGAGCTACATCGTATACTGGGTACCAGGCTCAATTCAGCAATACGTAGAAGCACAGAAGGAATCAGGACAAGAAGGCTGATCTGGGCAAGGCATACCATGCGTTTCTGCATCCTCATGGTGCGCTCATCCACCACTTCTGGGTCTTTTCGCTTGCGCTGCCGCGCCCGTTTGGTCTCGCCTCTTTCCTCATCTGTCGCCACAGCTGAAGGCGGTGGAGAGGGACTGGTCTGACTGCCACCCTGCAACCACAAACTCGAAAGAGTCAGATAGATCCTTTGACAGGTTTGCCTTTTGTTGATGTGCGACACAGAGCCTTCTTTGCTCATTGACAGTGAGGTAGCCTCTTGAGACTGCTTGCCTAGATGTGTTTACAAAAGCATGTTGATACACCGCCATGACGGTGTGCAGTGAAAAGATGTCTCACCCAAAATGGTTTTGCAACACTGACTATCCCACATAGTACAGCAACAAAAAAGGTTGCGCACAAAAATGTCAAAGATTGGCGCTACAGCCTGGCAGCACAATTATGAAGCGGCTTACAGCAAGGCTGCTATCTTGTTGCCTTCCCTGGGGATCCAAAGCAGGGGAGGCTGGCATGGGGGCAGCAGTGGGGACGGGTCCAGTCCCAGGACCAGCAGCCTGACTGTGCATCACTCCAGGCCCTGAAGACGCCTGCAGCAACATCACAGACCTTGTCTTCCAAATCGTTTCTCCAGAAGGCTTCAGCATGATACATGGCCAAGTAGGAATTTGCAATTTCCTGTCTAAAAGCAGTGAGAATGCATGCAGCAGGTTTGCTCAATTTTGCAGTTGCAGCAGACACATCAGTGGTTTTCAGAGAGTTGTGCGGTATTGCTATCAGCATTGCTGCTCTGCAAGAAGCCTGTAGCATGCAGCCTGTGTAGACAAAACGTGCTCAGGAAGTATGGAAAATTGTAATGGTATTTGCTTAGACAATGGCACTTTGCATGCACCTTTGCAGTGACACGATAGACTGTACATAGACTGTGGGGTTTATGTTTCCTGTACTGCATGTTGTACATGTCGAGCCACAATCATACATCTGCAAAAGCGTCAGCAGAAGCTTGCCTGTTGTGCTGGAGGATACTGTGTACTTGCTCTGATGTTGACAGGTATGCTGTCTGAAGCCTGTGCCTTTTCAGGCGAGACCTTGCCCGCAGATCGAGGTTTGGTGGGAGACCCTTTCCTCCTTGTCCCATTTGTCTGAGGCTGAAGCAAGGAGGCTTGGATTGGCTGCTGCTGATTTGACTGATGCGCAGGCAGCGGCTGTGGAAACTGCGGCTGATTTGAGTGAACGTACTGCTGCTGTGGGAACTGTTGAGGCAGGGGTTGCTGTATCAAGGCAGGGCGGCCATTCAACTGATTCTGATGCGCAGCGTATTGGGAAGGACTGAAGCTGGGAGTCAGGCCCTGTGAGTGAATCTGAAGCTGGGGTGGGTCTGGTAGGCGTGCATGCTGTACATGTGCCTGGCGCACTTCTGGTTGGGACTGGCCAAACTGCTGCAGAAACTGAAGCTGTGCTGCTTGTATTGGCTCTCGTGGACTGTCTGAGACAACACCTATGCCCTCTAGCAAGTGCCCCACAGTAAATGGCTGCTCATAGTTTGGCTGGGTCTGGTTGGCTTTGATGGCATTCCAGACCTCATCCACAGTCTTGCCACTGCAGTGTACACATGGCATATTGACAGACTGTTTTTCTTGTAAGCTGCAGGCTTGATCTAGCTGCAAGCTAGCAAACTGCCATTTGTACCTGTAGTCCTGTGGTAAGCTCAGGTTTAACTTGTCAAGACTTGGTTGGGGAAATAAGTCCCCTCCGAACATCGGCTCAGATGAGAGTTGGGTGTTCAGCAGATTGGGATCCTTGTCCCAAACAGTCTGAAGGAACTCGTCCTGCGCAGGTAAAGTTCGACGTCAACTGATGTCGGAAGACAGTTCCGAGACTTGCCAACTAGCGTGTCCGCTTGATACCATGTTCATTGAGCCAAACGGTCTGCCACTCCCCATGGAGGCTTGCAACTCGTCCAGAGTCATGTTGAATACTGCGCTAGTCTGCTTTGACAAGGTGTTCTGACGGTTTAGAGACCCCATGTCAACTACGTCTCAGGTGCAAGCTGCTTCTGACTTTCAATCTACGTTAGCTGACGAAATAACATTGACTCACAACACACAGACAGAAGTCAGCTGCACTGGATGCGAAGTGAGCCGATGACACCTGCCTCAAGCTCCTCAGGTACCTCAAGCTCCTGCGCAAAATTTAGAAGCCAACACACCATCGCACAGGGCGACATCAGGGGCGACATTGTTATCGTCCCACTTGCCTGCCCCTTGCTCACACCTGTCGCATCGTCACTCACACATGAGTCAATGACATGCTATATTCCTGGTCATAAGCTTCGAACCCAATAACCTGTAGCAGCTGATGACTTGATCTCGTTCATAGTGTCACACAATTCATTGTATTTGCAACCTGCTAAGCAGATGGATAGCGTCAGCGCTTTCTGCCAGCTATATGTTCATTGTCGTTACGCTAGATTGTGCCATTCAGACATGTGCATGTTGCAGTCTGCTGAGGACTCATCAGGATATGGATGCTGGATGCATTTCGACAACCGGAAAGTATCGCCTGATCCAAAGTTCTTACATACAAGCTCAGCTACAAATGGACAACAGCGACGATGACAACCAGTATTGCCAAAAAGGTATTCATGCAGAAACTACACACAAGTTCATGGACATGGCATGCACATGGACACTTCAGATTTCTGCGTAAAGGAGCTGTGCAGCAAGGAAGCATTCCGCACAGTTAAAAGTGCTGAAATACTTTCAGGCATGGCCACTCCATAGTGGCGCCAGTGCTTTCATGCTTTGCATGCTTTTGCATCTTAAGCCGACATGCATACTGCATCCTGTCAGGAAAATGTCTCTAGCGCCGGCTCATCAGCCAGAGTCTGAGAACAGCCAGCAGCAATCCACCTGGATTGGTAGGCGGATTGTATACCATCCAATCCAGTCCCTCTGCGTTGCTGGGCGGCGGCACAGAAGATATTCCTGATGATACAGTACTATCTGACGACTCACTTGCCTGAGAGGCCGCAGAACTGTCTGCATCTGAGTCCAAGTTTGGTGCCTGATATGGCATTGCAGGCCATTGATGCGTGACCCCAAAAAGGGAGTAAGAGTTGTGACTGCGTATGCGTTGCTATGATCATTTGAGCTGCCTAGTAGCACCCTTGTGGCAGCAGCCATCAACAGCATCGGTCAACAGTTGCAGCTGTTATGATGTCAAGGGTTTGTTATGGATCAGATGCGAGCATGCTGCCTACAGGGGGAGACATGCATGGGAATTGCAATTGGCAAAAGGTGCTTTGTATTCGGGCCCAATCAAAACTTGTACCTCATCACCCCAGATGGAGTACTACAGAATTGCTTACAAATCTCCAGACTGGGAACGCTGCCCTATGCAACCTCTTCACCGACGCCACAATCACTGTTGGAGACCAGGACTTCCAAGTTCACCGAGCTGTGCTAGCAGCTGCCAGCCCCTACTTTGAATGCATGTTCAGAAGTGAAATGCAGGAAGGTAAGGTCTGTCTGCACCTTGGAGTACACTTGCATCTTGGCAGACAAAGCTTGATCCATGCATGGTCTACAGCCTACCACACACTGCTACACTTAGATTGACCTCAATTCTTGCTGTTTCACAAGCTTGTGCTCAATGTTCTGTGTACTTCCTGGCAGCAACAATGTGTATGTACGCAGGCCGTACGCGTAAAGCTGTGAACTATGAGTTACACCCAGACACCTTTGAAATCATGGTGAAATGGATATATGGCTCAGAGGCTTTCAACATGGGCCTGTGGCAGGCTGTGGACGTCTTCATCGCCAGCGACAGATTTGGAATAATCAGCCTAAACAGCGCTTGCTGCAGCATCATTTACAATGGCCTGTGGCACTTAAGGAACAAGCACCCTATTTCAAGTGTGTTTGTGGGGCCGGTGGAAGATTTGCGCCAGAGTGCCCTGACGATTGGCTCTGAGGTTGCTGATGTAAGCTAGTCTGTAATTTCATCTACATCTGACTTCTAGTGACTCTTGATTTGATTGCCATGCCTGCATTGAACTGAACGCGAACATTGCCTGTTTTAGCAATGCGTGGCTCACGTGCATTTGTTGTTGATGCTCTTTCCTGCTCACTCTTGGTCAGAATGCTGAATGCACATCTACATGCGAGCCGTGATGCATCTGCAGATATGTACCAAGTACCTTAGGCAATGTCATGATGGCTTGTGTGTGCTGGGTGGCCGACCGTGGTCTGACTATCGTGATCCCGTTCCCCAGGTGTGACAAGCTCTGACTTGTGCCTTGTGACTAATTGTTTTTTGGTTCCGATAATCCCTCTGTCCCTTGTGGGCTGGGATTGCTTGGCCCCAGAATCCCTACCATGACCAACTGTCCAGCACCATATGCCAGTCTCTTCTTGGTATGACAATGGAGCCAATGCCATTGCAAACGTGCCAAGCTTTTGGCAACAAGAACTGTGGGTGCACAGACTTGCTTTGCACCTTTGTTTGGCTTCTGAAGTCTGGCTTTCCCTTTGTTTTTCACTGCTGTCAAACCAGGCATTGCCTCTGTTAGCCATGGTAGTGACTTTTGAGGACTGGGATGCTCACAAAGACTTTCAATGCATAGGGACAGGCTGGCAGAGGTTTTGCACTTCCTGGTGCATGCACAGCAAGGTTTGACTTGGGTGACGCTGTATGTAGATTGATTTCCGTCACCGTGAAGGCGTTCCGGTTGAGACAGGGAGTGAGACAGGGGTTGCTGCTGTCAGTGAGCACGAGGATCCTATGATCAAATCAGATGAGGATGCCGAAGAGGAGCGCAGCATTGTAGACTTTGATGAGGTTGATTGGATTGAGGTAAAATCAAGCCTGCTGGTGACAAAATGTGACTTGCTGAGCTTGCTGCTCACTGCATGTAGCATGACTGCACTGTGATGCTTTGCCTTTTCGGGCTGCGTTCTGGCAGCATGTGTTGTACTCAAAGATTGTTGATGTCACTGCGCAGTTTCGCCCCTCAAGCGCTGATGACTCACCTCTGAAACCGCAACGCTTGGTATTCAATGTTGGAAACTTGACCTAGAGCATGGTATGCACAGCTGTTTGTCTACAGCTACAGATGGACCAAGGCACTGCCGTTTTGTTCTGTTCAGTTGATAGACATTGCTGACAGGCAGACATACTGTTGCTGTCGCTTGCAGGAGCTGCAAGAAGCTGCAATCAGTAGGCAGTTTGACCCTCTGGAGACTGCGTCTGGCATTTTATTGGGGGTAGCAAGACCACAGCAACGTGCTGGAGCTGACAGGCCATTGTGATGCACAGTCCAAGTGTCAAGCAACTGTTGAGCCTGAAACATGGACAGCTGGCGCCACAGATAGAGCACAATGTTTGGTACAATGTGCATGTGGAAACATGTGTGCACAGGTGCTCTGGCAGCCAGACAAACAAAGCCGCTTTGATCACTTCCTATATTTCAGACGCACATTCCCAGATGCAGTAATTTGCAGAGCCTGGATTACAATGAAGGTAGTGTGCCAATGGTGTCAAACACCAAATCAAGTCTGTTAGATACAGTATGCAAGGTTGTGTTAGTCTGCATGATGCATTGGCATGCATCTCAGAGGCTATGTTTACAGTCATGGGTGAGAAGAAGTGCTGACCTAGGAAGCTGCTGAGAACCATTTCTAGCATGTGTTACTGACGGTCAGCATAAACTTGACAGTCCTGACAGCCAGCCCCCCAGCACAACACATATAGAGCTGAGGATGGGAGCTGAGGATGTTACTACTTTGTCAGTAGTAACACTTATACCAGCAGTGTATCTACCAGATTTCTCGGCTTTGTTGTATTGCGTGCCAGAAAAGCACTTTTTGGCCTGAAAGCCCATGGCATAGCATCTGGTTGTGTAATACAATGCTGCAGCATAGCTACACTGCCACTTTGTTCATACCACCATCTCGAATCGTGCTTCCACCACTCTCGTTTAGGGTTTGATCATGCAAAGACTTTAATAAATCATAATAACTATAATTATTATATTATATGTCATGTTCATGAAATGGCGTGCTAAGATAAGCATGTCGCATTCTGCTGAGGGCACACGAAGATGTGGATGCTAGCTGTGTAGCAACAAACGGAAAGTATCCTGTCATAACATGTTTCACCTGGTAGTCCAATGGTCCATGCATCCATTTCCTGGGTCAGAAGCTCTTACATACAGGCTCTGAGTCAGCAGCTGCTACTACTTTATAATAGATGCCAATTTACGCAAGACAAGTTCATGAGCCTATCGGTTGTCATCATTCAATGCAATATGCTGCTTATGTCAGCAGCCAACAAGCAGAATCTACACACAAGTCCATAAACACAGCATGCTCATGGACACTTCAGAGTTCTGCTTGAAGGAGCAACGCAGCAGGGCTTGCACACGTGCGCACTGTGACAGTCAAAATCTCGAGGAAATTTCAGGCATGGCCAATCCTTACTGAGAGCCAGTGCTTTCATAGTCCCCTTGTGAGATCACCGCCTCAAAGCATTGTGATTAGGTTGTAGCATCTAATGTAGATTGTAGATGTTGCAGCATTTGAGCTGGCTGCATGCATATGGCATCCCATCATTGGGTCAAGGATCTAGCGTCGGTTCATCAGCCATATCACAAGAGCAGCCAGCAAAGTTCCAGCCAGCAAAGTTCCAACAGGTACAGCAGACCCATGAGATGACTCATGCGTGCTGTCTGAGGAGTCACTGGCCAGTGAGGCCAGATCGCTGTCCTGGCTTGAACCTGGATCTGGTGCCTGTGGTGGCACTGCAGGCTGATTGCCTGCCACAGCACCTGAGAAGGGCTGCTGTGGAACCGTCAGGTCTACATTTTGCTGAATGGCGCCTGCTGTTGCTGCAGCAGTCAGACTGGAATCTGACACAGCTCCTTGAGCTTGTGTGTCTGTGGGCAATTCTGGAGGACCTTCTTGAGCTGTTGATGCTGTCTGTAGGTGTGCTGTTGATGCTTTGGTCTGGCTGGGCTTTGGATTTTGGGCTGCGTCTTGGCTGCTGCTCCTTAAATCACCTTGTAGTGTGGCCGGTGCCAAGCTTTGGCTGGACATGCTGACGCCTGCCTGAGAGGTAGCAGGCACTGCAGCACTCTGTTCAATGTCACAAGACTCTGCTGCTGTGTATGCGGTGTGCTGGTTGTCGCTGCCAGCTTGATGTCTGCTGTTGCTCTGAGCAGACCACTTACTGTTAGGAAGAGCTGCTGAGGTCTGGAGGATGCCAGCAGTACTCGCATCAACTGTTGGTCCCGTGGCATGGTTGCTGCTGGTTGCTGATGCAAGGTGTGATTGTTCAGCACCTGCTTCACCAGCTGCTGATGAGTTTGTCTGTGCTGTAGTAGATGCTGGCTGTTGGTGTGGTTCAACTTCAGTTGCAGATGTCACGCCTGGTAATGTAGCATCACCTGCCTCATGAGCATCCTGTGCATGCAGTTTCAGCTGAGCTGGCTGCTGGTCAGCTGATGCTGAAGGTGCAGCTGCTGCAGCTGAGGCAGGCGCAATAGGGTTGGCAGATAAATTAGAGAGCCTAATAGGGGTAGGGGTAGGGTTTAAGGAAGTGGGTGAGACAGGTGTGGGGGCAGGGAGAGGGGGTGAGATGGGGGTTGGACTGGGAGCCAAGGGAGGCTGTGGTGCAGAAGCAGAAGAAGGGGCTGAGGTTGGGGTGGGAACAGAAGGCCTGGGACGGGCACTGAATGCCTGCTGAGCTGAAGCTTTGTCAGCCAAGCTGGGGTTTGGTGCTGAGCTGGCAACCCTAGAATTAGTAGAGGCAGGGGTGGGGCCAGGGGCAGCAGGTGCAACAGAGGCAGGGCCGGGAGCAGAGACTTGGTTGGGGGCAGGGGCAGAGGCAGCCTTTGGGGCAACAGCACTGGTCAAAGCATGGGCAGGCACAGATGGTCCACCGCTGACTGCTGCTGCTGTGCTGCCAGTGAGGGAGTGGTCTGCAGTGTTGCCTGTGCTTGGGCTGCCAGTAGGGCTCATGACAGCTCCACTACTGGGGCTTGCACCGTGAGCGTTGTCGCCGCTGCTCTGCGCCGCATCTCTGGCTGCTTGTGCTTTGCTAGCAGCTTCCTTGCGAGCCTGTTCAGCTCGGGCTTGCCTTACATCCTCTGTTATGACCCTTCTGAGCTCATTAAGCTCTGCTTTAGTCCTGGACTTGCCTGCAGGGGGCACCTTGGGCTTGCCTGCAGGGGGCACCTTGGCCTGTGCCTCGTCCACTTCTTGCTGCTTCTGCCGCATTACAGCTGCCTGAGCTTCAGCGGCAGCCTGCATGCAGGCAATTTCTGCCTGGAGTCTCTCAGCATCTGCAGCTGAAGCCGCTGCTGCCTGTCTAGGCTTGGCAGGCTGTGCTGCTGCCTCCTGGTCAGATGGTGCCTTGCTGTCTCTGGCTGGCTGTGCTTTGGCCTGTGCAGCTGTGTGCACCTTGGCTTGCTTTATTGGCTGTGCCTTAGTAGGCTTGGCTGGCTGTGTGGCGGCTGCTATCTGCAGCAATTGGGGTCTGGGCCCATTCAAGGGGCCTGTTGTTGGGGCCACCTGGGGGGCAGCTGGAGGCACGAGATCAGCAACAGGTGATGCAGCTGTTGGAGGGGGCATAGAGGCAGCTGATGAAGCACCTGTAGGGAGTGCCTGAGGGGTAGTTGATGAGGCCGCTGATGAGCTGGGATCACTGCCATGTGCATATTGAGCAGCTGCTGGTGGCAACTGAGAGGAAGCTGTTGAAGCAGCTGATGCCGCTGAGTCAGCTTCATGTGCAGCAGCTGCCAATGGGCTCTGACGGGACAGAGCTGCTTGCAACTGATTGGTCAGTGCTTGAGACGCAGCAGCAAAGTGCGCAAAATGCAGAGCTGCTTCTGGGTCTTCAGGTGCAGACTGGCTGCCTGCTTGATGCCTGTAGTCAGCAAAAGCACATCAGACCGCACAGTCAGCAATTTGTCGAGTGTTCAAAGAAGTGAGGTGCTGGCTTGCATCTTTGCAGAATGTGTGCTATCATACAGCTGCCCTTACCCTTGGATGGAAACCAACACGCTGCAACAAAAGAGCATAGCAAGCTGAGTTGCGTTATCAAAGCAAATAAGGACATAGGCAAAGGCAGTTATGTACCTCCTTTGCACTGATGCCAGCGCAGCAGCCATGATCTGGAGAGACTCTGTGGCACCAGGCGCTGCAGCGGCTTGCACGTCAGACTGGAGCATAGGCACAGTTGCAACAGAACTTGGTGCTGTTGCTCCCATACTGGAAGCTTGCTGCACACTGAACATTCCAGGTTGGTCCCCAATCATGGTCCCAGATGGCTGACTCCTGCCGCAGCATTTGGTCACATGATGACTGCAACAGAGTATGCATTGGCTTGTTTGTCAGCATTGCCTGTTTGCTTGGACCCGGGGGCGGGG
>JAABUP010001627.1_pt1 | contig 46850 bp, 71 predicted proteins | sample 5559201 | NCBI WGS metagenome assembly JAABUP01 (sample SAMN10711887, study PRJNA513373) | rock metagenome | isolation source: Antarctica rocks | place: Antarctica
AGTGTGACCAAGATCATGGCTGACAGTGAGTACCTGCGGGAATGCCAGGACCTCTTTGAGCTGTATGTCTCAGACTACATCATGCTCACTCGCTGCAAGGTAACGCTAATACTATTCATCCAAGCAAAACCTGCAATTGCCAGCTGGAGCACATTGTTTTGCCTCGGGCTGAAGTCTGCATATGTGTAATGCAGGCAGCACCAACTTCTAGACAATGCTTTTCTGCTAATGCAAATCGTTTGACAGTTTTTGTACACTACATCGACACTGGCACAAAACCCCTGTCAGCATGTCAAACTAGCTTGTCTGCCTAAATGCTCATTGAAGTGTGCATTGGCCATATACACATAGACAGCTGTCAGCATTTGAGCAGCTTCAGATCAGTCTATTGACAGAACTTGCAACACTGCAGGAGGAGTTGGGTTACCTCAAGGCATTGTGGGATATGGTGGGCGCTGTCATGTTCACCTTCACAGACTGGTATGCCACACTGTGGGACAAGATTGATGTTGACTTCCTGGTGGAGGAGACCAAGAAGCTCACTAAGGACATCAAGCAGCTCAACAAAGCTGTGCGCAATTATGAGGTCTACAGGTACAGCTACCTTCTCTGCTCAAGATGCCTGTTCTTCGCGTGCGCCATTACAGTCACTCTGTTTGCATGCACTATGCTTTTGTGTCTTTGCTTGGGCCATGTCCCAGGTTCATCTCAGACACACTCAACAGTGCTGTCAATCTTATCGCATTTTGCACTGACCCACAAATTGCCAGTGACGCCTTATGTGAGAAGCATTCAATTGCAAGACGCTTAGCATGTATCCCTGCATTTACAGGCTGCTTGAGGAGCGGCTGAAGGCCATGCTCACCTCCCTACCACTGGTGTCTGACCTCCACCACCCTGCTATGCGTGAGAGGCATTGGAAGCAGCTCATGAAGGTAGGCTATAAACTGCTGCATTGCACTTGCACGTGCAATGTACAGCATGCCTCATGCTGCTGTGTATGTTGTCCTTACAATCTCAAAGCTGCAAGCCTTCCTCTTACACTCATGCGAGGCAGCCAGTCTCTGTCATATTGCTGCTCCTATTCCTGTGTCATGTGACAGCATGCCCAGTTGGACAACAGGAGAGCATACATAAAATGTTGGTCAATTTCAAGCTTGCTGAGCTTATTTGTCCTTTCTGCAGGCCACAGGCAAGAACTTCATCATGGACAGCAAGTTCAATTTGGGCAACCTACTGGAGCTGGGCCTGCACAACTATGTGGATGCATGTAGTGAGATTGTGGACCGCGCCCAGAAGGAGCTGATCATCGAGAAAGCCCTGAAGAAGATTGATGAAACCTGGTCGTCGCTGAGCCTTACCTTCTCTCCCTACCAGGACACTGACAATGTCCAGATGACTGTAGAGGACTCTATCACTGAGGCCCTTGAGACAGACAACTTGGCCCTACAGACCATGAGTGGTGGCAAATATGTTCAGGTAAGCATGCGCCACCAGCCTGTGCTCTTGTGCATGATAAGCTGGCGCTTTTGGCAAGGGTGGTTGTACTGTGAGTATTTTCTCACATCCAGCTCTAGCTGCTGACATTACAAGCACCTGCTTGTCCAGGTGCTGTGCAATGTCTAGCTGGCCCTGCATACGCTGCAAATTTTCATTCAATTGTGTCTGTACAGGGCAACCCCAAGTTCCTGGAGATCGTGACAAACTGGCAGAAAAAGCTGGGCACAGTGGACGTTGTGCTTAACACCTGGCTAGATGTCCAGAAGAAGTGGCAAGCCCTCGAGTCCATCTTTGTGGGCAGTGCTGACATCAGGGTCCAGCTGCCTGAGGACTCCAAGCGCTTTGACGTCGTCAATGCAGACTTCCAGGCAAGCTGCTGACCCATGACTGCCTGAGGCTCTTGGCAGTGACAACTTGCCTGGCAGGCCTGCTGCAAAGATAGTTGCTTTGCCTTTGCATGTTGGAGACAGTCGTACACATGCTGCTGTGACACCAAATGACTGTGTGCTCTTGTGGTGCTGGTTCTCAAGCATGGGCACGTTGATGCAGGACTTGATGAAGGGTGCTCCAGACACTCCCAATGTTGTGGAGGCCTGCAACCTTGAAGGGCGACAGGAGCGCCTGGATGGCCTCCTGAGCCAACTTGAGATGTGTGAGAAGGCTCTACAGGTATAGCTACAACTTGTACTGTGCAATGCTTCTTCTCTGATGGGGGGCTTTGATTCGCACACTGTAAGCTGTAAGCAATGCAAACCAGGCGCAATCAAAGGGCATCTTGGCTGACAATGATGAGTGTGTGACATGTAGCATGCGTTACGAGGCTGAGGCAGATTTTAGAGCAGGACTGTAGGCTATCTGATTCTGCAGGATTACCTGGAGACCAAGCGTGTGGCCTTCCCCCGCTTCTACTTTGTGGCTCCTGCAGATCTGCTGGACATCCTGTCCAAGGGTTCCAACCCTCAGCTCATTCTCAGGTACTGCTTCTACGCCTTGCTTGACAGCAGAAGTGCTGAGCAGCAGTGTCACACGTGGCTTCTGTGTGTAGTGGACACTTGCTGCCATGTGGCACATAGAAGCACTGGTCTGCAAATAGACTATGACATAGCATTGCTCACTATGGCAGCGGCATGTTATACCTGAATTCTGCTGTTGCACTGCAGGCATCTGCCCAAGTGCTTTGACAATGTGCACAACCTGGAGTTCAGAAAGGATGAGGCTGGGGACCCCACAAAGGGGGCCATTGGCATGTACTCAGGCACGCACTCTGCCAGCTTGTTTGCTACTGCTTGCACAGGCATGAACAAGCTTCTGCACACTGCAAGGCAGATACCCTTGGCCACAAACCCCCCATTGTGGTTTGGTATATGTATATCCTTGATTGCATCTGCTGGTATGCTGGGCAACGTAGTGCCCCTGATGCCCGTTGAAATGCCCTTGGCTGACACCTGGCATCTTGCTGATGTGCCTGTGTCATCAGTCATTCCATGCTTAATCACCTTCGTTGCAAATCTGTGCTGTTGATGCGCAGGTGAAGGAGAGTATGTTGCCTTTGCTGAGGAGTGCAGCTGCGACGGCCCTGTTGAGTCCTGGCTGCAAAACGTGGTGGACGCCATGAGGGCTGCTCTGAGTCATGAGTTCAAAGTGGCTATCCCTGCATACGATGAGAAGCCACGAACCAAGTGGATCTTTGACTACAGTGTGCAGAACACCATCATGGTGTCACGTACCTTCTTCACCCAGGATGTCAATGAGGCCTTTGAGGAGCTGGAAGAGGGTAATGAGGATGCCCTCAAGGTCAGTTTGATCATTGACCTTGAAGCAAAGCTGCAGCTTGCCTTGCCTTGCCTAGGTGCGAGAGTGCATGGACCAGCTGTGCTCTTAGACTTTCAAGGGAATGCTGTCAGTGAGCTTCACAGATCTTTTGATTCGGGAAAAAAGATCAGGAACAATGAAAGCCAACTGCTTTCCAGAGGCTGAATGGTGCATACAAGCTACCCTGCCGCCACCTGAAGGGCAGACTCTTTGTTGCAGATACTCACAGACTGGCTGTCATGCAGGGCATCTTTGACAAGCAGGTATCTCAGCTAGCTGACCTCATAACCATCATCAATGGCGAGCTGACCAAGAACGACCGCAAGAAGCTCATCACCCTGTGTACAATCGATGTGCACGCCCGTGACGTTGTCCAGCGCTTGATTGAGGAGCGTGTTGAGAACCAGTCCTGCTTCCAGTGGCAGAGTCAGCTGCGCTACTACCAGAACGAGAAGAGCAAAGAAGCGCAAGTCAACATTTGTGATGCTGAGATCAAGTACACCTATGAGTACATCGGCAACTGTGGCTGCCTGTGCATCACACCTCTGACAGACAGATGCTACATTACCCTGACTCAAGCCCAGAGGCTAGTGCTGGGTGGAGCCCCTGCAGGCCCTGCAGGTTAGTCAATTCCCTTAGCTTGGCAGTTTGATACCACTCAGCAAGTTTAATACGCACAGCCTTGAGGCAAAACCTCATTGCCCTATGCAGAACGACTTCTCTCAGTGAGCCAGCTCCATACCTGTGATGCAAGCTGTTCATAGCTGTTCATTTGCCAGATCAGCTGCCTTGGCCGCTTCCTGTTTTGCACAAGGAACACCATCAATATTACTAGCTCATTGCACACAAGCTGCTTATGCTCTGCAGGAACTGGAAAGACTGAGTCCACCAAGGATCTAGCCCGTGCTCTGGGAGTGCAGTGCTATGTGTTCAACTGCTCTGACCAGATGGACTACAAGGCCATGGGCCAGATCTACAAGGGTCTAGCTCAGACTGGTGCCTGGGGCTGCTTTGATGAATTCAACCGTATCCCTGTTGCAGTGCTGTCTGTGTGCTCCACACAGTACAAGGTAAACTTAGGTGCAAGACAACTTTGCAGCCATCGTAGAGACAAGCCGCGTGAATGTCTCAGCTTGCATGCAACTGCCAGAATGGCTTTTGCTTGTGAAGCAATTGCTTTCTTTGCTGCATATCAATTGCATTGTCAATTGTTTAGGTTACCGTTGCAAGCTGCGCAAAGGTGACAACAACGTCCAGGCTTCAATTGCTGAGTCTTTGACTGCAGACTGTGCTGGACGCGCTGCGTGCTCGCAAAGAGCGCTTTGTATTTGAGGACATTGAGGTGACATTGAGGTCCACTGTCATGGCCTTCATTACCATGAACCCTGGATATCCTGGCAGAGCAGAGCTGCCTGAATCTTTGAAGGTAACGTACATCTGATTTACCTGCATGGTACTATGCTACCAACATGTCTTGCAATGTTTCAGCAGCCACCTGTGTCATTTCTTATAGATCATTGGGCTGTCCTGAAATAAGTGAAGTCACAAAAATTGTGCATGAAATGGTTTTCTATGACAGCAGTCAATTTGCCTGTTGCAGGCATCTGCATTACCTTTTTTGGCTGTGTGTGCAGGCACTCTTCCGCCCAGTCTCCATGTGTGTGCCAGACATGGCTCTGATTGTGGAGATCATGCTGATGTCTGAGGGCTTCAACATGTCCAAGATGCTCAGTCGCAAGTTTGTGATCCTGTACCGGCTTTGTGAGGACCTGCTGTCCAAGAGCAAGCACTATGACTGGAAGCTGCGTGCCATCAAGACCACCCTGTATGTGGCTGGTGGCATGAAGCGCTCTGCCCCAGACCTCTCAGAAGACAAGGTACTCTTGCAGCTACATTGCACTGCAAGCTAACAAATGTCTGAGCAGTCTGTTTGCAATACCATGCACACTCAAGCATAGCATTGCAAATCGAATGCTCAGACATTTGTTAGCTTGCAGTGCAGCATTGTCCTGCAGCTGCTGACGGTACTCTGCTCCCATGTTTCAGCTGCAACCACGCCCTGATTCAGCTTGCTTGATAAGTTGCATTTATACTGCAAATTCTGTGCAGTAGCGCTGTTCAGCTAGGTCTTCGTGTCAAACTGCATTGTTATTGCCCGTGAGAAGCCATGATTTGCGTTGACAGGTGCTGCTGCGTGCTCTGAGAGATTTCAACCTGGGCAAGTTGACAGCAGATGACACTGGCATCTTCATGGGTTTGCTGAATGACCTGTTCCCCAAGACTGTGGAGCTGGTGCCAAGAGCCATTGACCGAGAATTTGAGCCCAAGGTAACCTCCACTGCCACCTGTCCATGCCCGTGAGTCACTGAACGCCCATTTGCCCAACTTTGTACGCACACTGTATGCTGCTCTCACTCAGCAATCATCTCTCTGATCAATAGGCGAGCTTACTTGACCTTCTGCCACTGCAGCTGCTATCACCTGAAAATGAAGGAGCTTTAGTGCAATCGTTTGACGAGCCTAGCTTTATCTTCGGACAGCTGCATTTCCATCATGCTGAAAATAAAACTGCTGTGCAGATCAAGGAGGCAGCTCTGGAGCTGGGCTACCAGGCAGACGAGACCTTCTGCCTAAAGATCAGCCAGCTGCGTGAGATCTTTGTGGTGCGCTGGTCTGTCTTCCTGCTGGGCCCTGCTGGCTGTGGCAAGTCTGCCATCTGGAAGACCCTCATGCGCGCACAGCAGAACTTTGGGGAGAAGACCTTCTTCAAGCCCATCAACCCCAAGGTCAGCTGTAGCTGCAGCCCAAGCACAACTTATATAGACACCAAGAGCAGCCACGCAACCCTGTCATGATATCTGTTTGTGTGAACAGCATTTGTTGTACTGACTCAAGCGCGTTTGCCCTAGCCTTATGTATCGCTGTGCTCTAGGTGTATTGAGTCCCTGTTCAAATCAGGTTTCATCTTATCAGAGCCTCCAGCAAGCCAGCATTGACTGAGTCAAGACTTGTGTACATCTCAATTAGCTGCAGTCATAAATGATTGCTGATGGGTTACCTGATGTTGCAGGCTGTGACACGAAATGAGCTTTATGGATACCTGCACCCCAGCACCCGTGAGTGGAAGGAGGGTCTCATGTCTGTCACCTACCGTGACATGTCCAACAACAAGACCAACAAGCACCAGTGGATTGTGCTGGATGGTGACATTGACGCTGAGTGGATTGAGTCCATGAACACTGTCATGGACGACAACAAGATGCTGACTCTGGCCAGCAATGAGCGTATTCCACTGACTGCCAGCATGAGGCTCTTGCTGGAGATCAACCACATGAACCACTGCTCCCCAGCGACAGTGTCACGTGGTGGTGTCATCTATGTCAATGCTGACGATGTGGGATGGAAGCCGGTGGGTCTTGCTGCTCTCACAGTATCCTGCTTGTGCTTCACCCTGTGTGCACATCCAAGATGATCCTTGGCATGTACCACCTTGCCCAGTCGTCTAAGCACCTATGTATGGAGGCCATCTATGGACTGAGAGTGTTAAGCCACCTTGCCGATTGTCTGGGCACCTATTACTGGAGGCCACCTGTAGACTGTATGTGTTGCATCAAGTGCAAGCCTTTGTGCTTGAGCTCTGCACTGGGCATGCAGGCTGTGGACAGCTGGATTGAGAAGCTGGATGTGGCAGATCTGAGGCCTCTGCTGTCAGCCCTTTTCTCCCGCTATGTGGACCCCACTCTTGAGTACTGCCGCCGCAACTTCAAGTATGTGGTGCCCATTCCTGCTATCAGCCAGGTCATGTCTATCTGCAAGATTCTGGAGAGTATCTTACCCCAGGTATGCCCTTTGCTGAGTGGCGTGCTTTTGCTCCTTTGCACATGAGTGTATCAATGGAAGTCTGGGCATTAGCGCTGGAACATCAGCTGGCTTTCAGTACGACCAATGCCTCTGTCAAAACCCAGCAGCCTGGTATATGCAAGCAGTTGTATGGTGTACTGCTGGCTGAGCAGTGCTGCACGGCAACAGACTGCAAGGCATATTGCCTGGTATGGACACACAGAATTTACCATCAAAGCATGCCTTTGCATCTTGTGCAGGAGGCTGTGCGCGGCGCACCCCCTCCAGACAAGAAGCTGCTAGAGCACCAGTTTGTGTTTGCCTGTGTCTGGGCCTTTGGTGGTTGCATGCTGGTGGATAAGGTGTCTGACTACCGCACCCAGTTCTCCAAGTGGTGGATCAGCGAGTACAAGAATGTTCAGTTCCCTGAGAAGGTATGTCAGATGGCTGATGTGTCTTCCTCTACACCTGTGTACACCTGTGACAAAAGCCTACACAGACACATGAGCTTATCCCAGTCAGTCTTGTAGCTAATTCTGCTGCATCTGACATGCTCACTCTTGACATTTGACATGCTGTTCTTCTGTGGCCTTGCATTGCGCATGCAGTACGTGCATGGTGCATTTGTACATGTTTATGAAGGACATCAAGATCAGAAGATGTGCGTGTGGTGCACTGGGAGAAGTGCATGTCTTTGATTGTTTTCTGCTTGCAGGGCATGGTGTTTGACTACTATGTAGACGACGCCAGCTGCAGCATGGTACCCTGGGAGAACAAGGTTCCAAGCTTCAGCTACATGCCAGACAGCTTCTCCAGCCTGTTTGTGCCCACTGTAGACACCACTCGCCTGACATACTTCTTGGATACTCTCATTGCCAAGAAGCACTACGTTATGTTTGTGGGAAACACAGGTACACTCAGCTGTGCTGACCAACATGGCAACATGTCTCTGCATCTGTAAACTAACAAACAGACTGTCATGCCAGCCAGAGGTCTGTACACATCCTCTGCAACTGCTTGTATATGTCAGAAGCACCTATACATGGAGGTCACTTATGACCTGACTGTATAGGTACGAGCCTTTGTGCACAACCTCTGCACCAGGCGCGTCAGCAGCAGAATTGCACATGCAGCTGATTATGTGTCCCAATACATGCAAAGCTTACAATGTGGTGTCTCTCACCATGCGATGTTGTACAGGTACTGGAAAGACTGCTATCATGCGGGACAAGCTGAAGAACATGGACTCTGAGACCATGGCCTTTAGCACCATCAACATGAACTCTTTCAGTGATGCGCCCTCCCTTCAGGGCACCCTGGAGCAGCCCCTGGAAAAGAAGTCAGGTCAGTCCATATCTGTAGGTCTTAGTCTGTAACAGAGAGCTTGCTTACAGACATCTCTAAATTCATATGTGAGATACTGTAAGTGACAGTATAACCCATGCATATGCCCTGACTGTAGAACATGTAGAACCCTACAGCTTCTTTTGAGATGTGGACTCTAGCCTGATCCTTAGATTTTCTATTTCAACCTAAGCTGTCAGGGCATTAATTATGTTCCTCACTAATTGTGCTGTTGCTGTTTTGGTACTCTACCACTTACAAAGTTGACTTGATCAGCTTGTGTTCAATGTGTTGTGAGGCGCATAAGCCTGGTCTTGATTGCGCTGAGCTTGTTGAAGTACTGTCAATGCTTATCAACGTACAATCAAGTGTGCTGAAACAGTAGTGCTGCTGCTGCAGGAGTACGCTTTGGACCTCCAGGATCAAAGCGCCTGGTGTACTTTGTTGACGACATGAACATGCCGTTTGTTGACAAGTACGACACCCAGTCAGCCATTGAGCTGATCCGCCAGAGTGTGGACTACCGCGGCTGGTTTGACAAGGTCAAGATTGTGCTGAAGGAGGTGACCAACACCCAGTACTGCGCCTGCATGAACCCAACGGCGGGTTCCTTCAACATCACGCCGCGTATGCAGCGCCACTTTGTCACATTTGCTGTCCAGATGCCACACATGGACATTGTCAGGTAAGCGGCCTTGGCTTGCATGTTTTTTGCGCAAGAACCAATGTCTGCAAAAAACTGATGTGGCGCAAACTGCATCAGTTACTGCATGTCAGTACTCCACTTTACATCAGACCGAAACCCAGCTTGAACAATGGCAACTCTTTCAGCAGCACACAGGTCTGTTGGGCTGTTTGCTTGCACATCAATACACCTGATGTGTAGTGAGGCCTTAAGCAACAACTGCTGCCTCAACCCTGAACTACATAACATTGCAATGTGTTGTTCATGAACTGCTTGCTGCACCACGAAGGCCTCGGATTATGAGTAGACTACACAGCATGACTCACATGACCTCGAATGACAACTCTCGTCTGCAGGTCCATCTACTGCTCTATGGTGGAGGGGCATCTGAACCAGGGCAACTTTGACTCTGAGGTCATCAAGCTGGGTTCCAAGCTGGTGGATGCTTCCATCGAGCTGCACCGCCATGTCATGAACAACTTCCTGCCGTCTGCAGTCAAGTTCCACTACCAGTTCAACCTGCGTGAGCTGTCAAACATCACACAGGTCTGTCCACCTCTTGCTGCTGCTTTGACATCTGTGAAGGCAGACAAACATGTCATGGAAACCACATTTGTATCACAAACTGTCCCCAGAAACCATATGCTGGCAGCTCGCCATCAGCACCATTTGTACTGCAGACATGTGTGTGCATGTGCAAGTCTACTTAAGAGTACGCTCTGGTACAGGGGCTGCTGCGTATGACTAAGGACTACTACAAGGAGCCTGTCAAGGTGGTGCGCCTGTGGGTGCATGAGTGTGAGCGTGTCCTGGCTGACAGGATGATCAATGACACCGACATGACCAAGTTCAATGAGTTCAGGGTCACTGTCACCAAGAAGTACTTTGATGATGTCAACCAGGTAAACACAGGATCTCTAAACAGCCTTACTGTCCTGAGCTGACGTTTCAATCAGCCATGTCTGTGTAGCCACTACCTTTGCTGTGAGCACGCAGGGTTCAGCCCCTTCCATGAACTCTCTGTGTCTCATACAGCTTATTGTTTGCACAGGACCTCTTGCAGCCAAGCACCACATGCATTGCTGCGGCATCAAACATTTAGCCCTGATCATCATCTGTGGCGCTAAAGGCTGCCTTGCTACTGCAGGCTGAGGTGGAGGCCAGACCATTGTTGTACAACAACTTCATGACAGTCGCAGCCGACGACACGCCTATCTACAATGTTGTCCCAGGCTATGAGCAGCTGCGCAAGACACTGAATGACAAGCTGGCTGAGTACAATGAGTCCAACGCCGTCATGGACTTGGTGCTCTTCCAGCAAGCCATGGAGCACATCTGCCGCATCACCAGGATCATCTCCCTGCCTAGGGGTAATGCAATGCTGGTGGGAGTGGGTGGAAGTGGCAAGCAGTCTCTAGCCAGACTGGCCAGCTTCATCTGCGGTTATGAGGTGTTCCAGATTGCTGTCAGCTCGTCATACGGCGTTGCTGACTTCAAGGAGAATCTGCTAGCTCTTTACACCAAGGTTGGTAGCTCCCCTGTTGACTGTTGTTGTGAAAGTCTGGTCTCTGTTTCTAGTGTCGTCCTCCCTCATGTGCACTCAATGGATGCATTGGTTACAGCTCACTGCTCCCAGATGCTGTTGCTTTTTCTTGCTGACTAACTTGCCTTGCCTGCACTGCCTGTCATACTGTTAGTTTAGCCTCTGAAGGGTGTTGTACTGCTTTCAGGCTGGAGTGAAGGGCACTGCCATTACCTTCCTCATGACAGACAACCAGATTGTGAATGAGAAGTTCCTGGTGTACATCAATGATCTGCTGTCCACTGGCTACATTGCTGATCTGTGCACCCAAGAGGACAAGGACACCTTCTGCAACAGCGTCAGGGGTGAGGTCAAGCAGGCTGGCATGGTGGACTCAGCAGATAACTGCTGGGACTTCTTCATTGACAAGGTAAGCAGCTCACCCTGTAGGGTCCTTGACGCTGTTTCAACAGGGATTCAGAACATATCTTGCATTCGGCCAGCATTGTCTGTCTTCCAAATGAGCTGTGCTGTCAAACAGGATTGAGCACCTTGGAAAGCTCAGCAACTGCATGTATGTCATGATGTGTTTGCAAGCCTGCTGCTGTGTGTGCCCAGGTGCGCAAGTTCCTGCACGTGGTGCTGTGTTTCAGCCCTGTGGGGGACAAGTTCCGAATCCGGGCGCGCCAGTTCCCTGCCCTGGTCAACTGCACAGCCTTTGACTGGTTCCATACCTGGCCAGCCGAGGCCCTGGTCAGCGTGGCCACTCGCTTCCTGGTGGACATCCCTGCCATTGAGGCAGACACTCGGGAGAACATTGCTTACCACATGGCCTTTGCTCACCAGTCTGTGGCTGAAGCCTCACGCATGTACCTTGAGAGCGTGCGTCGCTACAACTACACCACGCCCAAGGTGAGCTGGCTGGCATGATGGTGCACAGGCTTGCTTGGTTTGCCTTCCAGCGTGCGTGTCTCTCTGCCAAGCAGCAGCAGACATGACTGCTGTAGTGCCTCAGTGGGCGGTTGCTTGACTTGCTTCTAGGGGCATCCTTATTTGTCCAGCAGTCAGTCACTGAACATGTACAAGCTGATGCATGCAGAGCTACCTTGAAGTCATCATTGAATATGTACAATATGTGTGTTACAAAATGTGTGTGTGTGATGCATGCAGAGCTACCTTGAGCTCATCAGCCTGTACAAGGACTTGCTGGCGCGCAAGCGCGAAGAGCTGCGGCTGGACAAAGAACGCTTGGAGAATGGTGTCACCAAGATTGCACAAGCTAGTGCTCAGGTCAGTCATCATTACGTCTGCGGTTGCCAATGTATACATTAGTGCATATCCAGGCTGTGAATCATACTTGCATCTCATTATGGATTAGGACCTTGAAGCAGCATGATGCTTTGTCATAGGCTGAGCACCCTATTTGTCACTGCTGTGCATAGTCAGCAGACAGGAAGACATCAAGACAACCCCTGCTTTGATGCTGCCTCAACAGGTGGCAGATCTGCAAGTGAACTTGAAGCAAGAGCAGATCATTGTGGAGGAGAAGAAGGCCAAGACTGGCGCTCTGATTGAAACCATTGGCCATGAGAAGGCAGTTGTGGATGAGGCTGTGGAAGCTGGCAGGGAAGATGAGGAAGCAGCTGCCAAGCTGCAGGTGAGACGCTTGCCACCTTTCTGTGCATCCGCAGCTTCCTGCTTAGCGCTCAAAACCTGTCTGGGACTGTACTCATTCAAACAGCGTGAGCAACTGTTGGTACCCCTGTTGATCTGGCCTGCTGCCTCCTCCTTAAACCTCCTGTTGCCAAGACAATCTTTGTCTGCACTGTCATCTGCCAATCACTGGTGCACAACATACCCCATTGTGTGTCAACATCTCTTTTGTCAAGCAAGTGCAGCTGACTTGCAAAGCATAAGCCACATGAGTGCTTGACTCAGCATAGCTGAAGCGCACATCCTTGCACAGGCTGAAGTCACAGCCTTTGCTGAGGAGTGCACCAGGGACCTGGCTGCTGCTGAGCCTGTCATCAAGGAGGCAGAGGCTGCCCTGAACTCCCTGGACAAGGGCTCTCTGGGAGAGCTCAAGTCCTTTGGCAGCCCTGCTGCTGAGGTGGTGCAGGTCGTCAGCGCCTGTATTGTCCTCACAGCCCCCGGCGGCAAGATCCCCAAGGTCAGCTCCATTTGCTTGTAGCATCAATTTGTGCCCCTTTCATTTCAGACCTGAAAAGTCATCAGACAAGCTTTTTGTCTCCTGCTGTTGTGCTCTAGTGTGACATTGCCAAGTTCCCCCCCTAGTTGATGACCATTTGATGGACCTCTAGGTCCAAATGACATTAAAAAACAGCTGAAAATCAGCTCTTGCAGCCTGCTGGTTGTACTTGCTGCTTACAGGGCTTTGGCATTTGCAGCTGCCCAGCATCAAGACATGTGCATTTGCCTTGGACAGCTTCTGCTCATCGTTCAAGCTGTGTGTCTACCTACAATGCTGTGTGCTGCAAGTCAGTTTCCAATGATACCGAGGCCATTGCTCAATGCCTGCAGGATCTGAGCTGGAATGCTGGCAAGAAGATGATGGGTAATGTAGATGCGTTCCTGAAGTCTTTGCTGGCCTTTGACAAGGACAATGTGCCGGTTCAATGTGTGGAGAAGTGCGAGAAAGACTACCTCAGCAACCCCAACTTCAATGCTGACTACATCCGCAACAAATCTGGTGCTGCTGCTGGCCTTTGTGGATGGGTGGTCAACATCTGCAAGTACTTCCGTATCTACCAGGTACGTTTTTCTCTGATACTCTTTTGTGCCTGTCAGCCAACCAGTGAGCTTTGCTGACACGTCTTTGAATATTTGGCGCATCTGTCAGCTGATACCGTGTAGATTGTTTGCTCATAAGGCAAAACCAAACCTTCTGCACTGCGTATTTCTGTGTCAGGTTCCAATGCATTTGTTCATTTCAGGTGGTGGCACCAAAGCGTGCAGCTCTGGCAGAAGCCAACAAGCGCCTGGACGGAGCCAACAAGAAGCTGACAGGCATCAGGGCCAAGGTCAAGGAGCTGAAAGACCGTGTGGCGTCTCTGGAGGACTCTCTCATGAAGGTGAGCCACCAAGGCCTTGTGCAATTTTTGTGCCCTGCAGCCTCTTCTCCCTTACAGACCATCAAATCCTGACCACTGTGTGCAAGATCCTGAGCAGCAAGATGCGCTTCTAGTCTGCATACTACTCAAGTTTGCCTTGACAATAGCACTGTCTGTGTGTGCCCACCTGCATACGCGCTTGGACTGAACCTCTGCTGACTTTGCTAATAGCAAGCTCATGATCTATTGCGCTTGCAGGCTACAGAGGACAAGAACAACGCCATAGCTCAGGCTGAGAAGACTGCCACCAAGGCCAAGCTGGCAGACCGTCTCATCAATGGGCTGTCAGGCGAGAACAAGCGGTGGAATGAGACCATTGCCAAGTTTGGCGTTGCAGAAGGTAGAAAATTGTGCTGTTTGATTTATCAAGTCTGTGCTAAATGAAGTTAAGAGGCTGAGCATGATCTGAAGACACGTACGTCAAAGCAAAACATCACAACACTGTGTGCACTAAACCTGTCATATGTCTTATCAGCAAACATACTTGGCTGAAATGCAGGTCGCTGACTGTCACGGCTCACAGGCTACTAGTTGTCACTTACTTCATGTTCTCTGCAGGCAAGCTGGTGGGTGATGTTCTGCTGGCTGCTGCCTTTGTCAGCTATGCTGGACCCTTCAACATGGAATTCCGCAAGCGTCTGGTCACTGAGAAGTGGCTTCCACACATCACAGAGCGCCAGATCCCTCTCACCTCAGGCTTCATGCCTCTGGACATGCTGGCTGATGAGTCTGCCAAGGTATGACCTTCTTTTGATAGTACTCATTGGGCTGTGGCCCAGTACTTTTGTGATTCAATCACAAATGGCCAAAATCAATGAATCTGTATGTACCCCGGCGGCACAGCAACATGTAAATAGTTCTCACAGTTTCTCTATTGCAAACTGCAGTACCACAGTGAAGGACATGCAGTGGCATCTTGTGCCAGGGCGCATCAAGATACCCGATGGCTCACAACATTCTGTTCTGCCTGCAGGCTAAGTGGGCCAATGAAGGCCTGATGACTGACCCCTTATCCATTGAGAATGGCGCCATCATGAGCAACGCCTCCCGCTGGAGTCTCATGATCGACCCTCAGCTGCAAGGCATCAAGTGGATCATGAACAGAGAGCTGCCAAACGGCCTCAAGATCATCCAGCAGTCTCAGGCCAAATACATTGACACTGTCATCTCTTGCATCGAGACAGGAACTCCTTTGCTGATGGAGAACTTGCCAGAGGACATTGATGCTGTGCTGGATCCAGTCATTGGCAAGCAGACCATCAAGCGTGGTCGCAACCTCATCCTGAAGATTGGAGACGCTGAAGTGGAGTATGACCAGAACTTCAGGTGAGTCTCAGGCAGACAACACCTGCTGCAAATGCTCATTAACAAATCACAATTTGGTAGCATGATGCAAAGCTGTGATGAATGCTGTACATGCCTGGCAGCTGCATGCTGGTGACCCTATATGCAGCTCCACAAGCTCGCCACAGTCTTGTTGTGTTCATAGTTGAACAAATTGACAGCCTTAAGCCACATCTACTCCTGTCAAGCAAACATGCAATAAATGCTGCTGCACACTGAAGCAATAAGTTGTCCTTGCAGGCTGTACCTGCAGACCAAGCTGGCCAACCCCCACTACAAGCCAGAGATTGCTGCTCAGACGACTCTGGTGAACTTCTGTGTGACGGAGGTGGGTCTGGAGGAGCAGCTGCTGGCCCAGGTGGTGGACCACGAGAGGCCTGACCTGCAGGAGCAGGCCCGCAGCCTGGTGCGCCAGCTGGGAGAGTACACCATCACCCTCAAGGAGCTGGAGGACAACCTGCTGCAGCGCCTTGCCAACTCACAGGTGCCTCCTGTTGCATCGCACAAGTTTTTTGTTTAGTTGTGATAGGCCATCACACAAGTTTTTTTATAGTTGTGATAGACCTATTGTACATGGCATACTCTGATGGTCGCTGGCATAAATGCACAGGTGCCTTCTGTTGCATTGCATCCTCCTGCTGTCTGCCCTTGGTGTCTCACAAAGACGTGATCGTGCATTACACATCAGATTGCACTTGGCATGAAAGGTACAGCGTGATACAGCCGCTCAGCAGTGTTGATTCATCTCATTGACCTTTTGAGGATTTGGCTCAGCTGTGTATAAGAGAGCGCTGTTGTTAATGTGCCTCAGAGAGCATTGTTGAAATGGCACCATCTAAAAAGAAGACTTATTGCTGATGATGTTGCTGTGTACAGGGTGACATTCTGGAGGACATTGCTCTGATTGAGAACCTGGAGGAGACCAAGCGCACGGCAGTGGACATTGCAGAGAAGGTGAAGCAGGCCAAGGAGACTGAGCTGTCCATTGGCAAGGCCAGGGAGGTGTACCGCACTGTTGCCACCAGAGGCTCTCTGGTCTACTTCCTCATCGACACCCTCAATGCCCTGGACCGCTGCTACCACTACTCCATGGCCAACTTTGTCTACATCCTCAGAAAGGGTGAGCAGCAGCCTTGCACTCCTGCCTCTGTGCTGTTCCTGGTCCTGACATGGCTGTTGTTGCAGCTGAGAATGCATCAGTGCAGCGTCAACACACTTTTTTTTCAAAGTCTGTAAAATCTAAAATCAGTATAGGCTAGTGTCAGTACAATGCTGACTCAAAATCAGCACAACAATACCACATCAGGACACTAAGTCTTGATCTGGTGTCTGTACACTATAGTACAATATAGTATGTATCTGTCTGCACTCGTAACTGAGCTGCTGCTGGCCTGTACTGATGAAATTGCGGTTATGAGTGTCCTTGCAACAGACCACTTTACACTTACCTTGCAACCGTTGCTGTACAGGTATGGACCAGACTCCTGGAGGCAAAGATGAGAGTGCAGTGGCTGAGGCACAGAGGCTGGGTGAGGAGGTGGATGTGGAGCGCAGAGTGCAGCTGCTCATCAGCTTCACTACCCAAGTGGTCTTTGGCTACGTTGCCCAGGTATGGTCCTGACACTGTCACGTCTCATTCCGTGTTTGTGCACAACCTTGTCAGCTAATTAGGCAGTAGTCAAGGCTGTTCTGTTGCTCCCAGAGTATTCATGCATTGCTGTCCATACTGCTCCTGGTTTGACTTGCTTGCACGCCAAGAGTTGGCACAGCAGGACTAGCCACTGACAGCTGCATGTGTGACTGCAGGGTCTGTTTGAACGCCACAAGCTGATTGTAGCCACTCAGCTGTGCATGGCCATCTTGAAGAAGAATGGGGAGTTGCAGCAGCAGAAGTTTGACTTCCTGTTGCGTGGCCCCAAGGTCATGGGCATGGAGAACCCCCTCAAGGAGTGGGTCCTGAACTCTGTCTGGGGCTCAGTGCAAGCTCTCAAGGCAAGCGCCTCCCCACAAGCCTTTTGGCACAATGCCTTGCTTTGCAACTGAGACAGACCTTTGTGCATTGCTATCAGCCTGTCAGCAACCCATATGCTGCAATAGTATGCTTCTTTTTACAGCCTTGCAGCAGTGGCACATTGTATGGAGCATGTCACCTTGTGTGGCCAAGTAAGACACGCTGCTGCGAGCACAAATGCTAGTGCCTGAATAAGCTTTCTAACAGCTGACGCTGCAACAACAGGAGCTGGAGGACTATGCTGCTCTGCCTGATGACTTGGTGGGCAGTGCCAAGAGGTGGCAGGAATGGATGGAGCTGGAAAGGCCTGAGGACGAGCCCCTGCCTGGGGACTGGAAGCGCATGCCAGAGTTTGAGCGCCTGCTCATCTTCCGCACCCTGCGCCCAGACCGGCTCACAGCTGCCATGCAGCGCTTTGTGGCCAACACCATTGGCAAGGAGTTCACATCCTCCCAGCAGTTTGACCTGGAAAGATCATTTGCGGTAGGCATTCATTGCTGGACAGTCATCTCATAGCATCGTTGCCAGAGGAGCTTGATGAGTTCAGCGCTCATGTACAGATGTTTAGAGGGTTCAAGCCTCTCCTCACTCACTCACAAGACCAACCCAGTTGTAGACCTGGAGGATCAGTCGTTGAGATCAGTCAGTTTGTCTGCTAGCAAGGCATGCTCACCTGGGCCTGCATTTTTCTGCAGGACTCCTCTCCTGGCACACCCATCTTCGTCTTCCTGTCGCCTGGTGTGGATGTGGCAGCCAGTGTGGAAGGCCTGGGTAAGAAGCTGGGCTTCACAGCTGACACCGGTCACTACACTGCTGTCTCCCTGGGCCAAGGCCAGGAGCCCATTGCCATGAACAACCTCACTAACGCCCACAAGAACGGTGGCTGGGTGCTGCTTCAAAACATCCATCTCACCATTGACTGGACCAGTGGGCCCCTTGAGAAGAAGGTGGACAAGCTGGCTGAGGGCGCACACAAGGACTTCAGGTAAACACATGCGCTGGATAAAACATGCTTTCTTGTGCTTGACTGTACCCCAGCAGGCAACATTGAACCATGGAGGACATGTGATGGCCTTTGCGTCTGATCAATCCCTAATAGCTGCTCTGACTTGAAAGCATCATTGATATATCCACTCCACGCTGCCCAGAATATGGTACTCATTGCACAGGACACAAACAGCATTCTTGAACTGAAACACCTGGGGCTTGCAGGTTGTTCCTGTCAGCAGAGCCTCCTCCCTTGCTGGAGCGGGCACTGCCCATCAGTCTGCTGCAGAACAGCATCAAGCTGACCAATGAGCCCCCTGAAGGCTTGCGTGCCAACCTTCGGAGGGCATATGGCCAGTACAATGAGGAGATGCTGGAGGGCTGTGCCAAGCAGGTCAGCCCACAATTTGCCAGTGGCTCATGCCCCGACCCTGCCCACATCAGCAAAAATTCTTCTGGAGAGTCTGTTTGAGATCCCGGTTGCTTGCTGTTGATCTACACCGCTCCGTGTAGATCTGTGTAGTTTCAGATGCTCACTGCTTTGTCACCTCTTTTCTGAGATTGCATGCCGAAGCCACTTGCCTGGATAGCCCTGACCACTGCTGTGATGCTGCAGGCTGAGTATCGTTCCATCATCTTTGCCCTGTGCTACTTCCATGCTGCCCTACTGGAGAGGAAGAAGTTTGGGGTAGGCAACTTGCCTGCAGCAACCAGTGGCATTGGCTGGAACATGAACTACCCCTTCAACACCGGAGACCTGCTCTGCTGTGGTCAGTGTGCCAGCAACTACCTAGAGAACAATGTCAAGGCAAGCCACATCTCATCTAGCGCCACCCCTGCCACAGTCCTGTGTCGTCACCTGCTTTGCCATTGCCACCTTTTATGCCACATCTGATGCCACCCATAGTCAGACAGAGCACACTGATCTTTGTTTCTAGCCTTCTACGCTTGCACTTGCATTGCACAGATGCTGCCTTAAGAAACGACTCCTGTAATGCTGTTCAAATGACTCCTTTAATGCTGTTGTCTCATGAGCGGTGATGTCTGCAGGTGCCATGGGATGACCTCAGGTACATCTTTGGGGAGATCATGTATGGGGGCCACATTGTAGAGGACTGGGACAGGCGCCTGGCCAATGCCTACCTCTTCAAGTACTTCAATGAGACGCTGCTGGAGGGCATGGAGATGTTCCCTGCCTTCTTCACTCCTGCCAACACCATGACTCACAAGCAGGTCAGTGGTCAGGCATTACACAAAACAGATGTGGGTCATAGCTGACAATCCGTGTTTTGAAGGTGTGACATTGCAGCACAGTGTTCCTGCCTTCCATTCCGATTGTATGACTGGTAGTATTATGATGTACAGGCTGCAGCAGATCATATTGCTATGGATAAGCTGGAGCTGAGAGCACTTTGCAACTTTGTTTCTCAGTGAGGCTGCGTGACATAGTAAGCTGTTGCTTGAACAGACTTTGGTGCCTTGGCTGCAGGTGTTGGAGTACATTGATGAGGCCATGCCTCCTGAGACCCCCCTGGCCTTTGGGCTGCACCCCAATGCTGAAATTGGTTTCAAACTGAGAGAGGCAGAGCGCTTCTGTGCCAATGTGTTGTGCCTACAGCCCAGGGAAGCTGGTGGGGAAGGTGGCATGAGTGTAGAGGAGAAAGCCAAGATGGTGCGTCTTGCTTGCTTACAGCCACCCAAACACTTCTTGTCTTCATGCCTGAGCATATCCTGGTACCCTGTGCCTCTGCATCAGTCATCAGGGAGTTTAGCTTTAGTTGCATGCGTGTGTTGATGTGCAACTCAAGCTATATTGCACATGCAGATGCAGCATTCACACAGTAAAGATGCCTTGCTGTCCAATGTACAGTCTGTGCATGATATGATGTCCAGCTCAAGGCGCGTTTGCCTCATAGGTGCTTGATGATCTGGTTGAGCGCCTGCCAGAGCAATTTGACATGGAGGACATCAGAGGGCGTGTGGATGAGTTCACTCCTTATGTCATGGTCGCCATCCAGGTGTGCAGTCTAGCCTCTTCTTCTCTGCTTATGAAATGGCCATCTGGCTTCTTCTTCTGTGACCCTGATCTGGCCAGTTTGCCTGTCATAGTGTTGCATGTTTGGCCATGCCGTACAAAGGATGGCAAACTTTGCCCAACACAGCTTCTACCTTCTCTCCTTCACCTCCACCACCAGCAAACAAAGGCTTCTGCCTGCTGCACGATGGCCTATCCCTACATGCACATAATCTGTTGGCTAAGTGCACACTGCCTGTCTAATCAAAGCATGCACAGCACATGCTGCTGGCATAACAGGTCGCGTACCCTGTATACTGTTATGGCGCAACATTGAATCAATTCAAGGCGCAGAGAGCTGTCATGCACATGTTTCTGCCTCCATGCAATGACGTCCCCTGATTATTGTTGCAGGAGTCTGACCGCATGAACGGACTGCTGTCCACCATGAAGCGCAGCCTTGCTGAGTTGGATCTCGGACTGAAGGGAGATCTCACCATGAGTGAGCCCATGGAGAAGCTCATGCTTGCCTTGGCTACTGATGGTGTGCCTGCCAGCTGGGCTAACATGGCCTACCCTTCATTGCGACCCCTGGGGTCATGGCTGGTCAATCTTCTTCAGCGAGTCTCCCAGCTTGTTGAGTGGACAGCAGATCTGGGTGTGCCTAAGAGCGTGTGGCTGTCTGGGCTGTTCAACCCTCAGTCCTTCCTGACAGCTGTCATGCAGACAACAGCAAGGCGCAATGACTGGCCGCTTGACAAGACAGTGGTGCTGACTGAGGTGACCAAGAAGCAGCCAGATCAGATTGATGCACCCTCAAGAGATGGTGCTTTCATTCATGGTCTGACTCTAGAGGGTGCACGATGGGATGAGAAGGCAGGAACTCTGGATGACTCAAGGCCAAAGGAGCTGTTCTGCCCTATGCCTGTCATGCTTGTCAGGGCTGTCACTGTTGACAAGGCGGAAATGAAGGACGCCTACCAGTGTCCTGTTTACACCACTGAGGCACGATTTAGGCAGGAAGTGTTTACTGCACAGCTCAAGTCAAAGCACTCTTGGATCAAGTGGACATTGGCAGGAGTCTGCTTGTTTTTGGATGTGGTCTAGACCATGTTCAGATGTACATTACTTGTGTCACTTCCTGGTGCTGTAACTGTAACCTTAACGATGATAAAACGTTTGCAAGTCAGCTGATAGATCAGGTTGCAATGCTATGCATCTGCATTCGCAAAACAGTCGTGTCTGTGTAAATTATTAAACGGCTTGTCTGGATGTACGGGTTGGAATTTCAAGCAGGGCATGGCACATAGCTTTGCAGATGGCAAGCAGGGCAATGCCATGGCAAATAGCTGTTGCACTTAGAGTGGAGCTAACGATGACTCATCCACTGTGGCGAAGATCAATCGCCAGCAAAGCCTGTTGCATTGCGATTGCGCTGGTCGAGATCGGGTGCATCATCTTGTCAGACGTCACAATGCTGCCCTTGACAGCATGCGGACCAGGGATGCACGAGGCGAAAAGACCGAGACTTCTGACTGATCAGTTCACAAAGGGAGCGCTTGCGCGTCATGCTCCTTTCGGCAGCAGGCAGCCCTTGCGGGCCTCTCATTTCAGAGCAAACATCTGCTCAGTTCAAAACATACATTCACCTACCTTGATAGAGTTTGCGAAAGGGTCTCTCAAGCGATGCAGCAGCTTGCTTGCGGCATGCTTGTTGACTGGTCTGTTATCGGTTTGTCCGGTTCAAGCGGTTGCCACAATCACTGATACCATTCAGTCCTCTAACTTAGTGGTAGGTCACGCAAAGTGCCCAGGCTTGCACCTGGAAGGTGCTTTGTGTGTAGCAATTGCTGAAGCTTGCTTCGTCACTTGCAGCTGGACACAGCAAAGATACTCCCAGATGAAGAGGAGCTGAAACTAGAACAGACACTCAAGGAGCTTGAGCAGTAAGCAAGCATAACAAGGTGTTTGTAAGCTGCTGCACTTGCTAGCATGCGGTCTGGCAATAGAACCAGCAGTTGTAGAATCAGTGACAGACTGTGTGTCTAATCATTTTGCACTGTGACACAGTGCAAGTGTTGATTCAGGCGGACAGATTGGCGGATGCGTGTCTTGACACGGTTTGGGCCAAAAGCTGGACCCACAGAGAATGAAGTCAAAGCTGCGTGGGCTCCAAATGACAGGACTGTCATCATTATAGTTGACCCATCATCACCAAATATACTAGACTTCAGCACAGGTCAAGCTGTAGAGCAGCTATTGCGCAGGACATTCTTTGTGGAACTGCAAAGCAGATATGGAAACAAGTTCTTTGTGAGAGATGAGGTACACCTCCACCCTGTTAGGCATGTTCAAGTCAAGCTGCATATCCTGTGCTCTGCAAGCATGTTCTTTGCCAGGCCACAGCAGTCAACTACTGTCATGTGCTGGGTCATTCACGCATGCTGCAACACAAGCTGCCTGGGTAGTAAATGCCAGCTCCATCACGCTGCATAGCATGAGCAATCACATAAGCCTGTGATGCACAGGGTGAAGATGCAGCAATCCTTGGGACTGTAGGCGCCCTGTCAGAATGCCTGCAAAGGCCTGGGGGTTGTGCTGTGGTCCCTGGGATTCCCTCAGATCAATACACACTCACCTTGATCACTTCTTTGGTCGGAGGTGTCGTCTTTGGCTACTCACTACGCTTGGAGCCTTCTGGTATGCTAACAAAGGGCCCACTCATTTATTTACAGAGGCTGTGATTGCATGCAGCTGTAAAAGCAAGCTTGACAAGCATACCTTATTACTTTTGCTAACATCTCCTGCGTCACTTGTTGTAGAGCAATTGCATTGTTGCTTTGGCTTCATCTGGATTGCATTCAGCAAGATGATGACCTCAATTTGGCACAGATCAGTCATGGGGTATAGACAAAACCAAGTGTGTGACAAACTTTACTTTTGCCTCTCTTGCAGGTCCTGTACGCAGAAAGTGGGTCTGGTCATTGCTGTTTGCGCCGCTGTGGGGTTCACTGTTTATCAACTTTGGCATTGGGCCAATCGTCAGCAGAACATCTGACCCTTGGCCTATAGTAGGCAATGCGGCTGGCTTTGTGGCAGCAGCTGCACTAGTACAATTTTCTCCACTGTTTGCCAAGAGCGCTGTGGAAGGACCCCTGTGGAAGAAAAAAGACCCATAAGTGCAATATGCATGTGTGCATCGCCCTGCAGAATTGACATGCAGAACAGTTTCGGTATGAATGTCATCTGTGCATGGTCCAAAAAGGTCGCCTGTGTACTGTGGCAAGCAGGATGTGACTGCAGCATCTTGTGCTGCTGTGCTATTGTGGCGTGACAACCAGCGCTGTATCAACGGAGCCAATAAGTTGACATGTTCTTGTGCGTTAGGAGACTATGTACTTTCGATGGATGTTTCTCCCTATCCATGCCTGTTGCTCAGCACAGCATGACATGGGCCCAATCTGATGAGTAATGAAAGACTCAGTTGCCGCTCAAGCAAATTTGCATACCTTGTACGTCTGCTTGTACGTCAGAGAGGTAGACAGCCAGCAAATGTTCGCCAAAAGAGCGCAATCTCACGTATCCGATACCCCCGGTCCGTTTGCTGGCGGACGCACTTGACCTGTTGATCAGCCTGTTTGATCTCACCTCTTACACCGTAGCAGTATCTTTGCAATTTGGCCACTTCATTGCAACTCACACGTCGTTCAGATAGCAGCTTTGACCTCTTAAGCAGTTTTTGGGCATCATGGGGGGCCCCAAAACTAGGATTACACAGGTATGTGGAGCAGCCCTAGGCACCAGGCAGCTGTTGTAGGACAATGGGACAACCTGCTGCTTCTTGCTGCAGGAATCGTTTGATGCAGCTGTAAAGGAAAATCAGGAGGAGTTTGGCATGGAGGTACTTACCTTTCAAAGTGCTGGAAAGTGCTTGCTTCTACGACCAGTGCACTGTGTTCAGAGTCAACAGCTCTAAACATATTACACTACAGCAAAACAAAGCACAGCTTGAAAGCTCAGACACAGGAGCCTGGCTGACTTGAGGTTTTGCTTGTTTTGCAGGCTGAAGAAGCCTTGCAGAGTGCCATGGAGGAGTTTAGGCTTCAGGTGTGTGTCTGACTTTTGCTTACTGTCACAGCAACTTCCAAAGCATTCATGCAAATCAGAAAAATCTATGTTGCTCAAGCTGCCACTGGGTCTGCAGGGAGTTGATCTGAGCAACATTGCCACGAACCCAACAGAAGGCAAGCAAGCCATGTAAGTGTGTGCATTTTTGAGTGTTCATAACAAGAGTGTCAAAGCTGTCTACTCCAATTGTTCAGCTGTTGCAGAGATGCAATGAAGAAAGCTGTCGAGGCGCTGAAAGTGGCAAGCCAGACTACAGGGGACCAGTCTAGCAGTCCCAGTCTGCTTAAGAGCACACTTCATATTCAGGATCAGATACAGGCTGCAACACCAGACAGTTTGCCTCTGATACTGGAAGGTGGGATAACCTCTGACCAGAAAGTTGTGAAAGCTTTTTCTCTGAGATGCTCAGAGTTGTGATTTCATGGCTGGCAAAGCTGCATGACCTGTACTGAGGTTCTCCCAATTTAGCAATGCTGGCCATCGCAAAATCCCAGCACTGCAGCTCAAGCCAGTAATGATGAGTTTTATAACAAATCGCACAGGCAATGCTGAGCTGGCTGCTTTGCTGTTATGCATAGCGTCAAGCATGTTACTGACTGCTTCTGTCGACTGCAGCTGCCAATCAAGCTGATGCAGTTCCAGCACTGCTAACCTCCATCAAAGCAGCGTCCAACAAGAAGGATGTTATTCTGCCAAGCCTGTCTGTACTGCACAGTCTGCTGAGCATCGATGCAAGCAAAGATGCCTTCATGCGGGCCAATGGTGCTGCAGAGCTGCAACACCTTGCACAGACTGCAACAGGTGGTTTCTGATGCCCGGCTTCTTTCATGCAAGCATCTGCTGAGGAAGACCAGTGCAATTGTGATCGCAAGGAGCCAGCATGCATGTGATGAGCAATGTATGGCTGTGCATCAGCACATGCTTTATATCTCTTGCTCAGTCAGTTGATCATCCTCTGTCCTTGACCCCAATTCTGATGCTACTGATTCCTCTGCTATCAGGCGCCCCACTGCTCACAAGCATCATGAATGCACCCTTTTGCCACAGGACCCTTGTGCCACACCTTGTGCATTCCTGATTGATTGCTTTCTTAGTCCCTGCTTTGACTTGTTGAAATGTGGACCTCGCAGGAGATGCACAGTTGATAGAAAATGTGGCCCTGGTAGCCGAGGCAGCAGCCAAAAAGCACGAGGACAACAAATGCAGCCTGGTGGACTCTGGCTGTGCCAGTCAGTTGGTGGAGGGCCTCAGGTCTGGGGCTGTCTCCAGCAGCCCTGGTGCTGTGCAAGCTGTGTGTGGCTGCCTGAGGAGCCTAACTACTGCTGATGACCCACGCCCGGCGGCCTCCAGGTGACCCACCTTGCCAACTTAGGCACAGACTTTTTTGCCTCTTTTTTCTTCTTCTTTCTTTGTTGAGAGAGAGAGACAGAGGGTTTTACATCTTCAGACATTTTGCTGCACACTGATGCGAGCAAAGCTGATGCAGTTGTACACACTATCTTTACATGGCTCTCACTGTCTGGAAGCACACCTACAGCTCTGCAGACCAGCAGGGAGATTGCAAAGAATGCCAGCTGCTTCTGACACAAACTACCTGTCTAGGCTGCAACATCTGAAGTGCTGTTTGCAGAGCCTTCCAGAACAGCAGAACTTTGGCTCAGCAAGGGGCGCCTCTGCTGCTGTTGTCCATCTTGAAGCAGGGTGACATCACAGAGCCAGTCACAGTGGCAGCTGTGTGTGGAGCTGCCAAGAAGCTGGCAGCAAATGAGGAGATCTGCAAGGAGTTGGCTGATGATGGTGCTGTAAAGGTTACCATGGAGGTGAGACTGATTCGACTGCTTTCAGCTCTGTTCTTAAGCGCACCTTTGCTTGCTGGGTGCTGATTAGCACCCATTCAGGCTTGCATGTCCTTGCCCATCGCTCATTCATGCATTCGTGCATGCAATCATGCATTCATTCATTCATTCATTCATTCATTCATTCATCCATCCATCCATCCATTCATTCATCCATTCATTCATTCATTCATTCATTCATTCATTCATTCATTCATTCATGCATTCATGCATCTGTTTGTTCATTGCCTACATATGTTTCCCTAGGGTCAGGTACATACAACTCAGAGTAGTCCCCGGTTTGTAGTCCTGTTCTGGCAGTCAGCCTAACAGCATGTGGCTGACCCCTCCAACGGTCATCTTGTATTCTGTTTCAAATACTTAAGTTACTGGCTCTGGCTGCTCATCAAAATGACAGCCCTGCTCAATCGTTCGCCTTTTCCAGTGATTGACTTTGTGACAGGCACAGCTTCATATAGCTGAAGTTGCTGGGTGGCTTTGTGACTCCTGATGTATGGTCAGGCAACTTGTAAACTCAAAAGCCGGCGCGCCTCCTGTATGCTGTTTGCTTTATGCCATGCACTGCATTGACAAGACCAGGCTCTCCAGACAGGATTTTGCATTGCAGGTGTTGACATCAGGCTTGGGAAATGCAACGCTGGTGCGGTCAGCTTGCTCACTGCTGCGGCAGTTGGCCAACAGCGATGCCATCAAAGCTGAGATTGTGGATGCTGGTGGTCTGGAGCTGCTTTGCAGAGCTGTAGATGCCCACACCACACATGCAGGTAAGACTGTTACTTTGTGCTGTTTAGAGCTTGTGAGCACTTAGCTCTGGGCTGCTGTCTCAGGAGGCTCCCATCATATGCTTGATGAAGAGCTTTATCTTTTTGGCGTCTTTACTTGTCTTGTGAGCACAGGCAGACAGTGGCATTGCTCATAGTGTGCACTCAGTCATTCCATAAGGCTTTGATTCAGCTGTGTACCATGCTTCCAAGCTCATCATCCTTGTTTGCCTAATTTCATTTGTGGTGTCTGCGGTGGTGACATTACTGTGCAGCACACAGCTGCAGGTTGTATAATCCAGCAGCACCAATGTGCATGACCAAGTCGATGTCAACATGCTGTTGCAGCAGTGTTGAAATGAAAAATGAGCATTGCAGCCATTTTGCACCAAGCATGTGATGCAGCCAGACACATGTGCGCAGGGGCAATGGAGCAAGCCCTTGGGTTGCTTGTGGCACTGACGCTCAGGAATCCTTCTGCTGCTACACGTGCCGTGGAAGTGGGCTGCATTGATACAGTCCTGGAAGTGATGAACGTGTGTCAGACCGGTGTACATGGCAAGCTGGGGCAGTGGGTGCAGCGACAGGCATGCATGAGCATCAGGAATGTGGTCGCTCGCAATCCAGAATTGAGGCCAATTGTACTGGACAAAGGGGCCGAGCCTTTACTGCGGTCTGCAAAGAAGATGTTTCCTCAGTCTTGTGGCGACGTTGGTAGTGCAGCACTGCGAGACTTGGACATCCAAGACTACAATACGTGATCATTTGCTCGGCATTCTTGAAAGTCTTAGAGCCATTGTTTTGATACATGTATATGAAGGTCAAACCAGAAATCATAAACGGCTCCAAAGTGCATGGCATGGCAGTGTCTCCTCTTTTGTACATGGCAAAAGCAGCAGCCCGAAGCTGGTATTGCCATGTACAGCTGCAATATTGTATGTGCCAGTATTGCGTATCCGTGTTTGCAGTGCATGATGACAACTGCAATGAGGTGCAGAGTCCATATTACTGATCAGGCGCCTGATTTCAGTGATGCAGTCTGGTCAACACATTTACGACGTTGCCATCTTGCGGCGCTGAAAGTCCTGTGTTCGGCAGTCTGACCTGTATCTGGTGCCCTGACTGATAGGCAAGCTTGCTGCAAGTCTTCAGACCGGCCGAACTTGGTTGAACTCGCTGTGAGGTTAAAGATCTGCATGTCTGCAGCATCGGCCTTTATTCCTGCCAGACCCCAGATGGTCTTCAGCAGCAATGGTGCCCTATCTTGCCGACAGATGCTGAGGCAGCCGACGCGGCCATTGCGGCAACAGCGTGCAGGATGTTCCTGCGAGGCCGCTAAAGGCTTTGCTGCGTCTGGCAAGACCGGAAGTAAAGTGAGTCTCCTGCAGCTGCTCTACCTCTCTGCATACGAGGCTCACGTGACCCACTAAAGCCTGATACCTGTATCTGGTCATTCGGGCTTGCCAGTCGACAGTGTACACCACTGCAGAAAAATAAGCGCAAGCTTGATGCAAACTGGATAAGTGTTGGAAGCTTAGCAGAGTTTCCGGTAATGCTCTGTGTGCTAAGCGCTTGAAAGTTGTGCAAGACTTGTGGACATAGAGGCAGGTGTCACGCCTGTATGTGACAATGTTGCTGAGAGACTTGCGTTGCATGCAGGAAGACCGTCCCACTAGAGCTGTTGTGCTTAAAGACAAGTCTGTTGTAATGCTGTACAATGTTGACGGGGATGTGTACTGCTCAGATGCAAACTCAACCGCATTCAAGTTTCCACTTACTCATGCCAAAATTGTGGAAGGCAAGCAACATGATCTGCGTTTGTTTCAAATCTTTTTGGCAATGCTTAGAAAATAGGGCAATTCTGTTTACAGTGTATGTGAAACTTCAGGTGAGACAGGTCCAGCTGTTGAAGTTCCTCTTGATGGAACAGTTTATGATCTTGAGACTGGCAAGGTCAGTTTGGCATGCAGATACTGAATCAGCGCATGGCTATTCCCTGCGTGCACCATCACTGCCAAGCTTTTTTCGTGTAGTCACTCTGTAGTGACATGCGCCAGTGCAGAACAATGACAAAACCTCATCAGTCTTGTGGTCCTGTAGGTCTTGGAGTGGTGTCCAAAGAACAATTTGATACGGAAAGTCCTTGGCTCCATCAAGGTATGGCAAAGCAGCAGCCGTGATTGCACTGCTGTGCATGCACAGGCTTCACCTGATTTTGTCAAAAACATGTACCACCTCATTTGACACTGAATCAAGTACGAAATCTTTTGCAACATGCAGTGCAGCTATGTCTAGCTCTTGCATGTTCTGTTTACGTGCATGCATACCAGCAAGCACTTCACGGCATTTGTACAACCCACATGTGTTGTCTGCAGTCCAACCAGAATCCCAAAAAGCTCAAAGTGTATCCAGCACAAGTGGACGACGAAGGAAACATTTCTGTGAAATTTTTCAGTCCTGGTGCAACCACATGATGTTATGTGGGTCTGGCTTTGACATGCCAGACAATGTATAATGTAAACGTCAACTTCCACAGAGGCTCAGCATTGCATGTACTATAAGTGCATGAATGTACAAGGTCCTGGGCAATGTTTGGTGCACTTACAGATGTTTCAGCTACTATCCGGCCAATACATGTCTGTTTACAGCCAATACATGCCACTACATGTCTGTTTACAGCCAATCAATATGGTGCTTAGAACGTGATGCGTTTTGTCACATGGCTTAATAAGATGCCCCCATCAGTAACAGATTTTCATTGCTCGCAGTGTGATGTATCTAGCTGTTCTACTTCTTTGAGCTGTTGCAAGTCTAGGCAATGCTAGTTGTAATCGCAAAACTGTCTGCATGCATTGAACAACAACATTGACATCAATGTCACTGCAATGCTCACATGGTGTGTGAATCTTGTGTGAGCATCATGTTGATGAGCAGGCACTGGCTTGCATCATGCAACCTGTGAGGTCCTTCTCTTAGTTGGCAGTGCGAGAATCAAGTTTACAAAAGGTGTCTGGCAGGTTGCAACGTTGCTGTCAGGAGTCATTTGTTCACAACCGGATTGAGTTCCGCAGCAAGCAAGGCTGCAAAGAATAAGGTGAAGCCTAGCAAGAAACTATTTGAGCAAAACCAGAGCAATCGATTCATCCAAATATTCTGTCTGTTTGTCTGAGCATGTCATGGTCTGAGCATGTCATTGTCTATGAACTCCTCTACTCTATAAGCTATGAACCACACATGAGGCATTCGTCCTTGTTCTCCAGGCTGCACACCAGAGCAGCCATCTTCCTCTCTGCCTCCATGTCTGGATCTGCAACCACTGCCTTGGCCACTGCAGCCTTTGCACTGGCTGAGTCTGTAGCAATGATTTGTGTGTTGGGGCTCTGCTGCTCCTGCATCACCACATAGCTTCACTACAAACACACGTGACAGTACCTGCCACTCTGAGCAGTCCCTTGGCGAGTAGCCAAGTCGCACAGGTACACCGGAACATCATGCCGGCAAAGATGAGGTCGCATCCATTGCTGGGTTGATCAGCAACACACAAGGTTCAAGAAGCATTGTGGTACAACACACTGTATTGCATGTCTCATACTCGAAAGCAGTACTGGTCATTGCTTGGCAGAGCAGCAAATGTGTCAAAGCGGAATGCATGAAGCAAACCTGTCTGCCAATCAGCTGGCAGGAAGCATGCAAGGGAAGCCTAACAGTGACATGCTTGTGAGACTTGTCAGATTGCAAATGCACATGTGTTCCATAGAGCCCCCCTCACACACATGGACAGGTCAAACTCAAGCACAGTGACCCAACATGCTCAGATGGTGTCAGAAGGGGTCGAGTCTGGGGAGCAAAAACCCAACAAAACGAAAAAGTGACCTGGCTCAAGTTCACCTTGAGAGGCTCAGTTGCCGCTGTTGCTGCCAAGCCCTTGGGGGCAGCAGCAGCGCGCGCAGCCTTGTTCTTGGCAAGCGCCTGCTGGTCCACTGTGAACTTGATGGCATCCGCTGCTGCCCGCGTCCTCAAGTAGTACATGCCTGTCTTCAGGCCAGCCTGCATCCATTCATTCATTTCTTCATGCACTCGTGAATATGTTCCTTCCAACATGTACCACCCCATGGAGTCAGGTACATATGGTCATGAGTAGCTCCTTCTGCCAACTTGCATGGACATGCTGATGCCCTTGTCATGCATGATCACGTTCCCTCATGCAAAGAGGTGAAACACATGAGCTCACTTGTATGCAGATGATGATGCAACATGTGACATCGGGTGACAGGTAAGTACAGTCATTTGCTTGATGCCACTGCAACATGACATGTACTTCAGCATGGGGAACACAGCTGCAATATTGCATCAAGCCTTATCTGCTTGTTTCACACGCCCACACAATCTTGTGAGCTGGATACTAGAGTCTACCAAGGATGTCAGCTGGAACACATAATGGCATGCACGCTAACACTGATCCAACAAAGGTGGTCAGTCAACAGCAGGAAATTGGGCACAGAATAGCAGGCAGGCTGAAATCCCAAACCCAAACAAGGTGGAGAGTCAAAAGGACTAAATGGCAATGCAACAGGGGAGGGTGCTATACTACACACAGTCTCTCAGCAAGTCTGGGGCAAAAGATCACCTTCCATCCGTAGAAGTGCAATGACGTGAGTTTGCCAAAGTTGGGATCTGACATGTGCACATTGAAAGACTGGGACTGGTCAATGTAGGCACCCCGGTCTGCTGCCATGTCCACAAGCACCCTCTGCTTGATCTCCCACACCGTCTTGTATAGACCCTTCAGACTCTCAGGCAAATCTAGATCCTGCATGGCCACATACACATAACACATAGCATACATGTGTATTTTTCCAGGATTACCTCATACGTTGATTTCGGATCTGAATACTAAAAAACATTGCGTAGTATTGGCCAAATCGCCAATGCGGATAATTTTGCACTTTTTTTACTTTGCTTTGCTTTGAGCTTTGCGTGATTGCAGTCATTTGTGTGTAAATACATAAATATTCATGGCCTACATGGACATGGGGCTTGTTAACAAGAGGGATGGTTGACACAGCAGATGGTGCCAATGTATCAGCAACACAATGATTGCCGCTGCGTTCCTGAAAGAGAAGCTTGGCTTGACTAAGAAGTAACATGACATGACAACCAGGTGTGAGGTCATTCTGTAGTCTGCCAAGCTGTCAGCTTATCTCACCCTCTGGCTTCAACACTGCTGCTGTACATAACAGCAGCATGCTGAAGCTTGATAATAATAGTAATAGTAATAATGATAATAACAATGATAATAAATAGTAATGAAAAGGCTTTCCAGCTCATGATGAGCTAGGTGCATGCCAAAGCTTGATGAGTTTACACAACGTGGGCAAGTAGCAAACCTGCATGGAGCATGGGCAAATAGCAAACCTGTATGCAACATTGGCAAGGAGCACACCTGTATGGAACCATTTGCTGCAACCAGCTCGTTCTTGAGGTCCGGAGACCATAGGCCGAGGCGAGTGAGGTCCATGAGCAGATGCTGGTTCACTACTGTGAACTCTCCACTGAGCACCCGCCTCACGTAGATGTTGCTGGTGTATGGCTCAAAGCACTCGTTGTTACCCAGAATCTGCACATCCCCACAGCATACATGGTCAGCATGACACTTAGGTGTCTGGCTCAATGTACCATGGCAATGGCTGTTAGCGTGTGCGAAGCAGTTTTGAGCTGCTAATGCTGACATGGCAGCAGCAGAGATAGGGGGCCATCCTGAGCAGCTCAGACAGACATTGCATTGTGTGCATTGTCATATAAGACATAGCAAGGAATCAGGAGTGGACTCATGGGAGCAGGCAACATGAGCTTTGTGCTGAGCAAAGTGGTTCAGCGCAGGAGCTCATTGCAAGAGACAGTCATACAGATGCTCTGGGCGGCCGCCTTAGGAGGCTCCCATTATCATCGCTGCAAAGCGCAAACTTTTCTTGTCTTTTCAAGTCATACAGACCACAATGAGTGATGTAAGACAACAGCGTGGGCAGCAGCCATGCATGCCTGTGAGGTTGAGGCAGTGGGCATAGGGGCCACCAACAGGGAGTTGCGCACTCCATGCTGGGCCACGCTTTGCCTCACCCCAGGCCAGTCCCACCGGTCTGAGGGGGTCACCCCCCACATGTCTGGCTGCAGCACCCCCTTGCTCACTGGGCTGCCCTCATAGCTGGTGTAGGGACCTGCACGGCGTTGTTGGCTGTGAGTATGGGATGGACATATTCCCTAAGCAAATACTGTCTAGTGAGTCAGTGAGTGAGTCTAGAGAGTGAATATTGCTGGACAAACATGAGCTGCATGTGGGCAGCAAAGCCTTGGTTGGTAAGTCCAATGCCATTCAAGTCCACCATGTGCAGTCATGAGGCAGACACACTGAGTTTGTGCTTGGAAAAGGCTACAGAGTATGCACGCAAGATTGCTGCCTCAGGAGGCTCTACTCAGCATTGCTGAACTTCTACAACATTTGCATGTGACACAGAACACGGCTTTGGCAAAGGCCAGAATGGCAATTTTCCATAAATAGCATAAACATTGTGTAGAACCATACTAGACATCAAGTGATCAGACAGCGCTCGTAAGCTGGCTCACATCACTGTGAGCATGCTGTGCAGAACACTATTGTCTAGACGCATCGAGACGATATCAATGACCAGAGTCCTTTGCCCACAATGACCAAATGCAGCAAGTTGACCGGATGCAGTGGTTGACCTGATGCAGCAAGTTGACCTGGTGCAGTGAGGTGATCAGACACAGCGCAATGTGGAACAGGTGAAGCCAGGTGGATACCACAATGGCCAGATGTAGCAAGTTGACCAGATGCAGCGCACTGTCGACCACACGCAGCAAGTTGACCTGATGCAGCAAGTTGACCTGATGCAGTGAGGTGACAGGCCAGGGAGCTCACCATCGACCTTGGCCAGGGCACAGGAGGTGGTGAGAGCATGGAAGTAGATGCACTCAAAGATGTCCTTGTTCAGCTGCTTGGCCTCTGGGCTGTCAAAGGCCATCCCTAGTATGATGAAAGTGTCAGCTAGCCCCTGCATCAGCACACACGTCTAATTATATGTAATCGTGATTGGCTTATTGTACATGGCATCCCCAGCGGTTGCTGGCGTAAAAGTTTCATCCCTGCCGAGGCTAAGGCCCTACCCTGTGAGGGGGCATCGGCTCTTGTAATCAGCACACACATCCACCTGCGCCTCAGAAGTCATGCTGGGTAAGACAGGTATGCATGACAAAGTTCCATTACGGGTGCATGTGTTCATGACTTCTAGGTTTGGAGGGTTTTCCAAATGAACAAATAGACTGTCTAATGATGTTGAGGATCTCCAGCTCTGTCTATATGGGTTCAATTGCTGCTCACTCTCAAAACAAGGTTCAAGGGTCAATCACCTGCATAGCCTGCCAGGCTTCTCGGTATCACTAGATACACGTTGCACCAACATTGCAGGTGTCTGCAGTTAGTTTTCACATGCTGGAGGGGGGCAAAACATGCACATCTGTGCATGTAACTATCAAGCAGCATAGTCAATAAGGCATGCATTAATGGTGCATGGCGAGATGCCACTGCTAATCATGCTAAGCACAGCACAAAATATGAATGCTGGTTGAACCCGACACCACATGCATTTAGATTGTGACGTTAGGCACGCAGCAACACACAGACAGGAAATTCATCCTTTGAGGTCACTCAGCCACAAGTGTGGTCGGCTGCACATGCCATATGCTTTGCTGTGCAATTTGATTGAATGTTAGTCTGCTGACCTGCACGCCGATACCAATGGGCCGGTTGCGCATGTTGGACCTGCGTGCCGTCTCCACTGGGTAGTAGTTGATGTCTATGATCTTGTTCAGGTTCTTGGTCACCTGCTGTGTGATCTCCGCCAGCTTGGCAAAGTCAAAGTACCTGCAGCAGCAGATGAGTACAGCCCGGTGAATAAAAAATGTGTTGAAATTGGAAAAAGGCTGTAGAAGGTGCAAAAGGATTAGTTGTGAACTGAAAAACGACAGAAAAAGATCCTGTCAGTGACAGTGGAGTGTGGTGCGCGCCATGATGATGCTGTTATGCCGTGTGTTGGTACTGTTCTGCACAAAGCTCGTATGCTGTTGTCAGACCACTCTAGGTGTACCTAAACTTCAGGTGATGCTAGTCTGAGATTACAGAAACGACTTTTGAGTCTGATGACATAACCAAAATCTAAACCCGTGAGTAACATCACAAGGCATGTTGCAAAGACCTGCAGGTATGCATGACAGCCAAGTAGACAGCATCCACACAGAGATGCCTCAGGCAAAGGGACGGACGCATGAAATGACCAGTAGCAGTAATCCAGATGGAAACATGATGTTTGCTGCAAGCCACCACACGACACTGTTTGCAATGATGAAAGCAATGCATGCAGCGTATGACCAGGGGGATCTCAACCTCAGTGCCAAGCACTGGCTTCAGGGCTTGGGAAAGTTTTCTTGTTCAAGTTTGACAGACAGGCAGGCAACACAACTCCTGAATGCCTCCAGCATGCACAAACAAGAGCTTGACAAGGGACAATACCTGTTCTTGGCATCTAGGCTTCCTGTGGTCTTCACCACCTTGCCACCTTTGCCATCTTTGTCCTTCACAAACCTGCATGATAAAACAAGCACATGTGAGCGGTCTGGTCTTGCATCACTTGGCACAGATCATGGCTGCTAGTTTGGGGGCCAGCAGGAGCTGCTGTGAAGAAAGCATGCATGCATGCACTTCAACATGGGCGTTATAGCCAGCGAACAAGTCTGATCTGCTGTGAAAAACAAAGAAGAGCGTGACTATTGCAAGTGAACAAACAGAGGGTATAGCTGTGTGCAAACAGACAGAAATATGGTTGTATGCATACAGACAGAGATATGGCTGTGTATGAACAGACAGAGATATGGCTGTGTGCGAACAGACAGAGACATGGCTGTGTGCGAACAGACATAAATGTATATGTTGTCTATGTGTTGCCTATAACAGATAAAATACCTGGGAAGCGCAATGGAGGCCAGGTTGCAGACAGCAGACTCTTCAGGGCTGGTGTACTCAATGATCTCAGTACACAGGTTGCTGCACTTGATGGTGCCCAAGTTCTGCTGGTTGGACTTGCGGTTGCAGCTGTCCTTGTACAGCATGTATGGGTTGCCAGTCTCAACCTGCACTTACCCTAAACGCTCAAATGCAGAAGCTTCAGCAAGCACTGCTGCTTCATATGCTGTAGGGGCTAGCGCGCACACACACACACACACACACAAGGTAGCAGTTGCTTCTCATACTGCTCTGTCCTCAGTGCAATGTTGTAAACTGTGCTGCTGCATGGCATGCCGACACTCCTGTAAACAGTCACAATGTACGCTGGGTACCCTGGGCATCTGTACTTCAGGGATATGCCTCAGAAACAAATGCATGAGGAAGCAGGTTTCACTCACTTGTGTCTCCAGGATTGCAAACCAGAGCTGCTGAGCCTTAATGACACGCTTGGCACGGCCCTCCCTCTCAAACTTCTGGTACAGGGCATCAAAGGCTTCCCCCCAGCACTCGGCCAGCCCAGGGGCCTCGTTGGGGCAGAAGAGGGACCACTCTGCATTTGCCTCTACTCGCCGCATGAACAGGTCATTCACCCACAGCCCGTAGAAAAGGTCCCTTGCCCTCACCTGTGACAATGAAGGGCAAGACATAAAACCCACAGCCCATAGGATAGGTCCCCTGCCCTCACCTGTGACAATGAAGGGCAAGACATAAAACCCACAGCCCACAGAATAGGTCCCTTGCCCTCACCTGTAACAGTGAAGAGCAAGATATACAGCTATTATCTACACTTTAGGGACCATCTAGGGACTCCTAGTGGGCACCTGGCAAGAACACCTAGCTGGTTCTTATCATTATCTACACTGTGGCCCTGTTGCTTTGAGCCAGCCCTATGAGTAGGACTAGTCTGCATTGGCATCCTACCCGGCACGTTGTAAGTAGGCTGCTTGCTTGTGAGCCCCTCGCGGTATATGAAGCACAGGTCTGAGGGTGTTGACTCGTAATATCGCTTTGAGACTGGACATACGCAACATTCCAGAGCACGCTGGCATTATTGTTTTTTAGGCAGATGCCAGGAAATGATTTGAAGTAGCATGCTTTGTTCTGCTGCGGAATAGATGTGCTGTTCATTAGAGTAAGTGACAGCAGCTCCACAATTGCTGAGACAAAGCCTTTGGTCTGGCCATGCTGGGTCTGCTGCGAGGACTCTGCTTACGGTAGGGCAATGTGTTGTTACGCACAGGTGGCTGGTAAGAACGGTCAGCTGCATGGCTAGTGTAGGCCACTGTGCAGCATACAGAGCTCTGAGGCCATGATGTGTGTTTCTGACTGACCAATGTGTGGTGGAGCGGTGGAAATGGACCAGACACATACCCTGGCCACATGTATGCCACAAAATTCAATAGAGAATGCTACATGCGCACAGCAGCTGCAGCTTACACAATGTTGTGTTTGCCAGCAAGCCTCATTACAGATGAAACAAATGAAATGCTGACCTCTTCTTTGCCATGGTTCTTGCGCAGGTCCAACCACTCAAAGATATCACTATGCCATGGTTCCAGGTACACAGCAAAAGCGCCCTTACGCTTGCCTCCACCCTGGTCTACATACCTGCATTACCACCAGTATGAGCACAAGCAGCACACTTCCATTGTAAAACGCGCTTGGTGCAACCCATCCACGATGGTCTACACACCTACATGGCTACTGGTGCAAGGACAACTGGTACATACGTCTGTTGCCAATTGTTTTTGCTGCAAGGCTGCTGCAGAACGTCTAAACAGGGGGGAAAGCATGTGCCTGCCGCTGCAGGTCTGTAAGATACCATTTGTTGCCAGGTTGAAGCTCAAAGCAAAGTGATAGCATCAGCACCTACAAAGCTGCTGCTATTCAGGATCTGCTCAGAAAGCAGCAACATCCAGCAGAATGTGGTGAATGTCAAGGGCAGCACATGCAGATGCAATGATGGGGTACCTTGCAGTGTCATTGAAGACACGGAGCATGGGCACAATGCCATTGGAGTTGCCATTGGTTCCCCTGATGTAGCTGCCTGTGGATCTGATGTTGTGCATGGACAGTCCAATGCCACCAGCACTCTTGGAGATGCAAGCACACTCTTTCAGCGTGTCGTAGATGCCCTGCAACAGCACAGAGTCCTTGTCGAACCCTGGCTTGCTGTCCTGATGACTTTCAACAAGTCCTTACGACTGCCTGTTGCTGGCATGAGCACAGGTGGATCTGCAGAAGGCTGTTTTGCAAAGTGACAAAACATACTGTGCTGCTTCCCTGGCTGTAGGCTCCCTAATATTGAGGCCTGTCTTCAGTCATGAAATGATTGCACGCGGAGAACACAAGGGACACAAATCAACATTGATGTGCTGCTTGCATTGGTACACATGTCAAATTACCCAGCCAAGCAGATAGCAAAACTTTGGATGTGGCACAGTACAGGGATGATCTTTGAGATGTGCTGACATCATTCTGCGCATGCAGGTTTGCTGCTCATGCGTGAATGTCTGTCGCTCTATGACAGAGCGCAGTAAGCTTGCAGCTCACGTATGCTGTGCCTGATGCTGCTATGATAGTGTGCAGTCTGTAAAGCGACCCACCTCTATGCTGTCACTCTTCATGCAGATGAGGAAGCAGGAGGACAGCTGCGGCCTGGGTGTACCAGCATTGAAGAGGGTGGGGGAAGCATGTGTGAACCAGCGCTCGCTGAGCAGGTGGTATGTGTTGATTGCACTCTCAATGTCTGTCTTGTGCATACCAACTGACACCCGCATGAGCATGTGCTGGGGCCGCTCAACCACTGTGCCGTTCACTCTCAGCAAGTATGAGCGCTCTAGAGTCTGCAAGGAGCTCAGTCCACATGAGGGGATGATGCTTGATAAGGGGAACATCCCAACCAGGAGATCACCCTGACAAGGGGATCCCTTTGACAACAAGGATGGCATGCACATCCATCATGCACAGCCTAGCACTGCTCATTTGTGGGACATGAACCAAGGTTACAGCACCCTATGCAGCTGCCGCAACTGTGAGTTTAGGGAGTTCATTCAAAGCAGCTCTCTGTGCGTACTGTGACTGACCACAGAGGGTGCAGTGCTAAAAGCATTGCCCAGCATGCAAATGGATGAATACGACTGCATCTCAATGTACCTTGAAGCCAAAGTAATCATAGTCAAAGTCTCTGTCATAAATGATTTCACTATCCAACCTTTGAGCATGCTGCAGCACACAGCACACAGTAAGAGTCCATCAACAGCACACTTGTGGACCACATGGTCACCAAAGACTTGCGCAAGAGCAAACACAAGCTAAGGTTAGAGCAGTTGGTTCCAGACGCTACTCGAAGCATGTGAGAAGCATGTCAAACGAGGTACCTCCATGATAATGGCAAAGACATCATCAGCAATGAGCGGCGCTTTCTGGCCGTTCTTGGGGTTGATGTGGTTGTACATGATCTTCACCCTGCATGTTCACATCTTTTGGCATCTTTGGCAATCTTTCAGATGAAATGTACACGTCGAAGCTTTGTTCTATGCAGAAGCCAGACTCACGTCTCACTGAATGACTTCAGTGTGTTCTTGTGAAGGTTGGAGACAGCAATTCTTGCTGCAAGCTGCAGCACATGAGCTTGCATAAAATGTCATGTCAGCGTAAGGTGGGCATGTTGCAGTGAAAAGTGGCACAGGCAAAGCCCAGCTGGTATCTCTGGCCATTGCCAATGTATACATGTCAGCGTGTGTCTGGACAAAAGGGTCTGCAGGAAAAGAGCTCATGAATGGGCTGCTGACCAATGCATAGTCTGGGTGAGTGGCAGTCATGGAGGCTGAAGTCTCTGCAGCCAGCTCGTCAAGTTCACTGGTGGTCACTCCTTTGTACACCCCAACTGCAACCTTCTGGGCCACCATGACCTGCATCATAAGAGTCTTGTATGTTCATACAAGGCATACCACACGACTTGGCCAAAATATTAAGCAGTAAGCTCGAGGGACCGTTCAAGTAACAAGTTGATCCAGTAGCGTCAACCCCACGACTGCTTCTGACAACTAAGAGATGACATCCTGCGCAGACTCACCGGGTCGCAGAAGTCTGTATTCAGGCCATATGACAGCTTTGTGATCCTCGCGGTAATCTTGTCAAAGTGCACTGGCTCTTTCCTCCCGTCCCTCTTGAGGACAAACATGATGCTTCTACGGAAAACTCAGAAACAGATACAATGAGAGAATGCAGGCGAGACTTTGCGGTGCGGCCTTTGCTACCCACTAAACGTCTGTCAGCGGGGAGCGGCGAGCATAGCACGCTTGACACAGCAGCTTGTTTAAACTTTACAGTCTCCCGACGCCGTAAATGAATGTGTAACTACAATGACGGTGTTCTGGTGATTATTTTAGTCACAGCCTTAGTCAGTTAAAGAACCTTCCATTGACTGGACGCGTACTGAGAAGACAGCTTCCGGCTTCTGAAATCACAGAACCCGTAGAATCCAGTTGCATACAAGAATCAAGCAGTCTAGGACACCAGGTCACAAACAATCTTGCTCGTCCAGTCCGTCGCGTTGCATCTGTATCTTTCGCTTGCGTACTTTGTCGACCAGCTAGCCCAGACAGCCTTTCAGACAGTGTGATGGCATCCCCCCACAGCGTTGCCTCTGGATCCTCCAGCTTCAACAGTAGCATTAGTGGCAAACCACCTCACCACGGTCGTAGGCACGGATCTCACCCACCTCCACCTCCACACGGCGGGCGCTCGCACTCACCACCCCGAGGGCACGGTCCTGGTGGCTTCCATCCTGAGCAGCGATCACAACACAGCCCTCACAGAGGCCGTGGACATCAGCACCGTGGTCCTGCACATCCACGCTTTTCTGCGTGTGGGGGTCCACCTGGAGGAGCTCATCACGGTCACAGGCACGGACCACCTGGTGGTCACCACGGCAGACCAATGCACGGACAAGGGCCTCCACCCCACCACGGAGGACCTCCTCCTCACAGCCGCCATCACTCCCCAGCGCTGATGCCTCCTCAGGAGCGTCAATTTCATGACGAGCAGCCACCTCATCAGATGCTGCAGCAGCTGAGTCTGCACGAAGGACCACCTGGTGAAGGCCCTCCTGCTACTCATGGCCAGAGGCACCGTGGACCCCACCATGGCCCTCCTCCCCCACACCATCACTCAGACGGGCCAGGGCGTCACCACCATGGCCCTCCTCACCCACGCCATCACCACTCAGCTGGACCAGGACATCATGAGCGCGGACCAGGACATCATGAGCGCGGCCCAGGTCATCACAGGCGCAGAGCACCCCACCACAGGCATGGCAGCCACTCTCCACCACGCCATGGCAGCCACCCACCCCACGGACGTGGGCCTCCACCCAACCTTTGAGTGGTGCCTGGGGCACAGTCATGCTAGTCAGGTCAGTTTATATTAACGTAGTGCTTGTTATGTGTGATTTACAATTTGATGAGCTGCATGCGCTGTTTGTTGCATGTTGTGACTGGTGTTGCAATAGTTTCAATAGCATAGCCTGTATGTCGTGGCTGCGTCAATGTCAGTGTTGCTTTCCTTGGTGTTGTCATGCGTGTCGTTATGTGTGTCATGCTCTGCACCCCTTCTTGTACTATGCTCATGGAATCACCCTGATTGTGTTGCTCTTTTCACAAACGTATGCTGACTTGATGCGTTGACTGCTGCAGGTCTGGATGCAGTTTGCCACTTGAAAGAAGAACAGAAAAGCGAAGCACAGGCTGAGCAACAAAATCTGGTGGCAAGCATGATATAGGACAGACTCTGGCTGCAAGGCACAGACACAAGACAGCTTGAAGCCCATGTCAAGCAGTGTATCATATTTCCGGGACGTTAGTAGCTTTAGAGTGAGCAGCTTACGTTGTATTATACATTGCTCTAGCCTTCTATAGATATTTTATTCACAAAAAAACAGCACCATGGAGGGTTGCTGACCAAAAAACAAGTATGTAAAATTAAAGATGGCAGATTTTACTGTGCGCTTTGCTTGTGCATTCAAAGTCTGCTTATGCATTCCAAGTCTGCCTGTTCCAGTATGATGCTGTATGCATGCAGTATTACCACTTTACCTTTCTGTCTTCATCTGATACATCTAGATCTGTGCAGCAACGGATCTCGGTAGCTGTCCACACTAACAGCATATTTTATTGACATGCATCACAAGGTGCAGGCCATGCAATTGCCACAGATGCATCTGCCTCATGGGTGCATGCATAACATTGCACCTGTTAAGCAGGATTTCTTGCTGTATCTGCTCTGTTGCATGACCATTCTGATTGCGGCTGCACAGGCATTGAACAGGAGGCACTGCAATAGATGCACACGTTTTCTGTTCCTGGTCGACTTTGCACAGCTTGCATAGCTTGACTGAGAACCTCTTTTCCATCTCGCAGAAACAGGAATCTTGCCTGTCAGTGTATTGCTGGCGTTACACATACTGGATCAGGGCCCGTGATGCGGCAAGCTGTTCTAGGACTCGATACGATGGCCTCTAAGGATGCATGAGCCTGTTGTGTGCTTTATATGCGGTTGTGCACCCTCTAGCTGATGTCCCCTCCTGTCCAGACCTCCGACCATGCTGTATTCACCAGTTGCGACCAACTGCAGTCTCGGCCGTCAGAATCTTATGCTGAAGAAGTTTACTGGGCTGATTTGCCGGCGGCAGAAAGGACTCGATGGATGTTGCAGCAGCAGGTTTGTCCAAATTTTGCCCTGCTTGTGCAGCCTTGCACGTGTGTGGCATTCCTCACTATTAACATGCGACATATGCATTTGCCTTACCGGCTGTTTTTGGACACAATAGCTGCCATGTTGTAGTGGGAAGAGGACAGCAAGGAAGCAGCTGCTGTGTGGACGGTGTTCAAGCAGGTACAGCATGCATGTTAAGCACACGTCTGTGCAGGCAAGCTTGATTGCTATCAAAGATTGCATTGCATCTTGCGCTATTGCAGCATTACACATGTAGCAAATTACCCACATTCACATACATCGTGTCTGACAGATCAGGCGCTCCAGATGAAGCCAAACATTGTCTGACATTGTACAGCATGTCATATGCACCAATGTTCATACACATGTTCATGTTCTATTGTACAGCATATCGTCTGCACCAAATCATTGTCAGCATGCACAGCCTCACAGTGCTCTCTCAGCGTGATTACTGCAATGGTCGCAATGACGCAACACACTAATTGAGTGTGCACAAGCCTCTAGCTCCAAAATCTCAGAAGTTTCCAGTAGCACGTTGACAATGTTGGCCAAGCAAGCAGCAAGCCCCCAAGTTGTCAGCAGTGCATGTGCTTGCAGGACCCCTTAGAACCATTTGTCATCTTCTGGAAGCGTTACGTCATCTCTGGGCTGGGGATCTTTACTGCAGGATATGTGCTGTTTTCCATTAGTAATGTCCACACCCTGTTTGATCAGGCTTATGGCCCCTGCTGGCAGACGTGAGCTCTTCTTCATTCCTTTTGTAACCTGCTTCATTCCTTTTGTAACCTGCTTCATTCCTCTTGTAACCTGCTACATCTCTCCCAGCCTGCCTGTGAAATCTGCAGCTACTGTAGTGTATTGTATTGTATCTAGTCTGCTGTACTGTATAGAGGATACATATCCTACCCTATGTTTAACACAATATGATTTACACCGTACGCGCTACACATCATGCTGACGTCTGTGTCACGCGACTGTGATGTTGTACACACACCCACATGCAGTGCAGCATGTGTGCATGTAGCAGCAACTCAATTTGACCGGTTTCATGCATATAACGCATGCCAGCATTTGGACAGAGACACAAGCTGTGCATCTGACCAATTCTCCGAATTTGAAGCAAAACTAGAATTGCACAGAAGTTCAATGTGCAAAGGTCCGTCAGCATGCACAGACTCTACTGAAGATTCCTGTCATGATCTGCAGGTATACAGAGTGCAGTGAGGTGTGGACACAGACCACAGATTACTTCCAGGTGGTGGGGATCATCCTAGGCCAGCTAACCGTGGGCTTTCTTGGGGATTGGCTCGGACGACGATGGGGCATGATCCAGGTATGGGTCAGATGGCATGATGAGGGTTTCTGCATGCTGAGGGAGTTTGCATGATGAGGGAGTCGTTGGCGTAGTTCTTGTCAGTTGGCTGGTGCTTTCATCTCTCTGTTTGAGGCTCAGACAACATGCTGTCATGCACGTAAGCTGTCATGCTCTGCGGAGGGCTGGGTGCTGCTTGATGGCTTTTGTAGCTGTTTGATGGGCGTCCATAGCTTTGCCAGGGTCTTACATACTGGCCGCCAACACACAACCTCATATAGGGAGCACCTCGGGACTGAACATACCTGTCCCCAGGGGAACATATGAACAAACAAACAATACAAAAAAACGCACGAGCTGAGGATTCAATTGATCAATGAAAGATCGAACTATTAACTAGTTGTTGCAGGACGCTGTAGTGATGCTATTGGGGACCATCATGCTAGCAGTGGCCACCGGCACAACCACAAATGGCTGGGTCATCATGTATGCCATCTCCCAGCTGGTCTTTGGTTTTGGAGTGGGAGGTCAGCCTTTCAGACTGTCAGCTTGGCTTCAAAAGCTCTTTGTCGCTGCATTGCTGCTGCTACTGCTGCATTGAGCCATGCGTGCTGTCCTGAAACTGCTCACTGTGTATACCATGTTCTGTACCGGCCACCAGGCTGAAGAAGTGTACCAACTAGAGATAGCAATGCATGGATGCTGTTGCACATCTCTAGCACACCTCAGTGGTCCTGATTCTCTGCATTATCTCAGCTGTGTGTTAACTCAAGCTCTGCACAGAGAGTAGCTTGTCAGCATTTACTCATGAGCAAGGCGAGCTGAGAAGACCAAGGCGACCATGCAGGTGAGTACCCAATGACAGGAGCGCAAGCAGCTGAGAAAGAAGTTCCTGGCAGCAAAGCAGATGTGCTCCACCGTGGACGCAATGTTGCCTTGGCTTTCACCATGCAGGTGAGCTTGTCACCACTCACACCATAAACTTGAATCAGGTTGGCGACAGTTTAGGCAGTGCCTTGCCTTGGCATCCACTATCCAGGTGAGCTTGTCACCCTACACACCACAAGCATGAATCAGGTTGGAGACAGGTTAGGCAGTTACATCATGGTTTGGGAGCAGCTGCACAGGTTAGGCGGCAGAAATAAGTTTGGAGGCAGGCTAGGCAGTCGTCTCATTGGTCTCTCTGGTGATCACCCTTGGGTTTCCTAATGCTACAGTTGGGCAAGCTGGCATGCAATTCCTCAAGTTTACAATCCAGGGTCTAAAGCTTTCGGCACAATACGTGCTGCTTGCTGTACAGGGGTGGGGTCAGCTGGCCAACCTGGGGGTGCTGATGGTGGGTCTGCTGGCCTTCAACAGCAAGCAGCTTATATACTCATGAGCCTACTGTGCGCACCAGGCTCTGTATCTCTGGGCACAACACCTGCTGTCTGCTGCACAGGGGTGGGGTCAGCTGGCCAACTTTGGGGTGCTAATGGTGGGTCTGCTGGCCTTGAACAGCAAGGGCAGTGGGCCCTACAGCCATGAGCCTACTGTATGCTCCAGGGTCTTAGCTCTAGGCACAACAAATGCACTGTGCTGTGTAGGGGTGGGGTCAGCTGGCCAATCTGGGGGTGCTGATGGTGGGTCTGCTGGCCTTCAACAGCAAGGGCAGTGGGCAGTGTTCTCTACAGCCATGAGCCTACTGTATGCTCCAGGGTCTAAGGTCTAGGCACAACACTTGCTGCTTGCTGTACAGGGGTGAGGTCAGCTGGCCAACCTCGGGGTGCTGATGGTGGGTCTGCTGGCCTTCAACAGCAAGGGCAGTGGGCCCTACAGCCATGATCCTATTGTGCGCACCAGGCTCTGTATCTCTAGGCACAACAGCTGCACTGTGATGTACAGGGGTGGGGTCAGCTGGCCAACCTTGGGGTGCTGACGGTGGGTCTGCTGGCCTTCAACAGCAAGGGCAGTGGGCCCTACAGCCATGGGGCAGCCGGCGCAACCTATAGGTTCTCCTTTGGATGCATTGCTGTACTGATAGCCTGGATGGCGTATTACCGTACCTGGCGTATGAAGCCTGTACCTGGCTCCAAGATGAAGCCAGCGGACCAGGTGAGTGTAGCTTCCACACAAACAACCTGGGATGCCTCTCAGGTCTGGGATTTGTCAAATCTCAGGGCAAGCAGCTGCTGTGCAGCTACATCTGGTATGTGCAACCTCTAGATCATCTTTGCAGCCCTCTGACAGATTTGAGGAGGCAGACTGACGGGCGTAGTGTCTGAAATTGCCCTGACACATTGCAGCTTCTGCTCGTATTCATGTAACGTGACTGGCTGTTGCAAGTACTGCCATCAGCCCTGTGTCAACAACAAACTCTATGCCTAGATGCCATGATCATGTGTTTTCAGCCACTGTTGCTGTTGCTGCTGCTGCTGCTAACATCAGTACAGTCCACTAGCAAGACCTTGAGGTGTTTTGCAGGAAGCTGGCCGTGAAGCTGCTTCATTCAAGCTGCTGGTGACTCATTTCTGGCACCGCCTGATTGGCACTTCAGTCAGCTGGTACTGCAATGACTTCCTGTTCTATGGCAACGCTACCTTCCGCAACAGCTTCATAAGGTATGAGCCAGCAATGATACCAAGACAGTCTCTGAGGGTTCAATGAGCACATGCATCTCTGACTTGATCATCTGCATTTTCATGATCAGCATGCCATGGCCTGGAGGCATACATGTGTTGAGTCACAGTGGTACGCTGCCGCATTTGGCGTAATGCTGCAGCATTTTGATCAACAAACCGATCATGTTT
>JAABUP010001628.1_pt1 | contig 46798 bp, 74 predicted proteins | sample 5559201 | NCBI WGS metagenome assembly JAABUP01 (sample SAMN10711887, study PRJNA513373) | rock metagenome | isolation source: Antarctica rocks | place: Antarctica
TACCTGGTGTCCTGCTAAGAGACTCTTATTTGTTGCAAATTTATGTACTTCCCAAGCACGGTGACAATTTCCCAACAGTTTTCTGATGATTATTTTGTTTGTCTATGTTACCGTTTTGTCTGTTTCGTTTACTGATGAAAGACTGCAATTTAGTCAAATGGGCTAGCTGGCCCCAACGACTGTAAAATCCCTGGCTGGCTGTCATAAGGCAATGCTGCTGCAGTGTCAAGCAAGTTGCACAGGCAGGCCAATAGCAGCTACTTATCATTGAAGGACGAGGAGCATGTTAGATACATGGAAACGCATGTAGTGTCAGAATCAATTGATAACAATTCAGCCACAGTTTCAGCCAGAAATATCTGGCTGTGTACGTTCACTGACAGAACCTTGCTATGTGACTACCTGGATCTCTTCAGCTGTCAACTGCACAGATGACAGCTACCTAGTTGTATGTTGGATCAGCTGCTGCTATCGCATATGATCTCTATGATCTCAAACTACATGTACGCTGCGCTAATTCATATCCAAAATCTACTCATGTAACCAATGCATCAGAAACAAAATGTCATCCTAGGAAGCAGCTTCATGTCTCAACCATACTGACTTCCCCTTTTGCCACTTACACCCCTGCCCCTACCACGGCCACTTTTGCCTCCTGATCGACCCCTAAAAGTCCCTTGACCTCCCCTATTGCCAGATTGGCCCCTGAAGCCTCCTCTACCACCCCGATCACTTGAGCCTCCTCTGAAGCCTGCACGACCCCTACTCCTGCCAACCTTCCCAAAGACATCAACACTCTGCTGCCATGCATCAGGACCACCTCGATTGCTCTTGACCTTCTTGACTTTGCCCTTGTCATATTCAGCATCCCAGTCATCTGGCCCTTGTCTCTTCTTGGGCGCTTGCTGCCTGCAAGACAAATCACATCAGCAGCTAATACACCCTCTGGATTTTTCACATGTGAACCGACAAATTGCACATAATTGCGTGGCTTGCAACCTCTGCATGCTAAACCATGGCGTCGATCTTGATTGCTTCTGAATGCCATCGCGCTACCCATGCTGCATGGTGACGCATGCGACTACAGCGGACATACAGATGGCCTTGACACCTATGATGCACACATTTCAGGTTTCAAGCAATGCAGTGAGCGTGCCTTTGTACGGTCCAGCTGTATGAACAGCAGGTACACGTATCACTGAAGATACCCAAGAATTGCGATGAAATTGAATAACTCTTGCCTGTTCAGCGCAGCTGCCTGTTTTGCCAGATCAGGCTCCACATCCTCCCATGTGGCAAGGCTTGGACGCATGTTGCTCAGGAACTGCTTCACACTTGCAGGCCCAGCCTTGTGAGATGCATTGCCATTGGACAGTGCTGTCTGCCCCTGCCCCTGCAGCTGCTGCTCTGCAGCTGTGCTGCCATTCTCAGCTGGCCTAACCTCGGCTGCCAGAGCAGAGCGCAGCCGCTCGGCAGGTTCAGCAGCTGGCTCTGGAACATGGGGAACACTACCTTCATTCTGCTGTGCTAGCGGCTTCAGTAGCTGCTGATCTGACCCAGTGTGGTGTCGCTTCTGCACAGCTTGAATGTGCTGCGCCTTGTCAGGGATAGCACTTGCTGTCGTCAGCAGCTTGCGTTTCACACGGGGCTTCGCAACAGCAGCACCAGCATCAGGGACAGCAGCGTCTGTATGCCGAGGGTCTGCTGCTACTGCTGTAGCCAAGCTGCTGTGGTGATCTTGTGGCAGTGGCTGCTGAGCCCCAGTCGCTAGCCTAGCAGCTGCAAGGACCTTGGCAGGGCTGCTTGTGGGGGCCCGGTCTGGAGATGCTGAGATGGATCGGCGCGCATGCAGACCACCGACTGCATGTGGGAGCATGACAGCTGAGGACAGCTGACGGGACCGGTGAATCTGGTGGTGCAGACTCAGGCGGTTCCAGCTACGCCCTTGCCAGCTCTGCAGGATGCACGACAGTTCAAAATCAGCGCTGCAAAGGCTGGTCAAGGACTCAAGACTCCTGTGTGGATGTGTGCACAATTTTAGATTGGCGTTGTTACAGGCTTCATCAGAGATGCTGAGTGCTGCCCATTTGCAGGAGCATACAGTTTCCAGCAGATTGTACTAAGCACAAACATCAATAGAGCACCATTGCAAGCCCACCAAAGAATGACAGACTGACACAAATGGCTGCACGGCTTGCACTTACATTCTGAGGTGAGGGGAACAAGACATTGCGAGCAGGTCGTCGCACAGGGCTACGGACAGCTGAGGTTGAGCCATGCATCACTGGGCTCTCATGGGCGGAGGCAGGGCTTGCAAAGCCTGCTCCACCCTGCACCCCCCTATCACCAGAATGCCTGCATGAACAAGGCACACTGTTTGAGCAGCAACCCCTTAGGACAAATTGCAAAACCCAACGACCGCATCAGAACATCATAAACACTGCTCCAGGACATGCAGCCCCTGGTGTGCAGTGGTAGCATGGTTGCTGAAATGCTTAGCAGGAGGTCAGTCTGTGGGTTTTCTAGGCCCGTTAATGCACGTGCATCATTTTCATCAGTGCCCAGTGCAGATCATCACCCCTCTTGCTGACAACCAAACAAATGCTGCGAGTACCAACACAAGACAAAGATTTGTTGCTACAAATGCTGTTTGTATTTTGCATACCTTGCAGCCTTGTCAGCAGCTGGGGCTGGTTGTGCGTGATCAGAGCGCCCACTAGTAGATGGCACGCAGTCCTCAGCATGATCATGGCTTGCAACAGCAGCACTGCCTACTTGCTGTCTGGATTCAGTGGCACTGTCTGGCACATCACCTCTGGCAGCAGACCTCACAGATTCTTCAACAGAAGATTTCCTTGCAGCTGCAGCTTTGTCAGTGGCCTGCTTCTTTCTTTTGGGCAAGTCAGCAGCGTCTGTTGCAGCCTCCAAGCCGGAGGGATTCATGCGCTGCAGCACACTAGGTCTTTTGATGCTACCAAGCTCAGCAGCCTTCCGCTTGGCAAACTGCTTCGCCTGGCGCTTGTCCTCAGCCTGGTGACTGGCTGCCTGCTGACTAGATACGTGACCAGCATCACTTGGCATGCCTGCTGCTGCTGCTTGTTGCGTGCTACTCTGAGGAGCTGGTCTCTGTGCAGCAATGCCACGGTGCTGTGCTGTGCCTTGCTGGGATGTCTGAGCAACTGTCCCATCAGCAAAAGCAGCATTGGACTGTCTGCCTGAACGCTGCTGCTGCTGCTGCTGCACAGAGGCATCTACAGGTGGTGCTAGAAGCTCATCGCGCAGTTCCAAGGCAGCAGTCAAGCCTGTCTTTGGACGCTCAGCAGGTCCATACACCACACCAGATGCTTTCCTCGTCTTGCCATCTGCTTGAGACTTCAGCGGCGCCGGCTGCATGTTGTTCAATCCATCAGGCTGAGGTGCTTGCTGAGGCTTCTGAGCAGCAGCGGCTGGCTGTGCAGGCTGGTGGTGTGCTGCTCTTGGGGACCGGGGCTCAGCAGGCGCAGCGTGACCATTGGTGGGAGGGTTCTTGATGTAGAACAGGATGTATGCTTTCTGTGCCAGGACCACTCGCTCGCTGACCTGTTACATGTCAGAATGATCAGGAAGTGAGTCTAGCAAGCACCTTGATCAAAGCCACGGCAAGAGCATTGGCCAAGATGGCATGCAGCAACACGTCTGAGGAACAGTCTGTTGCCTTGCTTTGTACAAGGCATGGTCAAGCAAGGGGAGCGGTGAAAAGGCACACAGCATCCCAGAGTGACAGAGGCAATTACCTGACTGACATTGTTATCATCGAGCTGATGCCAGAGACCATTGGGTGCCTTGACAAAGGCATAGTAGTGGCCGGAATGCACTGAGTGACCAGAGTGTACAAGCACACCATACAAGCTGTAAGGCTGAGGAGGGCCCCGGCGGTTGGACATAAATGGACCCAGATCCAGCTCTGTATCAAAGTCGACCTGCAGTTCACCAACTGTAGTTGTAGAAATGTTGATGTGCTGCTGGCAGCAGGTTATGTCTGCTAAGGATTCAGTCAAAAACAGCCCAACCAAGAAACAAGCCTTAAGGCCTAGAGCTGCTGCAGACATTGCTGATCAGGTCACTGCAATCACTGTCCAGGATCCCTGCTCAATGGCTTCAGAGCCTTGTGAAACATTTGTTGAAGCAAGACACCGCTATGCAACTAAGCAGCATGGGAGCATTGCTGATTGGCATAACTCTCCTGAAGCTTGCTGAAACCAGCATGCATGTGGTGATAAAGCAACAAGAGGGATTCGAGTTTCAGCAAAAGCATCTGTAGATGAGGTGATCCATGCGCATAAGGTATACCTTCTTGTTGATCTTGTGCCCAAACATGCTGAATTCAAAGCGCTTGAGCTGCACCACAAGCACAGCTGGTGCCTTGTCGATGGTCATGCACTTGGCAGCTCGTACTTTCTGCTTCTGCTTTGGGCAAATGTATTTGTTTGCGCCATCCAGGTACTCACTACTGGTAAAACGTTGCAATGCCTTCAGCAGCGAGCTGGCTTTGTTGATCTCAAGACTCAGGTCTAGAAAAATATCAAATGTGTTTGACTCATGACCACACTCGGTGCATTTCACCTGCAGACCGCAATCCTCGTCTGACATTCATAGCAATTTGTCATGTAACTGATGCTGACAATGCTCAGCACCGCATGCCTCTGCTAATGCAGGCAAGAAGCCTTATTCAACAAATAGCAAGATCTTTCCCTGGCTGTCGCGCTTTAATGATATTGGCTCAACAACAATTATCAAGCATGCCTGCTGTGTAGGGCGGTCTAAATTACTCACTTGACTGCGTATCCTGCCAGCAAAGATCTGATAGATCATGGACGTCTTTGAGAGCTCTGGTGAAGGCTTAGGCCGACACATGCTGATATAGCTCTCATGCATTGCATCCAACAGAGCCACCAGATACTCATGGGCATCCTCTTGCCGACCCAATCGGAAACTGCAAACAATGCTGCCATCACAAGCTGTGTTGCTGAACAGTATGCGTAAGAGACAAGCTTGCACAGCTCACATACCTCTTAGATATTTGACGCAAACTTTTTGCATGAGCTGTGGGAGCAACAGATTGATTCTTGTGCTTGTTCTGTAGAGAGTTGATGACCTGCTGCTGCGTTAGGCGTAGGGGGTCAAAGTTGTTGTTGCTGCCAAGCTGCTTGCTGGCCAACAGTGCTTCAGCCAGAGGCGGTGTGTGAGTCAGACACTGCAGAACTGAGTTCATGAAGCATGTGTTCCCAAGATTTTGAAGTCCAGCACCCTGCACACACAAGGGACACTGATGCACGGCTGGTCAATGCCTGATACTTGGCCAGATTGCTGTGTTGGTTAGCTTGATTGGTATGCACAGCATGAGCAAAAAGCATGTAAATGCAACCAAAGGCCAGGGTACAAACAACATCCTTGCTAACGCACCGTTTTCTGCACAGTCTTCCAGCGCAGGCTTACATCCTGCTCCCTGAACAGTTCCTTTGTGTTTCTGGAGGCAGCACTTGGACCTGGCTTCATGCTGGCGTCTTGAGCTTCCTGCAAACCAATAGCTTGAGGGTCTGCACAGAGACACTTGAGTATGTGGAGGATATTTGACGCTTCTTACCGGCAAAACGCCGTTCAGAACGATGATGTCAACTCCTGTGGGGACTGGAGTGACGTCAGGACGCTGTGCTGGGACAAATTGAATACGCCGCAACTGGAAAGCTTCAGTGGGGTTCTCAAAAGTCATCAACAAGAACGGCCAGCGTCCCTTCAAGGCACAGGAGCAGCATGCATGATATCTCTGCCCCTACAAGCTTTCATCAAGCTCGATTGCCGGCTATCGGCGCCAGTAATCTGCAATTTGACCAGTTGTTAAGACATTCTCGCCGCAGCTTGTTGACGGGTGACAGACTGTGCCACATACAGACAGACTTTGGTGCGGATCGATTGATCACCACAACTCAGCTCTGCAAGTTGACCTGCGGCATCAAACGCAATCAAGCACAAAGCGCCGCCAAAGTTGCGGATCTCCAGCATCTCACAGGCACCTGGCTAGTGACTTGTGCCGTTGGTTTAGTGGGCCAACCTGTGCTAACCATCCGCTGCTAACTATTCGCATGCGTACACCTTCTCTGTCTCTCAGCCAGGGACAAGTATTTGCAATGCGGCCTTGCCAGTGTCAAATACCTACTAGCAACGGTGTAGGAGCTGCTCCGTTGCTTCGCAGAAGGCCTGTTGCGCGGTGCACAGCTTTCAGGGGACAGCCAAACAAGCAACAGCAGCGGCCTGCTCCTTGTCCTTGCAGAAGCAGCGCAGGGGACGAGTCCAGCACCTCGAGTGACAGCAAGGTTGCTGAAAAGTCTAGTGGCAAGATAGCTACTACTTTGGCTGGTCTAGACGCTTTGCTGGGTGTTCAAGAGGAGAAGCAGGATGCAGAAGACCACAAGGCATCTGATGTAAGCCTGAACAGCAACCTGATATTCATCCAATGCGCCAGAGCTGACAATCAAGAGGAAGTCATTACAGCACATGTTGTATGGTTTGTTGCAGGAAGCCAAGAGCTCTGACAAACTTACTGTGGATGTATCTCCAGACGTAGTAAAAAGCATTGCACAAGCAGACCTTGGCAGGAGAAACGCATCAAATGGGAAGGGCAAGGATTCCAAAGATGTAGAAAAGCAGTTGTCTGACCAGATGGTGAGCTGCTGTGTCAAGCAGGTTTTCCAGTTGACCAGTAGAAGCAAGTCGTACCAGAAATCAGTTGAGCTGACACTATGTTTGTTATGGCAGACACGGATTGTCGACCGTGCAAAGCAGCTTGCAAGTCAGGACACTGAGCAAGGTACGTACAAGTGGGGTGAGTTCTTGTCTGCCACACACTGCAGGATGATGCTTGTGTGGCATCATAGGCACACACACTGATACCAACCCTTTTTTTTCCTGCGTATTTTTGGTCTTGCATGCCTGTTAATATCAAGCCATGCAAAATGTACAGGCAAGGTGACAGAGCAGAATTTGGGCAAAGATTTTGAAACTTTGTTGGGCATGCTGCGGCCAGAAGAGTCTGTCAACAAGGATGACATCAAAATACTCAAGGAGCAGATCTTTGGCCCTAACGTCTTTTGGGTCACAGAAACCAGAGCTACCGATGACATTCTAGATGGTGGCATTGTGGTATGTTGGCAGCTGCTGACCTTTCACTGCCTGCTGTAACCACCTGAAGGTCCACCTGAAGATGATGCTCAGGGGCAGTCTTGGCTTGACTGCCTGTGCAACAGAACCACTGCAAGCATGTAAAGCTGCTGCAACTGTGGAGCATCACCACAGGCTACTGCATAAGGGTGCTGATGCACCTTTTGAGATGTGGCTCTGGTCAGACAAGGTCACCTTGCTGTCCAGAGGCATACATTACCACTTTGTCTACACGCACGGACGGAGTACAAGACGTGACCATACTCAGAGTTGTTGACCCACTTCGTTGATTGCGACAGGTGCGAGGCAACCTTCGAGCGCCGAGGGATCAGGTGCTTGAGACTGTTGTCAAAGGTGTCAAGCAGACGTTTGGTGAGAAGTATCAGGTCTTCTTGGTTCCAGACCCTGACTCAGAAGAGGCAGACCCAAAGGGCGGTCCCAGGTGTGTTGCATATGCCAAGCTGATTGCTGTCTCCATTGTGATTTGCCTTCAGTCTGGGTATTACAAGACTGCACTGTGTTTTCTCCATTGCCGCCACAGAGGGCAAGGCCCAGCTCTGCAAACCTACAGGCCCCCATCAATCACAGCATGAGCCAGAACTTGGCTGCAATGCTTTGTGTCTGCCTGATGCTGATGTGCGCCATTGCAGGGTGGCATTTCAAGTCCTTCCCAACATTGTAGCGCAGCCAAAGCCGATCGTGCGATGGCAGTATGCAGCAGCTACAGTACTGTTTGGACTGACTCTGCTTTCAGCTACACAGCTGGGTCTTCTTGCAAATGTTTCCAAGCTACCCAAGGTAGACGTCGAGACAGACAGCTGCATCTGCATCTGCATGTTCACCTGCATGATCAGATTGGATGTGATGCTGAGAGTGACTTAGCCTCCTTTGGCGGTAGCTGTGCTTGGGGCCACCACTAGCTTTGTGACCTCACTTGATGCGGCAAATTAGCCTGCATATCAACTTTACCATTGCTTGACTTGACCACAGGATATGCTTGACATGGCATCTCCCTCTGAGCCTCTTCTGCACAATGGTGTGCTTTGATCTGCACCCTTCTGTAGCGGCAAAGCTTGCATTTTATGGCGTTGACACCTGCAGCAAATTGTTGCAGGAGACGATCGAATGGCTAGCGCGGCCAGAAAACTATGATCCAGACAGGACTCCACCTGGACTGGAGGGCTTCGACCCTGTCCCTTTCCTGCTGTCATCACTGCCAATCACAGCTTCTGTCATGGCAACACAGTTTGCGCATGAGCTGGGGCATCGGGTGGTGGCCTTCAGGAAAAAGGTGTGTTGTGCCAAATTGCTGTCGCTGTCGTTTCAGTGCTGATACTATGCTCAGCTTTGTCATGGCAGGTCCTTGCATTTTACTGTATCAGCTAGGTGGCACAGAAGCACTGTACAGACCCCTAAATCTCCACATGTGTTACAAAGTAAGCTGTCTTTGTGATCCACACGCTGGTAATGGAAAGTTCCATCTGATGCTGCTGTCTTACAGGGCGTTGCAGGCTGCAGATGGTGCTGTGGCACAAGCTCTTGGTCATTGAGGCTTGCTGCAGATCTGTCATGCCGGTGAACTAACTGCAAAGGCTCTGCCTGTCATGCAGATCAAGCTGGGTCCGAGCTTGTTCATACCAAACAGCCAAATTGGTACCTTTGGCGCTGTCACGCAATTCAAGAGCCTGGTCAAGAACAACACAGACATGTTTGATGTCTCCTTTGCGGGACCTGCTGCAGCCGCAGCCACCTCCTTAGTGCTGTTTGTAGTGGGCCTAGCCTGGTCTACAGGAGGAGACATTCCCAAAGTGAGTCCATTCCACTGTCACTCTGCATTGACACACAGGTGGACAGGCTGAAACCGAAGTCAATTACTTGTTGGCTGGGCAACATGCTGCTGTCTGTGCCTCTGTTGCTGTTGCATCAGGTCATGGGTGATAATTGGCGCAAAGCAATGCAGAAGAGAGTTACTGTGACTGCATTGTGTATCACTTGCAATAGCTCACCCTGGTAACAATGGATGAGAGCCCTCTCAGAGTCAGTACAGGCTACCTCGTTACAGATCAAGCAAGGCAGCTGTGCTTTTCAGGAGACTTTGGTACCTGTGCCCACACAGCTGTTTCAGGGTAGCTTGCTGCTGGGCAGCATTGCAAACACTGTGCTGGGAGAAAGTGCGATGCGCAATGCAAATGTGCTGATACATCCTTTGCTGATTGGCGGCTGGTGTGGTCTGGTTGCAACTGCCCTCAATAGCTTGCCTGTGGGATCCTTGGACGGCGGCAAAATGACACAGGTATGATGTCCACTGCAAGTGCTGACACAATTGCAGGGTGTCAAAGGTCAATCATATGGCCTGATTGCCCGGCACAGCCAACAGGATGGCCACTGGCGTGCCCAGGGTTGCGCTGGTCAACTCAAGTGCACTGCCTGACTGGCAGGCATGCAGCAATAACATTGTATGCTTGCTTTGCTGATCAAGCCATGGGGTTGGCCTTGTATGATCTCAAACCGACATGCACACATGAGTTTACTCATTCCTGCTTGCACAATGCGAGGTGCACTCAAACGTCATACAACACTATTGTCAAGGTACATGCTGTTGCGTTGTCTAAAACTATGTTACAATTCAAAATTTTCCAACATGCCATGTTTTCTGCTGCAGGCAGCATATGGACAGAGCACTCTGACGATCACATCATTCTTCACATACGTGGGGCTAGGTCTAGGTTTCCTGGGCAGCTCTCTGGCCCTTCCATTCGGCTTGTATGTCCTCATATGTCAGCGTTCCACTGAGAAGTATGTTCAGGTAACACCAGGTCATTTTGTCAACTTGCCACCAATCAGACATTGTTTGTGCTTAATCTTCTTAGGTTTTGGTGCAGATGTAAACTAACTAGTTGATTGTGTTTTGCTGGTAAATTGTGACGTAATGCATACCCCGACAGTCTTGGCAAGTTTGTGTGCCCCTCTCTCCTTCAATAAACTCGAGATTGCCACTTGAAATGCCATCTGGTGTGTGTGCAACCTGACAGCAGTGATTTTTACGTGCAGGACAAGATCACACCAGCCGCTGGTGGGCGGCAAACAGCGCTTGCAGTCTTGATCATTGCATCAATCTTGATCCTCCTTCCTATGTTGCCAAGCGGGACAGATGCAGCTGCAGTCAACAATGGTACATTCTTGTAATGAACCACCATTTTCTGCTTTGCCTCCATTGGTGGCATTGACAACTTGCAAGTGCAAGCCATCAAACAGTATGAGATGACAATTGAATTTGTGGTTCGTGGTTCGTAATACAATACTGTGTGGTGCATTCGACAAAATTCAATACATATGTGATGCAGTCAATTTGTACACAAGATAGCAGATCGAGTCCAGCAAGACCACAGCCCAGGGGACGCAATTCTGATACCAGCACGTCTGGCCAGTATAGTCTTGAGACAGGATACACGGATTTGGTAGCTGCTGCAGATGCCTGTGTCCATACATATGGAAGCTTCACAGCCTGCCAGCGATGGTGTTATGCATCATGGGTCCGCTAATTCTACGTTGTGACATACATGTGTGCCTTCGCTTGCTCATCTCTGTCTGCAAGGAATGCAGTGTTTCCGTTTTCAATCATGATACAATCTTTACGCCATCTTGACTATGGCATCCTTGCATTAACAATTGGACCCCTGTAGATTGGTCTGCGTAGCTTGCTTATAATGCAATGAGATCACTACGCCAAACACCTGAACACATTGTTTGGTCGACATTTTGCAGGTAGACTGTGGTGCGATGGCACAACGTCTGGCTATGCAAACTTTGCATTGCAGGACTACCTGATGGCGGCTTGCACTAAAATGCAAACAGGTTTTGACCACCATGGCGTAGCCAATGCTGCATGCCTGCTGCTGGAATATCAGGCAATGGATTTCTATGGTGTACATCATAGTTGTAGATAAAGTCATGTATTGCACCAAATAGTGCTCCATATCGCTCAAGACTTGGAGCTGGTGCACTGTATGATGTGAATGACTTCTGCTGCGAAATCTGCCATACCAGCTTCTTGTCACCTTCCCGTTTCCACACATCCCTTCTGTCATCTAAGATGATGAACAGTCTCTCAGCAAGATCTGGTAGATGGGCTACTGGCAGCATCATCCTTAGGCTTTTAAAATTCCTATTGCTGGTGTAACAATTGGACACCAGATGACTGCAAGATCACACGCAGCTATAGTCAAATTCGTCACCAAATGTTTGCACATATGCTGGCATTGCTTGAGTGCAACACTGCTGCTTTCAAACGTTTGCATGAAGCCAGACAGAAGCTAGAAGCAGCCCACTCAACTGCATTTCACAACTTGTTGAAGGTAATCAGAAGAAAATGCGCTTGACAACATCAGTGTAGCAGTCAAAAGTTACAGGGGCAACTTTGTATTTAGTGCAACAAATGTTGTGCAAAATACAATAATTACCTGGGCTTCACCGAGCGTGTGATGCTGTCCTGCTGTTGTAATGTCAAGCCATCCTTGCTCAAGAGAGTCTCCCTGAGCTTTGTTATGACAACCTCTGCATACTGAGGGCTACCAGCGGTGCAGAACATGATATAGTATTTGCCAATGACTTGTAGAAAGAACTCAAGAAGACGAGCTCTTGGAATACAGAACAAGGACTGATCTTGATCTTGCACATGCAGCTCCACAGCATGTTGACAATTTTGAAAAGATTCTCGCTCATCCCCTTCTGCTGTGTGGATGAGTGTGCCATCAAGATCCAGAACCAAGACCTGCAATACCAGACTTGTGTGCCCAACCAGAAACTGCCATGCTTTTGCAAAGCAGGGGTGCATCAGCAAGCATGGATCATGCAGCGTTTTACAGCAAACCTGGCAAACGTATCAGCTGGCTTGGAGGCATGCAGGGCTGGCTTGTGATGCATGGTGGCCATGGAAACATTTATGAGACTTGGCCGGTGTGACACTTGGGCCGCATGACACCATCCTGACAAGTCACGCATGCAAAACATGCAAAGGGGTTGGCTGCAGATGCACAATCCATGGTCAGAGATGCTGCTGAACAGAACAGCGGCGTGGCACACCAGCTGCTTGGTGTTGATGAATGATTGGTACTGAGCATAGGCTATGTTCTCAATACTCCCTTTGGGTTTTAGACAGCCCAAGAACTGACCACTCTTGCTGGGACGCAGTAGCAGCTCCAGGCTGTCTGACAAGTCCGCAACCCTTAGCATCTGCAATTTGAAGCCCACAGCAGTAAGCACGAGTGTGTGCCTTCAATGTGCAACAAAATTTGAGATGCAACACTCAGATTATCTTTGCATTTGATTTCATTTGGCCATGCAAGCGGCAATGAGTGAGGCCGTGGCATGTGAACCAAGCAACGCAATGCCTGAAGTGTTATGGCAACCAAAAAAACTTGGACATATCAGGATGCCGTTCTGCAACCTCAAAGCTTCTTGTGACGAATGGATGCCAGCCTTGCAGCAGCATGGCAGCTGCATGTCATATCAATGCAGCAGTGCTGCATGCCACAGCAACAGCCAGAATAATGTAGAAATTGCATAGACAACTCACTCACCAGCTTGCGGTCATGCAGTGTTCTGACGTATCTTTTTTGTGCTTCTTGAGTTGTCCCTGCGATATTAGTGTTTGTGGCAAAGTCTAGATGCCAGTCAGTTTCTGCAAACTGATGATAAAAAGGTCGCTCCAACAATCGCTCATCTGCGGCATAGGCTGAAAGCCTGCACAACATTGACAGTTGTGCTTTGACAGGGAGGCAACATGTAAGGAGGGCTTTCTGCATGACTCAGAGCTAATGTGCAAACTTGCAAACTAGTACCTTTGGATGCTGCTGAACTCCAAGTCTGATGCAGACACGCGCCGCAAATGTAGGTGCAGCACATCTGGCACTGTTGAAACCTGCAACACCGTGCATACATTCAGGACCCTGCAAAGCAGCGTTGGCAACAAGAATTTGGACAAGGCAGGGACAACTTACATCCTGCCAGTAGCCACCGTGATCAACACAGGCGATATGGATGGTGGTCGGCCAGGAACTGCCATCTGTTTGCTCTGACACAGCATTAAGACATTTCATTTGGTTTTAACTGGTTGTGAAAATGCACCGCAAACAAGAAGAACAAGCTGCGTGGTGAAAGTATTCCTAATGCACAGTGTTGAAGCTACAATAAGACAGGCATACAGCAATAGCAGTGATTTTTCTTTAAAGGTGTCATCTTACTTGCTTGTTGGCCATCAGGCTTGATTGTGACTCTGTATGTGCCTGATGCCAGAGGCCGGTCTGCGGGCCACAGCAGATTGAAAGGCACGTTGGAGCCCACTTGCTGCACCTGTTCAATATTGTAAAACTTAACAATCAAGCTGCGGCTGCCAACATTGGGCTTGCAGGTGACTGCAACTTACTTCAATGTCCTCTGAGAACATATTTCTGCAGGTTTCCAAACTCAATTTCTCCTTGAGAAAGGTGTAAGGGTCGCTTCGAGACAGCTCACATAGAACGAGCTGATATGTTTCGTTCCGGAATCTCACGTCGATGGACATGGGTGAGATGACGACCGTTACCTCGCTTTCAAGCTACATAGCTGCCAGTAGGCCGGCGTTGCTGACAACAGGGATGGTGCTGATGCGTGCTGGGCTCAGTGCTGACGCATCGATACCTCGATCGATCCATTACAGCCCGGGAGCGGTAGGAGCCAATTCAATGGCTGTAACGTTCCGAATCCTGATCTTTGTTCCGGTGCTTTGGGGGGTGCCGCCTGGAAGGTCGCGGCGCCTGCTGTTGTCTCGATCGCTGATGTCTCGATCGCTGAACGAAACGCCAGACACCACCTCTGTGTGACTACGTGAACGCGCACCATGTCGTTTGCTGTACAAGTCGAGTTTGCCTCGGCAACAGTAAATGATGGCTGGATCGCAAACATTGATCGAGACTTGTGCGTCGCGGGGAAGTATTCCGAGATCATCAGCATTGTCCGTGCAGCAGCCCCAAGTCGTCTCAAACTGCCAGCACAATTGTTTCCCTGCACATTCACTGGAGCAAAATGGACACCAAACAACATCAGCGAACTGGCCACACCAAATAATAACTACATGTGTGTCTGTGCTCAGGGTAAGCTGCTTTCATCTTTTGTGCTTTGTCTTGTCAGTTGTACAGCTGGAGACGCAGAGACACATACACAAGGCATCTGACAATGAGCTCAATTGATTGTGTGCTGCAGCCAACTCTCCTGTGGCATTAAGGCAGATGACCAAGCAGCTGCTGCCTGCTTCTGCTGTTCTGACTAGACCCTTAGCGCTGCCTGGTAAGCTCAAGGTGTCACTGAGGTTGCTTTGGCTCCCTTATGTGCATGCAAGACAAGCTGACTCCCTTATGCATTGCGCCTGCTGTTGCTGATGAACACCTACCAGCTATCATGTACATTTCCTGTGAGTTCTTTGACAACTCCATCAAGGCTCTGCGAGGTGTGGCTGACCCAGGCAAAAGGAAAATTGTTGCAGACTTCCAGCTGTCAGAGCCAACCAATCCCAAGGGCAAGGTATGATGCTGGATGGTTTGTCTGCCGCACTGACACAAACATAAAGCATATTTGCTTTGGGCATCCTACAGATCATCTGTGTCCATCTTTATCTTGTGTTTCTGCTTCAAACCTTTACTACGCACCTCAAAATTGAGAAGATGCTTCTCTGTCTGCAGAAATTTATTGCGTATCTTGATTATGGGACCGCTTTGTCAGCTCAGTCCATGGAGCGCTGGGCTAGCACGGGCACAGCGCCTGAACATCTGTCAGGTATGTGTGCATACAAGCAAAGTATTATGTTGCAGTGTTCATAGTTGTATAATGCCTGCTTGATGAGTGGTGTGGAGTACATGAATGTGATGATTCTCTTTGCATGCAAACATGTTCAATATGCCCATGATACCCGCATGTGTGAAAACTGCAGAAACCATCAGTTTGATCGGTGAAACGCCATACTTTGCAGATGGTGACTTGTCCAAGTATGGACATGGTTCCAAGGTGATTCAAGCTGCATCTGTCATCCCATTGGCCGCTGATTGCAACTTTGTCTGGAAGGCCTTTGGCCCTGTTGCTACCTGCAGGTTGCCATAACCTGCGTGAGCATAACAACCATGCAAGCACAACCACATCAACAATGATCACAATGCTAGGGTTTCCCGCCAACTTGACTGTGGAGCCATGCATATGGTTTGTGTTGGATGCAGTATGCGGCTTTTCACTTGGGCAATGAGGTCTTGTGTATAAGCAAGCCCAAGGATGTTTTGGCAGTGAAAGGACAGCAGCAGATCTATGAGATGCGGCTGGTCAAGGTATACAGCCATAGATGCAAAGCACTGCTGCCAAAGCATGCCTGCTGCTGGGGCAATGTGCCTCATTTGCGCTGACAGCGAGATATGAGCTGTGTTAAATACTGTCTCATTGGGGCCGCTACTGAGCTATACAGCTATATAGGTATACACAATAGATTGTTGTTTGCAGGCTAAAATCAATGCTGCTGATCCTCAGTCTGGTGCTGCTTTCTCCCATATCTGCGCTGCAAGATCTCCTCATGCTGATAACGGATGGAGGCTTGACTGGGAGAAAAACTCACCTGAGCTCATGGAGCTGTTGAAGCAGGCAAGCAGACTGTGTGTCTCTATATGGGTTTGTGCAAAGTTGATTTTGTGGCTCTGCCTGCCTTCTGTTCTGCACCACAGCATTGCAACCATACAAGTTTTAAAACATACATAGCTTTCCACGTTACATGGCACCACGCGGTGCAGCTGCTGGTGGATAAACGCAAAGCTCTGTCTGTTGCATTGCAATCAGGCGCAGTGAAACCAGCGTGACAATGCAGGTGGATGATGAGCCGCACTTCACTCTGTTTGTGATCTCCAGTCTGAACCAGCAGGCGGTACAACAGGTAAGTTGATTAAGTTAGTCACATACTCTGCCAATGGCGGTTCTTGTTGAGGCTTGATGACTTTGCCAAGCGTATATGACAGAAGTCACACATAAGCTGCTACTGATACTGTCAACGCCTGTCTTATACTTGAAATCTTTTGCATGCACTGAGCTTGTTTGCTGGGGATGCAGCTGACTGAGCGTTCGTTTTCCACCATGTGCAAGGCATTGAAAGGCGTGTATTTCTATTACACTACACGAGGTATGCAGATCCACATGCTTCTGAGTATACTCGCTTGGGACACTCAGTGCTCCAGTGACTTCATTGCGTTGCTGCTTTAAACAGCCTGCCTGTGGCTGCAACTGCTCTGCATTCTGGCAGCTTGAGGAAACTTGTGTGTTCGCAGCTGAGTATCTTGTGGCATGTAGCTGATGATCATGACCTTTCTCAGAAATGGAATGCACATGCTGAAATCTTCAGGGACAGAGGGCAGACCGCCGCGGGCAAACTTCATGCAAGGCTCAGGTGATGCTGATGGACCTGTGCAAATCCAGATCAGAGGCGCTGGCTTCAAGAGATCAGATGGGGTTGTGGATTCCAACATGCAGATACACAAGTGAGGCGTACTGTGTCTGAAGCCTGCTGCAGCCAGATGTGCATGTGCGAGGTCAACACACTGTCTGCTGGCCTGCGGCTACATAAACACACCTGCTTCTGTATAATTTGACATTTCCAGGCCACGTCCAGCTCTCATGCTCTGATCCCAAAGCATGTAGCATTCCTCAGAATTTCTGTCTGCACGGTTATGCAACTTGCGTTTTACGGTTGCAGCCTTGAAGAGAAGCCATATGAATCATGGCCAGATGACCCAAGTCCAGATAACTCAAGGCCAGATAACCCAGAAGGGGAGGATGGTCCAAAGATACAAGAATACGAGGATGGTGTTCATGCTCTGGCCAGGCATACATTGCAGTCAAGCTTCTCTGGCACTCTTGAGGTATGTCTGTAACTGATCCATGATTATGCACAAATTCATGCTGATAAGCACTGTGCATCTACATGTCCAGGGCATTACCTAAGCTTGACTTTGCTGGTCTGCAACTTGCCAGCCCATACAGAGTTGGCTGACGCAGTTCAGTTGTGCAAAGTGTTCTGAATTTTAGAGTGTCTGTGAACGCAGAATTGCCCTGAGGTGAGGGGAAGCAAGTTTGTCTTTGGCGCAGTGATTCCAGGTGCAACAAAGCAGGAGGATGTGCTTGCCAAGGTGAGCAGACCCATCAATGGCTTTGCAGCTTGGCATGCTACAACTTTGATATGTGTGGTGTCACATAGTGCAGAACAACTCAGGATTACTATCAGCGCCGCAAAAAAGGAAGTAATTAGATCAAAGCAACAGTGCATCTTTGTTTCAGGTGTATCTGCATTATCTACCGCTGAGAAATGGCAGAGAGACAAAGGAAGACTTAGGTCTCAAGAATGGCGCCTGCTGGTTCACTTACTGGAAAGGAAGATTGGTTGTCATGGCTGACATCCATGGAAGGTAAGCTTCACATTTTAGTCTGAGCAGGCCGCTGTTGTCACAGCAATGACTGTTCAGTATACTCTAGGTGGGTCCAGTAAGGCGTCTATTATGCCTGTGCAGATTTCCTTTTATGAAAAGGGTCACGACCAGGAAGACAGAATTCTGGAGTCCAGCAGAGTTCTGGAAGCACGCAGATAATCAAGTTGTGGGGCAAATCTTCTTTCCCAGCACAACAACAATTGATGTCTACAAGCTAGAGTTCAATGAGGCAAACTTTTTGCTGCTTCTGTCTTGCACAATTTCTGTATGTGTAAGCTGTCTGCATTTGTTGCATGGTGCTGCCTTACTGTGAGATGATCAGAGTGACAAATGCGTGATGCGCAACTTTTTGAAATCTGCCTGCAGGCCATCAATGAGCAGATAGAGAAGCTTCCGGATGAGTACTACTCCTTGAATGAAGATATGTTCTACCAGGTCAGATTTGATGTTTCTTCCTTTTGTAGCTTGTTGCAGTAGCCACCTAAGCTTTGTGGTGATATGAGGTTTCAATGAACTTGCAGAGTGACAAGGAGCTGCTGGTGTCAACAGTCCGCAACACCAGGGGCACGCCGGGCATAAACCGTGTCACTCAAGACAGGCTGGCAGTGCGGTACAGGTTGTGGGTCAAAGCCTGCAGCGACACTTTTGATGAGCAGGTATGCCAACTCTGGATCTGTGAGGCTTTGACTGCCCTGTGTTGTCAGTTGCTTGACAGCCCTGCCAAGACAGGTAAATAGATGAGGCAGGATATGCAGAACTTGGGTGCAGCAGTTATGCTGTCTGCCAGTAGCCTGCCAGATGTCAAATTCCTTGCAACGGGCACATGAAAGCTTTTCGGAAAACCTTTGATCACTAAGGCAAAAATTCACATGCGTTTGCCTTACAGTCATGCTGCTTACAACGCTATCATGGCCAGCTTTGAACGTAGTTGTCTTTGATGCAGTGGGATGCTAAGGACCTTGTCAGTTCAAGTACAGACACTACCAAGACTTTCACCACCCTGGAGCGTCTTGGCCAGCATGGTGTCACATACAGACAAGGGGACCATGTGTACATTGAGCATGTTGGCACCAAGCTCTCTGTCTACAAAGACTCCCTGGGCAGGATTGAGCAGCGGCAGAGCTTGTTTGGGGCAGTACTGCATTTTGAGATGCCAAACGACAGTAGCTTCACAAGCGCCACTGTGGTTGTGTCCAGAGAGCCAGAAGCAGTCTTTGGGATTCAGCAATTTTCTTTCCCTATTCACAAATTGCGCAGGGCCTTGGCCACTAGGAAGGAGCTGGAGGACGAGAAGGACAAGGCTGAGCAGTCTCTGCCTAGACATTTTGTGGTTGCTGTCGCTGGTGGTCAGGAAGAGGGTCCTGCCGTGCGTCCCAGGTTGTGCACACCTGATACTCCTATGACCTCATCAGCCAAGACTCCACTCAAGTCAACCTATGTGAGGTTGCAGAACAATACCTACAAAGGCACTCCCCGGTGCGTTCAGCCATGACTTACTGTGTGTGTGTCAACCCATTTTGAAGCCATGCCGCTGGCAATACGTCCTCATCAAAGTAGAAGCACAGCACCATATAAAGCAGAACAACACCAATTGATATTGTGCAGAGCAAACGACTGTTTGCAATGTGACACAGGATGAGGCAGGAAGTGACACACTGGACCCAGGCTCACCCTAACAACCCTGGCAACACTGTCCCAATTATGCTAGAGGAGATCATTAGGGACTCAGCAGGTATAGTCGTGTCCATAAGTGAAGGCAGACTGGGTGCAACCGACTCTGGAGGGGAGGACAATGAATCATGTTTTATTGTCAAGGCAAGCCACATACCTGCATGCACAGTCAGCATTCATGTATGGGCATAAGAAACAGGGTCATGCAGCACATGCCTGCAACAGCTTGTGCTCACATACATCTTCACTCACCTTGTCAGCTGCACATGTTGCTGCTGTTTGTCACAAACATATCAGATGTGTCTGAAATTTTACTCTCCACATGCCTTGCATGGAGCTGGTTGTAGTTGTACAAGTCGGTGCACTTGTGCATATTTGCACTTTGGTCTGCTGTGCTGCAAGGGTTGCCCCTGGTTTCTGACAAGTTTGCTGGTGATGCAGGAGTCTCGCACCCGTGTGCTGCCAAAGCCTGGTGACTACATTGTGCGATATGAGGCAACAGTCCCCAACAGAGGAGGGCAGCAACATCATCGCAGGATTGTGTCTCAGGCATACAAGTACAAGGCTGTTGCTGGACCAGTCACCGAATGTGGTATCAAGGGCTGGCCAGAACAGGTGCACCTTGGCGCCACATTGGGCACAACCTATGTTGAGCTCAAGGACAGAGCTGGCAACTTGGCCAAGTCTGCATCAGTGCTGTCTGTGAGCTTCTCCTCTGATGTCCTGACTATCACTCATGAGGGTGTTCAGTGGAAGGAGCCTGCAGCCGGTGTACACCAGCTACAGCTTGCAAATGTCGTGCTGAAGCCTACCAACATGTTCAAGGCTGGAAGACCAGACACGGGCGTAGAATGTGATGCAGACTTGCGTGTTATGCTGGAGAAGGGCCCATTGCTTGTCAAGAAGTTTGTGGTAGAGGTTTACCCAGGTGTGCCCTGAAGAAACTCCCTCTTTTGCACCATAGGGCACAATGTACTCTATATTGATAGACTGCATTCCTACGGCGCTGATGCGCTTGCCTAGTGGTGTGCAAGAGTCACATCAGAGATGTCACAGACGGCAATGGGTGCAACTGCATTCAAATAACATATACCCCACTGATGATGTGCGCTCACCACAGGCAAGCCAGAAGGCATACAGCTGGCGTATCCACGTGGGCAATGCTTCAGCAAGGAGGGTGTTGATCCTGCAAATGCAGTAGAGAACCACAGTACCTGTCCAACCATCAAATTCGGCCTGCAGGATGTTCACCACCTTAACACAGTGCCACAAGGCAACGCTAACAGGTGTCTCCCTGGTGACTGTTCATTGCGTAAACCATTACCTGCTGGTTTCAAACATGTGCTGTGGGCTGCACATCTGACTAGCGTTCCAAATAGCAACATAGATTGCTTGTGTACTGAGGCATGTCATGCACATTCTCCTCATATCAGGTCCTTAACTCCGGACTCAGCCTTGCTTGTGCACTGGCAGGGTTGTAGTCAAGCTGCATCCGACAGTCCAAGGTGCATCACTTGACGGTGGAGAGGCAACCTTCGTTGCTGCTTCAGGCATCACTGCCGTGAACAAACTCTGCATACACTTGCCGCAGATGAGCCAGGTGACATGGTCATGGCATGCTTGCGATGTCATCTTGGTGGTGTGGTGGTCTGGTGTAATAAGCGGACCTACCCTGGCTGCACATTGACAAGCTGTTTGGTACACATGGTCAATGTATGGTGTGTTCACATTCTCAAGCACATCTGGCGGCCAAAGTGACTGATGCTCATGTTATGCCGGCTTTATCATTGCCTCCGGCTGGTTTGTCTTCAAACAGGGTGCAAGCTGTCTGACCCTTGCCTAGAACAACCTTTCTGAGGCGTGTGCTGGGCGTTTTGCAGGCAAGAACTGTCACTCTACAAGCTTCTGTGCCAGGATGTGTGCCTGAGATACGAACAGTAGTCTTCAAGGCACTGGTGAAGCCATCATCAGCACCCTGTAGCATGTTACTCTACACAGATGCAGCATGCAAGACGCTGTGCCAATCAAGAGCTATGCTAGTGGTAGCAAGTACATCTACAAGCAGCCTGCAGGAGAGAAGGTATGCGCTGTCCAGCATTTGCGCGCTGCCTGGGGACTGTCTCAGGATCAAGGTTCAGACAGGAAGATCTGCGTCCATGTGCATAGATTTATCAAGTGGCAGAGCAGCTCTTGCCTAGCATGCAATCTCATCAGCTCAGATACACCTTGTGCCCTAAGCAGCATCAATGCTTGGATGATTGCAGGTGGAGCCTTTGTTTGTGGAGCTGGACAATGAGGCCAAAAATCTGGAGAAGCTGCTAACAGGCATAGTGGTGACTATGGCCAGTAAAGCCATACCCTTTCTGGGCACAGAGTCAACAGGAGTGATTCAGCTCATTCCTTCCGTGAAGGTACCAGGAGTTGGCGAATCACAGGTACATCTACGATTGATGTTGACCCCCTCTCGTCCCTTCTGCTCTCTGCATCAGCATTGCTGACTGTTTGCACATCTGACCATGCTTCATGTTGCAGCCCGCGCTGCGACCTTCATAGCTTACTGGCAACACCACTAATCATCATACAACTTGGTGGCATTGGGTTTTGACTTTAGCTGACATACTTTGTTGATGGCATGCAGGACATACCCGTACACGTCAGCGGGGTTGGGTCTTGGGAGTGTAGTACAACAATACGGTTGACACCAGTCGCTGGCTCTGGCACACAGTGGGCCTGGACACCAAGCAGCAGGTATCATGCCCTGAACTGACAATGGTCAAGCCTGCTTGCACAAAGCTTCCTGAACAGCTGCCTATGCAGCACAGTCTGGTGCATGTTCATGTATGTTGCATGACCCAGGGCCCCCAAGCATTCAAAGCATGTAACAATGTTCCAATTGCCCAAGGTTGATGCTGTCATGAGACCAACTCTGCATGACTAGCTCTGCATGTTGTTGCTGAGTTGCTGTTGTTGCAAAGCACCAGGAACTCATTGAATTGCTGCAGTGCTGGAGAAAAGCGCGAGGCTGTATTGGAGGTAAAGAATGGGCAGAACCTGTCCAAGCTGCGGCAGGCATACCTTGCAGACAAGAGGGACAACGCCCTTGGCAGCTTGCCCGACGACCTTGACCTGGACAAGTCGCCACTAGAGCTACAGGTTGCCCCAGCACAGCTTGAAGGGCCTAATCAGCGTTTGCCTGCCTTCTGGCTCAATGGGCAGACAGGCAACAGCATATACCAAGGGCGCTGGATCTTTGCTGCAGCCAGCAAGTCGCTGTCCATGCCAGACTTTGCCATTGTAGGTCCGCCAGGCCCAGTGACCCTGACAGTGTCTGGAGGGACGGGCTTACAGGGACAGCCTTTGCAGTCAGGTTCCTTTCAAGCACAACTGCTGGTGGGAGACTTGGCGACAGACCGGCTGGGCATTGCCAACTGGCCATCAGGTACTTGAAGCCTCCGACTGACCCCTATCAGCATTTGCTCTCTGTCTAGGGCACTCATGTCTCAGCACTTGCAATGATGCCTCCCAGACTTGGTGCCAAACTGCTCTTGTATGGCTTGCACATACATGGATCAACATCAGATGCCTCATTAGCAATCTTTTGGCCAATCAGGTTTGTGCATGTTATGCAGGGCACATTGCTATGCATTACGAGGTGCAAAACCTTGTGGTGACAGCACAAGACGTAGGTGGCAATAGTTTACCTCCTCCAGGAGATGCTACCTTTGTTCTGATTGAAGCTGCTCAGGGCTCAAGTGTTTCTGCAATTGCGTGTGGTGGATCTGGAACTTGCCGTCAGATTCCTGTGATCAAGTCTGCTGGCCAGATGAAGGTGGCTCCATTTGTCATTGTCAGCACCACAGCAGGTACAAGCAGCACCAGATCCAAGCTGGTACATGTACAGTGATGGCGTCTAGCCAATACGCCAATGTGTGCAGTAACTTTTGTTGCCAAAGCACAGTCAGGGTTCGGCAGCCCCATGCTATGTCACACCCTGTACAGCGTTTCTTCATGTTATGTCTTTTCTGCAGCAGGCATTCTGCTGCATGGTGTATTTGCTTGATGGAATTTATGTGCCTTGTTTCCCCTTCCCAGGATTATGTGTTGTATGTTTGAACGTACTCACAGGTGTGCAGCACTTGCAACTGAGACTGTGTAAGAACAAGCGCAGCCCCATAGACATTGCTGCTTGCCGTCTGGATCCATCGTCGTGAAGCCAAGCAGTGTTGTGGTCTCGTCCATTGAAGTTGAGGCGCACATGGAGATCACTGCTGGCAGCCATCTGCCCCCTTTGCTGTGAGTCCCATGTCTCAATTGCTAATGGCACTCTCACAATCCTGATTTGTTGCTTCGCTGCACCGCCCCTGAGCTTGTCACAAGCAGAGGTAAAAGTAGTGAGAAAGCAGACATGCGTTGCTTTCAGCCAGCAAGGTATTGTTGAGCATCTGTGGCGCATGTCTCCTCACTGCATGCTGCTGTGTGGGGGAGACCATGAGCAAGTTGCAAGCTTTCTTCTGTCCAGCCGCATTGTCTTCAAAGCCACTTAGTGCCAATCAATGGTATGCAAGACCAGATCAGCAGCCTGCACTCATGCCCCAGTGTACCAACTTTTGTCCTGACAAGTCAAACGCTCACAAACTTTAAATGGTGTTGGCGCAGAGTCAAACTTGGCATGGAGGATGGCTCACAGGCTGAACATGTGACTGGGTACTACAGCAACATGACAGCTGATTGCAAAGACAGCACAAATCAAAACGTGCCCATGGAACTGCACACAGATCCTGCAGATGGCTCAAGACTGATTTGTGCGGCAGTGCAGCAAGTGGCTTGCGAGCTTGCCACCACATACAAAGTAGGCCTCAGACTGCACTGTGTTTTGGTGCGAGTGCCGCTGCATGTCACCATGCAGTATCTTGTTTGAGCACAAGTTGTTTTTGTATTGCACAGCAATGCAATGCACTGCATCGCTGCCTCATCTGAGAGAACAGTCCCTTTTCAACTGGGGGCCAAAGCACTCATTCAGCAGCCAGTAGCAGAAGCTGCATCATTATGCATGTACAAGCTGCCATGCAATTGCAGGTCACTCTCACATATCTGCCGCTGGCATCAAGCGGTGGCATACGCGTGGTCAAAGAGGTTGACATCACAGTCAAGAGCGCACCTGCTATGGTGCCTCACCTTCCAGCAAACACTGTTACAGACAGGTCATGCTTCAATGTCGGGCCACCAGTGCAGAGGACAATCATTCCAGCTGCTCCTCTCACCCTGTGTGACAGGTATACATTCAGCACAGCAGCAACCCAACAGACTGACTTGTGTTGTGCTGCTTGTAAGGCCTGTCCATGCCTCATTGGTTGATCGTCGTTGCATGTGCATTTGTAATTGTTTTCTTGTTAGCACTTTAGGGACCTGCAGCATTTGGCTTGCTTCTTTTGGTCTAGAAGACATTGACAGTTGACTTGTTGTACAGGTTTGGAAATGCAGCGCAGCTTGACAGCTCTGAGGCACAGCCTGTGTCTATCTCAGTGACTGATAGCACAGGTCAGAGAGCTGCAGCACAGTGCCCTCAGCTTGACCCGCCCAGTGTGCAAGGCATCAGCATGTCTCCAGCACAAAGCAGTCTTCTGCTTGGACCTGTGCTTGTTGCAGCCAATGCTACGGCAGCAAGTCAAGCATACAGCCTCTCGATCAGGGTGGCAGGTGTCCCACAGGCTTTGATTGTAGCCTTCAACTTCACAGATGCGGCTGGCTGGACTCAAGATCAGCAAGCTGCCCAGCAGAGAAGGAGTGAGGCTCAGCGTTCAGTGAACACGCATACTGCCAGTCTAGGTGCAAAGCGCGGTCACTCTGCAGAAGCAGAAGAGGCAGTGCAGCGGGCGCTTGCTGGTGCCCAGAACAGCCTAGGTGCAGCCGTCAATCTTGACAACTGGGGTCAGATACAAGAAGAGTGTCAGCAACATCTTCGAGGCTTACCAGCCCCAAGAGGCATGCATATGCAGAGACAAGTACTGCGTCCTCAAAGGAGAGTAGAGCTCAGCACTGTCCCTGGTGTCATTGGGTTTGGGTATGAGCTGATTCATGTGATCAATGATGACGATGCCCGCCTGCTGTCATGGTATGCTCAGGCCAGCTTGCACATGTTGTTTGTCACCACTTGGGCTGCTCAAAAGCTGGTCGAAGCCAAGTGGACAGAGTGGGAACTGACAACGTCACAGAGGTTGAACTTTGTAGTTTTGGAGGCTGTCAGTCCAATGAAAACAGATCTGCATCAGCAGAGGCTACCTCATGAAGGTCTGTTGCTGAATGACTCCAACCATTGCATGCATGCTATCTGCACATGAAATGTCATGATGTGTCTAATGTGTGCAGTTGTTGTTATTTCAACATGGCTATATTGATAATGCAGGTTGTGATGTCGATCATGCGTCTGTTTGGTGCGTGAGAATGTTTACGTGCACATGCCAGTCTTTGCTGCATCATATGTACACATGCAATATCCCCTGCAGCAGGATATGGAGCACTTCCATTTTTCAGTGCTCTGTAGTCTTTGCTAGCAACACATATGCACACAGAGACCTGCGCGCAAACCTTGACCTGATCAATTACCTTGTTCCTCACAGGTCTGCATATAAACACATCTGGTCACCCCAGATATTTTCACAGTCTGGTCACACTTTGGCAGTCGTTTGGGGCACAGCCCTCAGTTCAGCAGAAACAACAGATTGTGAACTATGTATGCAAGACGGCAGTGCTGATGGACACAGACGAGATTGCAAAGCAGTATATGTCAGCCATCAAAAGGCTAGGCCAACATTGCCCAGATCTGGTCAGCCAAGACAAAGGGAGCCTTGTTCGGTCTGGTGGAGGCTACAGTATAGGTCCTGGAGCTTGTGCTCCGAGCAGTATCACTGCCTTGGACATGTGTGTGGCCGCTCCAAGAATAGAGCTCAGCCAGGAATTTCGTGGCTACCATGCTGTTCTGAACAGCTTGCGCAACATGCGAGAGCTTGTGCAAAGTCTTAGGCAGGCTAAGGTACACCTGTGCTGGGGCATGCTTTGATTGCTTGCAGAGTGTGATGAGTGATGCTGCATACACACTTGCGTATGTCAGCTGCTCATGAGCTTGGTATTCCTCAATGCATAGACCACTGTGTCAGCGTGCCATTGTGCATGCATTTATCAGTGTTCAAAGTGCAAGGGCTCTTCAGTGGATATGTGTACACAGGCTGCTGAAGAGGCTGCCGAATCAGAGCTGGCAGAGTGCCAGAGTACTCTCAGAGCAGCTGAAGAAGACTGCCAAGCTGCAGACCAACGAATGAAGAGATTGCAGGTGCACAGACCTGATAGAACACCACCAGCAAGTGGAAAAAGAGCTTCAGGCAGTGCACCTAGGGCACCAGCTCGCAGCAGAAAGGGAGCTGCTAGCGAGATAGAGGACAGATGCGCAAGTAGTCCAAGTAAGACTGGGCAGCGGACTCAACAGCAGCAGCCTCGCACAGACCCTCTGCCTCCACGGCCTTTAAGTGGGAACAAGCAAAAGATTGTAGCAATAGAAGTTTGGGACCAGCCTCTGTGTGTGCGTGTGTGCCTGCATGCTTATTTGTGGATTAGTGTGTCTACTCAAGTGCATCTTGAAGGGAAGAAGCTGCCAGTCAACCATTCTCAAGTCTGCCTTGTTTGTGCTTTTTCCCTTGTACAACATGTTTTCTTGAAACAGTGAACGGTCTTGCAATTTGCTTCCTGCAAGGAGTCCTGCTTTCTTACAGGTCCTGGAAGCGTTGAACGTGTAGTGGTTGCACATCTTATGTTCCGGTGCTGGTGCAGCATGCAATGCAGTGGACTGCTGATCACACTCAGCTGATGTCACAGATGTTGCAATGTCTGCATTTCTTGCAAACTGTGTTAAATTTTTGACATCGTTCGTCAGTGCTGCACAAAGCAGAATGCGCATGAGTGTATAAGCAAGTTAGGGGAGCTGCAACATGAGTAAGTTGCCCCTGTTTCTGTGGAATGAACACGGATGTATCACAGGTGACGGACTGGTGAAAGGTCTCAGCCAGCGTTGTAAGCCGACCTGTATTATTCATGATACCGGCTGGGACTTCTGCACGACAGACATTCCATGCCTGTTGGCCATGCTCAAGTTGACTGCACAAATTTCACCACCTCCATTCAAGATTTGTACAGCAGCTGCTACTGAAGTTTCGGCAAGTGCATGCGATTGACCCACATGAGTTGTCAAGCGCTGCAAAAAGAGTTGAAAATATTGTCTGCGCATTTATGGCCGTGTGCCCACCTGCCTATTGTGGTTGCCGCTTGCACTGCAATGTGACGCCAGGCGAACGTGGCGTATGATTCTGCATGCTACACTCTTCGTCTCTGCAGAGCTGTCACAGACACCTCAAGACTGAATTTTGGGTTGTCGAAGAGCTGTAGTATTGCTCGACATTACGCCTCGACTATGGCTTGGCAACCTAGGATTTTTGAGAAGTGCTCAAACGCACAGACAGAACTCATCAACAGCTTTACAATTGTGACGTACAACTTCCTGGCGCAAAAGTACATAGACGCAGGGTGAGTGCTTGCCTCAAGCATCACCTGTGCTTGCGTCAAGCATCACCCTTCAACTTGACAAGCTGCCTGCTAAGCAGCCTCTATGAGCTGTTTCCATAAGCCCAGTTGCTGTTGAACCTCAGTGCAGAGCACACCAATACTGCCATCCAGAGCACAGGACTTGGCAAAGGCGGTGGCAGCGTCTGGAGAACGAGCTGCAGCACTATGATGCAGATATTCTGTGTCTGCAAGAGGTGTGCTCAACCAAAAGGCTCCACCAGCAGCAGCACAGTTCAACAGTCTGAACAGTATGTGATGCTTGCAGGTGGAAGAGCCTGTGTTTTATGAGCAGCTCACTCCATTGCTTGCAAAGCAGCAGATGCAGGTGAAGAAAGGCTCGTATCTTAGAAAGCCACGCTAATTGTCTGCGTACATGCATTGCGTTATTGCACATAGCGCACAGTGATGCACAGTCTCTTGTGCTGCATCAGCATGCAGTGCACAGAGTCCTTGCAGCATCCGGACGCATCATGAACTCAGCCTGAATCATAACTCTCACTGGACATACTAAAGTATGCACGGTGCTGCAAAGCTGCCAGTCCTGAGACCGAATGATTATCTTTGATGCTCACTTGTGCTTGGAAGTGCGTGCTTCAAACATGCTGCAAGTTGCCTCAAAAAGCGTGTCAGCTCCCATAATACGTGAGAGCAACATCTCGAGCTGATGCCATGTGCAGGGAATATATAGACCCAGACAAAGGGACGGCTATGGTCCACCGGAGGGAGTTGCATTCTTTTTCCGCACCTCCTGCTTTGAGCTAGTCAAATCTCACAAGATCAGGTTGGCACCATAAGGAAAAATAATTGCACTAATTTCAAATGCCTCTGGGTTAGGAAGCTTATCCTGTCCCATGGCTCCATGACGCTGTTATCCTGCGCTCACAGAAACTGCCATTGGCTTTGAGTCATCAGGTGTAGTTGACTGTATCACAGCAGCATGAGATCTGCTTGCTGATAAAGTCCACAGCCGATGCATCTTGCAGGCTCGGGGACTGTGTCACCGGCTCTGGTCCTTTCTGGCAACAGGTGCAGAAGAGAGGGGAAGGGCCAGTACTTGCTCTGCTCAAGCACAGGGACACTGGCAAAGTCATTCTTGCAGGTATGCCAACAATTTGTTGGATCAGGCCTACTTTATACTGATGACTATCAGAGAAGGGCACAGCACAGTCTTGCCCTGCTGAGGCGGTCGTTCTTGAGGGGCAGTGTTGCCGACAGCCTGGATTACATTTTGTATCATTCAAGCATGCAGAGTCATGCAGTGTGCCTGATGCATGACGCGCTGGTTTGCAGGCAGTGTGCACCTGTACTTTCATCCAGAATGGCCAGACATCAAGCTGGCTCAGGCAGCGCTGTTGTGCAGCCAAGCTGTGGCTATGATTGAGGAGGAGGGCATGGAGGTAGCAGATGTGCCAGTGGTGTTTGCTGGTGACTGCAACAGCCTCTGGCGCAAGTACCGACCAGATGTGTATGATGCCAAGGCAAGTCTTTGCTGATTCTGTATTGCAGTCTGGCATGATGACAAACATGTTAGACCTCTGACACAACAGCTGTTCAGGCAGCATCCGGTAGGGATGTGACTTGTGAAGTGACACGGCCTTGTCAGTGTCAGGCTGTTGTACTTGGCCAACCCTCTGAGTGCATCAAAGATGATCTCCTGCATTGTGATGTGCAGATTCCCAAGTCTGGCTTTCTGACCAGTGGAGTCTACAGCTTGTTGACGTCTAGCCAAGGTACAGTCGACAAAGCTCATCATGAGCACCCAGCCACAAAGCACAAGGCGTACAAGGCCATGTCAAAGGAGGTCTTTACAACCTCAGGACTGCAACTGCAAAGTGCATATGCTGCTGGCAATGAGGGTCGAGAACCGCCATTAACCACACAGACCGACTTTTTCATGGGTTGCTTAGACTACATATGGTTGAGCCAAAGTCACTGGCATGTCACTCACAGTCTTAGCATGCCGTATGATGTGGACAAAGGACCTGAGCCTCAAACTGTAGGGTTTAGACCAATTCCTGATGCAGAGTTTCCATCCGACCATCTGGCCATGGGATGCCGGGTTGTACTGTTGTAGTGATGTAGTGAGGCACCATGAGGAGAGACAATGCACAGGGACTGGTGATCTGAGTCTGACAGCACTTTCAGACTGTATTCTGCTGATACCTATAAGACAATGTGAACTGTGAGATGTGGGTGCGCACAGCTACACATACTAGGTACTGTTGTTCAGACTTTGTATAACACTTGATGTCAGCATATTTTGCTGCCTTATTCATTTCTGGTAGCTTGTATATGAAATGGCTTCAGCGCTTCAGTAACCAGCTGACTGTCTGCTTTGACGCAGCTGTTGCAGAGTCTGCTGCCGCAACTTTGGGACCTGCCGCTCGTACTCCTCGGCACAGTCAGCAAAACAGCTGCTCAAGTTGCTCTGCAGTTTTGACAATCAGCAACATCAGCGACAACGCTTGACTGCAAGCAACTGCTGAACAGCAATCATAACCGTTTGCACAACGTCCAGGAGATTCTGTTGTACAAGGACACTGTCTGCAAGGCATTGACAAGAAGCACTACCTGAGCTTGTGCTATCTGTCCTTGACTAGGCTGTGGTGGTAGCTTCTCCTGAAGTACTCAAGGCCAGAGTCAGCCAAGGTGCTCACATCTCTCACATTCACAAATAAGATATCACAACCATAGATACGTTCTTGACGGCGTATTTACATTACCTGAGCCTGGTCCTGACATCTGATGGTGCAGCGCTGCAAGCGAGCCTGCAGCAATTATGCAACATCAATGCCCAATTTTTTCGACTCTGTTACTACACAGCTGCTATGATACAGCAGAGTGACATCGGGTGCATACCGAAAAGTCTTGCAAGACTTGGTTGACATAGTTCTGAGCAGCTGTGGTTGGTGCTTGGCATCTATCACAGCTGCATGGCAATGCTAGGTGGTCTGAGCACCAGTGAGTGCACACAGTAAATGTGAGCCATCCCTTGCCATTAGTGCATAGCATACCAGCTCTGCAGATCCTCCTGAGTTGCAGCAGTGTCACAGCACTGTGCACTGCCTAGAAATGCTTCCTTCTGCAAAGGTCTTAGGTAGTCTCTGTCAACTTCATCAACAAACTCTTTCATCGCCTGCAGCCGCGTAAACGCATTTGCCGTGGAACATTCTTTGCATGTTACACTGCAGACGCTACTGAGAACAGTCGAAGTTTACCTGCTTGACCCCGTCAGCACGTTGCTCGGAAGTCATATTGGATGCTAGGCAAGCCAGAAATGTGCCGTCAGCCCTCAAGTTCAGAGTCGATGTCTCGGAAAGCAGCGCATGCGTTGACTAGAGCCCTGGGCCTGGCTGCATCACTGGCGGTACCCCGTGCGTGCCACGGGGGTTCAGTCATGCTGCCTGCGTGTGGCTTGGGCCCTTTCCACACCAGGAAAGCTAGCCTTGATGCTGTAATCATTTTGGGAGCCCTCTATGTCATTACAGGTGGTTTTGTAAATTCTATCATTGCAACTGACAGGCATACTAACAAGAAGGCTGCGATCACAGGTTGGTGTTGCACAATGATATACCTCTTGTCAATGGGACTTCTTGTCTCATTGCTGCTTGCTACCTAGCAGTGTCACTGAACCTCTTGTGGCTGGGCATAGAGCATGCTGCAATGACTTCACTGGCTTTCAGTGCATTTACTTATCCCTAGCGGTGAGACGTGAAATCACTAGATCTGCCATGACACATGTTATTCCTTGAAATCCTAGAGCAGCATGCTAAATTAAGTGCAATAAATGGCATCATCGCTTGCTTTGTGATGTATGGTGGCGTCGCATTTTAGTTAATGGACTCTGCTCAGGTCCTCATGGGGGCCGATATTTTTCCAATGTTGGGTGTCGACAACTTGCTTTAACTGGCCAGGTCACGATGACAATGCAAACCCAGAGACAGACATGGTACTTGTTACTAATTGGATTGCAACCTGTATGTTCATATGGTGTGAGAACATCTTGAGTAGCTTATCTTGCAGAGTATCTCAGCATAAGTGTTGGTAGCTTGCTACAACTCTACCTTGCCAAGTAGTTGCACCCCATAGGGATGATGAGTTCAAATGCAGATGAGACTATTTGCTGTTGACTGATTCAGACGCAAATGGCAAATGCAGCAACACTGCACGTGTTGTCTTTGTCACCATGGACATGGACATGGACAGGGCCACGGCAGCAAAGACAACATGTACTCTTTAACAGTACAAGGACTGGGATGGTATCAACATTGCCACTTGTCAGATGAAATGTGCTCTCTGTCATAGCAGTTTGTGTGTCACAGTTGTACTTACAACCATACTGGACAGATTGTGTCAATAAAGCTGACTGTAAGCCAAATATGCAAGGCAATGTAAATCTTGTGGGCCCAGTCAATATTACTGTTTGTGTCACTTTTCGAACTGATGCAAAGGCTTGCTGCCAGGAGCTGGTCTCTTCAGCCCTGCTGCTTTGACTACAGCCGTACTGTTGATATTGACATCAATCTGTATTGTATTTGGATGTGACATCACAGTAGGCTTGCAGCAAGCCTTGATGCAAAGTGCGCTGCAGTCCTTACAGCCACCTGCGACACAGGCTTTGGTGGAGGTACATTCGTTGTTGCTGCACGTAGCAATGGAGGTACAGCTGCACCAGAAGCGTAAGCGTCCTCAATGTTGGCGTGTGTGTATGGGTTTATTGTGGTGTGGTCAGTACTAGCGCTCTGGCCACTATTGAATTGTACCTTCAGGTCAAAGATTGTGGCTTTGGCATCAACCAGCTGGCTTCTCAGGGCCTGTCAGATACACATATTGACACTCCCTATCTAAATCTGAAATGCTGTCATAGTGAAGTGCTGTCAATCAAATGTGGCCTGGCTGACTGCTGTCAGCAAGGTCTTTGACAATCCAGGGGCTATTTCCATTGCTTCCGTGGGTAAAGATCAAGGCAATATGGGGGTTTACTCTAACACAGATTTGAGACAGAAACTGGTCTTCACGAGCAAAGCTGCTTTGGAAGAGGCAGCTGAGCTTGCCCCATATTCTGTGCGCAAGCATGAATATTTTGAGACAGTTTCTGCCTGGGAAAAGCTTCCAGTACGTTCCATTGAGGCCAGGATGCAGCTATATGACAGTGTGAAGGGTATCAACAACACAGAAGCTGATGACCACACCTTTGACACAGTCAAGGTCACCCCTGAATGGTTAGCAGGGTTATATGATGGCGAGGGGTGCGCTGATGTTCAGCACCACAGGAAGGCTGGCAGGAGCAAGCTTAGACTCCATGTCACACAGTCAAAGTGTCACAAACTGCTCATTGCAATCAAGGAAGTGAACCCAGGTAACAGGATAAACGGGATATGGAAGTCACGCAAAACCAGTCCTCCAGTTTACTTGGCTTTGGACAAGTACTTGGTGATGAAGAAACAGAAGCTGGACACTCTACTACGAAACCTGTTTCAGTTTGATCTCACCAAGAACCCAATCAAAGGCAGCGGTCATGCAGGTGCGTTCTTTTGTGTCACATTGTTGTGCTGCCAGAGGGCTGGACAGCCATGCGCTGTCGAGAGTATTTACATGGGCAGGTGCTACCCTGGAGTAAGTAGTGTCATAGCTGTTTGGTGCTATCGCATGTAGCTATCATAGGTAGAACAAATTACGGCAGCAAATCACTCTGAGATAGACATTTTCTCCGATTTCTTTTTGTAGCCACAGCTTTGCATGATCACAGTGTGACCAGAGAACGCCTAGCAACATTGCTGTGAACAAGGTAGCTGACCATAGCTGGTGGAGCAGTTGTGCAGACTGTCCACCATGGATGTCGACTCGTCATCTCCCATGCTGTGTTGCCAATCCATCATTGCTGAGGCTGAACTCCCCAACAGGTCTAGTTAAACTTTGCACTTGGTCAACCTGCAGTTGGTCATATGAGATCACATGTTGGCCAATCTAGATGAGCACCCATCATTGATTCAGGACAGATTGATAGACCATCTTCATTACATGCTGAAAGAGTATCCTAGAAGGTGGTGTTGAACTAACACCATTTGATTTGGATACAAGCTACCACATGCTGTGAAGCTTAAGCACGCTCTCCTCGGATGCGGCGAGCCAGGTGGATGTCCTTGGGCATGATGGTGACACGTTTGGCATGGATAGCAGCCAAGTTAGTGTCCTCAAACAGACCGACCAGGTAAGCCTCAGCTGCTTCTTGCAATGCTAAGACTGCTGAGGATTGGAACCTCAGGTCAGTTTTGAAGTCCTGGGCAATCTCACGCACCAGCCTCTGGAAAGGCAGCTTACGAATCAGCAGCTCCGTGGACTTTTGGTACTTCCGGATTTCACGTAGGGCCACAGTTCCTGGCCTGTATCTGTGAGGCTGCAGGACAACAAGACACAGGTCTAATACCGGCAGATGGGGGTCATGGTCGAAGCCACATAGCAACAGAAACTTCACGGCAAAAAACATAATGGTACCTTCTTGACGCCTCCAGTAGCCGGTGCACTTTTGCGTGCTGCCTTTGTAGCCAGTTGCTTGCGAGGTGCCTTGCCACCTGTGGACTTGCGCGCTGTCTGCTTGGTGCGTGCCATGTCGAAGATGCCGTGGCAAACAGCAAAACGCAGGAGACAGATACGCTCTGGAGGATTGCGATCGTGCGGTCACAGTCCACAGCCTTTTGAACGATGTGAGAGGGCCCCTGCAGCAGGGCGTTTCAGGACAAACTTGACCGAACCGCCCAAGTCGGGCCCCTACAACAGGGCAAGCTCGTCGTTGTCATATAGCTTGAAAGGTTGGGGTCGTTCTTCACAAATTCTGTCTTCATATCTGACTTACATATTTGCTTAGGCGCTTACCTGCTTATCCCCAACCTACTCAATAACAGCAAGAATGGCACCTAAGTCTGGAGAGAAAAAACCCGCTCAGCCTGCCAAAAAGGCAGTCGCCAAAAAGTCTGCAGGTGGCAGGAAGAAGGGTTCCAAGAAGGCTGTTGAGAGCTATAAGATTTACATCTACAAGGTCCGCTGTGCATACCCAAGTCTGTCTCTGAATCTGACCGGTCTGTGCGGCAGCCAACTGACAGTGGCGATCTTGCCTTCCAGGTCTTGAAGCAAGTTCACCCAGACACCGGTATCTCCTCAAAGGCAATGTCCATCCTGAATTCTTTCATTGCTGACATTTTCGAAAAGATTGCCGTGGAGACTGCATCTCTGGCACGCTATAATAAGAAGCCCACAGTCACCTCCAGGGAGATTCAGACAGCTGTCCGCCTTATCCTGCCTGGTGAGCTAGCCAAGCATGCTGTATCAGAGGGTACCAAGGCAGTGACCAAGTTCACCTCTGCCTAAGATATCAATCCCACTTCCAACAACAAATGGTGTTATTTCAACACCACCATTATGTGAATAGCCAAAACTTTTACCTTTCAGCTTTGCTGCAGATAAGTCTGCACAGTGCTTACTCCAGACTGCTGCTGTAGCAATGAACTCCTCAGGGCTGTAAACCTGCATTTTGTGATGGTAAGGCAACGCAAATGTCTAAGTTCTGACCAAAGGCTCATGAGATAGATATAACCATTGACAGAACCTCAGAACTCAGCTCTTTCAGTCAGCAGCCATGGCACACCTGTACGTACAGCCTCCGAGGTGCATTATAACGCATCGCGCAGCCTAACACAACCTTGCATGACTGCATACTGTACCACGTCATCTCTATGATCCAGGCATGTGACCAGGCTCAGCAAATCAGTGCGTCCTTGGGAATGTGTATCTGGGAAGCGATCTATATTGATATGTTGACAGACTGGGTGGCTGAATTTCCTAAATAGCGACCTGTCGTGCAAGTACTGGAAAAAATCGTTACAGGGCCAATTGAAAGTAGATAAACTAACAGGGTTATGAGCAGGCAATGTACACTACGTAGTGGTATACCACAGTGTATGCATGCATGTATGTGCCCATGCAGTGCAAACACTGTCTGCTGCATAGTTAATCACAAAATCATGTCTGTAGGTGTTGCTGTATCAATTTTGATGAAGGCAAATATTGCAAACAGGAACATAGTTCACTGATAGGACTCCCACCAGGCACTCTCCTGACAGATAGCTACAAGGGACCAACTCAGAACCGTCACACAGATACTTTACTATCAACATAATATGCTAGCAATGCAATGGCATAGAACGTTGCTCCCTCAGATCTCATGACTACTCATAAGGACGTACGATGTTGTCCTGTATTGTGCTTTGCATGTCTCACTCACTTGCATTGCCAGGCGGCTCAAGGCAGGAACTGAGGTGCCTACGCAGAACAGGCCGCTGGTCTTGTTTAGGATCGAGTTGACTCTGCAGAAATCCCGCCATCAGATCTGCATGATTTGGCAGCTTTTCGTAACCTGGAAAGTAGTTGATGTCCACAACCAGGAAGTCGGCGCCTCTGCTGCCTGCACAGACAGTGAGTTAGCTGAATGCTTTGTCTGCCCATCACTCCACAGCACAACACCAAATCTGGGCATTATTTAGGGTTAGGCTTGAGACTTCAAGACATACCAATGCATGCGAGCAGCATGTTACATCACACTGCACGGTGTCTTCTGCACATACATCACAGCATGTGCAGCAAATAGAGACTGCCCTTCACACTAAGCACATTTAAACAGACGCTTTCTATGCAACGTCTCTGCCATGAACCCAGCACCACTTGATTACACAATGGCTTGAAGGGAGGGCAATGGCGCGCCCACATGGTGTCCCTCAGAAGATAGATAACATATACCTGGCGCATTGTTTTTGGTAGGTCGCACAAGGTCAAAGTTGAACAGCTGCAGATGCAACCTGCTGCGCAAGGTAGCAGCTAGCTGATCTAACAGCCAGTCTGGTGGGCCTTCCACAAAGTCACAGCCCATAGGAGATGTACTGTCAAACGCTGACACCCTGGTCATGATTTGAATGCCTTTTCTTTGTGCTCTGATGTCTTCATCCTCAGGTGGGACTTGTAAAGATGGCCGGTGCACAACTACAACTGAGCATCCCATCACATACACCTGCAGCCAAGCCATGGCGCTAGCAAATTTGACTGCAACCACTCTGACGCATGATTATACCAGCTTGTACCATACATAGGGAGCATTGTGCTTATGTACATCTCTTCCAGTGTTGCATGTCTGCAAAAGGCATACCTTGAACAGACAGCCCCCATGCTCGATGAAAGGCTGCAGCATGACTGGAAGGGCAACACCAGGTGGCCCTGTACCCTTGACTAATCTCTTCAGCCCCTCTAGATTCTGTATGAGAGCCAATCCATGTGAGCCTTGCTGTCCATCTGTAAAGTATGGCTTGGCCAGCAAGGGGAAGCGCATTTGCGTATGGTCAAGCATTTGTACCATGTCTGCTTCTGAACAACCTGTGCATGAGCATGGTTGCTTAGGCGACATAATATGCCACAAATGCTTTACTGCTGTGTTTGTGGTGTACCTTGAACCACAACAAAAAAGCACTTTGTGCACATAATGCTTTATAGAAGTGATGCATGCACAACTGATGGGTCAGATGCAGCACCATGCATGTTAATATCATGGCATGAATGACAATGATGTACCTTCTTGCAAGGCTGCCTGAACAGGAGCCGCACAAGAAAAGACGTCCCTTTCTGCTGTTCCTGAAGACAGCCTGTCATTTGTAGGTGGATGCAGAGTGACAGGGTTAGCTAGAGATTGAAGCATGCTGTCCCGTGCCATGAGAGACTGCACAGCTTCAAAGGTATCTATCAGCCTTGTACGTGGGTGGTGCTGCAAATAGTGTAGCAGACGCTGGCGCCATCCTGAAGATGAAGCAGATGTTGTTTGTGCCACATTTCTGCTTGACGACACCGGGCAGACCGGCTTTGAGGTGCGTTCAGCATGCATCGAAGCACTGGCGGTCAAGACCAGAGGGCAAGGCTATGCACAAGCCGAATGTAATGGCACAAGCATTACAAGCAGCTGAAATGAAGAGACCAACAACGCAATGGCGTTCACCTGCGTCTCTGCACTTTTGCAGTATCAAGTCAAAGCTGCCCTGCTCTGCCACTGGTTTCGACGGATCAATTGCACGAATTTCGATGTTTACTGTTGCAGCCGCTTTCAGCAGGTCACCCGTGATATGCTTTCGAGCCTGCATTGTTGCAGAGCTCTGGCTTACAACGTGTTTGTCGATTTTACTTGATGTGATCAAGGCTTTACCTTGTCCGGCAGTATAGCAAAGCCCACGACGCGCTTCTTCTGCTCTGGCGGTTGTTCTGACATGAAGCACAATATGACCCAGTCGTCACCGCATGGCGTCACAACCCAGCAACATGTTGAAAACTTTCATTCGTGATATGCAGAAATCAGAACAGCAAGCCTGAGATACTCCGTGCCAATTGACAGCTTACAGTAACGGCATCATTATCGGTTTGCACTACTACAGTGACGTTCGGTTTGCACAACTACAGTGACGTTTGCAGCCACATTGCTACCTCCAAAGCAGAAGTGCAATCTCATAATAACCATATGGCATGCTCCTGAAGCGGCTTGCATCTCAGCTTCAATCAATCTAGTGCAACACCAGAAGAATGCCTGCTGCACACCCTTTTCACAGCCTGCACGACCTCGCACTGCAGCATGAGAATGACCAATTTCACAAATTCTTTACACACGATCCGTGGCGAGAGGTTCTTGTATTCCAATTTCTCTGGCTAACTCAAGAGTGCATGAGTCAAATTTGAGCGCTCTGCTCAAGGTGAATTCGACTAGCTTGCAGTCAGTGCACGACGTCAGGTGTGCGACGAATTGCACGGCGTCGTTGCAAGTGCTGAGTCTGCACTCGTGTAGGCAGAAGGTTTTGCTGTCAAGAAAACACGCAGCAACCACCCCGAATGCTGCAAGCCGTTGCCCACGGATAGGTCAAGCTCAGCATTGGTGTTAGATGGAGCCTTCTGCCGCTACAGAGGGTACGCCAGGGCTGAATCCCGTTGGTGGGAGTTTCCATGCCGCACCAAAGAAGGAGCCTCGAAAAGCAAAGTGCAGCACTTTTTCCCGGGCAGCAAGAGTGACCACTGAGCTTAGCCCTGCAAGCCGTACCAGCTCTGGTCCAGAATTCCATAGTCAGCATGGCAGCTTTGTTTGGCAACACGAATCTGTCTCCAGAAAGGGTTACACAGCAGGATTTGCCTCTCAAACGCCCAGACTAGGCACAAGCTTCAGGTACACAGGGCCTGGACCAGGTACTGCAGTCTTTGCCTGGTATGCAACAGCAACACTGAGTGCCACTCAGTTTACCAACCATGACTGCTGCTTCCAGGCTCATATCGTGCTCCAAGCTGGGGCGACAAGCTTCACTGCTCATCGAAGGCATGCATCATTTCGGGTCCACCCACAGCTCAGGTATAGCATGCAGACTTGCATAAGGCAGTGTGACTGAAAGGTAACAAGCCTGTAGACAGCCGTCTCCAGGCCAACATGTCACCTCTGGTGTGAATGTGAAATCTTGCTCGAAAGCGTATTTTCTGCATTCAGGCGGTGCTGATTGCCAGTATAAAGCAGAACAGGAGGGTGCTGCAGCGCCTGCATGCTCCTGACGTACCACCTCCAGGATTGTACACAACTAACAGGTGCTGCGCATTGTTTTGTGGCTACTCTGAACAGCAAAATTGCGTCTGTCCTTTGCCAATGCCTAATGACAGGGATTGCTTCATTGCTGTGAGTACCCCTGTTCAGACAGCATGCTTGCAAACAACAACAGCAATCACACTGCATTCAGCATCCCTGTGCACCAAGACATGCCTCAAGATTTATACAGCGACATGTACAGGTGTCTGATGACTGTGATATGGCATTTTGGTCATCTGGCCTCTACACGTTCTTAGGTTTCACTCACAAATGATGTGCAGAACAGCCAAGGGGGTGTCCCTGGGTTGGAAAGCTGCTTCAGGCCATAAGTCTGCATTTGAGGCCACAGCAAGACCGGCGCTGATGACTGTCGGCGACCAGCCTCCCCCTGGAGCCTATGAAACTGTAAGTTCTTGACCTGTCTTTGCCTGGTAACAAGACTTGCAGCAAATGCATGATCTCACCTGGTATCAGATCTTTCCAAAGGCTCTGCAATATGGACCCCTGTGTGATAAGCATAACGTGTGCCGCTTCACCTGCAGCAGGTCCACAGCATTAGTCGCAGTACCAACAACTAGGCCATGTCAATTAGCTCTGTGTGGTCCACTTCAGGCAACGAAGTGGGGACAAGAGGAGGATGAGCACAGCAACTTCAAGCTGCAGCCAGGACACAGCAAAGCAAGGCACCTAGGAAAGCATGGCGCTTTGCCTGCTGTGTTGACAGGTGACGCTCCAAAGCAAGAGCCTGCAGTCCCTGCTTGGTGCTCCCTGGAGGTCACACCAGGTCCTGGTGCCTACGAGCTGCAAAAAGTGGACAGCCCATTAGAACAGATCAAAGTGCCAAGGGCTGCCTTTGGAGCCACTGGAGATGGCAAAGTTGTCAGGTATGTTGCAGCACAGCTACTGGCTTGTCTCCTAGATGCACAGAGCATTCAGAAAATGTGTGATTATGTCTACAGCTGTATGTCCTGTTCCTCTGTGAAGATCTAATCGAGTTGCAGCAATCATGTAGTCTGCTTTAGTGAATTATGCAATTTGTGTACAGCAAGTGAATGTTAGCCCTCCATGACCAAATCAAAATTTTGGCGTGCCAACAGTGCTGCTGCTCCTGCTATCATAGCTCACAGGCGTGCTGCCTTGAATGCAGCATTGGTCATGAGCTGGAGGCGCCTGGACCAGGCACATATCACCCAGAAGTGTGCAACGAGCTTGCCGCAATGGTGGTCAAGACCAAGTCAGGTCCTTCGTCTTCTTTTAAAAGCAAGGCTGCACGCAGTGCAATGTTCGGAGCAAAGGCCATGCTTGGCAAGCCACCAGGGCCAGCGTTTTACTCGCCTCACTTGCCTGTCGGGCACAGATCATTTCATTTTGGAGCTGTGTTAAACAGATTTGTGCCTGCTGGTGCAACTGTCTGTGACCTAGACGCTGCAAAGCAGAGAGCTCCAGCAAAGCAATGATTTCATCTGGCTAAAATGATAGCATACCAATGTAACCCTGAGACACAACTGGCATGGTTATAAAGAGCCCCAGGCGTTTCAGGGTGATGTTCATTCAGAAATCATATGTTTGGTTGTTGCAATGATGTATTTAAATTACTGCAGTATGGTGGTAACCCATGTCTTTGATCACAACTCAGTTAGGCGCCTTGTGCCACCATCTTTGGCTTTCCTGTCTTTCCATCAAGTTCGATTTTCATGCCTATCTGCTGCAACTCTGGACTGTCCACTGTACTGTGGGCTCTGAGACTGCTGATAGAGTCCTGTATAGCGTCATTGCCCTCGCACAGATTACGCACTGCCCACAGCCCATATTCCCTCACCAATGGGTTCTCATCATCCCACTGCATTGCACCATGCAAAGTCAATTTTAGCTTTGAGACACGAACAAAGAAAAGTGTCTTCTCTCTGCAATGCTTGATATTGCTTTGCATGACTTGCATGGGCGCATAGGCAGAGAACCTCAGGCACACAAAATACATACCACTATGTTAGCAGTCTAGTCTGACAAATAAATACTGTCTCAGCATGGCATGGGGGCAAATGCAGCACCTTAGGCACAAGAAGGCTTCATGACTACACACAGTCTGGTCTGATAGATCCACTGCAAGGTGCGAAGGTGACAAGGGCACACCTGACACTGGGACAGTATCAGCTCCGTGCCGCCCAGCTGCTGCACCTTATTTTGCACAGCCAACCGTCTGAAACATAGGTTGGCAAGTAGAGCCACCAGGTCACAGCGGTACCCCTTGTAGGGCGACTGCCTAGGAAACTGCTGTGCTAATCTGATCAGCTGTTCAGGCGACTCAGCATCCTGTTGATTAAGCAACTGTTTGACTGCTTGAGTCAGCCACTGATTGTCTGCGTCAGCCTGACTCTGGGCTTGGAAGCTGCTGTCTTGTTGTGAAGCTAGATCTGCCACTACTAGAGGGGCAGCTTGATGTTCCTGTGTGCTGTGCAAACCTGCTCCCTGCTGGGGCTGACTGCCAGCAGGAGTTAGCTCAGCTTCCTGCATCTGCGTTTCTGCAGTTGGACCAGACACACGCGCATCAGCATTTGGTGGCTTCTGCTGTTTGCTGAGTAGTACTGACTCAGAGGATGGCTCAGCCTGTGTGCTTGCAGGCTGTTGAGTTGGCTTTGTGTGTCTGCGTGGAGGCTGAATGGGGTGTAAAGCTGCCAACATTGCAAGGGTGAGGGTCAGCAGTGTGATGAGTTGGTCCTGGGGGACGCCATCTTGCTTCATCTCAGCTTCATCTTGTGCGGTCAGTGCGCGCAGCACCTGTATTACATCAATCAGGGCTCAACTTCTTGCCTGCTAATACCACACGGTGCTGGCGTACTATACAAACATGGCGGGCAGCATGTCATTTTGTGAAGGGGCTTAGCAACAACCTGATCAAGCCTGTGACAACCTGTCACTCAATGAGGAAACGGTGTCTTGGAATATAGGATGCAAGACAGCTTGGCTGCATCACAGTGGTTTCAAACCCAAGGAGGTGGACCAACAGGCAAAATTACAAATGCACATACAATTCAAAATGCCAATGCATGTACATGGCTACAGCAAGCGTGATTGCAACTTGCCTGTAGTCCTGCCTCTAGGTTCTGAACAAACATGGGTAAAGGATGTTGCTGTGACGAAAGGCTGATGCACATTCCACGCACCCAGTACATGCCAAAGTTGAGACTGGCCCCTGGACACTGCCGGGCTTGGCTCCTGCAGGTTCACACAAAGGAAACTGATTATGATCAGCCTGGTACTGTGCTGCGCTGTATGGCAAAGCGAAAACTGCAGAAGGTTTGCGCAGCTGCATCAGATCAACAACAATTGACCGGTTGGTCAGTAGCTGAAGCAAAGAATCTATCTGGTCTGTGGTGTATGCAGTGAGTGCTCCTCAGTACATGGTTTAGAGGCACAGTAGATAAGTCCCTGGAATTGGCTGTTTACATGTCAGCTACTGATGCCAGAACTAATTACAAGACCATAAAGGTCTCTGCATAGCCTGATGATATATGCATGTCAAGGCAGATATGCAATGCATATCATCATCCGAGGATTGGGGAGGTGTGGTGAAGTCAGGCTCAAGTGTTACCTGCTGGCAGCAGCAGGATCTTCAAGCTCATCAGCTAGCAGCTGAAGCATGATTATATGCTCCAAGCATGGCTCCAGTCTAAACACCTGCTGGCAATTTTGTGGCCCAGTATGAGTGCTGTACAGCATCAGGGATGTCATGGCTGCCTGAAGCAAATTCTGCTGCCAGATCACATGATGGATGATCAGCCCGAGAGTGCCAGCTGCTGCTGACGGTTGTGAACAACTTGCAATGTATGTTAGCAATGGGCGGAGAAGTGCAGCAGCTGATGGGCTGCAGAGACTGCTAGCCCGAGGAGGTGAATCCTTGGCTGCTAGAAGAAGCAGTGTACTGAGAGGTCCTGCTGTCTCCTCTGCAGACAGGCAAAGCAGATGTGATCCCATGGGCACCATGTGAACAGCAGGCTTGATGCTTTGCCACACAGTGCTTGAGCACTGACGCTGTTCCTCAATACTTCCCACTATTTGCTGGTAACAATGATCAGATAAGTTGCAGCCATGCCTACCACTCAGAGTCTTGGCTAGAGCAGCAAATCTGCCGGGAAAGCACTGGTCCCAGATGTGTTGCAAGCAAGTAGAACTGGAAGCAGCCATGTTGACCAGGAGCTGCAGCAGTGGCTTCTGGAGTTGCAAATGGCCTGAATGATACAATAACTGTAAGATCAGCATCCAGCTGACTGACGTACAGCATTGCTAGCAGCAATGTGACTGTAAGTAACAGTCACGCTGTTGGTGCCACTTACATGACTGAGCTTGCTGTGACGCGTCCAGCAACACAAGCACTGTCTTTAGCAGCCCTGTCTGTACCAGTAACATGCAAGCCGTTTCCCCAGCTGCACACAGGTTTCTTGCAAGCTGCAGACCCCATATCAAAATCTTCCTGCTTTGGTTACCAGAAATGTATTCAGACATGTCCCTTTTTGGGGGCTCTAATATAGACGGCAAAATGTCAGCAACTCCAATGTTCAGTAGTTGTTGCCTCCCTTCTCCACTTCTGCTTTGCTGAAGCAGTAAGGCTGAGTTTTTCAGAGCTGTCTCATCACCCAACGGCAGTCCTTGCAACACCTGATTGATGGTCTGCACAAGCAGGACGCGGGCGGACATTAGCTATGAGCAAAGGCAGCTATGAGCAAAAGCAGCAAGTTGATGCATGTGTGTATCAGGCAGCTTGTAGTGCACCTGCCGAAGGGCGTCTTGACCCGATCTTGCCATCGCTTGTGTGGAAGCTCGGGTCTAACGTCCGGGCCCAACACTAACATTGGCATGTCGTTTGTTCCAAGCTTGAAACAAAGAATACGAAGAGGCTTTTGCACGACGCGCTCCGTGGCCTCCGGATCCGACGCTGTAGGTTGAACTCCCGCAACTCAATGCACCCACGCCTGCGCGACGGTAGCGCAATTACACAGACCTCGCCCGCGCAAACACAAATTGTACTGCGATACAGCAGCAACTGTCGTACGCCAGCCCATCTGGCGACAACCCCTGAGGACCTAAGGGGGTGTCGCGAAAGATGGAAGCAAGCTATCAGGCGCTCCTCTCAGGGGATGCGGCGGCGTTTGAAGCACTGATTCAGCAGTTGATGTCTGCAGACAACGAGGCTCGCAAACAGGCGGAATCTCTTCTCGACCAGCTGAAACAGCACTCCACTGATCTGGTTGTAGGCAACCTGATGCGGCTCATGAGGCAGTCACAGAACCCCGCATCTAGAGACATGGGTGCAGTCATGCTGCGTAAAGTAAGCGATGTCTTGAACAATCGTATGAGTTGCTCAGTGTATCTACCTTCAGGTATCTCAGTAGAATATCACACCTACAGGCTGTGACAAAAGACTCGCTATGGCAGAAGTGCTCCAGCAATGTCCAGGTACATTTTACTTACCCCCCCAACAGACGTATTGCCTGTGTGCAATGAGTAAGTAGGAGACTCAAATTGCCAAAGCACAGCATCAAAGCTTATCTTGAGAAGTGCAGGTTGTGGTCAAGACAGAGCTGCTCAATTGCTTGCGTGAGGAGCAAAAGCACAGCACTCTAAAGAAGGTGAGTCAAAGTGTATGCTGGACATCCTGGACGTGAGTTGGGCAGAATCTAGTGGGCATGTTCAGCAACTCAGCATGTTGTGCCAATGAGACATGTTTGATAGGGCAACCAGGCCATGCAGTCCCAGCTTGTCATCGCAGATCGGAGACACAGTTTCTGGTCTAGCAGAGAGGGTTTATGATGATTCAGAGTGGCCAGAGCTGCTGCCATTCCTGTTCGAATGCGTACAATCCAATCGGCCGCGGCAAATGGAGAGCGCCCTGCGCATCTTTGCCGACTTAGCCGGTTTCATCATGCCAGTCCTACTCCCACATGTCAACGTGCTGCGTGAGCAGCTAGCCAGATGCATGTCTCACCAAGAGACAGATGTCAAGATTGCTGGCTTGTCAGCAACAACGTCCTTCATCAGGGAGTTAGATGAAGATAGTGACAGGAACAAGTTCCAGGACTTGATACCAGTCATGCTGCAAACTGTGAGCAACATTCTGAGCACTGAGGAGCAGGACTCAGCCGAGGAGGCTCTCGAGGCTTTCATTGAGATAGCTGAGGCTCACCCAACATTCCTGCGGCGGCAGCTGGATGTGGTGGTCAACAATATGTTGCAGGTATGAGAAGTTGCTGGGCCTCCATAGCTCCCGCAAGGCATACCTAGCTAAGCCTGAGTCAGCCCACTAACTCTGCTCTTCAGCATTGCAACAGCAGTATTTGGTTCATGTGCATATACAAAAGCAACAGCAGCACTTGACTTACCTGCACATATGAGCACCACGCTTGCCAGCTTCTTTGCAAGCAACAGCAGCAGTTGCAACTCCATGTTCACACCATGTTTCCTCCAGCATGATGACCATTTGCACCACATTGACTTGAGTCCTCATCTGTGAGTCAGGGAAGTCATGCAACAAACTTCGGTGGATAAAGAAGGTCGTACCACAAGGCCTACTATGTGTGTGCAGGTGGCTCAGTCACCTCAGTTTCCAGAGGGCATCAGGCAGCTTGCAGCAGAGTTCCTGGTGTGCTTGTGTGAGGCGCGAGAGAAAGCTCCCGGCATGATGCGCAAGCTGCCCCAGTACATCAGCCAGCTCTTCAGCTGTATGCTGCTGTTCCTGCTGGATGTCACGGTGAGACCCCGGCTAAGTCAACAAATTGCCATAGTAGAGGTGGCCATGTCCATCACTTTGCTGGTCAAAATAGCAGCTTTGGCTTTGAGGGGAGCCTGCAGCAACGCCAACAGCCAAGATTCCTCAGCAGTCTCCAAAGATGTGTCTACATGTGCTGCTCCATGAAACTGCTTTGCTTTGTGACCACATGGTCTACACGCAGATATGTTTGGTGCTACGAGTAGAAGTGTGTTCTGTGTGATGCATGCTTGTGAGTTGCTAGACTCTGCATGTGACTGCAGGATGAGGCAGAGTGGCATCAAGCAGACTCAGAACAGTATGAAGCAGAAGGTGAAGGCGACCTGTACGAGTTTGGACAGGAATGCCTGGACCGTATAGCCCTTGCTCTGGGGGGCAAGACCATGGTGCCCCTGGCTGAACAGGCCCTGCCCCAGCTGATGACTGATGCAAGATGGG
>JAABUP010001629.1_pt1 | contig 46790 bp, 64 predicted proteins | sample 5559201 | NCBI WGS metagenome assembly JAABUP01 (sample SAMN10711887, study PRJNA513373) | rock metagenome | isolation source: Antarctica rocks | place: Antarctica
ATCGGTTCCCATGTGGCTTTTACCACTGCATGTCGTGCTGTTCTTCCAGCACATTGCCTCAGAACTGGACAAGTGTTTACCCCAGCCACCTTATAGCCTTGCTCCAGGTACATTGGCAGGTGCCTTTAATATTGCGCTATAGCAAGACTGTTGCTGTGTTGACTAACACTTCTGGCAAGTTGAACGCCACAGCTGTGCTCCTGTGTCATGTAGTGATTAAATGTTGAACACAACAGAAAAGGGCACCAGAAGGTAAGTTCAAATGAGCCTTCTGATAGTCAAAACTGCATTTTTGACTGCTGCATGCAAAGCCCTGCATGATGAGAGGCCACATGTGGACAAGCTGCTGCTCTGGCTACAGCTGCATCGGTATCAGGCTGCCTCAAATCCTGCAAGCTGCCTTCAGCTGTGTCAGCACAAGCTGGATCTGGGCTGTAGCTGATTTGCGCTTCAGGCACCAGAGCTATTGCAGGGGTGTCGCTTGTGACAGACTTGCCCTCAACCAAGTCGCGGCTGCGGAATTGAATTAGCCCTGGTCTTGGTCTGAAGGGGTGGTGAGCAGTCAGCATCCTGCACAAGCAAAAGCAGCAACAAAAAAACAGCACAGGCTCAGAGTTGCAAAAGTGCGCCTTGCTCTGGATTGCAGTAGCAGCTCATGCTGACTTGCGACTTGCATAATGCACCAAGATTGCAGACCATTCTCCATGTCAACACTGACCTGGTCACCGTAGATGTTGGCCAGGACAGCCATAGTTGAATATTTTAGGGTTGGAATCAAACGGATGATGAATTTGAAGGGAAAAAAGGCACAGGGCCGGCATGTTGTCTCTGGCTGACTCACCATGACCAGGAGGAGTGCTGTCAGCTATCAAGACCATGCACACTCCTGGCCCTGCGCTTGTCAGCTGCATCAGTGGCAAGGCTGTTCTGCAGACTCAGCTGTATCTGCTGTGCAGCTGCCCTGGCAAGCTGCTTTGTCATCAGGCCTGTGCCCACAGGGACACCAGGCAAGGTAGTTACACCAGAGGCAGCAGTAGTAATCAGACTGCAAGACACTCTGTCACCAGCCTTGGCACAGCACTGGGTCAACACTCAAGCAGGCAGCAAGGTGATGTGGCAGTAACTGCCATATAGAGGTACCGCTGGCTGTGCATAAGCTGACACTGCTGACACACAGCTGAGGGATGCACCTTGAATGAGTACAATCCAGCTGATGGCAGTGGTGGGGTGAGCAGTGTCAGGTGGGCAAGCACAGAACTGGGAAGACTTGGACATGCTGGTAGGTAAGGACACAGCGTGATGCGGCGCACCTTGAGGTGATGCACCAGGTGGCAGGGCATGATGCTCACAAGACCACCATGACCACCGCCACCACCACTACCCTTACATATACCCTATATATATGGTAGGGTATACGTAAGGGTTTAAAGCTCAAACCTAGTGCTGGCTTGTGCAGACATGCTTTGAAGATGACACTTTACAAGGTTTTCTGGGCAGATGGACCAGCGCTTGACATGCATTCATAGAGCTGCCATCTGATTTCACCCATGCAACAGACAGCAGTGTGTGATATCTTTGCAATCTGCAGTGTTTTCTCAAAGAACCATTGATACAGATGTCCACAAGCAGATCCACAAAGCCCACAAAGGGCAGCATCAAGACCTCAGGCCACAGCACTGTCAATGTGGCTTCAGCTGTGTGGGTATTAGCTGTGATACCTTTCAGCAATAACAGTGTCAACCAGGCAGGCACTTGTCTCCTATTTTGTCAGCAAGGCAATGCCAATGCTAGCTTGATCTTCCCTGGCAGACTCATGACGCTGAACACTGTCAACAATGTGCCTGTGTCACGTTTGTGGCAGTGTCCAAAAAGGCTTAAGTCCATCTGTTTTGTGAGATGATGCAGTGGATTGTGGCCTGTGAGAGAGTGGACAAGCTGCTATAAGTTTATGACTGCAGGGGTGCATGATCAGGGTCCCCAGAACCTCAAGGTACCCTCAGTGCTTCACCACATCCTGGAACCTGATGACCAGCAGTGCATTGGAAGGAACAATACACGTTGGTATCTACAGGTAATGGCATTTCCTTGTAGACCTGGGCGCAGAAATGGACCTGCCAGGTTGGTGTTCTCCAACAAGTAAGCTGGTGATTATGTGCAACGAATGGCAAGTCTGGTGCAGCAGCACCTTTCACTTCTCACAGGTGCTTCATTGCAGGTTCACAAACCAGGCAATGAGTGCCAGACTATGAGAGGCCTGGAAGGAGATTTGTAATGGAGCCAATGTATCCAGCATCACGTATCCAATGGCCTTAGTGCTGAAGCAGAAACCACTGATGCAAGGCAACATATACTGAATCCATCTCAAGCTGAGTTGATTGCTAGCAGGCTGTAGAAGTGTTTGCCATTGCCCACACCCACGTGCTGACACCAACCCTGTATTCACTGCCCACGTGGCTGAGAAGTGCATGTTTTCACACTTTTGCTCTGTTTGGGCTACAGTGAGAATGCCATGACTATGTCTCTTGTTATCATGCACAGACAGGCAAAAGCAGTCCTGTAAGAAATTCAGTGAGGCACCCTTATATATTGGTAGAGACTTGTAACTGCTGTAGCAGCAGAGCTTGTCTAACAACATGCTAGGGAACCGGTAGTTGCTTCTTTTCAACAACATGTTGTGTCTGAGATTCACATTGTATACAAAGCTGTTAGTTGACATTGAGCCTTGCTGAACAAAAAAAAAAATAAAAAAATAGAGCTCTCCTGTAAATGACGCACAACAAAGTACAGTCAGACTCGTCCTGTATTTCAAGCATGCTAAATGATGTTGTGAACTCACAGCCCTCATGCTGTGAGGCACAAAGTGTATAAAGTCTTACTGCTTATTCCCAATACCATGCTCTTTCGACATCATTCATATAAGCACTGGTCTTATCAGTATTTTCAACAATCTGTAATCTTGAACAAAGCCCTTAAATGGTATGATGCCACAATGAAGTGTATTGTGGCTAGATTGCGTTGCCTATGTCCGGCCCCACACCATAGGTTATCATTGAGGTAAACAATGCTGTGATCACTGCTGACCCTACAGCACTGCTGGAGAGTCATCAACATTCAACCCGTCTGTGAGGTGAGGGGCGACGTTCTCCACATCGCCTTGCTGGCCAGAACTCCTGCCTCTGTTCCTGCATAACAACATGGCTGTTTAGAGATACTGACAATTGCAGCACTTGCAGATTCCAGGCATTGGCTGGCGAATAGCACTCTTGTGACAAGCCTGTCGTGACTAGGTGAGCGCTTTCACGCGGGTGTTCACAGGTGTTGCTCCAAACTGATTGGGCATTTAGGCCTGATGAAGAAGAAGACTATGACCTGTCATGACTCAACTTTGACCAACATTGATGAACAAGCTTTTGAAGAGGGCTTACAGGTGTTCCTTAAGGATCCTTCCGGCACGAGTTCCACGGGTGGGTCTCTTATAGTACTGCTGCTGTGCTTCATCTTCTTGCCCATTTGCCATCATGTTTGCCACAGGCGCATTAGGAGAGTAGGCAGACTGATGCATGCAGCCTGTACCTGTGACTTGAGCTCTCTTTGGTGCAGCTTCTTCAGCTCTTCTAACTGCTGTGCAGCGGCGGCTTGGCTTCCAGCCAGCTGCTGCTCAAGCCTCTTGACTTCCTGCTCAGCTGATGCAACATTGGCTGCCATCTCAGCACGTACAACCTGCACAGAAAATCACTCCTGTGAGTGTCAGTATGCATGCTTGTGTGGTAAACATGTGAGCTTGTAGCTTGTCTTGCTGACGTACACAAAACAAAATGATCTGCAAAAGTCTGCTTAGCCAACTTGTGAGACTCAGCCTCAGATTTCCTGTAGCCACAATCAATTTAGGAAAGGCTCACTGCAGACTGCTTTGGTACGCATTGCTTGGAGTGAAGACATCTGCGCGCTTTGGCTTTTTGCACGCAGTCTAAATATGCATGTGGGCATATGAGAAGCTTAATGTCACCTTAGTGTTGTCAACACTTGCAATGTGGTCTGCACGCAGAGCTTCCAGCTGCTGCTGTACTTGGGCATGCTGCCCTGCAGCTGCTGACTCAGCTGCTGACTTGGCATGTGCAGCTGTGAGGGCTGTCTGCAGCTGTGCAGCCTGGTCAGTGAGTTTCTTGACCTTCATGGCCTGCAAATAGTCAAAGGACCCTCGGACTTAACTGGTTGAAGCTGCAAAGCTGAATGAACAAGAGTGACAGGCAGTGCAAGTGTGGTGTCAGAGAGCCTCTGCAAGTTGTCCACGTCAGAGCGTCACTGTCAGTTTGTTGGTGCACAATCAATAGGTCATGCAACAATGACAGCGGTGATTTGAGCGGTGAAGACACTAGCAAACCAGGTTTTCCTTTTCCTCAAGGGCCAACCATCACAAGCACATGTTTGGATCATACCTGACTCGCCAGCTCAGCATTCTGACTCTTGAGCTGTTGAGTGGTTCCTGAAGCGTATGCCACCTGCTCTGCCAGGTCAGCCTGAGCAGCTTTGTGATCAGCGACAGCTTCTGCACATCTGCACCTCTCAGACTCCAACTGACCGGTGAGGTCAGCCATGTTGAGGTCCATCTGCTGCTGATGGTCTTTGGCGAGCTGTGCTGCAGCTGCTGCCTCCTTGGTCTGAGCTTGGAGAGCTGCCTGCAGCTGTGCTGCCTGCTCACTCAGTCCCTTGATGGTAGATGAACTCTTCGAAGCCTACAAGGTCATGAAAAAAGTGTAAACATGTGCTGAGCAAAATTGTGTATGTACATATGCATTGTTTGAGCTGAATGATGGGACAAGTGGCGAAGGTGCAGCGGCTGGCAAGGGCGCTTGCAACTTGTCGGCATCGCGTCCATGCAGGCTCCTGCAAAACAGCTGTTCGATAATGCAATGCAACAGATACCAGTGTCTGATCACAATGCATGACAAGGGCACAGCAAGATGACCTGGTTCTTCAAATGCATGCTAAGAGCAAGTGGGGCACTGACAACAGGCATGCATGCAAACAGCTTGGGATTGACTGCTTGCGGCGGACACCAATGCATCACATATCTGTCTGAAAGTACCTGCATTACAGACGCACTGACAACTCCTACCTCGGTCAGGAGCACAGCTTGGTAGCTCTTGAGGTGCTCAGCCACTGCTGAGGCGAGAGCCAGGTCAGCCTGAGCTGCCTTGTGCTGCTCCTCAGCTGCCACTCGCCTCTTCTGCTCAGACTCCAGCTGGCCGTTGAGAGCAGCAAGCTCTGTGTCCAGGCGAGTCTTCAGGTTGGCCAGTTGCGCTGCAGACTGGGCCTCAGCCGCCTCATGCTGTTGCTGGGCTTCCTTGCTCTTGCCCCATTTGTTCTCAAGTAGAGTCTTCAGGTTAGAGACCTCAGACCTCAAGTCAGTGGTGACGTCGAAGGAGTCCTGTTGAGAGGAGGTGAGGTCAGACTCCAGCTCCTGCACAACACACATGCCCACTTGTGTAAGGCGGACAAAGAGGTTGAACCACGGGGCAGATGGAAGGGCAGGCAGAGCAACAGGGGACTGCAAACTCCCACTGCATATGATCAAATGGCCTGACAGACAACAGGATCTCATGCGCAAAACACTATGTTGAGAACTTTGGATGACGTCATGACTCACAATGTTTGCAGACACAACATCTGCACGGCTGTTGCAACAGCAGATGCTTCTATCAAAATGCAGCAGCAATTGCAAGCGGACGGCTAGCCACGCCTGCGCAAGCAGGCATGGCAGAACTATGCAAGCCCTGGCAGGGTAATAAAACCAAGGAATGTGCAGACAAGGGGCCACAGGAAGGAAATTCTTGTTTATCTGTCTGTTTGGAATTGTTTTGTCATTCTCATTTTGACCGCAAGCCGGCGCTGTTTTGGTGCATCTGGGCTGGGTGCTAGGACAGAAATTCCAGTACTATTTGTTCAAAGTCTTGATGGGTCATGGCCCTTTCATAATGATGGGGGAATGGACTGGAAGGGACGAGAGGGGCTCCTGGGTCAGAGGAATCACGCCAAGCTGGGTGGAGTGAGAAAGGTCAAAGGGAGTCGAGGAATCAGGGAGATGGAGGTGTTGAGGGAAGGACTTCACTGATGGTATGAGGGCTTGGGGTGTAGGGGGCCTACCTGGACTCTCTGGTTTGCAAGGTGCACTTGTGCCTGTGCGTCTGCAACAGCATTTTGCTGCTGTGCCAAGGCCGTCTCAGCATGCTCTAGCTCCCCCCTTGTTGCCTGGTGCTCTCTGTCCACCTCAGCCTACAAGATGCAAGTGTTTAAGCTGATGAACCTGTTGATTGTATGATGATGCACAATCATTGTCGCAAACGGTGATCCAGACATTCATTCAACGCTTGTGAGTGATAAGGCACAGATCTGCTTGGCTTGCTGCAGCACCAGAGCGCTCAGGCATTAGACGTCAAGGACCATCAAGACAGGTGACATGTTTCAAGGTGTTTCAAAACAATCGAGGTCATGACACCATGTGAGATTCAGGCAAACATTACAGAGCTCAGGTGGAGTCGGATGAAACGCGTAACAGAAACTGGCAGAGAATTGCGTGAAGCCAAGGGGCAGACCTGGATTTGAGACAGCTTGTCTGTCTGGGCACAATGAGCAAGGTGGAGGGCCTCTAGCTCCTCCTTGTGCCTGCTCAGGTCACCCACATAGCGTCAGCATGCAACAAGCCATAAACGTGCAGCATGCAGGCAACAGGTGAGGGTGATGTTTTTAGGACAAGACAGGATAGAATGGACATAGCTGCTGCCGAGCATGCAAGCAGCCACTGTGACACCTGAAAAGCACTAAAGGTCATCAAGCTGCACCCTTGGACATCCACATCAGCTTTGATCACATTGTAGACTTGCCAAGTGTCACACAACATGACATGCAGCAGCCAAAAGATGCAACCACCTTGCATGCATTGACAAGCTGGGCACAGCCATGCCTCGTTTTATTTGATCATGTTAGGCTCTTCCGCTGCCTCCGTCACAAGTGCAACAGCAGGACACACAGGCTTGTAGAAAAGGTGTGAAATGCACTCAGGCCATATACCCTCAACTTGTTATCGATGTGCAAATACAGCAGCCTAGCATGTTACGCTTTTGTAGTATGACTTGATGAGAAGCAGAAGCTCACTTGACGGCCGCAGCTGCAGCAGCAGACTCCTTGCAAGTAAGGGCGGCCTGGAGACCTGCAGCAGCATCCTGCAGCTCCACAATGGTGGTTTTCACAGAGGAGATGATGCTGCTGCTATCTTCTTCCTGCATCACACCAGCAAATCAGCATCCCACAGCACAGAGCAAGGAGGGCGTCAAAAGTCTGTGACATGATGCTGCAGGCAATAACAATAATCAGCCCTGCTTGGTGCTGAAACTGATGGGCGACAAGCCATGCAATGCAAGGCGCCACAATGGATTGAAGAGGAGCAAAGGACAAACAAGCAGGCATTGAAGAGACAGAGAATGAAGACAACAAATGACAAAAGTCAGACTGAGTACACATGAGACAGGCAAGGACAATATGCACCTGAGACACCAGCTTGGAGCTCAACAAGTCTTGTGCCTGCTCAGACTCTTTCGGCAAAGATTGTTTGCTGGTCAGCTCAGACTCTGGTTCTGCAGCTGATCTCTGAAAACAGGCAGCAGGTGCATGAGCACTGCTGAGCAGCTGCTTTACTTCAGACACTGTGCGCTGGTGTCTGTCAACTTCCAAGGCACTCTTCTTGAAAGCCTTGTCCAGCTCAGACTTCACAGCCTCGCAACGACTGCTCATTTCAGTGGCTAAGTCTCGCCAATTGTTGGCCTGCTGTTCAATGGCTGCTATATACTCATCCTTGCTATATGACGACCTGCACACCAGCAGCAAAGTGTTAGCAGCGAAGCGTCAACTGAAGAGCGTGCTCGAGTGAGAAGCCACCCCCACAAAAGACACGTATGGCGAGCTTTGCGCAAACGCTTACGGTCTTTGGGAGATTGCATCCCCTTCCAGCTCAACCGCCGTTGTTGCCACTTGATCCTGCAGGATGGACAACGGGTATGAACAGTTTACAACAGCAACTGACTGTTGTTCCAGTGAGCAGCAAGCCTTCATCACACCTGTGTCTTGGAGATATCGTTTCCAAGGCAAGATGTAAACTTTTGATAAGCTTTCTGAGGTGCTTTGCAGACCCTGCTCTGCAGATGTTTTCCAGCTCGTTGGCACGACCTCGGAAGGCTGCTCATGGCGACTAACCTGCAGCTGTCGCTCAACAGACGGAAGTTGCTACTGAAAACCGTTCACGGCGCTGGGAACAGCATTCGGGAGCAACGAGCAACGCCAGTCAACCGAACTCTGTCAAACTCTGTCAAACTCTGTCAAAAGTCAAACTGGTCAACGAGTCAAAACATTCAATGTGACAGGGCGTAACCGGGCGTGCCCTAACAGGCAGCATGACCACGTGACCGTGGTAGCGCCCTCCAACACAGCAGCAATTTCTTTGGCGCGCTATTCTCGAACGTCATGAACATTTAGTATGTTGTTTTCCTATTTGTTTTCTGTTGATCCCCTGATGAGACCTAGGCAGGAAAGACAGGAAATGTACATTGATTGATTATATCAACGCTGTTAACATGCTTACAAGCACATCTGTGTGATCCTCTCAGATACAAGCGTTGTACAGGTCCCAATGCTAACATGAGCTTATGACCTTATTTATGCATGCATATATCAGATGATATGACACCTGTGCTGCTGAAAACACACTTGCGAACTAATGCAGAGTTGCCACAGAGCATAACCTCGGCATTCAAAGCAGCAGTGATGCCGCCAACAGACCAAACCAGCATGGTCCAGGAACCCTGAAAACAAATCAAATGTGCAACATCCCTCAATTTGTGCAATGACTGTGCAACAAGATTCAGCACTAGGACTTAGACCAGGCTCATAGTTCTTGATTGATGTTCTCATGACTTGTGCCTGGCCTACCGGGTGAACAGTCCGCGTTTAGACACAGTCGCATCGGGCTTTTGCTCCCACCCTGAAAGACTCGACCCACCTACAGCAGTTTGAGCCACAGGCAGGCATCCAAATTGAGTCTTGGCAGCCATTTAAACAAATTTGTACTAATGCCTCTAGTTTTGTCCCCGCACATCTTCCAGCTTGAGAAGAGCTGTTAGCGTCAATGTCACTGCCTGAGCTCACAAACTGATGAAGCCAGAGATGAGAGAACACTCATCCAGGCAGAACAAGGGACAGTGGGATGATGATGTGGCATAGCAACTTCTCCCATGTTGGCATTCTGTCACCTAGCAGCCTGAGACTGAACATAGCAGGCAGAGCATATGCCCTGTTCAATATCCTATTGAAGCAAGCGCCACGACAATACCAAAGTATGGAGACAGCTGGAAATGACAGAGGAAGAGGCAATGCCAATGACAATGCCTGCAGCCCAGGTAAGACAATCAATGATCTGTTCTTGACATGCAGCACAAAAACATGCAGCACCATGTGTGCCCATACATTCAGGTTGATCTGACAGGCGAAGAAGCAATGCACAAGCACACATGCATTCATGAGGATCCTCCATGCATCATGGGGTCGGATGAATGTGGCTGGATGTGAGAAGTCAAAGACACTCCCTAGGCTGCAGTACCCAACTCACCCCATGGTGTACAGGACTATCTTAGAGGCACTTGTTGCACCAGGTGCATGTTTGCACTGGGATCTTTATAGACACATACATGCTGTGTTCTGGGATGTGGCGCATCCAGTCCACCTGGCCACCATAAGTAAAGACCTACAAACAACATGCCAAACTTGAAGGCTTTGCAGCAGGCATGCAATTGCACAGGGCTCAGCCCCATGTCGCTGACCTTGGTTTGGGCCTTGTACAAAATGTGAATGCGCTGCTCAATGTTTCCATAGCTTATCTGTGCTCATGCAACCAGACCCCATGGTGATTGTCAGGACACTGTCATTGACATTCACGTTTGTTGCAGCAATGCATTGAGTGATGTGACTGGTGCCTGACTGATCTGCCAATCTACCTGTTGATCCTCCAGATGCGTCATTTATGAAAGATGGTCTGACCTGTAGCTGCGTGATAAGGACGTAGTCCTTCAAACAGATGTTTATATACACATCCATCTATACATCTTTTTGAGATCTGGCGTCACACACAGTGTTCTTCATGCAGGAAGCTGTGCATGGCAGAATGCTGCAACTTCAGATTGAAGCGCACCACTATTACATATACTACCTGTGTTAGCCATCTGTGACAAAACACTGCTCTGCATTCTGGCAACGCATTGGCAAGTACTTCAGGACTGGCACCAAAGGCTTCAAATGAGCGCAGTAGATGGAACATATTGTGCACGAGACAAGCCTGGACCTGGCTGCCAAGATGGTGCATCTGCCTGCTGTGTGTAGGGACAACACAAGAACTGTGATTTCTACTTCAGGGTAAGATCATCATCAAAAATTTCTGATTCATGTTGTCAAGTTGGCTGTATAAAATGCTGCTATGCATGCTGCCTCATTTGTGTGCACATGGGTGTACATATGACACACCTGCTTGCTCAGGGATGCTGATGGTGGTCCCCAGCTCATGCAAGCTGCGGTACAAGCATGCACATTGCACACACCGCATGCCTGCAGCAAGCAAGACCCAGTAGCTAGTACTCATGCTTCAAAGCAGCAGCCATCTGCCCCGGAGGAGCATAATGACTAATGTGGTGTCGGTCATTCACAGTCCCCCCATGTTCTGATCCTGCTTGAAACAGTGCAGTTTCTATGCAGGCTATCTGCAGCAAAGACAACAAAGGCTGGTGAGGATGGCTGGCGTCCACTGCTCCATGGGCAGCATGCACACAACTACAGACGTCTGGGTCACAAGCGCTGATTTGAGGAATCATCTTCCGTAGTGATTACAATGTAGTTCTAGGTTCTCTGTGCAGAGCAGTTTGGCTGTAGCTCAATGCATTATAGCCAGGTGAGTGATTGCACATATTGCATGGGTATGCCTGTTCAAAACAGTAGCAGTTCTCTCATTGAATGCCAGCTGAGTAGGACATACTGGTCATTTCAAGCTGGCAATGTACAAAATTGTGGCATGGCACTTGATGGGGCATGCATGGAGGAGTGTAGCATAAGTAACAACACGTCATTTGACCAACGTTGTCATTGCCGCAGTCATTGTATTGGAGAGCTTTGTGGTGCACAGCCATATTTGTGGCAAGTCCACGGATTGGTGCATTTTCGGAAGTGTTAGGTGCATGCAAGTGTTGATGTTTACATCGCAAACTTTACAAGCAACATTGCTCCCACATACGCAGCCTCCAAACGTTTCTTGTTGAGTGAGTCTGTCAGATCCTTTGATCATCTGTGCTGGCGTTTATACTGACTGATCAAAGCAAATATGTCAATGAACAGCTATGCAAAAGGAATACCGGAGTCACATGCTGCATACAGCCTTATTCCAGGTTGATTGTGCAACCACATTAGCTGTAATCAGTGATATACGCCCTGCCATAGGGCAGTGCAGTAGGGCTGTGTGACAGGGCAGCACAATACACAACAGGGAATTTCTGAATCTAGACAGTAGAATTGTTGTGCTGCTCTATAAATGTTGTAATATAACACAGTTGAATCATACTGTCTCTGTGATCTCAGGCCTGCTTGAAAAGCTATTGTGTCAGGTCTTCACTACAGCTTGAAGCCACAATCACTGCAAAGCTGCTTCGCCGAGTCAGTAATTCTCAATGACTCTGACAATGCAAAGCAGTGACTGCATATGTTTGTCCAAGACTGGGTTTCCTCATTTTGTGGTGACACCATGCCAGGATCTTGTGTGTACAGCTTCCCTAGCTCAGTAAGTTCTGGTTTGTCAGCTTGCAACAGTGAAGCGCTGGGACCCAGCCAGTCCCCAGACGTCCTAGGAGCAAACCATGCATGCCTTTCGACAGCTGCATCCATGTCCAAGATCTTGATGGCATCAGACATGAATGTTTCCTGACGATCTATTGGGCCATCATGTCCATTGGGACAAGCAAATTCAGTCAGCCATATTGGCAACTTGTACTTTTTGCAATCATTGATGTACCATTTCAGGGCATCTGCGTTGCAGGTGTACATGTGTGTTGCCAGAAAGTCAAAATGACAGCCCTTGCAAGCCTCAAAAAATTCATCAAACCTGCAAGCACCAGAGGGGAACTTGCAAAGGGTGATGTTACATCTATCAAGCATGCATTGCTTCAAAAGCCAGTTTGGTTCACAAACTAGACCTACTGAATAGGTACTCAACACGTGAACATCAGCTTCAGCCAGTCCTTCACTGCTAGAGCCGGGCCATATCATGAGTTAGGACCATGCTTCTGTCTGATCAGACATTTACACTACAGATGACTTGAGTGCTGAGGAGCTCACTACTGTACATGACATGCCATGCATGCTTGAGGCATACGGTGCTCACCATTGAAAAGGGTTGCTGCGCACACATTCTGCTCCACAAGGAGCTGGCGATGGCGTACCCAATCTCAACCCCATCTTATTTGCCACTTCCTCCATTGCAGGCCACAAAGCCGCTGCCTCTGCTGGTTCTAGGTTAGACTGCTGCTGATGACCAGGTTCGTTCATACCCAACAGATGTTTGGCTTGCGGATCAATGTCCTTGATTAGGTTTTCTATGCCCCATTTGCCCCACTGCATGGGGACAAACTCTATGTTGTGCTCTGAGGCAAATTTGAGGGCAGATGGATTGGAACTGGGTCCCCAGTCATACCACCAGCGGATGCTTTGTAGGGCTTGCAAGTCTTCTGTCTGCTGAAAGTCCCAGCCTGATTTGCATACTTTGACTTCAGTATACACAGTGTGCAAATAGAAATTCACAAACGACTTTCAATGAAAGGCTGAGGATGCTGCGCGGTTTGCAGACCTGTTCCTCTGCCAGCAGGGATAGCATACATTCCAATAAGATCATGTTCGGATGTACTGGTCTCTGAGCTTGCGAAAACCAGCACCTTGCAGACCACAAAGTATGCCCAGGCAATTACCACTGTCGACAGCATGCTGCGAACTCTGAATGGAGGTGATGTACCATTGGCTCCGTTGCATTGTGATCTAGTCTTACTGGCGTTATGTCGTGTTGGCGTCATGAGTAGGTGGGTGTTTGACTAGACGCACTTGATTTGTATGAGGCACAAGCCGCGATGGCCACAGAGGAATGGGTCAAACGTGCGATAGAGAACAGCAAAACGTATGAAGAGCTTCCACAAAGGGTTCGGACTCTGCTGCCGGTTACGGAGTGGAAGGGAAAGTATGCAATCCCTCTCAGATCGTTTCGCATCACGCACACGACAAAGTCCTAATCGCTGCCTATACGTAGCAAAAGCTTGATCTGCTATTCTGCAGAGTCAAAGAGCATTGCATTCAAAAGGGCTTTGGTTGGAATGATAGTCTAGCAAGTACCAGCTGCTCAGAGCCAGAGTACTATGAAGATCTGCTAAGGTTTTATCGGTACAACTATAGGGTGAGCTACTAGGCATCACCAGACATGCCCAGCAGTCCAATGGCATGTGTGGTGTTTGACCTCACAGCCTGTCTTCCACTTGCAGTTGTTTCCATATCACCTGAGCGACTATGTCTGCCGTGTGCTTCGCGTCACCCCATTCAAATACTACTGCGATCTGTTATACACAGTCATGCGGGAGGAGAAATCATATGACCAGATTCCAAACTTTGCGGTAACCCTCTTTGCAGCCTGTCTCTCATGTTGCAGCTGATGATTCAGCCTGATTTTCAAAGTGCCCTGTATGCCACACTTCAATAAACACACCGTACAGCTTGCAAGGTGCAAGCCTGTGCATGCCTGCTCTGAGCATGGCAGTGCAAGGCATTGCAGTCTTGACAGTGTATGATGCTCAAAGACCACAATGCTGCCTATCCTGCATGCAAGGCAGGTTGCCCACTACTTTTCTTTGCGTGGACAACACACACTTTTCCAAGTGCAGGCTGCAGATATAGTGCAGCAAGTAGGCATAGGCCGCAATGAGTACATTGCTATCATGAACAAGTGCAAGGCCAAGAAGCTGCTGTGGCGTGTGAACAAGAGCATTGCTAAGGAATTTCTGCCAGTCACGCCTTTGGACATCAATATGCAGCCCTGGTGGGCTGTTGGCGTCGTCAACCTGAGTAGGTCTTTGTGCTCCTCTGCTGTACATCCCGTCAACATGTGGCATGCATCAAGGCACACCTTCTGTTCTTTGTAAGTGAATGAGAGTGACCTGCATCAGGAATTGACAAATGTGTGGTGTGTGTTACTGTGCCTGCTGTTGGTCTAGCTCAGCTGTCAGATCTTCTGCATTTGCACATCGCATTTGTCAATGCAAGCGTGCTTCAGTGCATATCCTCAAACAGCTCTGCTACCTAGCCCTGCTGTCTGCTACTTTAACACAGGCGTATGGCAGCATGTACATGCCGGTGATTCTTATCTCTGATGACTCAGCCTGTGATGAGCAGGTGAGCAAGAGTTCAGAGCCTTGACTCCAGAGGAGCTAAAAGCTTGCCAGGATGGTTGCAAGCCAGGGGGGTGCCAGGTGGCAGACCTGGACCGGCAGCTGCTGCAGCAACTGTACAAGAAGGGTCTCATACACCTGGATGTACCTATCCGCCCAAATGATCACGTTTCCATACCGCCTCTGGAGGTACAGACCTGTTTTGAACTCAGATTCCCTGCTTTCAGCAGCTTGTGCTTGCTTATCATTGAATGCATGCAGTGGTAGATCTTTGTCACATGATGCATGCGTGCTCCTTATAATCATTACACCTAACTTGAGCCCAGCTTAGGGCCATCAGGCTCTGTAAAAGTAGCAATCTGATGTCACAGTCTTGCTTGACCATCAGTGCCTCAAGAAGCCACAATACAGCGACCATGTTGTGAAACCATCACACTGGTCTATGTGCAGCAAAGGGCTTACCTGCAACATGCTGCTGAGGTAGCAGGCATGTGCAGGGATTTGTAAGCAACAAGGACAGCGAAGAAGAGGGCAAGGGGGACCCTCTGGAGGCGCTGCTGTATGCGGTGTTTGTGGCAACCAGTGAGCGGGCCAGCGTGGGTGAGCTGGCAGGCATCCTGTCTGTGGAGGTGCCCAAGCTGCAGATGGCCATCTCCATTGCCTGCCGCCTGGGCTTTGGCACACGCCTCACCCCACCCCATCAAGGTCAGCCCCCCTTTGTACTGCTGTCACTGCCTCAAACATGCTACTGCTGCAATGCTAGCTGCCTAAACAGCAATCCGTATGGGTCTCTTCTCTCGTATGTATGTCTTTGCCTTTTGCATCCAGCGTACATTCAATAAATGAATGGGTGAATGAGGCGGTGCCAAATGGAGAGGCCACATCCTCAGTCCGCAACAGCATATGATTGGCAAACTTCGTAGCTACTTGCCTAGGTGCTAGCACTGGCCTCTGCTGCTTGCAGGCCAGCAGGCAGACATGGCATCTGCTTTCATCTTTTGCATGACCACCAACCATGTCACCTGTCATGTTTGACCCATGCTGTTGTTCTGTTTGGCTCCCTGGCTGCCTTCGTTCCTTTCTTCTTACCTGCTCTTCCACTTATCCTGCCTCTTCTGCTTCTGCACTGCCACCTGGTCTTCTTTTCTTCTAACTTTCTGCATCCAGTTCTCTGCTCAACAGCTTCGGTCATCTTCACTGTGTGGAGTATGATGTATCAGGCGAAGGGGAGGGGCAGCAGGCACAGACAGGGGATATGGGGCTGGAGCTGGACCTAGCAGATGCCTCTGCCTCTGCCCCAGGGGCAGGCCCACCCAAGGATGGGGCACCCACCCTTGCCATTGCAGGTAGACACAATGCCCAGTACATGTGCTTCATGGTCACGTTCACAGTGGCTGCATGAAAGCATGGAGCTGGTTTTGTCACGAGGCTGCAGAAAAATTGGCTCACCACATGAGTACATATATCATCACATTGCTTGCATAACACATTGAATGTTCATGTCTTGTCTGGATCACAGCATTGGGTACTGAGAGGATCGTGGCGCCAATGTGCAAAGAGGTGATTGGATGGATGCTGTACTGAGTCCTTTGTAAGATGAAGAGGTGTGACATGTGCAGGCATGGGGGCGGGAGAGGGGGGCCAAGCCACTGCTTTGGTGGTGGATGCAGAAGTGACATCATACCTCATGATGGGGGCCCTCTCCCCCGGCCTCAAGCGCCACTCTGTCACCCTCTTTGAAGGTGCCCACCCACTGTCTTCCATGTGCTGGTTCATGCAAAGCCTCATTGGTAACAATCTGCATTGCATCATTCACACACTTACCCCTACATTCAAGTGCCAGCTGTGTGCAGCTGTTGTCTGTTCCCACACTGCTTGCTGTCATGATCTGCTGTTTGTTTTACTCTCCATTTCTCATCCCAGAGTCAGATGTGATCAGCTTGCATGCGCAAATCAAACTCCTTGAGTTGGTAATGACAGTCAAAGCTTCAAATCTGCTGCTTTGCTAACGCACCCTTGCTTACCACATGCTAATGCAACTTCTGTTCATTGGTAGGATAGCATATGCAAGGTCACTCTGACATTCTCCTGAATTACTCAAGCGGAAGCCCAGGTGAGATGGCTTGTGGTGTGCATGTGTCACTGCCACTCAGCAGGGCAATGTGATAATTGCATATTTGCATACCTGCTGGTGGTAGGTGACAGCCTAACTGGAAACTTGCACTTAGCTGGTGGTCCACAAAGGCAAACTACAGGCCACCAATATGCCTTGCGCTCCACCCCTGGTGTTTGCTGTCTGGTCGTTTTTGATGTGGCTTGACAGTGCAGGGGGCCGAGTGACAGGCAAGGAGGTGATTGCTGAGCTGGTGGTGGAGCTGCGAGCTAGCGTGGAGGCTGCAGAGCAGTTCGAGGGGGAGATGCGCAACCTGGCCGCCTACGCCAAGGCTCTGGCTCAAGCCCTGGACTGCATCCGCTCTGCTGGAGGCAACAGGTCTGTCACACTTCTGCAACCCCCACAGGGAGGATAAATACGCTCTTGCTCAGATACTGTGTTGACCATTACAAGGCGGAGGCCTTGGGCCCTCCAAGGCCTTGACCAGTCCCTGCTCCCTTGATTGCTGCCTTGTGAAGCTACATAATCAGTCTGCCTGAGCCCAGGCTTTGCATTGCATCCCCTCCGCCGCTGACAGCAGGTGCAGTTTGGGATTGCTCAAACCTGATTTGCAAGTATGTCTGAGCAATCACAATGCAAGCTACAGACTGGATCTGCTCTGCTGGCGGCAACTGCTCTAGCTTTTGCTCATGAGGCATTGCGTGGAGCTGGGATGCTTGTGGGTTTGAGCAATCTAGATTTAAAGCCCTCAAAGCCCTCACTGTTGTTGCTGATGGTACTCTGCGCAACTTGAGTGCGCCTTGTGCATATATTCCAGGACCACAGACACATCAGTCATCATTTACCCATATGCAGACATTGCGTGTGTTGTTGAAAATGATGATGGGTGCAGGCCCGTGGAGGTGCTGCGAAAGGAGAGCTTGGCAGGCTTGGCGCCCTCTGCTGCCTGCCGGGTCCTCAGCCACGCCTATGCAGCTGTCGTCCCCATCACCCCCCTTCCCTACCCCCCTCTACCCCTCAACCCCAACACCCCAGGTCAGTCATGCTCGACATTTGTGTCTTATGTGGGATGCACTGTTTACATCTGCAGCTCAGCTGATGTTTGCTTGCATGTGTGCTGTGCATGCATTGCTGTACACTCATCTTGTGGAAGCAGGTCCTCCTGGCAGGCCAGACTTGTGTTGCCTCTCAGAGATGATGCATCGCTATCCTGCAACACTTTACGTGGCAGGGCTACTATCTTGGTGATCAGGGCTCTGCGCATATCATAAGCCATTGCTGCAGCAGGCATTACCTTCTGTATTTACCCATGCAGACACTCTCCATTTGGGTCAGAACCTTGCCCCAATCATTTCAGTGTGTGAACAGCTCCTATGTCAAGAATGATTGACAACATGGCAGAGGTTGTACTGAGAGTACTGAGTGTGTGTGTCTGTGTCTGTGTCTGTGTCTGTGTCTGTGTCTGTGTCTGTGTGAGTGAAAGAGTGTGTCACAGAAGTGAGACCCTAACCAGACCCAGTGTGGCACTCTGGCTACAGCTGCCTCTGTACACAGGCAATGCTTCAAGAACACTCAGCCATACCCAGTCTGTGACCAGTATCTAAAACATCTACATAATGTAGAATTGCGTTTTGACTGTCCCCAGAAGTTTCTGAGTTTAGATACCTAGTGTGGGAACGGCGCTTCTGAAACAAGATAGACGTTTCAGGATTGAGAAGAGCTGTCTTGAGAAGAGCTGTCTGCCAGATTTGAGTTCACTTCTCAGATGTGTATACTTGTCTGGCACAGGCCCCACCAACTTTGGGCCAACAGCAGAAGCAGGCACCCCCTGGCTGCAGCTGGCCCTCTACACAGCCATGGCTCAGGGGCCCCTCACTGTGGTCCTGGTCTGTGGGCAGCGCCTCTGGAGGCTTCCCCCCCAGCTAGCCTCCTGCACCCATGTCCTGGTGTGGCCCTGGGACCTGGAGTCTGTCAGGGCCCAGACCAGCCCTGTCATGCTGGAGTCAGCCTTCCTGCTCTTCAGCCTGAACGAGTACCTGAGCCGGACAGCAGTCATGGTGCAACCCCTCAATCTGCCGGAGGGGTCTGATGTGGCCAGTCTGAGTGCGGTCCAGGTTCCGCTGCCGCCATTGAGTAAGGGCAGCATGCTGCAAGGTAGGCAGACCTCACCAGGCATGCTGCCTTCTGGAATGCTGTGAGTCACATGCGCTGCTGGTGCATTGACATATCCACCACACATTTTTGTAATGACATTCATGCAGCAAGCATTGTGTGTGTGAAAGAATCTGACCCTTGATCATGACAATCTACAGCATGTTGCATGCAGTGCTGTGGTGCAGCTTGATGATGCTGCAGCGTCAAGTGACCCGCGGTAGACATGCTCTCTTGTCAGTTGAGTAATGGATGATTGGCAAGGCTCAACTGCTACCGTCATTGCTCATAGGCGTGGACACAAAAACTGGTGCCAAAGTGCAAGTCCAGCGCCCTGCCAATTTTAATGATGCTGTCAAGAAGCTGGGACTGGAGCATGCGCTGGGCAGCCTGCGCTTTCTGAGACCCGCCCCAGCTACCACTGCCCACTCTGACGAAAATGTCAACAGGAGTAACTTGCCGGCAGATGGTGCACAAGACAGCAATGAAGAGGCTGCAGCACGAGGGGATGCAGGGGAGAAGGATGGTGGTGACTGGGTGCCCCTGCACCTGCAGCTGGGGCTGCCGCTTGCTCCTGCAGCCTTGTGTGATCTAGTGTGCAGGTATGACAGCCTTTTGCCGTCATGCTGTGACCATAGATGCTGCCTTTGCGCCAGGATGGTACCTGTGCAGTTTGCATGCAGCCATGAAGCTCATGCATCCCTCACAGTAAGCCAGTGTTGCAAATTCCTTGCACTGATCAACTCGCACCTGCTTGCATAAAGCTGAAAACCCCTTTTGCATTGTTGAGTTGAATTGTTGGCGATTGGTGGTGCAGTCAAGCGACGGCAGCCAACTTCTTGGATTCAGATAGTCGACGGCAGCATCAAGAAGGGCAAGCACAACTGCAGCAACAGCTGTTCAGCATTATATCAGACTATGGTGCTTGCAGCAATTGTCAAGCAGTGATGGGCAATAAGGAAGACGATGCAATAAGCTTTGTGGACCTGCCAATTTACAACCTGCTCTTTGATGGGAAGCAAATTCGTCAGCTAGATTACACAGACTACCAGCAAGGCATTGGCTGCTTGTGTATTGAGTAAAGATGCCAATGTGCTTGTTGCCCGAGATCAACGGTCAAATTTGATGTGATGCATAAAACATAGGCTTTTGTATACATGTCGAGTGAATCCTATAATGCTGGCTTGTCACTGGTTGGCCCTTCAGATGCAATGCAGCATCATATGTGCCATTCTTTTTGCTCTGCAGACACTAGAGAACTGCTGGGTGTGTTATCTGGTGTGCGTCTGAGCTTCATGCTTTCCCATCTGGTACCCAGCATCAAACCACGCCATGAGAAGGTGTGTCAAATTGCCATCTTGAAAGCATTGCGCACGACTTTGAAGAGCGCTGCGCGGTGACTGAGATTTTGGTGGAGATGCTTGCTGAGCTGTCACTGGCGCAGATTCAGGCTGTTCTGCATTCAGCCAGAAAGGCAATGGTAACTGGAAAGAACTTGATACTCAAGACTCAGCAGACAGTGCAATACATGTCTGAATTTAGTCAGGCAAAAGGCATACAACTAAAAAGTCTATTTGTCAAAGCACACCCATGTGCTTCGAGGATGCCAATTGATTGCAAATGTCTGACTAGTCTTTGTACAGCTCCTTAACAGCTCTACAGCATACAGCAGAAACCCACCTGCTGTTGCAGACAGCATTTGCTCTAGCAGTTTCAGATGTGTGGGGCACAGCGGAGGTCCTGGTGGAGGAGGCGGTGGAGGTGCTGTGTAACCTGCAACACCTTTCATCACTGCTTACAGCATTCACACAGTATTGTCATGGCTATGAACAAAGTCAGCTGGGCATACACGGCTATGCATTGAGGCTTACCATAGTATTGCCAGTAGGCAGTCCAGTCAGCCTCGCTGTACTGCTGATCTTCTGGGACCTGATGCTCTACATGTGAGATTGGCTTACTTGTACTTTCTGCAGACTGTTGGCTCAACCTCTGCTGTTGTGTGGGTACTGTACTCAGATCAGCGGCATTCCCTGCATGTCCCATGCATCATCATTCATCATATGCATGACAGTCTAGTGCTTTATGAAACAGACGGCAACAACCGCAAAGCTTATGATATGCCAGATTACTTGCCATGTGATCTGCTTGAGGGAGCTGCGTCCCCAGCTAATGGCTGACTTTGTCTAAGACCATTCTGCTGGTCACCACCACCAGGTCCAGCTGGTTGGCTAAATTTTTCTAGGTGTAGATCCCGCAATTTGAGCATTACTTCTGTGTCAGCTGTTGAGGCGGTGCTGAGCTACAAAAGAACACACAGTGCTGAGTTGTGCACCATTGTAGCATGTGATGAATAAGCATGAATTTAGATGTACGTCAGGGCGTCACTGTTATGCATGCAGCACCTCGTTCTTACCTCAGCTATGTCTGTCAGATCATCTTTGGAATATACCACCCTTTGGTTGGGTAAATTAGCTGTGCTGGCTTGCTGGGGTGAATGAGTGGTGTTACTGTCTTGCAACTGCTGTTCCTCAGGTGCCCAGCCTTCCTGGGCCTGGCTACATGAACTCACAAGGTCAACAGCGCTATTACAAGACTATGCACTAAGCCCTTGCACTGCATCAAAATGGGTGTTCACACCTATCCTCAGCCTCAGTCTGCTGTTGCTCCAGACCATGCATGCGTTTGTACTTAGCAGCAGCGGCCTTGAAAGACCTGCAATCAATAGCGATATGAATATTCAGCCTGAAAAGGCGTCATCCTTGATTGTCAGCCAATGGCCGGTGCCTTCAACACCGAAACAATACCTATCAAACAGATCGTTCTGCATGCTCCTTCCAAGGCTTCCGGCACTTTCAGGATTTGCAGCGTACGTTGCGAAGTGCAGTCACCAACTGTCTGAAAGCCAGCAGATGTGTCATAGCAGCTGTGATCACTCGCTTTCAATACAACCCAACGCGAAAGGTAATGTTGTCGGTCAACTGGTTGGTCAACTGGTTGGTCAACGCCCTTCAACTACGTAGTGAGGGCGATGGTTTTTGGCAAACAGGATGTGCACCGGAGAAACTGCGCCGAGCAGTGGCACGCATCTCCACATTGCATTAAGTGCTGAGCCTCGCCACGCTTGTGATGCTCGCGTGCAGGCGAATCTGACATGAAGCATCCCACCTGTGATCAGGTTGCACTGTGTCAGAGTGCTAGCCAGGCTGTTGACGGCAACACCCGTCACATTGAGTGTTCGAGAAGTGCTGCATAAGACACGGCACCCAACAGACATGGACGATCAGACAGTACAACAACGACGGCACGAGCTCAGAAAGGCTGTGATCGAGCTACGTGCACGAGGCTTGAACGCACCTGCAAAATGGGCAGCAGAGCAGTTGACTGGCTTGCCAAACGAAAGTGATGATGAACCGAAGCTCGAAACGACTGGGAATGCAGATGAGACCGAAAATGACATCTATTTACTCGCAAAGTCATACTTTGACCTAAAGGTGCAGAAGCAGCATCAGACAGCTCAGTGTTCTGTACAGAGGTGCTGTGCGCAACAGTCATCTCCATGCTGCAGGAATATCGCAGAGTGGCCCATGTACTGCGAGGCAGCTCTGGCAATAAAGCCAATTTTCTGCGCTGCTATTCATTGTATCTGGCAGGAGAGAAGCGTAAAGAGTACGTCAAGTATTTTGGCTGCCAACATTTTTGAGGGCTATGCTGTTTCAGCATCTTGCCAGCAATGTCTCTAAGGTTGAGAGAAGTTGATCCTTGAGTGCCATTGCTGCCAGGGAGGAGCGTGTAGAAAACAGTGGTCCCCTTGGAAAGGAGGACATACACAACAAAGACTTGGAGACTGTGGAGACTGAACTATCAGCTGCGCGTCAAAATGGCACAGCAGATTCATTCGCTTTGTATCTTTATGGCTTGGTGCTGATTGACAAGTAGGTGGAATGCCATGCTTGACCATGCTGCATCATAGTGATAAAAGAGGTACAAGATATATGCCAGGCCTTGTGACATATGGTTAGAACATGCCGGTGCTTCTGCACATTGAAGGACCTATATAACTGTCCAGGAGGCAGGGAGCACATCATCTGCAGCAGCTTGTGCCCAGCAAAGTAAGCACACGTGCATTGGCTGCGCAGGGAGCAGAAAGCTGAAGCTCAAGCATGCTTGCTGGAGTCTGTGACAGCCTTCCCATGCAATTGGGGGGCATGGCAGGTCTGCACCTATGATTGCACTCTGGCATTTTGCATGCTGTATGTCTTACCACTGCACAGTCTCCCTGTTGTTCTCTGAAAGTCATCACCATGGCAACTCCAGCTGTATCAAACTACAGTTTGTGAGGGGTCCTGAGGCTTGCTTTTGCAGCTACAAGGCAGCCTGGCAGGTCAACCTCAGCGCCTCAAGGGCCACATTGTTTGGGCTATGTTGATGATGAGAGCTTGCCTGCATGTCTTGTCCTGGAAAGTCTCACCTCAACATCATCCTCAAAGGTTGTCAAAAGCTGGGCTGGGTGTAGGCGCTTCAAGTGTTGTACAGCGAGAGGGAGGTGGGTGGTGAGGTGGGGCTACCCCGTCACTGGATGCGTGACTTCTTCCTGGCAAGTCTGTGCCTGGAGGTGCAGGAGAATCAGGAAGGCCTCTCCCGCCTCCAGGTCATTCTGCTCACCGACAATCCTGCTGCTTGCTGTTGCAGCGGGCCTACAATGGCAGAGTACCCTGCATCCATTCCAGAGCAAACTTTCAAGACAGTCACTGGAGCAGTCTTGGCTGATGCAGTGGTCATGTGTTTTTATGTTTGATAGAAGCATTTCTTGGTTGCATCCAATGAAGACATTGACTTGAACCACTCTCTACCAAATATAGTACGCACAGACTTTGCTGGTCAGCAAACATGTGGTGGTTGCTGCAGACCTTGTCTCAGCAGTTTCCTGAGAGCGACTGGATAGTGGCCCAGGCTGCAGTGGCCCAGTACAACCTACGCAACTTTGATGATGCTCAGGAGCTCTTTGAAGATCTCATAGAAAGGGATCCTCACCGTGTCGAGGTCAGACTAATTCTGTGTGCAATGCTCATGGTGCAATATGCCTGCATGTCAGAATCAAAACAAAGTACCTGAATAAATGGAGTATGCTGTATCTGCTGCCTTGATAGCCATGAGCAGAGTGGTGTGTCACTGACTTGTAGCAACTGGTCATATGTGTGGTTGGCCAAGCATGCTGCAGTAGCTTGGCTTGAACCAGATGAATGTAAAGTTTGCTTGAGACTAGACTTCCCTGTCCTGGCACAGCACCAGGGTATGGTACTAGGATACAGGGCTATGTAGCAGAGAACATCTTTGATTTGTGCACAGGGTATGGACACCCACTCCAACATCCTGTATGTCAAAGAGAACTTTCCTGCACTGAGTCATCTTGCACACCGCACAGCTGCTACAGACAAGTACCGCCCAGAGACATGCTGCATCATAGGCAACTACTATTCCCTGAAGGCGCAGCATGAGAAGGTCAGCTGTTCATTCCTGACCACCTGCGGACACTTCACTGCTGGATTTGCCTGCCTTGACTTGCTGCACCGTGCTGTGCTGCACTACCTCAAGTCTTGCTTTGCCAAACCTTGCTATGCTGGGCGGGCTGTGACATTGCTGCCTTCCAATCTGATCTGGTACTAAAGGCAAGCCAAGAGAGCTGTACATGTGCAGGCTGTGATGTACTTCAGGCGTGCTCTGAAACTAGACAGACACTATTTGAGTGCATGGACCCTAATGGGTCATGAGTATGTGGAGATGAAGAACACCTCAGCAGCCATAGGTGAGTGTGCAGGACCGCAGCAGCTTCTGCATGAGCCTGTTGAAGCTCTGTTTGTTGCAACTGTCTGAATGTGCAATGGGGTTGCTGGGTGTTCCAATGATGCAGATGTGCCACTGTGTGCCAGGCATCAATGACAAGCTGTATAAAGGAACAAGTCAGCACACGTTGCACTGCATATTGAGGTGCATCAGCACTATGCTTTTTGAGCTTTTGCATGCACTGCGACATATGCTGACCTGGCCATCTGTCACCAAGACTTGCCACTACCTTTGATGTGGTCTGCAGAGGCGTACAGGCGTGCAGTTGAGCTGAATCCTCGAGATTACAGAGCCTGGTATGGTCTTGGGCAAACCTACGAGCTGCTGCGCATGCCCTTCTATGCTCTATACTATTTCAGGAGGGCAACACAGCTGAGGCCACATGATGCACGCATGTGGTGTGCCATGGGCCAGTGCTATGAGAACGACCAGCTGCAGTCTGTGGACAAAGACAAGATGGAAGTGGCTGCCATCCGGTGCTACCGCAGGGCTGTTCAAAATGGGGACCGGGAGGGCATTGCTCTGCATAAGCTGGTACACATTGTGTCTTTGCATCTTGGCTGTATGTTGGAGATGATTATGCATTGTACCCGGATCTGTACATGTGCAGGTCAGGTTGCTTGTAGTTCAGCAAGGGCAGGGTTCACAAACAGCCACAATCAGATGTGCCCAGGAACTGCATATTGCATTCATGCATCTGCTCAGACTTCATTGCTAGACTGCCTGACACCTTTTTGTCCAATGCAGGCCAAGCTGCATCAAGCCAGAAATGAGACACGGGAGGCTGCCCATTACTTCAAGATGAATCTGGAAAGAATCGAGGCAGAAAATATCTCTGGAAGTGACCAGCTAGATGCCCTCATCTACCTGGCAGAGTATGCCAAGGTGACTGTGCACTTTTCTGGTCCCATCCTTGTGCTTTCTTGGTGGTGTGATGCTGCAACAATGCCTGGCTTCATTGAACGTCTGCGTTTGATGTCCTTGTGCACAGAAGCTTGACCTGCTACACAAAGCCAATGGTATCTGAGATGCATCCTGTCAAGGAAAGCCAGTGGCATGTTATCCTGACATGCCTTCAGCTCTGAGCTGTTGGGGTTGCTTGCAGGCCACAGGAAACTTGACAGAGGCTGAGTCGTACTGCCTGCAGCTGCTTGACTATGGTGCCCCCTCAAAGGAGAAGGCAAAGTCACTGCTTCGAGAAATACGTAGTCTGCAGCGACATCAGCGCAGCGCTGCTCCAGCAGAGGCAGGCACCAGAGCAAGTACTGGCGCCTTTACAACCCCAGTGCCTATGCCACTCAATGCATTGGCGCATCATCAGCAGGAAGCTGGCTCTCCAAATTCGGATGCTGATGTGTCACCAATGTCTGGAACTAGCTGAATTACGGTGGACGTGTTATGTCTAGCAAAAATATAACAAATCTAAATTACAATGTTGCACTGTATATGTCACATCTGTATGTGTGACAAAAGCGTCAGCACTACAAACTTAACACCAGTTCAGATACAAAGCAAGTGCATCAAGTTTCCTCCAACCATAAAGATAGCATTCAGGATGTGTTCTAGATACTGACGTGACTCTGGATGTGTACCCATGCAGCCACATGGGCAGATGCCTCTGTCAGCATGTCATCTGACATTTAATGCAGCTGAGTCATGCCTTGTCTGCTATGGTTTGTGCAATGTGCACTGAGCTAATCTTTGCTGAAGATTAGGAGGGAAACAGGGTTTCTGTATGTGCACAATGTGCGGATGCTGTGTGTCATCTTGCCAGAACTTAGTGCTCACAGAACGCCATGCACTGAAGCTGCGGCATGAGCCTGCAGCACAAAAGCACAGATGATGCTTGTGTAAGCATGGTAGCTGGACCAGTCTGGCGAGACAATTGCATAGTTCAACTGGCGCAAAATTTGATGAATACATTGATTTTTTGCAGCTGTGTCAACAGCAGAACAGATTGAACAGAGTATTGGTAGTGTAGCACACTTGCATGTCTGCTCACCTGTGCCAAAGCAGAGCTGAACAAAGCAAAATAAATACTGTGTCCTAGGAGTCTGCTGGGTCACGTTGCTGAGTAGCCTCTGAATCCAGCTTCTGAGCAGGCTTTAGTCTCCTCCTTTTTCCTACAGGCTGCTCTGTGCGCTGCTCCATGCCATTGGGATCCTGTTGTTGAGACACTCACAAACGTCACTTGAGTCAGCTTCAGCAGATATATTTTCACAGGCCACCTCAGATCAATACCTGAGCAAAGCCTCTGGCAAAGAGGGCTGCGCCAAGCAAAGTGCAAACAAGGGTTCCTCCCACTGCACATCCAGGCAAGTTGTAATTGTCTGAAACGCGCAAAGCGGACGCGCAAGCACTTACCAAGCCCAAGACTAGACGCTCCAGTCACCCAGATTGCGCTTTCAACCGGCATGAATGTGAGCAGGACACGTAAGATGCCGAGAAAGACCTGCGTTCGTCTCTTTCCTTTATTTCACGCATAACCGGCACCAAAATACCATGCAAAATACACACTCCTGATCAAGCAGAGATACACCGTTTCGTCTTCTTTCTGTGAGAACATTTTGCTAACAAAGGGCGTCCTTCAGGGACCATACAGCTGCTGGCGACGGACAAACCCACACAAGATGCCTCCCAAACGTAAAGCCTCGGCTAGCAAAGGTTCCGACACAAAGAAAACCAAGAGAGAGTCCCCACCAGCCAAAGACACAGTCACCAAAGCTGAAACAGCGGAGGTTTGGTTCAGCGTGGAGCATTGGTAAGACGACAATGCAAATATGATGGATTCGGCCTTTCTAATGGCCTAGGCTATCCTGCTCTAATTGGGTTTGCACTGCTGCAGTAAGAGCTGAGGCATTTTCAAGCGTAGGTAAGTAATGGATTGTTTGGCCAGCTTCAAGGCAACCTGTGCAAACCTTTGCATGTATTCAGTATTTGCGAATAATTCCTCTCCACCCTGCAGGGCGGCAGAAATCTGCAAACTCCTTCAGGAACAGCGTCCCGAGCTAGAGATCAAGCTGAACCCTTCAAAGGTTGCCGGCTGATCAGCTCACTGCAATCGAGTATGCATGCCATACACAGATCAATTTGGTGAAGACATGTTTTGGCCTTCTGCAGCCTCGCAAAGGATGCTTTGAGATTCAAGACCAATCAGGCAAAACCTATGTGTCTCTGCTGGTGAGACCTTTGTGCCGAACAACGCACACTTCCTAAACCGTTTGACATGGTTTGTGCATCTGGGAATCACTCTCACAGTGACTTTTTCTTCAGAACATGCCACGGCCTTTCAAGCAGCTGAGAGAGCTGGACATTGCCAAGGTTGCTGATGACATGGCAGCCAACATCACCACTGCCAAGGAAGGCATATCATCACCATCAGGTGACGATGGGTTGGCTGCCAAGGGTGGCAAGTCATCAAATTCAGCTGGGCACGATCACAGTACGTGAAACACTGCACTATTTGCAAGCAAGCAGCTGTACATCTGCTGTCACAGAGCACACCAGAAACAAGGTTTTGTTGGCAACAAATGACGTATGTCTGGGAAAGCAGCTTGCTAGCTGCATCAGATATGCTGATCAGACCCATGTTGCTGCACTTCTTTTGCATCGGCCTGGACAGGCAATGCTTAGATTCTTCAGCTGTTGATACCAACCGCCCTGGTATCAGTTGTTGAAGACAGCAGAACATGGAGCCAACTTGACCTGCTCTTTTGTGTTTGCTAAAGCTGGTTATGCATGTTTTGGTCAGCACATCAATTTCAACATTCTTTGCAAACTTGTAATCTAGTCTAATGACGTATTGTCATGGACCATGAACACACTTGCTGCAGTTGCAGCTTGAGACTGCTGTTTGCATAGACAACATTGCAGTCTGGCTCTGCAGCAGCAGCTATTCAAGTATGCATGCGTCACTGCTGTATAGCAGACTCTGCAGAATGCAGCGGGGGATGGACTTACAATGTGCGCTTCATCAGACATTTAGGTTCACCAGGATTCCTGTGTGACGACTCACGTGAGGTTTGGCAGCTGCAACAAAACCGGTTATAGTGCCACGAACACAAGCGACTGTAGTGCCTGATCCTGGGAGACTTGCAGCTCTTTGTATTGCATGTTGAGCAAGGCACGGCATGTTACGCTTCTGCATGCAGGCCGCTATGCTCTGCACAGGGACAGCAATTTGCGCAGGACAAAAGTTGAACAGAAGAGCAGGAAACTTTAAAATGGTGCTGAGACCCATCTCCTGCACAACTGTGTGTCAGGCAACAAAGCCATAAGGTGCAGTCTCGTTACAACACACTTGCTAGAAGCATAGCAGTATGTAGATTTGCGTATGTAGCTGCATCAGTTACATGCCAATGCCCCTTGCGAATAAATATGTATCAAATATTGGTCCTCATTGCGCATACTAGAATGCTGCTGTTGCGCAACTAGTGCATTGTGGTGGGACCCTCTTGCCTTTGCTGCTCCACCTGGCCACACAGAAAGGATAGTGGCACCACAACTATCCAAGAAGATGATCAAGCAAGCATGCTTTAAGACCAAGTGATAAAGACAAGCGGTAAGTATGTGAAAACACTGAGCTGTACAAGATCTGTACCACCTTCTTGGAACGGTGTAAGCATGCACAAGAGCAACGACACGACCAAGCAACTGTTTTAACTGCGGCACAGCCTTGAGGCTGTGCATTGCACCAGAATTCCATATTACTCACCTGCACTGGCCAGGAGAGCGCCATCTTGAGATGAGTTAACGCATAGCAGGCTTTGAGGCTGTGGCTGGCATGAGTGCACTTGTGCAATGCCTCCTGCATTGCAAGACCAGATTCATTGGTGTCTTGGCATGCTCACTTGCTGACAGGGCAGGCATGCGTTCAACAACCAGGATCTTCTGCAACTACTTGCAAGTGTAGGCAGCAGAAGGACTCTTTCCGATGCATCACTATGCTCGTCAATGCATGCTCATGGCAACAGCATTTACGAATTGTGGGTGTACGGTGGTGTGCAATACCTTGGTTCTCAGAATGATGGCATACATGCAGAGCTCCATCGGTGCCAGCAGCCACAAGGCAATTGACCTTGTCCATGTTGTTGGGCAGGTAACAGCAATCTCGCAGGCCACAACTGGCTGTCCCACACCAAATTGCGTGCTGTGTCCTCATATCCTGGTGTAAACAAAGCCATTCACACACATGCAGTGAAGATGTTGCTTTCTCATGATGTGACAAGAGCAGCGCACTGTGGAGTTTGCACTGGCACTGGCACGTCAGTCTTGCTGCTGTGCCATGGAGCACGCAGCCCACAGCTTGCTCACACAGCATCAGGAAGTGTGCAGAATGCCGTCCAGGCAGATTTACATTACAGCACCTGCTGTTTACCATGGCAGTAATGCTCCCGTTTGTAGCTATTGATGACAGGCAGTGGCCATGAGCGTCCCAGGCGCATGCAGCTGCCATTCCATCATGCAAAGGTAGGCTGCACACAGTGTGCAGCTGTTGTGACCGCAGGTCCCACACCCTCAGCACACCATCACTGCATGCAGTGGCAACCAGACTTCCCCCTGGCTGAGTCTTTGCACTGAATACATACCCTGGCCGCCACCTGGCAGGTACTGCCTGGCCTGCAGCATAAGCTGAACTTGTGACGCCTTCAGCTTTGCTTGTGTCAAGATCCTGCATCTTCGCCTCCAAACCATACCACTGGTTTGAGGTTGCTGTGAGCCTGGAGCTTGGTGTAAGCATGCCCCTGATTGCAAATCCCAGAGGAACAAGCAGTCTACACTAGCAGTCAGAAGCTGGTTCCCCCCCAAAAATTCACAAGCATAAACTTCTTCAGGATGCCCCTGCAGGTAATGTCTGCATGTTGCCACTGCACAGCTCGGATACATCTCAGCTTATGCTTGATTGGCCAAGTACCTGCAGTGTTTGGATGAGGTCGCCATCAGATGGCCCTGAACCAATGTCTGCTGTCTCGGGTGGGAGATGCCACAGCTGAGCTGTTGTATCAGCCGAAGCTGCAGGAAGGAAAATTTGTTGCAGTGTGAAAGATCACTGTGCCTGCGTTGCATTTGTCTACAGATACCATACGCACCTGAAGCCAGAATTTGACCCTCGCTATGCCAAGACACTCGCAAAACTGAGTCCTTGTGGCCATTGCAAACTCCAGTCTGTCTGCTTATTTCTCTCTGATCGTCAGCAGCGATCTGCCACAGTCGTACGCTATTGTCGTCGGACGCGCTGGCGAGCAGGCCGCTGTGCACAGGATTGAACGCCAGGTCAAACACTCTGCCTGCGTGGCCTGCAGCTTGCATGGACGATCTGCATCCCACTCCGAGGCGCTTGTACAACTGAAGCAGTGCTTACCGCGAAGCATATTAGGCTCTGCGTCCTGTATCCAGTGCGACCATGCAACAGCGTCACTTTCCGCCTCCTCCATGTCAGCCTTTCAATGATATTTCACGAAGCGACTCAGGACTACTGGCACATCACCTGAAGTCCTGAATTTTATCGAAGCGTGTTGCAGAGTTGGCGTTTCGTGAGTTGGCGTTTCGTGAGTTGGGAATTGGCTGCAAAACGCTTGCACCAATTGCTGCGGGCTTGAGGCTTCATCATGGCATTCCAGTCTGTGGCCGAGCAAATGTTAAAAGAAGTATTGCTACGCGCAAGGTGAAGACTTGCTTGAGCCTATAGACTACTTGGCTGCAAGACTGGTCCTGATCATCGGTAAAGTGGCTGTTCGCGCAGGTCTTTCGAAAGAGGTGTGCAACGGGTTGTGGAAGTTATTAGCCCAGGCCCGCTTGGTGTAAGTTTGCATCTGTGTCGCTGCAAGTCACTTGCACTCTAGTCTCTGTGCTCACCTGAGATGCTATGTCTATGTGGCAGACTAAGGCAGATAGCTGGGACGCACAACGGCGTCACAGGGCTGCTCAGGCTGTGCGGGCTGCTGTTGAACGCTGGGAGCTTCAGGCTAGGCTGTCGGCCAGTCGCAGTAAACGCATGTGAAGATTTGGAACGCTTACCCTGGAATACACCGCAGCTCCAGTATCTGTCAAGCACAGCTGCAGATCAGCCATTGCCTCAACGGTTGTTATTGACTGCACACTCAAGAGCAGCAGTAGGCTTTGTATGTGCACATAGCGCTGCTCCTGGTACTGTAACAGCGTTGCTGACTATATATGCTTCTGCTACCCCATGCCTGTTAGCTTGGAAACGGGACTTCCTTTTCTGATTGGGGTGTACCCCTGTGAGCTTTCTCAGAAATTGTACTCCTGATTTACAGATACTTTGTACAACTGGAACAAGCAGAACTTGCAAAACATTTGTGCAGTCGGTGTTTTTTGCCAATTTTGCTGTAAAAGGGCCTTTAGTACCTGCCTATGTTTCTGCTATACACTGGATCTCAGATACGTGTTCCGCACTGACCTGGCTGAAAGCCTGGATCAGAGAGATTTTGGTGAAGTAAAAATCATACAAACTAGTATAGGCTGCGCAATGCACATGCAGCTTGGAGCTTCCATTTGCAGACATAGTGAATAGAGGTGCTGGCTGTAATGGCTGCTGAAAAACACCTGTTCATATTGGTAGACAGCATAGCTAGAAGTGTCGCACCCGTTATATTCAGGCGAAAACGATGTAGGTCGAGTAGACCATTTGCTGGGCATGCTGCAACACTTTTGAAGAATCAACATTGTGTACCGTTGCCCCTGGCATGCTGCACTCAGGCAAAATGTGATTTGTTCTGTATGTACAATCCTGTCAATTGCCTGCCTGAAGATGATGCCATGACTCATCCCATGACCGCGATAGCTCTGCTAAGGATGCCATGACTCCCCCCATGACCGTGATAGCTCTGCTAAGACCTTCTACCTAAAGAGAAATTGCCTACGCTTGGGCAACCTGCAGTACCTAGCAATAGATTCACTCTACTGATACTTTGAGCTTTACTGCTCAACTGCCATGACATTGGAACAGCAGCAACAATACAGTTTACATGTTGATAATTTGATCAAAGGAAAAAGCGCCTCCTGCTTGTATCCATAGACTTGTGATTGTGCATCCATTCATACTCCCCACCCTTACTGTCAAAGGTGCCTTTCTGTAGGCTGAGCAACTTGAGGGTGAAACGTGGCCCCAATTCCTGTAGACGAGCAATAACACGCCTTGATTTCTCCTTCTCTCCAGGGCCCCGCCTCTCTGCAGCCTCAAAGATGTACCTGTGATGCCTGCATTGCGCCACAACAGTGTACCTCAGATGATGGCAGTGGTCACTTCATTGCAAGACCTTTGAGGACAAAGTTACTGACTTTGTAATCAAAGCACAATGTGCACTTATGCCTGCAATTTGACTACCAAAGATACCAAAGCTCCAGCTGACACCAGATTCTTGTGAAAATTGGAGGGACACACTCATACAAACACTCATGGTGAGTTGCAGCTACAGCAGGCATGGTGGGTGCTGACCTGAAGAAGATGTAGTCGCGCTGGTTGTGGAAGGTGACGGCCCGCCTGCCTTTGAAGTTGGGGTCCTGGCTGAAAATGGATGCAAACATGCGCCCCAGGCGGTGCCCCAGCCGGGTGCCAAAGTTGTTCAAAATCAGCTCTGGACGATGTGAGCTTGCTCTGCCGTGATGCTGCACAAACAGCCATACTCTCATTTGCAGCAATGACAACAACTGGGCTTTGAGCTCACATCTCCCAAGCAGCTGACAGCTGAAGCATCTCAAGTCACAATACGTTTAACTGTACAATGCTGCAAGCACAAGGCGGCTTGTGTCAGCTGTCACAGATGATGTTTGTGCAAAGAAGGATACCTTGATGTCTTTGCTGAGTCGCAAGTTGGACAACTTGAAGTGTGCTGTGGGTCCTCCTGGCAAATGTACCAGCAACATGCCATTGATAGACTTGCGATCCTCATTAAAGACAACCACGTCAGTGAAACCTCTATTGGATGCGTACTCACAGATCTTTTTCAGCGCATACCCCTGCGACCATTCCGTGTGATTCACTCGACAATCTTCCGTGTTTCTTATGAAAACATTACCGGGTCGCAACCGTAGGCTTGCTGAAGGCAGTTGAATTGCCACAAGGGTGTACCTGTCGTTTATAGTACGTTGCACATGGCAGCACTTCCAGCATTTCTGCTAAGAACTTATACATGATCCCACTTGGCTTATAGCAGGTAGTCAAGAGAACATTGGGGGGCCGCACTCTCTGGAAATGCTCTGCAGCATAAACATGAAACACATTGACCAGAGTGTATGGCAGCAATGTTGTATAGCAGTCAGATGTGGACACAACATTACCTGCAAACTCATCTTGCGCTTCGTCTGCCTGTACCTCAGCATCATCCACAGCAACCATGGTCTCATCCTTTTCCCGTGTGCTTTCGATCGTCTACAACAAACAACACATCAAATACCACTCCAACAAGAGTCTTAGAGAGTTGAAAAAAGAAAGAACCACCAATTGACCTCAACAGCAGTTACAACAGTCTCTTGCCAGCATGAGAACATGCTGTCTGTGACACAGCAACTCTTGCAAAGAGAGCTGTCAGATTACAACAGGAGAAAATTGACAGCACACGGGCACGCTGCCTTATAACAACTCATATCAGGTAGACAAGCAAAACATGGAGAACAAAGTAGACCTTCGGGACTTTCTTGGCTGGAGGCTCAAGTCCCAACTCTTCCGCCTTGGCAGCGGCTGCCTGTCGCTTGCCCCTCTCAGCCCGTTTGGTTTTCTGCAGGTCGTCGCTTGCTAGTCAGGCACACACCGTATGTTTCTTTGAAAAAGTAGATCGGCTTGCCAGCTTGCCTACCTCTTTTTTGTGTTTGAGCTTGGCGTATGCTGCAGACCGTTTTTGCTTGTTTGCGATATGACTTGTCTGCTGACCAATACTGCCAGGTTCAGTACTTGGCGCTGGACCTTCATCGTCGTCGCGTTGCTTGCGTTTACCCATACTGCAGCGCTTGTGATGGCCACTCGCACCACTTTATGAGCGTCGACTCGTGCTTATTGACACACAGCAGGGGCCGTTTCAGAGACCGCCCCTCACTCTTCAATCAGTAATTTCAGATACACGGCAGTCGGCAGAGCTTGGTAATATGCCTTGATGAGCAGACTGCAGTGCAGCACTAAAAGTTGCTTGCAACAGTCAATAAGTATATGTGCAAAATGCCACGCAGCCGCAGAAACAAATTCTACACATCGCAAATTTGTCTGTATTCTATTTTGCTGGTGCCCAAAGCTACACCCAAACGCCGACATTCACGACCTGAGCTCATAACACCCTATTCAAGGTGTCCCAACCCGCATTAGCGGAAAAATATTTAGAAATGGTGCAAAAACTGACAGGGCTCAGTGCTGTTGCATGCGAGGGCGGCCAGATCACCTGGCCGCCCTCACTCAGTGCAGCAGACAAACACAATAGACCCAAAAAACGGCTTATGTGTCTTCAAACTAAAGTTGGAGGTACACTAGTACTGCAACACAATACTTTCAGGGTGCTAAGCTTGAACAAAATAAGATCATAATGTTCTAGAGTGCATGTGCAACGTACCCTATCATATGTTGCCTATCAGAGAGCTCTGTCTGCAAACACTGAGGTTAGCTGCAAGGGAGGCTGCAGGTAAAGTATGCTGACAAGTGACACCACAATGAGGGATAGAGCTCAAACATCTGTTCTCACTGCGCTATGTCATGGTCCAAACTTGAGAGCTTCAGCATGATGCTAGCGGCAAGATTTGTATTACGTCATATTCACCACTGAGATCAAGAACATCTGCTTTGGCGCCATATTGTGCTCTCTGAACATGGGATGATAGCGCTTGCCCAAACAGCCTCTGGAGTATCTGTTTGGAACTATATGTGGGTTGCTCTGAAATATAGATATCTTGCATGGCCTGGCAACTTTCAGACAGCTAAGTCTTCCTGCTCGTCAAAGAGGCGGACATCGATCATTCTGGCAGGACGATGTGCCTGGAGCTCCTTGCTGAGCAGGAAGAGATTGTACATGCTGCAGTCGGTCCAGGGAGTCGGCTTGAATTCACTTCGCCGACCACGCAAGCCCGCAGCATGCAGGCGATCCTTGGTAATGTTGATCTGCTTCAGGGCTGGCAAGTTGAGCAAAAGGAGGCGCCCTTCAGCGTCAACCTCCATGCATGTGTTGTAGCTCATGTCCAGCCTCTCCAGATTGGTTGCTCCACACAAAGGAGATGGAATCCTGCAGTGACAGAAAATGATGAGCAATGCATCTCAGCAACTTGAACAGTTGGTGCAGACTTAAGCAGCAAATACCCTATAGCAACTTTCTCATGGTCACCAACATTGATTGCAGAGACCAGGTGAGGCCAAGAGGAGAAGTATGCAGGCATGCAAGGTGCTGTTAAGAGCCTACAGAACAAGGCAGAGCAACCAACAGATGACACGGCATTGTCAAGCAGCTGCTGACCTGTGGAAGTCACAGCGTGACAGGTCCAAATCTTTCAGATTGGCTAAGTAAGGCCCAGTTGGAAGAGCGTCCAGGTCATCATTTGCAGCTACGTCCAGCTGCAGCAGCTTGCTGCAACCTCTCACTGCCTCTGGCAGTTTCTGCCAACAAAAGCAGCGAGTCAGCATTTACTGCATTGTCAGCTTGGGCTACAAGGCGGATAGCTACAACACCATGCAACAATAAGCAGAAAGCGCTCCACACACAACATGGGCACTCATGCACTTGATATGAACAGATCAAACACACAGTTCATTTATAAAAGCTGACCTGCAATTCACAGCAGTTGAGCTTCAGGACCTCCAGGTTGTGCCAGCACTGGAAGTCTGATGGCAGAGAGGGAAGAGGATTGAAACTGCAGCCAACATAACTCTGCTGGTCAGCAAGCTGTAGGTGTTCAGCAACAAGCAAGGTATCATTTCTTGTCCCACACAACAAGTCTGCAACAACTCATGCAGGTGATGATTGAAATAAGCTCAAGTTCTTGAGTGTCCTGCTCATGGGCAATGCAATACATCAACTTGACGTCTGTACATATTCAGATCAGTTGTGTGCAGTTGCGCAACTGTGTGCAGCATCAAACATTGTGCTGCTGCACATGTCGGAGTGACCTCAACAGTCAATTGTGTTTAGCATACGGCACAAGGGATTGTGTACATGACGCGAGAAACAAACCTGAAATCTAGTTCTTGGATGTGGCTAAGGCGGCCCACCGCTCCAGGCAGGGTACTGTAGCACCAGCCAGATAGAATGAGGCGCCGCAGCAGTGTCAGCTTGCTCATGGAGTCAGGCAGCTCAATGGACCCTAATCCTGGTGTACTGCAGACGCATACAAAGGGCTAACTTCTTTGAGTACTGAGACATGACAACAGCCAACGCATCAAGCCAATATTAAATTGAGCAGCATCTTGTTTTGTACAAATGTGTAAACACAATTTGCCTATGCCTGCACAAAGTCTCAGATTGCTAAGGCAATTTTATCTGGTGTGAGTGAATGGCAATGTTGTGCACAGCTCTTGTACATCTGGAGATATGCTGCCGACTTCATGTTTGTCGATGAGAGCAGCGGCAAGAAGGCAATGCAATCATCAAACCACATGCAAAGGCACTGCATGCTGCAATATTACTGACCTGAAGCCTTCGATGAGCAGGGTATCCAGTTTGGCAAGGGCACTGATGCTTTCAGGCAGCTTCTCAAAGCCGCAGCGGTACAGCTGCAGGTCCCGCAGCTCCTGCCAGTTGCTGATGCTGTTGGGCAGGGTGATGAAGGCTCCGGGGCCCACAGAGGTCAGCTCCAACTCCCTCAGCTTGCGCAAGGCAGTCAGATGGTCGGGAAAGCCACCCTGCATGTGAAACCAGCTCCTCAACCAGCAGTTTGATGCAAAAAGTCCCACAAACCAATAGTGTTGTGCTGTCATCCTGGTGTTATTTGTTGCAGCCTAGGAACATGTATGCACAACAGCGCATTCACAAACTGCAAGCTGCATGCACAACAGAAGAGGCAGCATTGACAGTGTATGCACTACAAAAATGAGGATTCTTCAGGACGCCAGAACCACAGTAGATGAGACAGAGGCCTCATCTTGACACAGCAAGCTGTTCTTGACCTATTGAGGCCGCCAGGGACAACCAGAGCAGTCTAGCAGCACACTCAGCAGCAAGAAGGCCACATGGTATGGCAGACATACCAGCAGGTTCTGCTCCAGGCCATGGCCTGCGAAAAGGATACGCAGCTCCTGCAGGTTGGTGAGGCGGCCTAGGTGGTTGATCTGGCGGGCCTCCACAGGGCCGCGTAGGCTGTCAATGTTGAGGCGCACCAGCTTGCTGAAACAGGTGAGATGGACCAGGTCATCAGCCCGCATCACAGGCGCACAGTTGCTGATATATAGGTTTTCAAGGTAATCCCATAGTGTTCCAAAAAGTGAAGCAAGGCCCCCTGCACAGAAGCAGGCATGGCTTGCTGCTGCACTTGCGGAGTAAGGAGTGATGGCAATGCCTTGAAAGGCAAGCAGTGCTCCTGGGGTTGACATTGACGCTGCATTGAAGTATTGCAAAACAAGGTTCACATTTAAATCATCATCCAGGTATTGGCGAAATGTCATGCAACATTTTGTTGCAACCAGACCTGGAGGACAGTCATGCTGCACAGCGAAATCTTCGCTGAAGTTTCTGATTTCAACAGAATGCACCCAGGATGCACGAACGCTGAACCATTGTAGCACATTGGCCCAGCGCACGACAACTTTCTCTTGGTCTGTGGATGTGCCGGTGGCATGTCCATCAATGTACAGTTGTAAATCTGCATGTCGTCAATTGATGTTGTTCTGTTTGTCTACCTGACAAGGGTGAGTCACTTCTCTAGTTGCAACAACTGTGAGGAGCAGCAAGAGACTGATACTTTGCACAATCTTGTGACAAGTTTGGTAGCTTAGGATGATCATAGGCAGAAGCAAAGCTGAGTTCAATACTCTCTGGACATGCCACAAGCAATTGCAGTACTTTTAGTCAAAATCATGCTAGTTACCTATGCAAGGGTGCTCCCATAGCGGACCTGCAAAACCATGCAGTGTAAGGAAAATACTGTCAATCATTGCTTGCCATCTCTGACCAGGTATGCAGGATGCTACGCAGGCAGTAAAGGTTTGACTTACAAGGGACTGATGTCAGCTCCGCCCACTTGCGGCAAACGAGTGGAATTGTCTCGTGCCGCTGGTGAAACGGGAGCCAGCCGAACACTCGAATCAGCAGTTCACGCGATAGTTTGTTAACATTGTAAACAGCATCTTGTCCTGATGACAATTCGCGGCCTTCGCCGCGTGTTTTTTTGCTTTCGGACATGGCTTCTTTTTATTCACCAGTCAGCCCACTGGACTTGAGACATATCCAGGAGGACAAATGCTGTCTGCACATGTGATACTGCCTGCTGCTGAGCTGCATGCTTGCGTCAGCTTGCAAATCTCTCCCTCGCCAAAACAAATCAAACGAGTGCCGATGAGGGTCACCCCACAGGCTGAACGCGAGCTTAGGCAGTCTGCAATCCTCAGCCTAAGCAGTCTGAAATGTTCTCCAACAGACGCAGTACAATCACAACGGCCGCTTGCATATCTACCTGCGAGGCTGGCCTTTGTCTTACGGGCATGCTGAGTAGGGGGCAGTTTCATGCAGCGGTAGGGCCATTTCGGAAATGCCTTCGAAACAGCCAAAAAGTCGAACTTCCACAACTGATGACATCTCCTCCATACAATTTGTGAATTGCCGGTGAGTGTAGTATTTGAAAGCTTTGCAGATAGCCGTGAGTCAACATCAAGCAAGCATCTGTAAGATCCGGTTACCACCTTCCGGGACTCAGTGATCCAAGGCCTTGTATGGCCACAACCTTGCCTCAACTCAGACTTTCACCAACATTCACTAGCCGCCGCTCACATCGCGGCTGCCAAGCAGCAGGTAGAACAGCAGTACAGAGTGAAACAATTGATCCCTAACAGTGCCAGCAAGCTAGTGTGCGCAACCTGTTTTTATTGCAGGTAGGGTATCTGCTTGTCGAGAGTGTTTGTCTCAAGTCAAGGTCGCACAGAAGCCTCACAAACATGTCAGACTGTCTAATCACAGCACAGCTGCTGACAAGACTGGGCAGAGGGTCAGCTTCAAGTCCGATCATTTTGCTTTACCTGTACTGCAAGTTTGCACTGAGAGCTTCCCCATCTGATATTACTAGGAGACTGCAGATGGCCCTGTAGAGGCTGTAAAGAGCAGATGTGATCATGATCTGCCAGCTGTACCTTCGACAGCCCAAAGTACTGGGACAAGGTACGGTAGGGTCCAAGTCGCCATATTATACTGAAGCGCCAGTGCTGACACAACTGATCAAAATTTGATTGTCCCTGCAGAGTGGCTATCTCCTTGCTGCAAGCATATAAGGACTATATCAGCCCTTTGCTACCCTCAGTATGCCGTTTTCAACCTTCCTGCTCCACCTACAGTGTAGAAGCTTATCAACAATTTGGTGCTCGCAAAGGCACAGTGCTTATGGTTTGGCGGTTGTTGAGATGTAACCCATTCAGGGGTGGGTATCAAGGCCAGTATGACCCTCCATCTTGGCCTCCCATAGGTTTGAGAGCTGTGTTTAAAGACTGACTACACATTGATCTTTGCTCCAGTTTCCAATAATCTGAACACAGATGTGCATTGCATTAACTGTGCATCTTGTGGGCCTTTTGTTGCCTCTGCCTAGCCCTTCTTATGTTACAGCATGGAAATTTGGTCAATTTGCTTGAGCAACAGTTGCATGTACATGGTGCAGTGCTGAATGATTGGTGTATGCCCAACAAGTGTTGGACATGTATGTTATGTATATATGTTGGCTACCCTTGTTGGCGTGTATGATCTAGTCCCATGAGACTGTGCTCAAAGTGAGCTTGCATTGCAGCGTACCAAACATGCGCACCAAACAGCAAATAATTATTAAAAGGACCAACTTTATCGTCTGTACGGTATGTGTGGCATCATGTCTTGGGCAAAATAAGAATCCTCGAAACAGCAAGCAGGATTTGCTTACTGTTGTGCTGCTCGTACTATTTGGCAGCATGCTTGCCACCACAATTGCAAGCCATAGTCTATGTTGCTGTACGCCTGCAAGAAACTACATGAGTGTCATGCGTGCATTCCTTGAATATTTATGCCAGCTTGGCTATTATAGATGGGCAACGGGAAGACTGACAGTGCAAAGAGCTTGAGAGGGCCCTGAGCCGTGTCATAGGCTGACACGGCCCAGCCTATGTGTGCCCGTGCATGTGTGAGCTTAATGAGGCACTGCTTAGTTCCCCAAGTACAAGGCAGGGCTATGTTCATTGATGCATTTAAATGCAAGGTTCTACAGAGCTACAGTACTCTGTGCACAGAAAAATAGAGTTATGTCACCCTTAGACAACTCCTACATAAAACAGATAATCCCTGAAGCGATTTCTGTAGACTTCTGGCCTAGACTCTGCAGCATCTGGCTTAGATCACTGTAGGCTCAGGCTCAGGTCATCTGTAATTCAGGCCTAAATCACTGTAGGGCTGCCCTAGACCACTGCAGGGTCTGCATGCAGAAAAAGAATAGTCTGTCTTTCACTTTGCAAACCAAGCTAGGCAGAAGGATATATCTAAGCCTACCAATGTTGTAGTCTTTCCTGCTATCAGCAGCACATGCTCATGCGCATGTGCATGCACAAGGCTGCTGGCTGACTCCACTCACCGTTCTAAGCAATAATTACCAAAAGCATCACATGCGTATGTGCTGTCTGCAACAACACTTAGGATTTTGCCCTCATCACATGGGGCATTCCATGTCTGCTGTCCTGGAGTCCAACAAGTCCTGCAGATCCAGGCCATGAACACATTAGACAGAAGGCTCATTGGCCATTGTAACAACAGAACACGTGCACTGTATCACCAGGTACGGTTGCCGCATGACAACCAATCTCACACCTCAGCAGGGGTGCGTTCTATGCTGCATTGTCCACACAAGCATACCTACAGATCAACATGACTACCTATACAGACATGCCGCCCAAACGGCTCAACAGTCTGAGTGACAGCGCATTGTATGCAGTTACTCACTGCATACAATGCGCTGATGCACAATACATACCATGAATGCAAGCTACACACTTGCAAAACAAAGGTCAATCAAGAACTGCACATTGACATGGTACCTGAGGGATCTGCGCTCTGAAGGCTGATGCCTCGGGCATGTGACCGCAAAGCTGCCCTGAGCAGCCAAACGTCTTCTCCATGGGGGCTAAAACCGCTGTGCACTCTTCAATCAGTTCCTGCATCAGTGGGAGGACAGCTTTAAAAGCAACCTGCAGCAAGGCCTGCGCAATCTTCCATCTGTGAACTGGTGACAAACTCCTCTTCACGTTGTGTCACAAGCGCTGTCAAACACTGGCGAGGCGAGGCCTAACATGGAACAGCCAGCAAATCGGTCGATCTGGCTCTTGTGTCATCGCATGTTTGGTATGATACAGGGTTTTTAGTAACAAGCAGGCTCGTCAAACATTTGCTGCTGCTGATATTGCACGCCTTCTTGTGTGAACTGCCTATGGTTTCAAGACACTCTTGCAAGCATCCCTTGTGACGACGGGCTTAGCAGTGCTTAGTCCTTGACCTGAGTTGCATGACTTGGTGGGCCTGCACAAAGCAATGAATCGCAAAGCAGTGCATTGTCAGATCCAGTCACATGTTTCTAACACTGCAATTGTTAACAATGATAGTAGCAAGTGCATAATGATACTTCTCCTGCGTTAAATATGGCATTGCCCCAAATGAATGCACAGTGCAAGTCATATGACTACTGTCATTCATTCAATTCACAATTTGTTACTTTTGGGCATCTTTAACAAGGTCTGCAGCTTGTTTCACACTGGTAGGCTATAGGCTTGCAGCACAAGCTACAAGCTAGCAATACTACAAGGCTATATATCACCAGCTCACCTCGGCAACACCCAGCTCACGTAAAGTGGCTTGCAGGTGCCCAGCAACAGCATAAAAGTGCTCGACCCGCAACCCTTTCTCATTGTGTAGGCGCCTGTGACTGATGGTTGGGTCCTTACCAAAGTAATCATCTGCTCCTCCCAGGGCATACGTCAAGAACTTCACCTGCAGGTTCCGAATGCTGTGCTTGACACACATGACAGGACATGAATAACATTGCCTTTCAGTTGTTTTTATTTTTGTGATCTGGGTATGTAGGCCTGGTCTGGGTTTGCAGGCCTTTCAATAACGCACATATGACTGTAATTCCCAAGAAACTGCATGGCACACCAGCTTATAAGTAAGTACAATGTGAAGTGTGACTTACCTGCTTGGCCTTCAAACGCTCCATTCCAATGCCAGCAAAGAAATGAGAAATGAACGGATTGCTTGTGAGCTTTTGATAGAAAATCTCTACAGCCTGAGCGACAGCTGCTTGGCCTCCCAGCCTGCACTACCCCTTGCAGTCAGCTGGGGAGCCTTTGCAGTGACATCACAGCAGTGAGGTCGGGGCATTCTTGCAAGCTTTCAAGGCCACTTTGCATTTACATAAACTTGTTGGAAGTGCACTGCCAGGTCACAAATTCTGCATGCAAAGTTCAACACGCAGACTAGCTGCAGCAATGTACAACAGAAGCACAGCTGATCCTGCGCGATCTTGGTTGTGAATGACATTGCAGTCGCACACATCAGGGAATGCGCATGCACAGACCTGTCATACAAAGCCTGACGATTAGCATCCTGGTGATGTGCAGCAAATTTCTGGCGGGCTGCAGCACTGTCCAAGACATGAGCTGCTCTGACGGCGCTGACAGGGCCAGTGATTGAGGGCATCTGCGACTTGGGTGCTTCAGCTCCCTGTCACTCAGCAACATCAACAACCCGTCAAGGTGCAAACTCTACTCACCATTGCATGCTGTGCATGTGAGCGTTGGCTCATTTGAGCTGTGCTGCAACTGCTGTTATACAAGAGGAAGAAGTGCAAGTGAAGGTTCTGAGAAAGCTTGCTAGGCAGTAACTGTTGCAAGTGACCTTGGGGCAGGCTGTTCTCCTGAGACGTGGATGCACTGCTTGGCTGGCTGCAGTAGTGAATCATGTGCAGAAAAAAGTCGTTGAAACAGCGATGCACCAATTCGTGATGTTCAGCACTTCCATGGATGCATTGCAGTGTAAAACAGTGTGCAGTAGTCAGCATGCTTACCGAATCAGTGCCATCCTTATCTCGTGCATACACGCACCCCAGAAAATGGTTGGCATTGGCTATAATTGTGCCTATTAGACCATCCAGCTGCATGACAACTGAGCATGAGCTTGTGAAAGTAGGAATGATGACAAGGGTCGGCGAGCGTAGAGCTAAGTTGCCGGAACGCAAGTCTTTTCTGTATCAGCATCACTGCTGTGAGCACATCGCATGAGTGCCGTGCACGCAGTGCAACTTGCAACTTGAAACAAATCAACAAAACACTCTGAGGGCAAAAAGGGAAAGTGTCACATGAGGAAACCCACACTGCCATTCATTTGGTACGCAATCAATTGCCTTTGCTTGCATGCGAGCAAAAGTTGTGCCTTCAAAAGGCATAAGGGTCAGCACGCAAATAGCCCCTATGTGCAGTCGTGTCTAGCCACCATGCACAATTGCGCACAAATCTAAGACATATGATTACTTAAAACGAATTGAACACTTTCAAGCAACATTTTAGAGCTTGCTGTTCCTGGCAAATACCATGCCAATACAATACCATATCAGCCATGCAGCTGCAAACTCACCGGAAGAGCATGATAAGAGGCAGTGAAAGGATTCTCAATGTCGACGCCAACTTCCTGCAGCCCACACACACTAATGTAGCTGCTGCACTTGCTTCCAGTCATGAGTGACACTGTCATCTCCTTGTAAGCATGTCACTCCACTTGCGAGGCTTTCATCAGGGTGCCTAGCAACCACTCATAAGCTCAAGCAACATGGCATGATGTTTGACATCAAGATCATGATCAAGCAGCGGATGGCACAATCACAAGGCATATATGATGAGAGTCAATGGTACAGGCTTCTGCTTGCAATCATTTGCCATACATCAGGATGTGGGGACATGCAGACCAGCAAAAATCTGTGGGAGTGGTCTAAGCACACTAGCTTGCAGGCTTAAGATGTGACTTGCCTCGTACCCCAGCAGCTCGTACCCAATGACCAATGAAATGGGAATGGCTACGAAGCCAAGACCAGCTACAAAAGCAAAAGGCACCAGCAGAAGCCATGTCACCAGAAAAGCTCTGCAAACCAAAAAAGGTGCAGAAGCAATTTACTTTCATGATGCACACTTCCAAACAGAAGTCATATGCAAGAATTGTGGCTGCAAGATGCATACATAGTTGTCAAAGATGCCAAGCAGCTTGAGCAGCTTCGTGATCTCATTTCCAGGTCTGCCTTGGATGTGCAAGCATGCTCCCCTTTCCAGGGAAGAGCTTGCAGTTGTCGCATGAGTTGACATGAATAAGACATGGGGGCCTGCACATGCTGGAGTCCATGCCAAGGCTGAACTTGGACGGCGCACCGCAGATGTATTGCATATCCAGCGGGCATGGGAGTATTCCTAAATTCTTGCGCAAACCATTTGCTCTGCAGCAATTCTGTTCAGCCGTTTGTCAGCCTCCACAAATATCGAACCAACTGCATAGTGCAAAGCAACCTGAAGTTCACAACATGCAATGCTCGTCAGGTGTGAAGCACCCTCTTAAACATGAGAGGACAGACATTTGATGGCATGCCTCTATCATGCCATGACGTTGCAATATCCATACAACAGAGAAAAGCAAAGATCAGCACCATCGTATGACTTCTCAGAGGCGGATGCCTTCATTATAGCCTGCAATGTATGAGATGCCTGGGTCAAGGCATGCAGAGGAACATTCTCTGCAGCTTGTAGGGCTCGCATTGGGGGCAGCATGGGGGCATGCTGCCCCCAATGGCAGCATCTCAGCAACCTGCAGGAGCGCAACAAACAGCTGAATACATGTTGCTGAGACCTGATTTTATGCCAGATGCAATGATTTCACGTGAAATAATCTGTTTCTGGGTTACTGAGAGACTGGCATTGTACTTAGTTGGTTGCAGTGACAGCAATGCATAACCCCTTTGACATGAAAGACACCTTCTGTACTGACTGATATGTCATATGCTTCCTGTCCAACTTTGAGGTTGCCCGATGCTGCAGTTTGAATGCTGCAACCTACACACGCTTGCCCAGCCCCTGTGCAGTCACCAACAGCACTGAAGGAGTGGCAGTCGTGCTGCTGCCGCTGCCGCCGCTGCTGTCTTCTTCCTCGCTCTCCTGGCTGCCACCTTCTGACTCCATCACAGAAGCTACACTAGCTGGCAGGATGCTCATGCCTATCAGGGTCTCATTCTTTGCAAGTGCCATGGCCTGCAAGCACACACATGATCATGGCATTCCTGATGCCAGCATGCAGACATGCTGCATGCTGGCAAGATGTGCCGTGCAGTATGTGCATTGTGAGCCTATCATCTGACTCTTGAACAAGAGATCCAAAGGTCTCACCAGGTGGCGGCCAGTCAAGGAACGGCATGACATGCAGATGGGCAGTATGATGAGTTGACAAGGAGTGAGTGGCTGGGGTGAGAGGCGGTATGACATGGCTGGCGTGTGGGGGAAGGGGGAAAGGGGGGGGGGTCTGGAGTAGCGGGGAGGTGCATACCCTGTGACCCCTGGCAGTGCGGCCCATGGGGCGCAGCTCCTTGTTGGTGGTAAGCAGGTGCAGGGCCTTGCCTCCTGATGATGCCAGCAGCACACTGCTGTCCTCCTGACACTGCCCCACCCAAAGCAGCCTGTCACCCTCCTGCGCACTCACCAACAAGGCTCAGATGTGATGTACAACCCAGCCATTGCTATGCCACATTCGGATTATCACTAGAACCATAGTCCTGCTCAGCAGCAGCTGCCTTCAGGACTTCTTGATGTTGTGCTGCGGCGTAAGAGATTGGTACAGTTACTGATGCATTCATGCTGTCACAATAGTAATTCATCAGCTCGTTCATGCTGTCACAGTTGACAATTTGTTGGTGCGTTCATGCTGTCACAACCATGCTTTCATGGACGCATGCTTGCTGTCACACTCTGTCAATGGGAGGTCTTGACATGCCAGCAGGAGTGCAGTGGGGGGGGG
>JAABUP010001630.1_pt1 | contig 46709 bp, 46 predicted proteins | sample 5559201 | NCBI WGS metagenome assembly JAABUP01 (sample SAMN10711887, study PRJNA513373) | rock metagenome | isolation source: Antarctica rocks | place: Antarctica
GCATCCGGCAGACGGTTCCACCTGTGAGGGCATACGCGCGGCAGGGGAGACCGCCGTGCCGCCGCGCCGAGCAGCGCCGAGCCGGCCGAACGCGTGCCATCAACGCCCGCAGGTGGGGACGGTTGCACGAGGTCGTCTCAGCCGGGGCGATTGCATGGGGTAGCCCGTCACTGCACCTCCTCGTCCATCCTCGCTGATCCGGACTCAGCACCTCCGCACGCCGCGAGCAGTCCTTCAAGGGCCGCCACAGCCCCTTCGAGCCGTGCCACCGTCCCGCTGCCCGCGGTCATCGTGCCGTCGGCCACCTGATCCAGCAGACGGCGCAGCCCCGCCGCAGTCTGCTCGACCTGCTCACGCGGGATCGTCTCGTCGCTCATCTCCGCATCGTCGCCCCGGAGCCCGCCACAGGTCACGTCGGGCTCGGCCAGCAGCACCGCGAACACGTCGAGCCGGTCATGGTGACGAACCACTCGGGCTCCGTGTGCGGCCAGCCGGAGGCCCGCAGGAACTCCACGACGGCAGTCTCTCCGCGGGTGCCCTTCCGGCGCGCGGCGCTCACGAAGCCTCCGAAAAGGGGGACGGAACCGACAGAACCGAGCCAGGACCGGGGTTGTGTCGGTTGTGTCCCCGTTCCCGCAGGAGTTGCGGGTGCAGCTCCCAGAGTGGCGAGGGCGGGCGTCCGCCCTTCGGTCGGTCCGCGGCCTCCCCGTCCTGGGGACGAGCCCACCCGTACTCGGAGAGCGTGGCGAGCGCACCGCGTACCGCGTCGATCTTGCCGAGGTGGGCTTGCCGGTCGACGAGTCGGTGCGCGTCTCGTTCGCTGAACGTGCCTTTGCCGCTACCGGTCAGGGCACGCAGCAGCCGGCGGGCGGGCTCGAGGTCGGTCCTCGCCCCCATCACGTCGAACGCGGCGAGGGCGTGCGAGATCGCGTACTCGGCGATGGTGACCGCACCCGTGATCGTGTCGTGGGAGATCGTGGGAGGCGAAGTCGGCCCGTGCTCGGCGAGGTGGAGCAGAGCCGCCACTCTCGCGGTCGCCCCGAGCAGCTTGGCGGCCCAGTCCGCAACACCCGCTGCGGCCAAGTCTCCCTGCTCTGGGTGCAGCCGAGGTTCGATCTCCTGCTCGAATCGGTTGAACAGCTCGCGCCCCTCCGCACCGAGCGTGAGCACCCGCGGGCCTTCGTCGCCTGGCACCGGCAGCCCGGCCAGGCCGCCGAGCAGCACGGCCCACGCCTGCCGTACCCCGGGCGCTACCGGCGGAGCGTCCGGCGTCCGGAGCCCCACCGTCGAGGTTGGGAGGCTGAACAGGAACCGGGCGAGCAAGCCTCGGCCGCGAAACTCCGGCCGGCCTGCCAGCTCGCGAAGCACGTCCGGTTGCACGGCCAGCCCGAGCGTCAGCACCGGGCGGGGGACGTGCAGCCGGTAGCCGTTCTGCCGATCCACGGTGATGGGATCACCCGAGTGCGCCTGCAACAGCGCGTCGAGGTTGGCTTGACCGCTGGCGTACCGGCCGCCGACGGTGCCGAAGAAGCCGCCCTCGGCGTTGAGCATCCCCAACCTGCCGTGCTCGGCGAGTAGCGACGCGAGCCGTTCGGGCGTGACGTCACCGGTCAGCAGACGAGGTTCGACCGGCACCCGTAACCGATCCGCCCGTGCCCGGAGGTCGCGCGCCTCAGCCTCACACTTCGCCTGGTTGGGGCCAGGCTTCACGGCCGCCGTAGCTGCTGCCTTGGCTCGCTGCTCAGCCACCTCGACGGTTGCTTTCGCTTCGGCGATGCCATCACGCGCCGCTTCGGCGGCCTGACGTTCCAGCGCCTCCAACGGCTCGGCCACGAGCGCACGTACCGGACTCTTCCGCTCTCCGGACGGCAACACCACCAGCGACCACAGTGCCAGCACCTCCCGCCAGCCTGGGCGCGGTTCGACCTCCACCCGTCCACCCGCCAGCGTGGCGATCGCGGAGAGGCACAGCATCGCGGCCAGATCGGGCGGGGTTTGCATCGCCCGGCTCACCGACTCCACGAACCGGCGCAGCGCCTCGGGCAGCACCTCGACCGGGAACGCCGCCAGCTCCGGCCGGTCCAGCGGCACCGGCTCCTCCCAGCCGGCCTCGCGGAGCTTGTCGAGCCGCAACCTCTCGGCCCCGGCGGGGTCGCCCTGATAGTCCCCGGGCCGCGGTCGGCGCGCCTCCGTCAGCCGTTCCACCGCGTTCGGGCTCACGTCGCACCGTCCGACAGCCAAGGGTCGCGCCCACCAAGACATGCGGCGCGCCGGTGCGGCAGCGCAGGCAGACGAAGCGCAGCTTCACGACGGTGCCGCAGGCCATCGAGCAGCTCCCGCATAGCGTCCTCACGGGCGACGTCGGCGTTACCGTTGCGGGTGGTCGAGCTGGTTGTGGGCGTGTTCGTCCGGCGGGGCGGAGTGTGAAGCTCCGCCCCGCCGTTGTTGGCGGTCATGCCGCGGTCCCGCCAGTCCGGCAGGACTCGAAGTAGTCGTCCAGGTCGCCGGAGTAGACGAGCAGCCGGCCGCCGGCCTTCACGAACGCGACGCGCCGTTCAGCTCGCAGCCGACGCAGGAAGCGAATGGTGAGCGCCGGGTATCGTTCGGTGACCTGCTCGAAGTTCAGCAGTTCGCCGCGGTGGTGAAGGCGTGCAGTTTGCACCCGTCGATGGTTGGTCGTACTCAAGGGTTTGGTCCTTCACGCTTGTCGTGAAGGCACGCCTTGGTAGGGGACGCGTTCTCGCCGGTCCCGAGGGTGTCGGTTCAGAACTAGGCAGCGAGAGCGACCCGCACCGGCGGCCTCAAGGGAGACACCGGAACGGGTGCAAGCGGCGGACCATGCCGGGTTGCGGCCCCGACGTTGGGCAGTACGGCGAACGTCAGCGGGGGCAACATCTCAGCCCGCGAAGGGGTGGGGAACTCGGTGCTTCCGGTGTCGACAGCGCGACGGCGGCGCTCCAGGCGGCGGCGATCACGCGTGATGCGGGCAGCGGCCTCGTCGGTCTCCGCGATGGCCTGCCGCGCTACCTCAACGAGACGGGCGATCTCATCGACGACCTGGGCGTACTCACGCCGGTCAGGTTCGTCGTCCTCGAAGTACTCGGCGAGCCGGGCCGAGGTGGAATCGCCCGCCAGAAGCGCGCTGATCAGCTCGTTGGCTAGCGAAGCGGGTAGTTCGGTGAGGAGTCTGTCGATGGCAACCCGGCAGGCGGCCTCAGCCTCAGAAAGCAGGTAGCCGAGCCGGCGACGGTTCCGACGAAGTCGCTGTTCGGCCTCTCGTCTGAAATCGTCGAAGAGTCCTCCGCACGGTCCGAGCGGCGAACTAGAGAAAGCGTCCGCTAGCAGATTGCGTGCAGCGCCGAGTGCATCGGTCAGCCACGGCTTCGGGAGCACGCCGAAGGCCTCAAAGGGCTCGACGGCGCCGACAATCACGGCTCCACTATTACCACGCCTGACCGTGGAAAATCGGACGTCGCCGGGCGTGTCCCTCGTTGACGCTCCATTACTCCACACCGGCAACGTTCTGTCGGTTCTGTCCCCGTTCCAGGTCACCGGACCGCCCGATCGCCCATCGCCGGAACGGTGACCGAGCGGGCACGAGCGCCGCCACGAGACCTAACGCCAAGCGCACCCCCCGGAGGCGCTTCTTACCCGGCGGACCTCAGCTCAGACAGCCCTACCCGGCGGTGTCCCTCCGAAGACGATCTCGGCGTGCCACCGGCATGCCACTAACAGTGGCACGGGACGGTCTTTGGCGGTTACGCCCGGTCGAGGCGACACCCACTCTGAGCTGCGCAAAGAGCTATTCGAGCAGGTCAGCGAAGTGGACAGCAGCAACCTTCAAAACCGTTGTGGCCGAGGATCTCGGTCAGGGAGGTTCGATTCCTCTCCGTCTCCGCTTACAACCTGGTCAAGATCCTGGGGGTGGGACAATCCTGAGTTGGACCCACGGCTTGGCGGGAAGACGTCCATCGGGTACATCACCTCCTTGACTCGAGCGGCCTCGCATCAGCGAGGTCACATCCACCGCGAATGGCTACCGTGGTGCTCAACCGGAGCTGCGCTTGCCAAGGCGCCGCGACGCCTCGTGACCCGGGAGATGACGTTGCCAGTCCTACGGCCGGCCCATCGATCGGCCCGGCTGCTCGCTGCTGGCCTCGCGCTGTGCGGGTGCGCCGTCAGCACAGGCACGAGCAGCACCAGCGGCACCGGCACGAGCACGTCCGGGGCCGCGGGGCAGTGCACCACCGGCTTGGCCCGCGACCTCGACAGCGCGCTGGCGATCCTCACCGACCCGCCAGGTTGCGCGGGGTCGGTCAACAGCTACTGGCGCGAGCAGCTGGGCGAGAAGTGGACCCGGGTGCGCTTCATCGGCTACAACGACGGCGAGGCACCCGCCGACGCCTGCGGCGCGCAGGCGGCCAACCCCGCGTCGCTGGCCGACAACGCGTTCTACTGTCCGCAGGACGACACCGTCGCCTACAGCCGCAACCTGCTCGGCCAGCTGTACGAGGCGGGCGGCCCCTACCTGCCCGTCGTCGTCCTCGAGCACGAGCTGGGGCACCGCGCCAACGCGCTCGCCGGGGTTGTCGGCGTCGTCCCCCGGGCGGAGGAGAACCAGGCGGACTGCGACGCGGGCGTGACGACGAAGTACGCCCGCAAGGCGGGGCGCCTGCCGTTCAGTGACGTCCTGGCCTCGGCCCAGCTGCTCTACAAGCTCGGTGACCGGCGCCAGTTCGGCAAGGAGCAGGCCACCGACCCCAACGCCCACGACACACCGGGCCAGCGCCTCGTCGCCTTCACCAAGGGCTACACCTTCGGCCTGAGCTCGTGCCGCAAGCTCGGGCAGCGGACGGACGGCAGGACGATATGAACAGCCGGCAGCGACCCCGGCCGCAGACCCCACACGCACCGCCGCACAGCGTGAGCTGATGGACGCTCGCCGCTCGGTGCCGCGCACCGACGCCGTCCTGGCCGACCCCCGGCTCGCTGCGGCCACGGAACGGCTCGACCGTGCCACCGTGAAAGCGGCGGTGCTCGCTGCTCAGGGCGAGGTGCGTACCGGACGGCTGCCGGCCGAGCACGTCGTCCCGGACGTGCTGGCCCGGCTGCCCATCGCGGCTACGTCCTTGCGCCCGGTGATCAACGCCACGGGTGTCGTGCTGCACACCAACCTCGGCCGCGCGCCGCTGTCGGGCGACGCCGAGGATGCGCTGCTCGCCGCCGCGGGGTACGTCGACGTCGAGTTCGAGCTGCTCGGAGGCGTGCGGGCGCGCCGAGGCCGCGCAACCCTCGACGCGCTGCGGACCGCCGTCCCGCTCGCCGGCGATGTCCACGTCAGCAACAACGGCGCCGCCGCGCTGCTGCTAGCCGTCACTGCCCTCGCCGCCGGGCGGGAGGTGCTGGTCAGCCGGGGGGAGCTCGTCGAGATCGGGGACGGCTTCCGCCTGCCCGACCTGCTCGTCGCCACCGGAGCCCGGCTCCGGGAGGTCGGGACCACCAACCGCACCGCTCTGCCCGACTATGCCGACGCCATCGGGCCAGACACCGGCTGCATCCTCAAGGTGCACCCGTCGAACTTCCGGATCACGGGCTTCACCTCTGCGGTGCCGACCCGCGACCTTGCCACACTCGGCGTTCCGGTCGTCGTCGACATCGGCAGCGGGCTGCTGGCCCCGGAGCCCCTGCTGCCGGACGAGCCCGATGCTGCGACCGCGTTGCGTGACGGCGCCACGCTGGTGACCGCCAGCGGTGACAAGCTGCTGGGCGGTCCGCAGGCCGGGCTGCTGCTCGGCCACGCCGGCCTCGTCCAGCGCTGCCGACGCCTGCCGCTCGCCCGCGCGCTGCGGGTCGACAAGCTGACCCTCGCCGCATTGGAAGCGACGCTGCGCGGCCGGCCCACCCCGGCCCGGGTGGCGCTGCACGCCGATCCGGCTGTGTTACGGGAGCGCGCTGAGCGACTGGCAGCCAGGACCGGGGCGCCCGCCGCGTCCGTTGTGCCGCACGCTGGCCAGGTGGGCGGCGGGGGAGCGCCCGGCCTCGACCTGGCTGGGTGGGCCGTCGCCTACCCCGAGGACTACGCCGGGCTGCTGCGCCGGGGCGACCCGCCGGTCGTCGGCCGGGTCACCGACGGCCGCTGCCTGCTCGACCTTCGCTGCGTCCCCGCCGAGCAGGACGATGCGGTCGCCCATGCGGTTGCCAGGGTCCAGCACGCCGCCACGAGCGGGGCGGCCTGAGCCGTGCACGTCGTCGCTACCGCCGGTCACGTCGACCACGGCAAGTCGACGCTCGTCCGGGCGCTGTCCGGGATGGAGCCGGACCGCTGGGCCGAGGAACGCCGCCGCGGGATGACCATCGACCTCGGCTTCGCCTGGACCGACGTCCCCCTGCCCGGCGACGGTGGTGCGACGGCAACCGTCGCCTTTGTCGACGTCCCCGGCCACCAGCGGTTTCTCGCCAACATGCTGGCCGGCGTCGGCCCGGTGCCCGCCGTCATGCTCGTCGTCGCCGCCGACGAGGGGTGGGCCCGGCAGACCGCCGAGCACGTCGCCGCGCTGGACGCTCTCGGCGTCGAGCACGGGGTGCTGGCGGTCACGCGCGGCGACCTCGCCGACCCCGCCGCCGCCATCCGGGAGGTGCAGGACCGACTGGCCGGCACCTCGCTCGCCGGCATCCCAGCGATAGCGGTCTCCGGGACGACCGGCGCCGGCCTGGACGAGCTGCGCGCCGTGCTCGGCTCGCTGGTCGCCGGGTTGCCGGCGCCCGACACCAGAGGACGCATCCGGCTGTGGGTCGACCGCTCGTTCACCGTCAAGGGAGCGGGCTGTGTCGTCACGGCCACGCTCGGCGCGGGCACCCTGCGGGTGGGGGACGAGCTGACGCTGCTGCCGGGCGGCCGGGTTGTCGGCGTGCGCGGGCTGCAGAGCCTGGGACGGTCGGCAACCAGCGTGACCGCGGTCGCCCGGGTCGCCGTCAACCTTCGTGGGGTCAGCGCCGGTGAGGTCGGCCGCGGCGATGCTCTCGTCACCTCTGGTGGCGAGAGGCTGACGAGCGCTGTGGATGCGGTGCGCAGGCGACCGGGGGCGCGAGCCGCGGGTGCACCACCACCACCAGCACCAGCACCACCAGCACCGCCAGCACCCGGCGCACCCATGACCGACCTCCCGGAGACGTGCGTGCTGCATGTCGGATCGGCGGCTGTCTCGGTGTACGTCCGCCCCCTGGGCGAGTCCGCCGTGCGGTTGACGCTGCAGCACCCGCTGCCGCTGCGTCGTGGGGAGAGCGCAGTGCTCCGCGACCCCGGGCAGCAGCGGATTGCCGCCGGCGTCCAGATCGCCGACGTCGACCCGCCAGGCCTTGGGCGTCGGGGTGCCGCGGCCGCCAGGGCAAACAGCCTGGACGCGGGCGTCAGCGTCCACGACGAGGTCCAGCAGCGCGGAGCGGTCACCCGCGAGCAACTGGCGTTGCTGGGAGTGCTCGGCCGGGACTCGCCCCTGCCGAACGGGTTGCAGACGGCCGGCGAGGTGGTCGTCGCTGCCGAGGACTGGACCGCGTGGGGCGAGCGCCTAGAGGCAGCCGTCCGTCAGGCGGCGGCCGACGACCCGCTGGCCGGCGGCCTCAGCGCCGACGCCGCGCGTCGTACCGCGACCATCCCCGCCGCTGTGCCCTTGGGGCCCCTCGCGGCCAGCCGCGGGCTCGTCCTCGCCGGCGGCCGGCTCCAACTGCCGGCTACCGGCCCCGTGCTGCCCGCCCCGGCCGCGGCGGCGCTCGAGAAGCTGCGCGCCCGCCTCACTGACAGCCCGTTCAACGCGCCGGAGGCCGACGAGCTGTCGGGGCTCGGCCTCACGCCCGCCGTGATCGGTGCCGCCTCGCGCACGGGGCTGCTGCTGCGCCTCGGCCCCACGCCCGTCCTGCTGCTCCCCGAGGCCGAGGACGAAGCCGTTCGCCGGCTGCGCAGGTTGCCACAGCCGTTCACCGCCTCCCAGGCCCGTCAGGCGCTGGACACGACGCGGCGGGTGGCCATCCCGCTGCTCGAGCACCTGGACGGTCGCCGCCGCACCCGGCGCGACCCCACGGGGGCTCGCAGCGTGCTGCGGTAACGGCATGCGGCCGGGCTAGCGGCTAGTGCCCCCCGAGTCCGCTCAGGCCGCGTCGACGACCAGCTGCGCGATGCGCTCCCGGTGCTCGACGCCGGAACCGAACGCGTACTCCAGCCGCTTCGCGCGCTTGAAGAAGAAGTGCGCGTCGTGCTCCCAGGTGTAGCCGATGCCGCCGTGGTACTGAATCATCGCCGCCGTGACGTCGCGAGCGGTGTCGGAGGCCTTCGCCTTCGCCACGCTCACGGCGAGCGGCGCGCCGGGCTGCTTCTCGTCGAGCGCATAGGCAGCGAACAGCACGCCGTGCTCGGCCATCGTCGTCGAGGTGTGCAGGTCGGCGAGGTGGTGCTTGAGCGCCTGGAACGACCCAACGGGCCGGCCGAACTGGACGCGCTCCTTGTCGTACTGCACCGTGCGCAGCAGCGCCTCGCGGGCGAGGCCGCTCAGGTCGGCGGCTGCCAGCACCGCTGCGCGGTCGAGCAGCTCGGGCAGCACCGAGGAGTCGAGCTGCGTGCCGCTCCCGGTCACCGTGACGCGCGACAGCCGAGTGGTGCGGTCTAGCACCGCGACCCGCTCGACCTGGTAGTCGCCTGGCTCGAGCAGGCTCAGGCTCCCCTCATTGACCACGACGATCGCGTCGGCGATGCTGCCGTACTCGACCGGCAGTGACGGGTCAGGGCAGAACGCGAGCACGACCTCGCCGGCGGCCACCCGCGGCAGCCAGGCCTTCTGCACCTCCGCGTCGCCGCCGAGCCGGATCGCCTCGGCGGCGAGGGTGGTCCCGAGCCACGGCCCTGGGGCACACCCGGCGCCCAGTGCACGCGCGACGACGGCCGCGTCGAGCAGGCCGAGCCCCAGCCCGTCGAACTCCTCGGGGACCATCACGGCGAGCAGGCCCTGCTCGCCGAAGGCACGCCACAGGCTCTGGGGGTTGCCGTCGCCCTCGGGGTCGTCGTAGACCTCGCGGACCTTGTCGAGCCCGAACCTGTCGGTCAGATAGTCACGCACGGTCTCCTGCAGAGCCCGCTGCTCGTCGGTGAGCGCGAAAAACACCTTGTCTGTCTCCCTACCTCGGCAGGCCGAGCACGCGCTCGGCGACGATGTTGCGCTGCACCTGCGACGAGCCGCCCCAGATGGTCTCGGACCGCGACCACAGGAACATCTCCTGCAGCGGGTCGAGGTCGGCGGTGGGCCGCCCCGGCACCTCCTGGCCTGCATAGCCCAGGACGTCCATGTAGACCTCGCCGAGGTCCTGGTGCGCCTCGGACCACTGCAGCTTGGTCATGGACGACTCGAAGCCCAGCTGCTGGCCGGCCTCGACCTTGGTCAGGATGTGGAACGAGTGCAGCCGCAGCAGCTCGAGCTCGGTCAGCACGGACGCGAGGCGCTGGCGCAGCATGGGGTCGGCCGAGCGGCCCTTCTTGCGAGCTGCGGCGGCGACCGCGTCGAGCTCGGCGCGGAAGCGGGTGTACTGCCCGATGGCGGAGGAGCCGCGCTCGAAGGACAGCAGCAGCATCGCGATGTCCCAGCCGGAGCCGACCTCGCCCAGCACCTGGCTGCGGGGAACCCGCACGTCGGTGAGGAAGACCTCGCCGAACTCCTCGTTGCCGGTCATCTGCTTGAGCGGCCGCGCCTCGACGCCCTCGGCCTTCATGTCGATCAGCAGCATCGAGATGCCCCTGTGGCGCGAGGACTCCTGCGAGGTGCGCACGAGGCAGAACATGCGGTCGGCGTGCATCGCGTGAGTGGTCCAGACCTTCTGACCGTTGACCACGAAGTCGTCGCCGTCGAGTTCGCCCCGGGTCGAGAGGGCCGCGAGGTCAGAGCCAGCGCCGGGCTCGGAGAAACCCTGGCACCAGATGACCTCGTTGTGCAGCAGCGGCTTGATGATCTCGCGCTTCTGCTCCTCGGTCCCGATCGCCATGACCGTGGGCGCGAGGAAGGTCAGGCCGAGCGTGTTGACGGTGATCGGCGCGTTGGACCGCGCCATCTCCTCGTCGTAGATGGCCTTCTGGCCCGGTGTGCCACCCCGGCCACCGAACTCCTTGGGCCAGGCGATACCGGCGAAACCGGCCTTGGCCTTGTCGGCCTCCCACTGCCGGCGCAGCTCGAAGGACTCGTCGACGCCCTTGGCGCGCCAGAACTCCTCCTGGCGCCACTCCTGCGGGAGGTTGGCGTCGAGCCAGCTGCGGAACTCGGTCCGGAAGGCCTCGTCGGCCTCGTTGTATGTCAGGTCCACGAGCCGATCGTAGCCACGGGCTGTGACAGAACTGCGACCAGGCTCAGGCAGTGACCCGCAGATCACTACTGGCGAGTACCTCGCGGTAGAGCTCGGCCGTCTGCCCGGCCACCGCCGACCAGGAGAAGTGCTCGACCGCGCGGCGCCGCCCAGCCGCTCCCATCGCCGCCCCGCGCGCCGGGTCCGCAAGCACTGCGGTCAGCGCCTGCGCGAGCGCGTCCGGCGCGTCCGGAGGCACCAGCAAGCCGGTCACGCCGTCGTCGACAACCTCGGGGATCCCGCCGACGGCGCTGGCGACGACCGGGATGCCGCACGCCATCGCCTCGAGGTTGACGATGCCGAGGGGCTCGTAGACCGAGGGGCAGACGAACACAGTGCAGGCACCGAGGACCCGGGCGACATCGGCCCGTGGCAGCATCTCCTGCACCCACACCACGCCCGTCCGGGTGGCGCGCAAACCGTCGACCAGTGCGACGACCTCGGCTGCCAGCGAAGGGGTGTCGGCGGCGCCCGCGAGCAGGACCAGCTGCGCATCAGCGGGCAGGCCTGCTGCCGCTTTCAACAGGACCGGCAGCCCCTTCTGCCGGGTGATGCGGCCGACGAACACGACGGCGGGCCGGCCCGGGTCAACGCCGATGCGCGCGAGCAAAGCGGCTGTGGCGGGGTCCGCGCCGGGACCGCTGTCGCCGCCGGAGGGTGCGTAGTCGTCCGGATCGATCCCGTTGTGCACCACGCTCACCCTCGCCGGGTCGACCCCGGGGTAGGCGGCGAGCACGTCGTCGCGCATCCCGGCGGAGACGGCGATGACGCGGGCCGCCGACTCCAGCGCCACCCGCTCGCACCACGAGGACAGGGCGTAGCCGCCGCCGAGCTGCTCGGCCTTCCACGGCCGCAGCGGCTCCAGCGAGTGCACGGTCGCCACGTGCGGGATGCCGTGCAGCAGCGAGGCGGCGTGCCCTGCGAGGTTGGCGTACCAGGTGTGGCTGTGCACGAGGTCGGCGGCCGCGCGGCCCTCGCCCGGGCCGACCGCGTCGGCCATCGCCAGGTCGACCCCCATCGTCTGTAGCGCCGCGTTGGCCCCGGCGAGCGTCGCGGGCGGGCGATGCGCCATCACGCCCGGCTCGTCGCGGTCGGCACCGAAGCACTGCACCGTCAGCTCCACGAGGGGGCGCAGGCTGCGGGCGAGGTACTCGACGTGCACCCCGGCTCCGCCGTAGACCTCGGGCGGGTACTCGCGGGTGAGCAGGGCGACGCGCACGCGGCGCAGGCTAGCGCGTCGTCCCGTGAGGTCGGACACGGCCCCGCACCGCGCCTGGTCTACGGTGACGCCGTGGCTGCGACACCCCGGGTTCTCGGCATCGTTCTCGCGGGCGGGGAGGGCAAGCGGCTGGCCCCGCTGACCCTCGACCGAGCGAAACCTGCGGTCCCCTTCGGCGGCATGTACCGGCTCGTCGACTTCGTCCTGTCGAACCTGGTTAACGGGGGGTACCTGCGCATCTGCGTGCTCACCCAGTACAAGAGCCACAGCCTCGACCGGCACATCACCACGACGTGGCGGATGTCGACCCTGCTCGGCAACTACGTCACGCCGGTGCCGGCGCAGCAGCGGCTCGGGCCGCGCTGGTACTCCGGATCGGCCGACGCGATCTTTCAGTCGCTGAACCTCGTCTACGACGACCAGCCCGACATCATCGTCGTGTTCGGCGCCGACCACGTCTACCAGATGGACCCGCGCCAGATGGTGGAGCAGCACGTCGCCAGCGGCGCTGGGGTGACAGTCGCCGGCATCCGTGTCCCGCGCCCGCAGGCCCGCTCGTTCGGCGTGATCCAGACGGCCGACGACGGTCGCCGGATCACCGAGTTCCTCGAGAAGCCCGAGGACCCGCCGGGGCTGCCCGACAGCCCGGACGAGGTGTTCGCATCCATGGGCAACTACGTGTTCAGCACCGAGGTGCTGCTCGAGGCGCTGCGGGCCGACGCCGGTGACGAGGGCAGCGTGCACGACATGGGCGGCGACATCGTGCCGATGCTGACCAGCCGCGGCATGGCCGAGGTCTACGACTTCGCCGACAACGACGTCCCCGGCTCGACCCCGCACGACCGGGGCTACTGGCGCGACGTGGGGACGCTCGACGCTTACTACGACGCGCACACCGACCTGGTGTCGGTCCACCCGGCGTTCAATCTCTACAACCGGCAGTGGCCGATCCTGTCCTCGTTCGCCCCGCTGCCGCCGGCCAAGGTGGTGCACGGCGGCGGCGTCACCGACTCGCTGCTCAGCAACGGGGTGATCGTCAGCGGCGCCGACGTGCGCAGCTCGGTCCTGTCACCCGGCGTACGGGTGCGGGAGGGGGCGCGGGTGCAGGGCGGCGTCCTCATGCATGGGGCGGTCATCGAGCAGGGGGCCACTGTCCGGCGCGCGATCCTCGACAAGAACGTGGTCGTCGCCAGGGGGGCCTCGGTGGGCGTCGACCGCGCGGCCGACGAGGCGCGGGGGTTCGTCGTCTCACCGGGCGGCGTCACGGTCGTCGGCAAGGGCGTGCGCGTCAGCTGAGCAGCCTGAGCGCCGTCTCCCGTCCTCAGGCGGTCGCTAGCCCGACCAGCTCGCCGAGGGCGGCCTCGATCGCCCTGGCCAGCGAGTCGAGCGGACCCAGGGCGTCGGCGTCGCCGAGCAGGCCGAAGCTGACGGCGCCGTCGTAGGAAAGGATGGCGATCGCCACCCGGTGCTCGGGGGCGAGGAACGCGATCGGGAACATGTCGGTCATCCGCCGGCCCATGACGTAGACCGGGAACTGGGGGCCGGGGACGTTGGTGACCAGCAGGTTGTAGAGCCGGCTGCTGAAGCCGAGCCGGGATGCCTGCGCCAGCATGTTGGGCGGCATCCACTCCTCCATCTGCACGAGGGTCTGCGCGCCCACCGACTGGTTGCCGCGCTTGAGCCCGTCCATCCGGCTCGACACGAGCTCGTGCCGGTGGCGCGGATCGGCCTCGTCGGTCGGCAGCTCGACGACGACGAGCGAGATCTGGTTGCCCGCACCGCCCTTCTGCGCCGCGGTCCGTACCGACATCGGGACGCACGCGCGCAGCCGGACGTAGTTGACGTCGACGCCGAGCTCCTCGAGCTAGGTGCGCAGCGCGCCCGAGACCACGCTCAGCACCACGTCGTTGAGCGTGCCGCCGAGCGCGTCCTTGACGGCCTTGAAGTCGGCCAGGTTGGTGCGCACGACCGAGAAGGTGCGATGCGGGCCGGGGGCGGCGTTCAGCGGTGTGGCGGGCGCCGGAGTGACGAAGTTGCGCAGCACCGCGGCGAGGCCGCCGGCTCGCGCCAGGGAGTTGCCGACCAGCCGGCGCGGGTCCCGCACGCGGTCCAGCGCGCCCTCGGTGAGCTCGCGCGCGCCGCGCAATGCGCCGACCGCGCCCCGGGCGAGCTGCTCCACGGGGCCGGGCGTACCGGCGGGCACCCACGGCTCGGGCTCGACGACGCGCGTCTCGGGCGTGAGGTCGACCAGCGCGGTCATGACGTCGATGCCGCCGACCCCGTCGACCAGAGCGTGGTGCGCTTTGTTGATCATGCACCAGCGGTCGTCGGCCAGGCCCTCGACGACCCACATCTCCCACAGCGGCTTGCTGCGGTCGAGGCGCTGGCTGATCACCCGCGACACCAGCCGCAGCAGCTGCTCCTCGTTGCCCGGGCGGGGCAGCGCCGAGCGCCGGACGTGGTATTCCAAGCTGAAGGTCGGGTCGTCGATCCACAGTGGGCGGCCGCTGCCCAGGGGTGGGAACGCCAGCTTCTGCCGGAACCGCGGCACCAGGTGCATCCGGCCGGCCATGTGCTCGATCAGCTCGTCCTCGGTCGGCGGTGGCCCCTCGAACACGGCCAGGCCGCCGATGTGCATGTGGCTGTCGCGGCCGTCCTCCTGGTGCAGGAAGCCGGCGTCGACGCTGTTGAGCCGGTCCAGATGCTGCTGCGGCACGGCTGCCACCCCTTTCTGGGAGGCCGCCCGCTGCTCGCACCTGCCCGCGCGTCAACCTACCGACGAGCTCCGACGGCGCGAGGCGAGCCGGAGGCGGGCGATGAGGTGAACAGCCCTCGGCACCTGGCTCAGTCGAGCGTCCCGTCGGACAGGATGCGGCGCCCCTGGTCGACGATCACCGGCACGGTCGCGGCGACCGTGTCGAAGCCCTCGCCCAGCATCCCACCGGCGCGGGCGCGGGCGGCGATGCCGGCGGCGATCACCGCGAGCTTGAAGTAGCCGAATGCGACGTACCACGGCATAGCCTCGGCGTCGCGGCCGCTGCGCTCGGCGTAGCGGGTGAGCACCTGGGACCGGGGCGGGAAGCCCGGTTGCGAGGTCACCCGCTTGACCAGCAGCGGCTCGTCGACCCCCTCGGACCCGCCCCAGTAGACGCCGAGCAGGCCGACGTCGGCCAGCGGGTCGCCGAGGGTCGACAGCTCCCAGTCGAGCACGGCAAGCACCTTCCCAGGCGTCTCCTTGTCGACCAGCATGTTGTCGAGCCGGTAGTCACCGTGCACCAGCGTCGTCTCGCGCTGCTCGGGCATTCCGGCGGAGAGGTCCTTGGCGAGTGCGTCGAGCGCCGGAAGGTCGACCTCGCGGGACTGCTCCCACTGGCCGGTCCAGCGCCTGATCTGCCGGGCGAGGTAGCCGTCTGGACGCCCAAACCCCTCGAGGGCACCCCTCGTCGGCACCGCGTGGATCGCGAGGAGCACGTCGACGACGGAATCGGCGATCTTCTCTCGCTCGGCGGGTCCGTCGGCGTAACCGGCGGGGATGTCCTCGCGCAGCACCAACCCGTCGACGTAGGCCATCACGTAGAAGGGCGCGCCCAGCACAGCGGTATCGGTGCACAGGTCGAGCACCTGCGGCACCGGCACCGGAGTGTCCTGCAGCGCGGCGAGGACCCGGTGCTCGCGCTCCATGTCGTGCGCCGTGGGCAGCACCGCGGCCAGTGGCGGCCGGCGCAGGACGACGCGACCGGCCGGCGAGGTGACGATGTAGGTCAGGTTCGACTTCCCGCCGGCCACCAGCGAGACCTCAGGCGAGACCCACCGCTCGTCGGAAAGGACACGGGCGAGGTAGGGCCCCACGAGGTCGGGCGCGGCGCCGGTGCTGACGGGCTCGGTCATCGCTGGCTCCGGGCCGGGGGGGCGGTGGGTTCGCCGCTCGCGGACCGGGCTCCGGGCACGCCGCGGAACCGGAAGGGCGCCGGCGGCACGCCCGGCTGGATGAACCACGCGGCGCCGGGCTCGTCGTCGGCTGCCCGCAGCACCACCTCGGCGACCTCCTCGGGGGTGAGCAGGGGGAAGTTCGCGGCGTGGAAGCCCTCGGCCATGTGGCCGAGGATGGCGGTCTCGGCGAAGCCGGGGCACACGGCCGCGACCGTGATGCCGTCCTCGGCGAGGCGGGGCGCGACGCTGCGTACCAGGCCGACCACTGCGTGCTTGGTGAGCCCGTAGATGGGCGTGTCAGGCGTGGGCACCAGCCCGGCCAGGCTGGCGGTCGCGACGACCGAGCCGCCGCCGGCTCGCCGCATGGCGGGCAGCACGGCCTGCAGCCCGAACCACACGCCGTCGACGTTGATCCCCAGCATCCGCCGGTAGGTCTCGAGCGGCACGTCCTCGACCCGCTCCTCGTCGACGGCGATGCCGGCGTTGAGGTGGGCCCAGTCCAGCCGGCCGTAGTGCTCCTCGGCCACCGCAACGGCACGCTTGCTCGCCTCCGGGTCGCGGACGTCGACCTCGACGAACACGCCGCCGACCTCGTCGGCCACCGCCTTGCCGCCAGCGGTGTCGACATCGGCGACGACGACGCTGTCACCCCGGGCCGCCAACGCGCGCGCAACCGCGGCGCCGATCCCCATCGCCCCGCCGGTGACGAGGGCGACGCGGCTCACGCCAGAGCTCCGGTGCACCGGGCGGCGGGACGGGGTCGACTGGTATAGGCGCCGGTGCCGGCAGGAGGCCGGGACGCGCGGGTATGCAGGACCATGACGGGATGATGCACCGCGCGCGGGGCACTGACACATCCGGCCTGCTCGCCGCGGTTGGCGCGGTCCTGGCGCTGGTCCTGCTCGTCCTGCCCGGCTGCAGTGGCGGCAGCGGGCAGTCGTCGGCGCAGCGTCGCAGCGTCCTGCAAGCGGACCCGGCCCTCAAAGGGGTGCAGGTCAGCGTCGGCTCCCGCGACTTCGATGAGCAGGTGCTGCTCGGCCAGATCGCCATCGCCACGCTGAAGGCGGTCGGGGCCGACGTCCGCGACAAGACCAACATCTCCGGTGCGCTTGGTGCCAGACGCGCCCTGCAGACCGGCCGGATCGATCTGTACGACGACTACACGGGGACGGGATGGACGCGCTACCTCGGCGGCACCCCGCAGCGTGACGCCCAGCGGCTGTGGGAGCAGACGGAAGCGGCGGACCTGCAACGCAACGGCATCCGCTGGCTCTCGCCCTACGCGCCGTTCTCCAACACCTTCGGTCTGGCTGTCGGCAAGGGCGCCGCCGATGCGCTCGGGGTGCGCACCCTGTCCGACCTCGCACGCATCTCCCGGGAACAGCCGGCGCGCCTTACCTTCTGCTCGGATGCGGACTTCGCCAGCCGGGCGGACGGGCTCCGGGGGGTCACGGCGGCCTACCGGCTGTCGATCCCACCGGGTCAGCTCGTGCAGCTCGACACCGCCGCCGTCTACAGCGCGGTCGCGAAGGGCCAGCAGTGCACGGTCGGCGCGGTCTACACCACCGACGGACGCATCTCGTCGCTCGGGCTACGCCTGCTGACCGACGACCTGCGCTACTTCCCGGCCTACAACGGCGACCCGGTCATGCGAGACAGCTTCTGGCATCAGCACCCGGGCATCGCAGCGGCGCTGGCACCGGTCACGGCCACGCTTGACGACGCGACGATGAGCGCGCTCAACGCCAAGGTGTCGGTCGACGGCGACGACCCGGCCGATGTCGCCCGGCAGTACCTGCGGGACAAGGGGTTCACCCGCTGAGCCGGGGCAGGCGGGGCCGACCGACCCGCAGGCGGATCGCGTCCTCTCGGAGGGGACCCCCTCTTTCCTCCGCGAGCTTCGCGTGATGAAGTCCCAGGCATGGACTTCACCCCGAGCCCCGCGGGCCAGGAATACATCGAGCGCCTCACCGCCTTCATGGACGAGCGCGTCTACCCCGCCGAGCACGAGTACGAGCAGTGGCGCCGCGCCCAGCCGGCCGACAGCCACGAGCACCCACCGGTGCTGGAGGAGCTCAAGGCCGAGGCGCGCCGGCGCGGGCTGTGGAACCTGTTCCTGCCCGGCGAGGGTCACCCGCTGTCGGTGCTCGACTATGCCCCGCTCGCGGAGATCACCGGCCGCAGCCCTGGCCTGGCGCCTGAGGCGATCAACTGCGCCGCTCCCGACACCGGGAACATGGAGGTGCTGCACCTGTTCGGCACCACCGAGCAGAAGGAGCAGTGGCTGCGGCCGCTGCTCGATGGCGAGATCCGCTCGGCGTTCGCGATGACCGAGCCAGACGTCGCCTCCTCCGACGCGCGCAACATCTCGACCCGCATCGAGAAGGACGGTGACGAGTACGTCATCAACGGCCGCAAGTGGTGGACCAGTGGCGCGGCCAACCCCCGCTGCGCGGTGTTCATCCTCATGGGCAAGACCGACCCGTCGGCCTCGACCTACCGCCAGCAGTCGATGATCCTGGTGCCGCGTGACAGCCCGGGCGTGACGATCGTGCGCGACCTCATGGTCTTCGGCTACAACGACCGCGAGGGGCACTGCGAGGTGGCCTTCGACGACGTCCGCGTCCCGGCGACCAACCTGGTTGCGAGCGAGGGCGACGGGTTCATGATCGCTCAGGCGCGGCTCGGGCCCGGCCGCATTCACCACTGCATGCGCGTCATCGGGCTGGCCGAGCGGGCGCTCGACTCCATGATCCATAGGGTCTCGACGCGCGTGGCCTTCGGCGGCGAGATCGCCAGGCAGGGCGTGGTGCAGGAGTGGATCGCCCTGTCCCGCATCGAGCTTGAGCAGGCCCGCCTGCTCACGCTCAAGACCGCGTGGCTCATCGACACGGTGGGGGCCCGCGGGGCCCGCACCGAGATCTCGGCCATCAAGGTCGCGGCGCCGAGGACCGCCCTGGCCGTCATCGACCGCGCCATCCAGGCCCATGGCGGCGCGGGGGTCTGCCAGGACTTCCAGCTGGCCGAGGCCTACGCGCACGCCCGGACGCTGCGTCTCGCCGACGGCCCGGACGAGGTGCACCTGCGCAGCGTCGCCCGCCAGGAGATCGGTCGGGTGATGGGCGGCAGCAGCAACGGCAAGGCCGCGTCCCCGGCCGCAGGGAAGGGGACCGGCGAGGCGGCGACGGGCGAGGCCGTGCCGCAGCCGGTCGGAGGCTCCTGACAGCTCATCGGTCTCGTACCCACGCTGCGCCTCGGTTGAGGCGGGTCGCCGCCCGGCCGGCGGCCTCCTTGCGCTCGCAGGTGTGGTCTGCGTCTCGTCACCGCGACGGCGCGCGGTTACGGTTGGTGTATCCGCGGCAATGTCGTAGGGGTCGGTTCTGCCCCTGACGAAAGGACGACCATGATCGAGCGCGACAAGATCTACATCGGCGGCGAGTGGGTACCCAGCGCCGGTACCGGGGTGTTTACCGTGCGCAACTCGACGACGGAGGAGGTGCTCGGCACGGTTCCCGCCGGCACCGCTGCCGACGTCGATGCCGCTGTCGCCGCGGCGCGTGCCGCGTTCCCGTCGTGGTCGCAGACCAGCGTCGCGGAGCGGGCCAAGTACCTCGGCGGGGTGGCCGAGCAGCTGCAGCTGCGCACCGAGGAGATCGCCCGGCTGATCGCGGCCGAGGTCGGGATGCCGCTCCCGCTGGCCAAGGTCATCCAGGTCGGCCTGCCGACCATGACTTTCGCGGACATGGCGCGCGTGGTGCAGGAGTACGAGTTCGAGACGACGATCGGCAACTCGCAGATCGTCCGGGAGCCGATCGGCGTCGTCGGCGCCATCACTCCCTGGAACTACCCGCTGCACCAGATCGCCGCCAAGGTGGCGGCCGCCTTGGCTGCCGGCTGCACGGTGGTGCTCAAGCCCAGCGAGATAGCGCCGCTGAACGCCTTCGTGCTGATGGAGATCTTCGAGCAGGTCGGCCTTCCGGCAGGTGTCGTCAACCTGGTCTGCGGCGACGGACCGATGGTGGGGGAGCCGATCGCGGCGCACCCGGGCGTCGACATGGTCAGCTTCACCGGCTCGACCCGGGCCGGCCGTCGCGTCAGCCAGGTGGCTGCCGAGACCGTCAAGCGCGTCGCGCTCGAGCTCGGCGGCAAGAGCCCCAACGTGATGCTGGAGGACGCCGACCCCGCCACCGTGGTGCCCGACGCGGTGCGCAAGGCGTTCCTCAACTCGGGCCAGACCTGCTCGGCGCTCACCCGCCTCGTGGTCCCGCGCAGCCGGCTGGCCGAGGTCGAGGAGCTGGTCACCAGGGAGGCGGAGTCGGTCGGCGTAGGCGACCCCCTGGGCGAGCAGCGGGTCTACGTCGGGCCGCTGGTGAGCGAGGCCCAGCGCGAGCGGGTGCGTGGCTTCATCGAAACCGGCATCGAGGAGGGCGCCCGCCTGCTGACCGGGGGCGCCGAGCCGCCGGAGGGGCTCGAGACCGGCTACTTCGTGCGCCCGACGGTCTTCTCGGATGTGTCGCCCGCAATGACGATCGCCCAGCAGGAGATCTTCGGCCCGGTGCTCGTCATCCAGCCCTACGACACTGAGGACGAGGCGGTCGACATTGCCAACGACACCGTCTACGGCTTGGCTGGCGGCGTGTGGTCGGGCGACGTGGAGCACGCAAAGGCGGTGGCGCGGCGCATCCGGGCCGGGCAGATCGAGGTCAACGGTGGTGCCTTCAACCCGCGGGCGCCGTTCGGTGGCTACAAGCAGTCGGGCGTCGGCCGGGAGTACGGCGAGATCGGCTTCGAGGAGTTCCTCGAGGTCAAGGCGATGCAGCTCTGACGCTCGTGTGAGCGGGCCGGCGGCGCGAGGCATCCCGAGCGCCGCCGGCTGGTGCCTCACTCGTGCAGCAGGCTCGACACGCGCTCCAGCGCCTGCCCGGACACCCCGTTGGCCCGCGCCCACGCCGCTACCCCGCCATGGTCGGTGTCGAGCCGCTCGAGCAGCTGCTCCATGACGTGGGGCTCGCAGGCCAGGTCCTGGACGTCGCGAGTTCCGCTGTAGCGCGAGTAGGTCGGCATCCGCATCAGCCGGGCGAGGATGGCATCGAGGCGCTCGTTGGTGCGCGCGTAGTCGTCGATGACGGCGGCGCGCTCGACACCGTTGAGCTCGAGCACGAGAGCGGCGAGCACGCCGGTGCGGTCCTTGCCGGCCGCGCAGTGGAACACCGCGGGCACGTCGTCCGGCTGCGCCAGGAGTTCCAGCGCCTCAGCAACGACCGGCCCGGCGCCGTGCAGGTAGCCGAGGTAGTGCTCGACCCGCTCCTGCTCCCCCCGCTCGGCGACGACGAGGGCGTGCCCGGGATCGTCGCGGATGACGACGGCATCCGGGATGAACGGCAGATTGGCATATCCCACCTGCCGGCTCGCGAGCGGGCCGCGGCCCTCGCGGCGTGCCTCCTCCGGGGTGCGCAGGTCGAGCACCGTCCGCACGCCCCAGTCGAGCAGCCGTTCGACGTCGGCCTCGGTGAGCTCCTGCAGCGTGTCGGCCCGCAGCAGGACCCCCGAGCGGGTGACTCCCCCGTCTCGCAGGGGCAGGCCGCCCAGGTCGCGGACGTTGACGGCTCCTTCCAGCTCGATCCACCGCTCGTCGCTCATGCCTCGACCCTACGAGCGGGCAGGCATGCGCCGTTCGGGCCACGATCAGCCCGGCTATACGGCCAGCAGCACGGCCACGGCCACCAGATTGAAGAAGAAGTGCGTCGCCATGCCCGGCCCGAGGCGCCGGAAGTGCTGTGCGAGGAACCCCAGCAGCACGCCCAGCAGGCCGGTGGTGGCGATGATCGAGACGTTCTGCCAGCCCTGCGTCGGCTGGGCGTGCACCATCCCGAACAGCAGTGCCTGCACGGCGACGGCTCCGGCGGCGCCGAGCCGGGTCTGCAGCGAGCGCAGCAGGAGCCCGCGGAAGAACAGCTCCTCGAAGATGGGTGCGCCCACGGCCGCGAGCACCGCGAGAGCGAGGAAGGCCGCGCGGTCAGCGCGCAGCCGGTCGAACACGCCGGTGTTGGAGCCGACCAGCTTAGGGTCGACGGCGAACAGGACGAGGGCGAATATCCCGGCGGCGATGCGTCCGGCGAGCGCGGCGAGGAACCCCCACCCGAGGTCGACCCCGCGGGCGTCGACGCCGAGATCGCGGCGGACGGACCCGGTGCCGTAGCGCCTGCTCGCCCACCAGCAGGCCCCGGCCATCCCGGCCCACAGGGTGCCCTGCCCGACCAGCAGCGCAGGGAGCAGATGCCGGTGGTGGCCGCCGGTGATGGCGAGGGCAAGCAGGGAGCCGATGAGGGTCGCGGCAACGATGGCGACCAGTCCGACAGCGCCGGCGCGCAGCGGGAGCAGGGCGCGGCCGTCCGACGTGCTGTTGGGCCCGGCGGCCCCCGGGTGTGCCGGGAGCGCATCCTCGCTGACCTCGTAGCCATCGGCGACGCCGAGCGTCCACCGCTCGCCGTCCCACCACCGCAGCTGGTGGCGGCGGCCGGGGTCGGGGTACCAGCCGGGCGACGCCGCAGGGACGGACCGCTCGATGTCAGCACTCATCCGGGGACGATGTCGAAGCGTCGCCGGCCGTGGAGCCGGTAGACCGTGAAGTCGGAGTCGAGCGTGAAGATCTGCCGCTCACCGCGCTCCTCCGCCATCGCGACCAGCGTCGCGTTGGCCAGGTCCATGGAAAGGTCGGCGTACTTGGCCATCAGAGCGGCACTGCGCTCGAGCGCCGGCCGGGACAGCTCGGCGATCTCGAGCCGGTCGGTGAGGGCGAGCCTCCACAGCGCCGGCGGCCCCTGCGTACCCGCTCGTCCCAGCAAGTACATCGCCTCGGTGAAGGCCGGCCACGTGGTGAGCAGTGGCAGCCGAAGCCCCTGCAGGACCAACTGGCAGACCTCGTGGTCGGCTTCATCGGCATCGATCAGCGCGACGAGCGGCCCCGCATCGGTCAGGGTCACGAAGTCAGGGTCGCGAAGTCGTGGTCACGGAGTCAGTGTCACAGAACAACGCACCTCGCGGGGCGCGAGCTGGCGGGCGTCACCGGCACCGGTCGGCAAGCACCTCGAGGAACGCCGAACCCGTCTGCCGGGCACGCCCCCCGCCGCCGTGCACGGCACCCAAGACGTCATCGAAGTCGGACTGACCCTCCGCCGACAACGTCGCATCAGCACGTTCGGCCGCCGCTCGGCGGATGAACTCCGACAGCGACTCGCCCTTGACCGCAGCGGCCTGCTGCAGACGGGCCTCGAGCAAGGAGTCCAGCCGAAGGCTCTTCATCCCAGCAGCGTATCCCGGTCTGCTACGACCGAGATACACGTGGCCGCGTGACGTGAGCGAGCGGCATCATTGCTTTTGCTAAGGACTTCGGCCATCTGAGAGGATCGGGGCGAGAATCGCGGGCACCGCCAGGGAAGGACGGCAGTCATGGCAGCAGCAGGTCTGGACAGCTTCGGCTCGCGGGGGGAGCTGGCGGTCGGCGAGCGCACCTACACGATCCACCGCTTGACCGGCATCGAGGGGGCCGACACCCTTCCCTACAGCCTCAAGGTGCTGCTGGAGAACCTGCTGCGCACCGAGGACGGCGCCAACACCACGGCCGAGCACATCCGCGCGCTGGCCGGGTGGGACCCCTCGGCCGACCCGAGCCGGGAGATCCAGTACACGCCCGCTCGCGTGATCATGCAGGACTTCACCGGCGTCCCGTGCGTCGTCGACCTCGCCGCCATGCGCGAGGCGATGGCAGAGCTCGGGGGCGACCCAAAAAAGATCAACCCGCTGGCGCCGGCCGAGCTGGTCATCGACCACTCGGTCATCGCCGACGTCTCCGGCCGGCCCGACGCCTTCGAGCGCAACGTCGACATCGAGTACGAGCGCAACCGCGAGCGCTACCAGTTCCTGCGCTGGGGCCAGGAGGCGTTCGAGAACTTCAAGGTGGTGCCGCCCGGCACCGGCATCGTCCACCAGGTCAACATCGAGTACCTGGCCCGTGTGGTCTTCGTCGACGAGGCCAGCGGTACGGCCTACCCCGACACCCTGGTCGGCACCGACAGCCACACCACGATGGTCAACGGCCTCGGCGTGCTCGGGTGGGGCGTGGGCGGCATCGAGGCCGAGGCGGCGATGCTCGGCCAGCCCGTCAGCATGCTCATTCCGCGGGTCGTCGGCTTCAAGCTCACCGGCGCGATGGCCGAGGGCAGCACCGCGACCGACCTGGTGCTGACCGTCACCGAGATGCTCCGGCAGCACAAGGTCGTGGGCAAGTTCGTCGAGTTCTACGGCGAGGGCGTCGCCAGCGTGCCGCTCGCCAACCGCGCGACGATCGGCAACATGAGCCCGGAGTACGGCTCCACCTGCGCCATCTTCCCCATCGACGACGAGACGCTGTCCTACCTGCGCTTCACCGGCCGCCCCGAGGAGCAGGTGTCCCTCGTCGAGGCGTACGCCAAGGAGCAGGGGCTGTGGCACGACCCGTCGAGCGAGCCCCGCTACTCCGAGACGCTCGAGCTCGACCTGTCGACGATCGTGCCGTCGCTGGCCGGTCCGAAGCGCCCGCAGGACCGGGTGCCGCTCGATGCCGCGAAGGCGTCCTTCCGGCACGTGCTGAGTCAGTACGCCAAGGGCAACGACCCGGTCCCCGCTGGCGGCGTCGACGAGGCGAGCGCCGAGTCCTTCCCGGCCTCCGACCCGGCGTCCGCGGGGGGCAGCCAGACCGAGGCGGAGGCCGAGGCCGACCAGCCGGTGACGTGCTCCAACGTCGGCGAGATCGGTGACCGGCCGAGCAACCCCCAGCAGGTACGGCTTGAGGACGGTAGCCGGTTCGAGATCGACCACGGTGCCGTCGGCATCGCCGCGATCACCTCGTGCACCAACACCTCGAACCCGCAGGTGATGATCGGCGCCGCGCTGCTGGCCAAGAAGGCCGTCGAGCGCGGCCTCACCAGCAAGCCGTGGGTCAAGACCACGCTGGCGCCCGGCAGCAAGGTCGTCATGGACTACTACGAGCGCGCCGGCCTCACGCCCTACCTCGACAAACTCGGCTTCAACCTGGTCGGCTACGGCTGCACGACCTGCATCGGCAACTCCGGACCGCTGCAGCCCGAGATCTCCGAGGCGGTGTCCAGCGGCGACCTCGCTGTCGTCAGCGTGCTGTCGGGCAACCGCAACTTCGAGGGCCGCATCAACCCCGACATCAAGATGAACTACCTGGCCTCGCCGCCGCTCGTCGTGGCCTACGCGCTGGCCGGGACGATGGACCTCGACATCACCACCGAGCCGCTCGGCACCGACCCCGACGGCACGCCCGTCTACCTGCGCGACATCTGGCCGACCGACCACGAGATCAGCGAGGTCGTCGGCGAGGCCATCCAGGCCAGCATGTTCGCCAAGGACTACGCCGACGTGTTCGCCGGCGACGAGCGGTGGCAGTCGCTGCCGATGGGGGAGTCGGGCACCGACGCCTTCTCGTGGCAGGACGAGTCCACCTACGTGCGGCGCCCGCCCTACTTCGACGGGATGGACCGCGAGCCGCAGCCTCCGACCGACATCGAGGGCGCCCGCGTCCTGGCCCTGCTCGGCGACAGCGTGACGACCGACCACATCTCGCCGGCCGGCGCGATCAAGCGGGACTCACCGGCAGGCCGCTACCTCGGCGAGCACGGCGTGGAGGCGAGGGACTTCAACTCCTACGGCTCGCGCCGCGGCAACCACGAGGTGATGATCCGCGGCACCTTCGCCAACATCCGCTTGCGCAACCAGCTCGCACCCGGCACCGAGGGCGGGGTCACCCGGCACCTGCCGGACGGCGAGCAGATGGCGATCTACGACGCGGCGCAGACGTACGCGCAGGAGGGCGTCCCGCTCGTCGTGCTGGCAGGCAAGGAGTACGGCTCAGGCTCCTCACGCGACTGGGCGGCCAAGGGGACGGCGCTGCTCGGGGTGCGGGCCGTCGTCGCGGAGTCCTACGAGCGCATCCACCGCTCCAACCTGATCGGGATGGGCGTGCTGCCGCTGCAGTTCGCCGAGGGCGAGTCCGTCACCTCGCTCGGGCTGACCGGCGAGGAGACGTTCACGATCCGGGGGCTCGCCGACGTCTCCGAGAAGAGCGGCACCGTCACGATCGAGGCCGACGGCAAGCCGATCGAGGTCCTCGTGCGCATCGACACGCCGGGGGAAGCGGCCTACTTCCGCCACGGCGGCATCCTGCCCTACGTGCTGCGCTCGCTGCTGGAGGGTGACGGTGAGCCGAGCGCGCGGGCGGGGGCGCCGGCCGCCGCGTGATGGCGGGCTGCATGACACGGGCCTGCCTGGCAACGACCCCCGCATGACGGCGATCGGGTGACGCCGGCGCCGCAGGACCTGCTCACCCTGGCGGTCGATGTCGCTGCCGAGGCTGCCGAGCTGCTGATGCAGGGCCAGTCCGGCGTCACCACGGCAGCGACGAAGTCGTCGCCGACCGATGTCGTCACGGCAATGGACCGGGCAAGCGAGGCGCTGATCGTGCAGCGGCTGCTCGAGGCGCGGCCCACTGACGGAGTCCTCGGTGAGGAGGGCGCGGCTCGGGAGGGCTCATCGGGCGTGCGCTGGGTCATCGACCCGCTCGACGGCACCGTCAACTACCTCTACCGGCTCCCGCTGTGGGCCGTCTCCATCGCCGCCGAGGTCGACGGCCGAGTCGTCGCCGGGGTGGTTCACGCCCCCGCGCTGGGCGAGGTCTGGACGGCGGTGCACGGCGAGGGCGCCTGGCTGCACGGCGAGCGGCTGCACGGCTCGCAGCAGACCGAGCTCGCGCAGGCGATGTGCGCGACCGGCTTCGGCTACGAGGCGTCCCGGCGGACGCGGCAAGCCGCCGTGCTCGCCCGCGTGCTGCCGCGCGTGCGCGACATCCGCCGCCTCGGGTCCGCGGCGATCGACCTGTGCCTGGCGGCGGGCGGCCTGGTCGATGTCTACTACGAGCGGGGTCTGCACCCCTGGGACCTCGCCGCCGCCGGACTCATCGCCGAGCAGGCGGGACTCACGGTCTGTGGACTAGACGGCACGCCGGCCGGCATCGACCTCGTCGTCGCCGCGCCGCTGGCACTCGTCGGAGAGCTGCTCGCGCTGCTGGGCGAGGAGCCGCGCGCCGACAGCGACTGAGCCGCGCGATACGGGCCGGCGGCGCTAGGAGTAGCGGTGACTGCTCGTACCGTCGGCCTGGTGGCCGGCTTCGCGGGTGCAGGTCCTGCCGCTGATCGCCCGATGACCGCACAGCGCCTGCGAGCTCGCCGGGTCGGCGGTCGTTGGATTCCGCCGGCTGGCAGTGCGCTGGCTGGCCTCGTGCCGGCTGACCCGGTTGGCCTGCCGCATCGCCTGCTGATCCTCGACCTTGCCCATGGCCCCATCATGCTCCGAACGAGGCGCCGGTCAGCGCATCCTCGGCTTCGCTGAACAACTGGTCAAGCAGCACGTCTGATGCCTCATCTCGAACGACGGCGCCAGACGAGGCACCCTAGTCGAGACGGCGCAGCCCTTGCCGGTACTGCTCGACGACATCCTGTACGGCCGCGCGCACATCGGCGATCACCTCGTGGTCGATGCCGGCGGTGGACAGCGTGGCGGGGGCTCCTACCGCCGTCGCACCCGAGGGCACCACCTGCCCGCGGCGGACGACAGCGCCTGCCGCCACAACAGCGTTCGACTGCACCGCCCCGCCGGTGAGCACGCACGCGCCGCTACCGACGAACGCCTCGTCCTCGACCGAGCAACCAGCCAGCACAGCGGTCGGTCCGACGACGACGCGGTCACCCACCACGGTGCGATGGCCGACAGTTGCATGCACGACCGCGCCGTCGAGCACCGCTGACTGCTCGCCGATCCAGACGGTGTCGACGTCGCCGCGTACGACGGCCCGCGCCCACACCGACGACCCGGCGCCGATGCTGACCCGGCCGACCACGGTGGCGTCGGGGTGCACGTACGCCGAGGGATGGATCGCCGGGACCGCCCCACCGAGGGCATAGACCGTCATCGCCGCACCGCCGCTGGAAGCCGCTGCAAGGCCGCGCGTCAGGCGAAGTGAGGCAGAACCTCACGCTGGTAGAACTCGATCATCCCTTGCTGGTCAGGGCCGATCTGCGCGACGTAGACCTCGTCGAAGCCGGCGTCGACGTGCTCCTGGATCGCGGCGATGTGCACCTCGGGGTCGGGCCCGGCCGGCACCGACTCCTTGATCATGTCGCGCGTGACGAGCGACGACGCTTGCACGAAGTGAGCGGGCGTCGGCAGCACTTGGGGCAGCTCGCCGGGCAGCGCCTCGTTGGGCCACAGCCGGAACGCATTGTCGACCCCTTCGTTCTGCGTGGGGGCATAGGCGACCTTCAGACCGGTGTGCGTGAGGCCGCGGCCGCCCTGCTCGCGGTAGCCGCTCACCAGGTCGGCAGTGGGGCCGACCGTCATGAGGCCGTCGCCGATCTTCGCCGCGACCGCCAGCGCCTTGGGTCCGAAGGCGCTGACGTAGATGTCGGGTGGTGTGTCCGGGCAGGTGTAGAGCCGGGCGTTCTCGACCGCGTAGTGCTGCCCGTCGTGACTGATCTGCTCGCCCGTCAGCAGCTCGCGAATGATCGCGACAGCCTCCTCCAGCATGTCGAGCCGCACCTGCTCCTGCGGCCAGGCATCGCCGAGGATGTGCTCGTTGAGCGCCTCGCCGGTCCCGACGCCGAAACCGAACCTGCCGCCGGAGAGCACAGCCGTCGTGGCAACCGCCTGCGCTACGACGGCGGGGTGGATGCGCACCGTCGGACAGGTGACGGCGGTCCACATCCGCAAGCTGCTCGTCGCCTGCGCGATCGCTCCGAGCGTTGACCACACGAACGGCGACTGCCCCTGCTCGTGCGTCCACGGGTGGTAGTGGTCCGAGATCCACAGGGTGCTGAAGCCGGCCTGCTCCGCCCGCTGCGCCCCCTCGACCAGCTCCCGAGGTCCGCGTTCCTCGCTGGACAGAAAAATGCCGACAGTCGCCATGCCCGCGAGGTACCCGCCTGCCGAAGCGCCACGCCGCTTGCCTTGCTGCTTGTGGCGGACCGCGTCCCGCGGCGTTCAGTGCCCGCGGCCCGCCGCCGATGAGGGGTCTGTGTCAGCTCGGGTTCTCGTCGTCGCGCCCGAGGGGCCGGCGGGGTCGGCTGTCTGTGAGCTGCTGCGCGGGATGCGCCCGCATTGGGAGATCCTTACCGCCACGTCCGCTCCAAGCGCGCGCGCCGTTTGTGGCGTGCTGCCCGTCGACGTCGTCGTCGTCGACGCCGGCACGCACGGCGCGGCTGCCCTACTGCGTGACCTGGCCGCGACCCGACCCACGATCGGCCGGGTGGCACTCGCTGCGCTTCGGGAGCAGTCGATCGCGCTCCCGGAACAGGATCGAGATGACGTCGCGCCCGAACAGCACGGCCCCCGCCGTGACGGCGCGTGGCTCGCCGCGCACCGCTTACTGCCGCGCAGCCCGGCCGGCTACCTGCTGATCCGCGCGATTGCCGCCGCACGCGCCGAGGCCGCGGCCACGCAGCTGGACCCGGTCGACCGCATCGTCGCGGACCTTGACGTGCTGCCGCCGGCACCGCTCGTCTGGACCAGGCTGCGAAGCATGCTCGCCGACCCCGGCAGCGACCTGCCGGCGCTGACCGCCGTCATCTCCCAGGATGTCGCGGCGGCCGTCATGGTGCTGCGCATCGCCAACGGAGCCGGCCTGGGGCCTAGCGCCCGGCCCGTCGCCGACGTGTCAGACGCCATCCGGCTGCTCGGCGTACGCACCGTCGCCAGCGCGCTGCTGGCGCCCCAGGTCCTCGCGGCGCTCCGGCACGTACGGCCCCTGCCTGGACTGCGGCTGCACGAGCTGTCGCAGCACGGCTTCGCCTGCGGGGTCGTCGCCCGCCAGCTCCTCAACGACCCGCAGCAGGCCGCTCAGGCCTTCCTCGGCGGCCTGCTGCAGGACGTGGGCCAGCTGGCGCTCGCGCTGCGGCAGACGACCGCCTACCGCAGCTGCCTGGCCGAGGCGGGGTGGCGCGACAGATCGCTGCACGAGGTCGAGCGAGCGAGCTTCGGCTTCGACCACGCCGCCGTGGGCGGCGCGCTGCTGAGGCGTTGGAACCTGCCGGGCGAGGTTGCGGCTGCGGTCGCCTGCTCGCACAAGCCCCTGACGCCCGCCCAGCAGGCGGGCACCGACCCGCTCGGGGTCAGCGGCGCGGTCCGCCTCGCTCACTGCCTGGTCACCACCAACCCCGGCCGACGCGGCGACATTCAGGAGCGTGCAGTGCACGCAGCATTGGCGGCCGAGGCGCAGGCAGCGGTCGATGCGCACCACCTGGCCGGCGTCGCCGACGACCTGCTCGGTCACCCGGCCGGTCGCACCGAGCCGCTGACTAGCCGCTGACCAGCCGCTGATCAGCCACTGGACGCGCGGCGGGCCCGCCCGCTCAGCGCCGCCCGCTCAGCCCCGCCCGTGCAGCCCGCGGACGACGGCCAGCAGCACCCGGGTCGCGACTGCCGGACGCCGAAAGCTGGTCAGCGGCACCGGCAGGTCGAAGCGCTTGCGAGCAATCGCCTTCGCCGTCGTGAACTCCTTGAGCCCGTCCGGCCCGTGGATGCGGCCGAAGCCCGACTCGCCGATGCCGCCGAAAGGCAGCGCCGGGATGGTGGCGAACGCGATGACCGAGTTGACCGACGCCATGCCGCAGCGCAGCCGCCGGGCGATCTCCATCCCGCGGCTCGCGGAAAACACGGACGCGGCCAGCCCGTAGCCGGTCGCGTTGGCCTTCTCGACGGCCTCGTCGACGTCGCGCACCTTGGTCACGGTCACGGTGGGGCCGAACGTCTCCTCGGTGATGGCGGAGGCGTTGTCGGGCACGTCGACGAGGACCACGGGGTCGACGAACCGCTCGTGCACGCTGTCGCGGCCTCCGACGACGGCTCGGGCGCCGCTGTCGAGCGCGTCGGTCACGTGACGCCGGATGATGTCGAGCTGCGAGGGCATCGTGATCGGCCCGAAGGAGGTGCCGGCCCGAAGCCCCGACGCCTGCTTGGTCAGCTCCTGCACGAAGGTGTCGTAGTTGCGCTCGGTGACGTAGACCCGCTCGGTGCCGATGCAGGTCTGGCCGGCATTGCTCATTGCCCCCCACAGCGCGGCATCGGCGGCACCGGTGACGTCGGCGTCGTCGGCGACGATCAGCGCGTCCTTGCCGCCGCACTCAATGAGCACCGGGGTGAGCGTCTGCGCGCATGCCCCCATGACCTTGCGCCCAGTGGCCGACGACCCGGTGAACGCGAGCTTGTTCACGCCCGAGGTGCAGAGGGCAGCTCCGGTCTCACCGAGGCCGGTCACGACAGTGAAGACCGGGTGCTCGGGGACGACCTCGGCGAAGGAGTCGGCCAGCCACTGCCCGACGCCGGGCGTGTACTCGCTGGGCTTGAACACCACCGCGTTGCCCGCCGCCAGCGCGTAGGCGATGGAGCCCATCGGCGTGAAGACGGGGTAGTTCCAGGGCCCGATGACACCGATGACGCCGAGCGGCGGGTACTCCACGGTCGCGGCGAAGTTGGCGGCCAGCATCCCGCTGGAGACCTTCTGCGGCCCGAGCACCGACGGCGCGTTGCGCATCGCCCAGTCGAGGTGGTCGATGGTGAGCACGATCTCGATGACCGCGTCTGCCCTGGGCTTGCCGTTCTCCAGCGTAACGAGGTCGGCGAGCTCGGGAGCCCGTCGGGCGAGCACGCCCTTCCAGGCCTTGAGCCGCTTGGCCCGGCCATCGAAGCCCAGGCCCGCCCACCACTGCGCCGCCTGCTGCGCCGCGCTGACGGCAGCCCGCACCTGCTCGGGCGTGCGCCTCGCATGCGTGCCGACGAGGTCCCCGTTGGCCGGGTTGGACGAGTCGAACGTGTCGGCCTGCGCGCTGCCGGCGGTGCTGCGTTCCGCTGCGAGTGTCATGGCTCTCTCCTGGTCATCGGGTGCGTGCCCAGCGTAGTGCGCCTCGTCGCTCCACACCCAGCGTTCACGCAGGGCCGCGAGGCTAGCGGCCTGCCTCCTCCAGCGTCCCGAGAAAGCCGCGCACCATCGCCGCAACCTCAACTGGATGCTCGAACTGCGGCACGTGGCCGCAGTCCTCGAGGACGATGGCGCCTGCCTCGGGCAGCGCGTTGGCGACGTGGCGGGCGAAGGCGGCGGGGACCAGCCGGTCGCGGTCGCCCCATACGAACAGCGCCGGCGCGGCAAGCTTGGGCAACCGCTCCCAGAAGCCTCGCTCCCCGTACGCCTCGTCGAGGTAGATCTGCCGGGCGCAGGACAGGAAGGCGACCCGTCCCGAGCGGGTGTGAAAGACCCGCAGGAACTCATCGGCGCCCGCCTGCAGCCAGTGCGGCGGGATGCGGTCGGGGTCGCTGAACATCGCCCGGATCGACTCGACGACCATCGCGTGCGGGATGGGCAGCGGCACCATCGCCGCCTCCGGGCGCATCAGCCGGGCGATGGGCACCCACTGCCGCAGGCGCCGGAAGGCGGGCGACGGCGAGAGCAGGATCAGCGCCCGGACGCGGTCGGGGGCGCGCAGCCCTGCCTCGAGCGCGATGCGCCCGCCCATCGAGTTGCCGATCAGCACCGCGTCGTCGATGCCGAGCTCGTCCAGCCAGGAGGTCAACCAGGAGGTGTACCAGGCCGCGTCGTAGCGCGAGTGCGGTCGGGCGGAGCCGCCGAAGCCGGGCAGGTCGGGCGCGAGCACGCGATGGTCCGGGGCGAGCTCCCACATCAGCGGCAGCATGGAGGCGTTCGTCGCCCCGAGGCCGTGCAGCAGGACGACGGCGGGCGCGTCGGCCGGGCCAGCGTCGAGGTACGCGGTGGCGATGCCGCGCGGCCGGTTCATCGTTGCGTGTGGCCAGTGCTCGGGCATCTCATCGGTGTCGAACAGCCCGTCGAGCGCCAGTGCCAGCGACAGGTCGCCGCGCACCGCCACCCGCCCGTCGAGGAAGGCGCCGACGCCGGTCTCCTGGCCCTGCACGATCGCCTGCAGCGTCTCGTGCGAGCCGTTGACGGTGGTCGAGCGCTGGCGCGCCGGCGCGGCCCCGACCTGGGCACGCAGCTGCCCGCGGTCGAGCCGGATGGTGACCGCCTCGTCCTCCGTGAGGAGCACCACGCACGCCGACCGGTTGCGCAGCAGCGGGTTGTCGACGCCGGCCCGAAGCCGGGCACGCAGGGCTGCGATCAGCCGTCCCTCGGGTTCGACGGGGGCAGGCGCGGACGCCGCGCCCCGCAGCAGGTGCATCGGGTCTAGGACTCCAGCTCGTCGAGGCCGGGCGGCAGCGAGCCGGTGACCCTGACCCAGGCGGAAGCGGCGCCACGCTCCACCGCAAGCCGGACCAGCGCAACCGAGATCCCGCTGACGATGGCCCAGATGATCGCCTCACGGATCTGGAGGCCGGGATGCGTGGGATCGACGGGCGGCTCCTTGCCGGTGGCCCGGGTGTACGCCTTGCCGACTACCTCCCGGGTTGCCTTCCCGGCAAGGGCGGCAGACAGACCGCCGACCACCTTCCAGCCGGCAGCACCCGCCGCGTTCGCCACCTGCGTCCTCCTCGACTCACGGACACCATCGTCATCCGGTGGCGATGGGTGAACCTGCACGTTACCGGCGGGGAACATACCCCTCGTCGCCGCCCCGGAGGCGAAGCGACGTCACTCGGCGCTGCCCGCCCTTGGCTCGGCCCCTCCGACCCGTTCCGGTACTGGTGGCCCGGGTAGTTCGGCCAGATGAGCGATCACAAGAACGACGACCACGAGCCGGCCAAGGGCGACCACGTCTCCTGGAAGACCCACGGCACCACGACCGAGGGCGTCGTGGAGAAGAAGATCACCGAGGACACCGAGGCAGCCGGTCGCACCGTCCGAGCGAGCGCGGACGACCCGCAGTTCCTCGTCAAGAGCGACAAGTCGGGCAAGGAGGCCGTGCACAAGCCCGGGGCACTGCATCCCGAGTGAGCACCGGCAAGGTGCTGCCCCTGACTAGCCGCCCATGAGCGGCAGCTTGCGCACGCCGCTCGCCAGCCCCTTGACGTAGTCCTGGACGATCGTCGGTGTCAGCGTCTGGCCGAGCAGCCCGCTCATCGCATCGAGGCCGACGAGGTAGCGCGGGAGCGGTGCGGGCGTCGCGAGGGCCAGCCGGATGGCGCGGGCGACCCAGATCGGGTCGGGCAGCTCGCCGCCCCTGGCGGTGACGGTCTGGGCGCGCTGGTATGCCGTCGTGTAGGCGGAGTTCGACGCGTCGGGCAGGACCTCGCCGCCGCCGGCCCAGATGTCGGTGCCGAAGCCGCCAGGCTCGACCAGGATCACCTTGACGCCGAAGCCGGCCACCTCGATCCGTAGCGCGTCGCTCAGCGCCTCCAGCCCGAACTTGGAGGCCGAGTACCAGCCCATGAAGGGGGTCGACACCCGGCCCGCGATGGACGAGACGTTGACGATCCGTCCGTCACCGGCCTCCCGCATGTGCGGCAGGACGAGCTTGGCCACGCGCGCCGGCGTCAGGAGGTTGATGTTGAGCTGGGCGCGGGCGAGCTCCTCACTCACGTCCTCGACGGCTCCCGGCTGGGCGAACCCCGCGTTGTTGATGACGGCCCAGGGGCCACCGCCCGTTGACGCAGCGATCTTGGCAAAGCCCTCGGCGCACGAGTCGGCATCGCCCACGTCGCAGACCACCGGCGTCAGCTGCACGCCCTTCTCGCCCGCGCTCGCCGAGAGCGCCGCTGCCTTCTGCTCGCCGCGCACGGTGCCGTACACCTCGTAGCCGGCGCCTGCCAGCTCGAGCGCTGTCGCGCGGCCGATCCCGCTGTTGGCGCCGGTGACGACGACTGACTTGGCCACCAGTGGCCTCCTTTAATCACGCTAGGTCATGCGTCCGACGGTTGCGGCGCCTTCGACATGATGACCCCGCGACCGAGCGGCTCCGCACCCGGCTGGCGGCGGTAACGTCGCCAGGCGGGCGAGGCCACCGCCGCCCCGCGTCGACCCGCTACCACCACCGCCGGGAGCTGCGCGCATGCCCTTGCCGACGACGCCACCGGCGCGTGCCAGCCTGCCCGGGCCGCATCCTGATGCCCCACCTCCCGGCACCGTCATGCCCGAGCACTACGGCGCGTGCTTCGGATGCGGGCTGCAGCGCCCGGGGGGGCTGCGCCTGCGCGCGACGGTGGGCGAGGGGGTCACCCTCACGGCACAGTTCGACGTGACCGAGGATCACCAGGGCGCCCCGGGACTGGCGCACGGGGGAGTGCTCACCTCGGCGGTCGACGAAGCCCAGGGGTACCTCATGTGGCTGTTGCACAAGCCGGCCGTGACCGGTCGGCTCGAGACCGACTTCCGGCGTCCGGTACCGGTGGGCAGCACGCTGCATATCGCCGCGCGGCTTACCGGCGTCGAGGGACGCAAGTTGTATTCGACTGCGAACGGCCGCATCGACGCTGCGGACGGGCCACTGGCACTGTCCTCGTCAGCCCTGTTCATCGAGGTCCCGCTCACCCACTTCATCAAGGGCGGGCCGGCCGGCGAGTTGGGAATCGACCCCGGCTCGTACAACCCGTGAGCAGCCCGTCGCCGCCAGCAGTCCAGGTGCTGGTACGCCGGCTCGACCCGGAGCTGCCGCTGCCTGAGTACGCACGGACGGGCGATGCGGGGGCCGACCTCCTTGCCGCGACTGACGTCGAGCTCGCGCCGGGGGAGCGGGCCGTCGTCCCCACCGGCATCGCGATCGCACTACCCGAGGGGTACGCGGCCTTCGTCCATCCGCGCAGTGGACTGGCGGCTCGACACGGGCTGACGATGGTGAATGCACCGGGCACGATCGACAGCGGCTACCGGGGAGAGGTGTCCGTCATCCTGCTCAACACCGACCGGTGCCAGCCCGTGCAGTTGCGCCGAGGCGACCGCGTGGCCCAGCTGGTGGTGCAGCGCGTGGAGACCGCCCGCTTCGTCGCGGCCGACGCGCTGCCGCCCTCGCAACGCGGCGCCGGGGGGTTCGGCTCCACCGGCGGGTTCGGGCCTGCCGCCGAATCCGCGGGGCCGGTCGGCAGCAATGAGAGAGGCAGCGATGTTCCGCAGGAGACGTAAGCACCCGGACGAAGTCTTGGAGGACGACCCCGCGCCCGACCTCGACCCGGAGGACCTCGACCCGGACGACCTCGACCCGGACGACCTCGACCCGAATCGCCTCGACCCGGACGACCTCGCGCAGGACGACGAGGCGACCGAAGCGTCGGACGAGCGACCAGCCGATGCCGCCCCGCCGCGCCCGGGCGGTGCCAAGGGCCCGTACGACGCCGCGGACGCCCCGCAGGACGAGCTGCACCGGATGGACTTCGGCTCGCTGCGCGTCCCGGTCCTCGACGGGATGGAGGTCCGCTTCGACCTCGACGAGACCGGCCAGATCGCGGGCTTCGTGCTTGCGGACGGCGAGAGCATGCTGCAGCTCGCCGCCTTCGCCGCACCCAAGCGCAGCGGGCTGTGGGACGAGGTCCGCGCGGAGATCGTCGCGTCGGTGCAGGAGTCCGGCGGCCACGCCGAGCAGACGCAGGGCCCGTTCGGGACCGAGGTGCAGGCGCGGCTGCCGGCCGAGCTGCCCGGCCAGTTCGCCCCCGCCCGCTTCGTCGGCGTCGACCAGCCGAGGTGGTTCCTGCGCGGCCTTGTCTCCGGGCCGGCAGCCATCGACCCTTCCTCGGCGGAGCGACTGCTCGCCGTCTTCGGTGAGACCGTGGTCGACCGCGGCACGGAGGCGATGCCGCTGCGCGACATGCTGGCGATCACCATGCCTGCTGAGGTCGCGGCGGCAGCCCAGGAAGCGGCCCAGGCGGCGGCCCAGCAGCAAGCCGCCCAGCAGCCGGTGCTCAGCGAGCTGCTCGGACCGGGACCCACGATCACCGAGATCCGGTAGCCGCCGCCTCTGCGAGCGCCGACAGGGCTTCCCTGCCGAGGGCGGCACGATCGGCGGCCACCTCCTGCTGGGTGACCAGGCGCAGGGCCGCCATCGGCAGCGCCTTCGCCCACTGCTGCGCGACGCTCGCGGGGTGCATCGGATCCTCGAGCATGGCGACGACGGCGGCCGGTACCCGGAGCCCGGTCAGTTCCGCCAGGCCCGGTGCCCGCGACCGGCCGAGCGCCCGCAGCACCGCGGCGAAGGCCTGTTGGTCGTGTCCCGGCCAGCTGCCGGCGAGCTCGTCGGCCACCCATCCGGGGTACGCGCGGCGGATCCGGTCCAGCGCGGAGCCGACACCCGCCCGCTCCAGCTCCTCGGCCTGCAGCACGTTGGCCGCCGCCACCTGGTCGGGCTCACCGGTCCAGGCCGGCATCACCAGCAGCACTGCGTCGAGTCGCTGCCCGGATGCGATCCGCGTTGTTGCCGCTGGTACCGCCGCGTGCGCGCCCATGGACACGCCCCCGAGCAGCACGGCCCCGGTCCGGCGCGCCACGCTCAGCATGTCGGCGGCGTGGTCGGCGATCCGCAAGCGGCCACTGGCGCTCACGGGCGTGCTGCCGCCGTGCCCCCGCAGGTCATAGGCGACCAGCCGCCAACCGGCTGCGACAAGCGGTCCACCAAAGGCACGGACGACGAAGCCCGCACCCGAGCCGGCGCCGTGCGCCATGACCGCGGTGGGAACGGCTCGCTCGTCCAGCGGGGGGCCGATAACTCGCACGGCCAGCGCGACATCGTCATCGCCGCCGGGCAGGTGCACCCGTCCATCCTCACCTCGGTGCCCATCAGCGGGCAGACTGGATAGGGCCCGACAGCGCCGTCGGGGCCTGATCACAGATGCGAAGGTGTCGAGGTGGTTCGAGTGAGTGAGCACCGCGGTTGGCTCAGCCGCCGGCTGCACCGGCTGACAGCCGACGACGCGGAGCTCGAGGCCGAGCAGCTGCAGGACCGCGCGGAGGCAGTCGGGGCCGAACCGCTGAGCTCCTGCCGGCCCCGGACCGAGGTGTGCGTGAGCGGCACGATCCGCTCGGTGACGGTGCGCAACCGCGCTGACGCACCCACGCTCGAGGCCGAGGTCTACGACGGGAGCGGGAGCGTCACCGCGGTGTTCCTGGGGCGGCGGCGCATCCGCGGCATCGAGGCCGGGCGGCTGGTCGTCCTGCGCGGGCGGCTGACCCAAGCCCAGACCCAGCCCACCATCTACAACCCACGCTACGAGCTGCTGCCCGATGATGCGACGGCAGCGTGATGCCCGCATGACCGGTGCGCCGCCGGACGACGAGCCCGGGAGGCCGCGGCGGGCGAGTCCGACGGTCACCAGCACGTCGATCACCGACGCCGTCGGCGGGGCGCGCGGGCTGCTCGACAGCGGGCTGTCAGCCGTCGTCTTCGTTGCCGTCAACGCGGTGGCGGGCCTGCGCACCGGCATCATCGCCGCGGTCGCGGTGGGCGTCGCCCTCATCGCATTGCGGCTGGTCCGGCACGAACCGCTGCGTCAAGCGGTCAGCGGGTTCTTCGGGCTCGCGCTGGCCGCGGGTGTCGCGGGCTACACCCACAGCGCGGTCGGGTTCTTCCTGCCCGGCATCATCTACCAGGCGGTGCTGGCGGTGGCGGCGCTCGTGTCGCTCGTCATCGGCCGCCCGTACGTCGGCTACCTCGCCGCCACCTTCGACGAGAAGCTGACCGGCTGGCGCGACGACCCGCGCATGCGCCGGGCGATGGCCTGGGCGACGCTGCTGTGGGCCGGCGTGTTCGCGCTGCGGACCGTGGTGCAGGGCTTCCTGTACCTGACCCACCATCCGGGCTGGCTCGCGGCCACCAAGCTCGGGATGGGCTGGCCCCTGTTCGCGGGCGCACTTGCGATCACTTACGGGCTCATCCGTCGCGCGGAACGCTTTGGAGCGGACGGGACCGGCGCCCCCGGTGGCCCGGGTGCGGCTGATGGCGCCGTTGGTGCCCCGACGAGCCCCGCAGCCGCAGGAGTCGATGCGGTGGCCGGGTCCGAGCACGACCGGTCGTAAGGTCGGCTCGTGGCGTCGCCGTTCGTCGAGCTCGACGTCGAGGGCCGCACCGTGCGGGTGACGAACCCCGACAAGGTCTACTTCAGTGCCCGTGGCGAGACGAAGCTGAACCTGATCGAGTACTTCCTGGCCGTCGGCGACGGTGTCGTCGCCGCTCTCTACGACCGGCCCTGCGTGCTGAAGCGGCATCCGGAGGGCGCCGACGGCGAGCCGATCTACCAGAAGCGGGTGCCCGACTCGCGGCCGCCGTGGATCGAGACGGCGCGGGTCGAGTTCCCGAGCGGGCGGTCGGCCGACGAGCTGTGCGTGACCGACGTCGCCGCCGTGGCCTGGGCCGCCAACCTCGGCACGCTCGACTTCCACCCGTGGCCGTCACGGCGCGGCGACACCGAGCACCCCGACGAGTTGCGCGTCGACCTCGACCCGCAGCCGGGCGTCGGCTGGCGCGAGGTTCGCGTGGTCGCGCTGCTGGTCCAGGAGGTGCTGGACGAGCACGGCCTCGTCGGCTGGCCGAAGACCAGCGGCAGCAAGGGCATCCACGTCTACGCCCGGGTGCGGCCCGCGTACGGATTCACCGACGCACGGCGGGCTTGCCTGGCGCTTGGACGCGAGGTCGCACGGCGGGCGCCCGAGCTGGCGACGACGGCCTGGTGGCGGGAGGAGCGCGGCGAGCGGGTCTTCGTCGACTACAACCGGATGGCCCGCGACCAGACGATCGCCTCGGCCTACAGTGTCCGCGCCCGGCCGACTGCCACGGTCTCGGCGCCGCTGACGTGGGACGAGGTGCCGGACGCCGAGATCGAGGACTTCACAGTGGCGACGATGCCGGCGCGAGTCGCCCGCCTGGGACACCTGCACGCGGGGATGGAGGAGGCGGTCGGCTCGCTCGATGCTCTGCTCGAGCTGGCCGACCGGGACGAGCGCGACCGCGGCCTGGGCGATGCGCCCTACCCTCCGCAGTTCCCGAAGATGCCGGGGGAGCCGATGCGGGTGCAGCCCAGCCGCGCACGGCGCCCAGGCTGACGGGTACGGAGCGGGCTGGGCGACCACACTGCTGCTCCCACCAGAGCCAACATTGGACCAGTCAACCCTGTCAACCCCGGTCAGCTTGTGACCCCACGTGAGAGGTTCCCTCTGTGACGGTCACCGGCTCTGGCGAGAGCCCGCCCATGCTTGGCACGCACGAGGGCCTCCCGCAGCTGACAGTCGTGCGTGCGCGGCGAGTGGTCACCATGGCAGGGCCTGATGTCGAGGCCATAGCGGTCGTCGGAGCGACAGTGCTCGCGACTGGTTCAGCCTCGCGGTTGATGACGCAGTTTCCGCACGCCAGGCTGGTCAGCTATCCCGGAGCGACGATTCTGCCGGGATTCAACGCGCGCACGTCCATCTCACGATGACCTCGATGCAGCTGCTCGGTGTCGATCTGTCGGCAGAAGGTGTGCCTGACGAAGCGTCGCTGCGTCAACGTCTGAGCGATGGTGCCCAGCAGGTACTTGACGGCGAGTGGTTGCGCGGCTCTCGCTACGACCACACGGCCAGCAGCGGCGGCCGGATCATCGACCGTGCCGACCTGGACGCGGTCGCTACCGAGCTGCCCGTCGTGGTGGCACATGTCGGTGCGCACTGGGGCGTGGTCAACTCTCGCGCTCTGGCGCTGGCCGGGGTCGACGACCGCACGCCTGACCCACCGGGTGGGAGCTACGGACGCGATGCTGCCGGTCATCTCACCGGCTACGTGTCCGAGCAGGCCTTCTTTGACTTCGCGTTCCCGTCGTTGTCACGTAACCAGGAGCTGACCCCGCGCGTCGAGGGACCCGAGATCCTACGCTCCCTCGGTCAGGCCAGCGACATCTTCCTCCGGGCCGGGATCACCTCCGTCGGCGACGCGATGGTCGGGCCGGCGGAGCTGCGGCTGCTGCAGGACGCACGAGCGGCGGGCGTGCTCGGAGTGCGGGTGAACGCCCTGGTCACATCGCCGCATCTGAGCGCGCTGGAGGCGGCGGGGGTGCGCTCGGGCTTCGGTGACGAGTGGTTGCGCATCGGCGGCATCAAGGCTTTCGTCGACGGCGCGGTCGCCGGGCGCAGTTGCGCCGTCGCTGAGCCGTTCGTCGGCAGCAGCGACTACGGCATCCTGACCACCACCGGCGCCGACTTCCAGGCCCTGGTGGGGCAGGCCCAGGAGGCTGGTCTCGCCGTGGCCGTGCACGCCAACGGTGAACGGGCCATCGAGCTGGCCCTCGACGCCTTCGAAGCCGTGCCGCCGTGGCGTGGTCAGCTACGCCATCGCGTCGAGCACTGCTCGATCATCACGCCCGAGATCCTGTCGCGGATGGCGGCATTGGATATCGTGGCGGTCCCGTTCGCGGGCTACCCGGCCTTCCACGGCGACAAGCTGCTGGACTGGTACGGCGCCGACCGACTGGAGCGGATGTTCGCGCATCGGTCCATGCTGGACACGGGCCTCACGGTCGCTGGGTCGTCGGACTATCCATGCGGCCAGCTGTCGCCCCTGCTCGGGCTGGAATCCTGTGTCCGGCGCCGCACGCCTGCGGGCCGGCCGGCGGGTCTGCGTCAACGCATCACGCTGCGCGAGGCGCTCGCGTTGTACTCCGTGGGATCGGCGCAGGCGAGCGGGGAAGCCGATCACAAGGGCCGACTCGCTCCCGGGTATCTGGCCGACTTCGTCGTCCTCGACGGGGACCTGTTCGCCGTGCCTGAATCGGACATCTCGAACATTGCCGTGCTGGCCACCTGGGTGGGCGGCGAGCCCAGGTGGACCTCGTCGTGACCAAGGGGTTGGCGCCGCCACCGGCGTCACCTCTTGAGCAGCGGGTCCTCGGTTATCACCTGCCGCTGGGTAGGGAGGTCCGAGCCGGACCCCGTGCCCCTGCCACCGTCCCGCGGTGAGCCGGCGGACTCGATCGACACGTGTGGCAGCAACCGGTCGAGCCAGCCCGGCAGCCACCAATTGGCGGAGCCGAACAGGTGCATCAGCGATGGGACGAGGATGGTGCGCAGCAGGAGCGCGTCGATCGCCACGGCTGCGGCCAGGCCGATGCCGAACTCCGCGATCACCCGCTCGCCGTCCAGCACGAAGGCCAGGAAGACGCACACCATGATCGACGCGGCAGCCGTGACGACCCGGCCCGTCTCCGCCTGCCCGACGATGACGGCCCGCCGGTTGTCGTGGGTGGCAGCCCATTCCTCGTGGATGCGGCTGACCAGGAACACCTGGTAGTCCATCGAGAGGCCGAACAGGATCGCCAGCATGATGACCGGTAGAAACGCCTCGACGGGACCGGCGGCGCCCGCCCCCAGCGCCTCGGACCCCCAGCCGAACTGGAAGACGGCGATGACCACACCGAACGACGCCGCCGTGGCGAACAGGTTCATCACCGCGGCGGTCAGGGGCACGACGATGCTGCGGAACGCTAGCAGCAGCAGCAGGCAACCGAGGGCGATGATGACACCGAGGAACAGCGGCAGCTTGCCGGTCAGCACGCTGGCGAAGTCCTTGAACGTGGCCGTGGTTCCACCGACGTAGGCCCGCATGGTGCTGCCCCGCTCGGCCGCCGGCACGATGTCGGCGCGCAGCCGGTTGATCAGCTGGTCGGTCTGCTGGGACTGCGGCGAGGTCGTCGGCACGACCTCGACGACGCCGACCGTGGCGCCCGGCCCGCGCGGAAGTCCGACGGCAGCCGCCACACCCGGAGTGGCGCGCACGGCGGTGGTCAGCCGGTCGAACGCCTGCCCGTCGGCAACCGCGGGCAGGCTCGCGACGAGCTCCAGCGGGCCGTTGAATCCCGGGCCGAAGCCCTTGGCGAGCAGGTCGTACGCCTTGCGAGTCGTCGTCCCGGCGGGGTCGTTGCCGGAGTCCGAGCTGCCCAGGCGGATGGACAGGGTGGGGATGGACAAGGCGGCGATGATCGCGACAGCGACGAGGCTGTAGACGGCCTTCCGGCGCGCAACGGCTTCGGCCCAGCGAGCCCAGAAGCCGGCCGCCTGCTCGGCCGGGCCACCGGCGATCAAGACCCTGCGCTGCTTCTTGGTGAGCAGCCGCATGCCGAAGAAGCCGAGCACCGCCGGCAGCAGGGTGACCGCCGCCAGTACGGTCCACACCACGGTGATCGCGGCTCCGATGCCCATGCCGGCGAGGAACTTGACCTGCAACACCAGCAGTCCGAGCAGTGCGATGACGACGGTCCCGCCCGCGAACAGCACCGCGCGCCCCGAGGTGCTGAGCGCCTCGATCGTGGCCTCCTCCGCCGTCATCCCGGCCGCGAGGCCGGTGCGGTAGCGCGTGACGATGAACAGGGCGTAATCGATGCCGACTCCCAGGCCGATCAGTGCGGCCAGCGTCGGAGCGATCGTGGGAAGCGTGATGACGTGAGAGAGCGCGGACAGGCTCAGCAGCCCGGCACCGAGCCCGGCGATGGCCACGAGCAGCGGGGTCAGCATCCCGAGCAGCGAGCCGAACGCGACGAACAGGATCAGCGCCGCGGCGACGATGCCGATCAGCTCGGTGTCCGCGGGGGCGGGCTGGCTGACTGACTTGATCGCCTGACCACTGAGCTCGACCGCGAGCCCGTCTCCGTCAACCGCCTGAGCCGCGTCGACGACACCCTTGATGTCGCCGACCGGAATCTTGTTGGCCTGGGCGTCGAAGAGCACGCTCGCGTAGGCCGTCCGCCCGTCCTTGCTCACCTGAGCAGCACCCTGCGAGCCGTAGGGGCTGGCGACCAGCGCGATCGAGGGCAGGTGGGCGACCCGGTCGAGCATCGGGGCGACCCGTTGCTGCACGGCCTGGTCCCGGACGGTGCCCGAGTTGACGTGCAGGACGATCGCGTCGCGGTCGCCCGACTGCCCCGGCATCGTCGTGGTCAGCAGGTCGAGCGCCTTCGTCGAATCGGTATGCGGCAGGCTGAACGCATCGACGAAGCTCGTACCCGACACCGCCACGAAGCCGCCGAGAGCCAGCAGCACGGAGGCCCAGGCACCGGCGACCGTGAGCCGGTGTCGGAAGCACCAACGGGCAAGAGCGGACATGAGCGGCGACCCTTCGACGGACTGACCAGCCGGAGCAAGGCAATAATCAGGTCGTCGTCAGACCCCACCCGGTGCTTGAGTCATCTGCCGCAGCGGCGCGGAGGGGTTGCCGTACAGCATGACGACGAACGGGAAGCGGTGGAATCGACATTAGAGGGAGCCGCGCTCGTGGCTCGCCTGTGAGCCGGCCGCCTCCCGCAGCGCTAGTGCTGGTCGAGCACGGGCGGTTTGCCGGCGGAGTCGACGAGCTCTGCGCCGCTGCTCGGCCCACTGTGGCCGCCCTGCCGGCCACAGTGGGCCGAGCAGTAGAAAGCGCCATCGGCCTCGACGCCGTGCCCGACGACCCGCACCCCGCAGGTCTCGCACACGGGAGCGAGCAGGTGGATGGCACACTCGAAGCAGTCGAAGACGTGCACGGCGCCCGCCGCGTGCACCTCGAACGCCAGCCGGTAGTCGTTGCCGCAGACCTCGCACGCCGCCATGCGGGGCATGGTGCCCGGCCGGGCCGCGCCCGAAGCAGGGCCGCCGGTATCGGATCCCGACTATCAAGCACGACCGGCCGGCGAGTGAGTCAGGTCGTTCGGACTGGTATCGGTACCCTGCCGGGGCAGGCCGGTGTGCGGCTCAGAGGGATCGTCATGTGACTTCGTCGGTGCTTGACCAGCCATCACCCAGCCCACGTTCTCGGCCGTCGGTGCCTTGGCAGGCGCAGGTGCTCGGCTGCTACGCACTGTCGCGCCTGGTTGTGGCAGCTGGGCTGTGGGCGACGGTCGCGGTCCGCCACCGGTCCCTGGGCTTCGCGCTGCGCCGGTGGGACGCGCGCTGGTACGTGTGGGTCGCCGCGCACGGCTACCCCCGATCGATTCACCGGGTGGTCTACGACTATCAGAGCCCGCACTCGTTCTTCCCGCTGTTCCCCCTGTTGATCCGCATGTTGCGACCGGTGGGCGGCGGGAGCCTGCTGGCATCTGCGTTGGTGCTCAACCTTGTCCTCGGTGCAGCGTTCGCCCTGGCGGGGCGGGCCGTCTTCGCCGAGGTGGTGCCGCCTGACGATGCCACCCGCGGCGCGATCCTCCTCACACTGTTCCCAGGCTCCTTCGTGCTCTCGCTCGCCTACTCCGAGGCGCTCGCGCTGACCTTGGCGGCCCTGGCGTTGCTGGCGCTGTTTCGCCGTCGGTGGCTGGTGGCGGGCGTGGCAGGGGCGCTTGCCACGGCCACTCGGCCCAACATGGTCGTGCTCGTGGCGGCAGGGACCGTCGCCGCCGTCATGCAGTACCGACAAGGCCTGCGGCCTTGGAAGGCGCTGCTGGCCCCGCTGCTGACGCTCGCAGGAGTTGGCCTCTACGTCGTGTACCTGCGCATACACACCGGCTACTGGGACGCCTGGCAGCGAGCCGAGACCGGGTTCGGGCAACGGCGCGACTTGTTGACCGGGTTCTTTCGTCGGCTGCCGCACCAGCTGCAGCTGGCCTTCACGGGGGACCACGCCAACTACACCGTCTACCTGGCGTCGTTGGTGGCCCTGGTGGTGTTGCTGCTGCTCGCGCTGCGGCCCCCCATCCATCCTCTCTTGATGGCCTACTGCCTGGGGCTGGCTGCCCTGAGCGTGTCCTACTCGGCCGTGAACGCGCGCCCGCGCTTCCTGCTGGCCGCCTTCCCTCTGGTGCTCGGCTACAGCCGGCGGCTCGGGCCACGAGCGACCGTCGTCGTCGGGGTCCTGAGCGCAGTCGGGCTGGCGGCGACCACGTACATGTACCTGGGCAGCCGACACGTGGTTCCTTGAGGCGCTGCGTGGGACGGCTGACGAGGGACATCTCGGCAATCGGTGACAAAGCGTAACGAACGTGCCTCGTAAGCGGTTGTAGCAGTGCCTCGGGGGGTTGGGTTCGGCGGGACCCGGCCTCCCGGGGTTCTTCACGGTTCCTGGACGGCCGAACGCGGAGCCGCCGCCGACCCGTCAGCCTCTGACGCTGCGTACCGCCGGCGGGCCTGCTTGTCGTCGTACATGGCCATGTCGGCGGCGTGCATGAGCACCTCGAGGTCCGCATCAACGCCGGGGAGGCTGGTGGCGACCCCCACGCTGACCGCCCAGGGCAGCGCCAGCACACCAGCCGTGCCGGACAGGCGGATCTGCGCGCGATGAGCGAGCTGGACGACCAGGTCCGCCGGTGTGGCAGGCACCGCGATGACGAATTCGTCGCCGCCGACGCGGGCGAGCACGTCCTCGTCGCGGACCAGTGCCCGCAGCCGCTCGGCGACCTCGACCAGGACGGCGTCGCCAGCAGCATGACCAAGCTCGTCGTTGATGGTCTTGAAGCCGTCAACGTCGAAGCAGACCACACCCAGGCCTGTCGGACGGCCCTCGCTCCGGCCTCGGTCCTGCACAGCTGCGGTCGTCGTCGCCAGGCCGCGGCGGTTGAGCAGCCCGGTCAACGGGTCGTGCAGCGCCTGGGCGATCAGCTGGTCGGTCAGGGCCTGCACCCGCTTGCGGTCCCGGCCATGCAGCACGTACAGCACGTGGCCGACGGCGACCGCGACGACCAGCGCCACCCCGAAGTGCACCCAGCCGTCGTCCACCAACGGAACGCTGGCCGGGTCGACCCGGCGAAGCGCGGTACCGCTGCCCGACCGGGTGACAGCTACGGCGGTGAACCCGGCCAGGCAGACCACGTCGACGGCGACGAGCCAGCCGAGGCTCGAGAGCATCCGCCCGAGGCGACGATGGTCAGCATCAGGTAGACGGTCTGCAGCGGGTCGGCGAGCAGCAGCAGGTGCACCACCGGGATCAGCGCGAGGACGGTGGCCACGACGCCGGGCACGTGCGGTGCGACCATCCCCGGAAAGCCCCTCCGGACGTGCCAGCCGCCCAAGCCGGCGGTCAGCAACCCGACCAGCGCGGAACCGCCGGCCAGCTGCCAGCGCACCCAGCCGGCGTAGAGGATGGAGTCGAGGGCAGCCGAGAGCAGGCAGATCCCGACCAGCCCGAGCACCCCGGGGCCTAATACTACAGCCGCAGTTAGGGTGAGGCTCCTCGGGCTTTGTAGTGGCAGTGTCGGGCTCGGGCTTGATGGCGTCGTCGCCAGCGGGACCAGTCCAGGACGGCGTGGACCTCGGGTGGCTGGTGCCAGA